>Ga0209717_1000859_pt1 | contig 35442 bp, 17 predicted proteins | sample AD_UKC048_MetaG_FD_184418 | JGI IMG/M metagenome (GOLD analysis project Ga0209717, IMG submission 184418) | Active sludge microbial communities of municipal wastewater-treating anaerobic digesters from USA - AD_UKC048_MetaG (SPAdes) (version 2) | ecosystem: Engineered > Bioreactor > Anaerobic >...
TAGCCCGGATATTTCACGGCCGTCAGTCCGTGAAATTCCGGGCTCTGGGAAAACCGCGCCATGAAAGCCATTTATTGGGAGGGGTCAGGCAAAGACTGGGACTTTTCGCGGTTGCAGAGTGTGTTTCGCGGATCGGTGGCCCCAGACCCTCCACGATCAGGTTTTTCGGAGCGCGGTTTTCCTTTGAGCCTGCATGTTTCACGCGAAAGCGTGAAATATGCAGGCTAGGTGGTTGACCTAGAACCATCTGGGGCTTTGCCCGATAGATGGGACGGGGAGTCCGTGGGCAGACTCATCTCGAAACGGAGTAGCCATCCAGCCGTGAACCTTTCCCTGGAGTCGCCAATGGAAGATTTCGAACGACAGATCATTGGTCATCACACTTGGCGGACCCGCAGGAGGTGCGTGAGAGCGATTGCGGCGGGCGGCATGGCGCTCGCGCTGAGCGGCGCGCCGACGTTCGCGCAAAGCACGTGGACGAACATCATACCTGGCAATGAAACCGACGTCTGGGGTGTGGCGGTCAACTGGATCGATCAGGGAGGAACGAACGGCATCCCCGGCTTTGACGCCAACACCTCCACCGGCAACTCCAACGATGACGCGGTCGTGTACTTCGGCACGACGGCCGACGGCGCGCCCGCACTAAATCTGCAAGGATCGAACTACGTGCTGCGTTCGCTCTACATCTCCGAGAGCACCAATGCGGGCATCGATGCCAACGCGAACTTCATCTCGTGGGTCAGCGCCTCGGATCAGCCGGCCGCATCGCTGACGCTCGAGGAGATCAACTATTTTCAGGGCGGCCGCGAGCTGGATTTCTATACCAACGTCGCGATCATCGACAAAGTCGACGGCCAGGCGTTCAACCTGACCAATGTCCTTTACACGCTGGATTTCGGCGGAGGCTTCCGGGGGACCGAGGGCATCAACATGGGTGGATCGTCGACGATCTATTTCCGCGGGTATGACATGGCTTATGGCACAGACGCCACCAATGGCCTCACCCTCTTGAACTTCAGGGGCGGATCCAGGCGCATGGCGTTCAACCAGACATTCACCTCCAACATGGTCCACGACATACCGAACCTCACGTTCGACGATGCCAGCAGCGGGGCGGGCAGCCTCACGTTCCTCAACATGTCTCCATCCAACACGGCGGTGGTCAACATCAGCAACGTCAGCGTCGGCGCCCAGCAATATCAGGTGCGCATCGGCGGAGAATCGGCGGCCGACGGCACGCCCATCGTGACGGTCAACATAAACGACGACCTGGATTTCGCGACGGGGACCGTGACCAACATCGACCGGTACGTCTACAACGCCTCGGTCCACGGGGGGATCGTCAACCTCAACGGCGATATCATCGTCAATCAGGATTGGGAGACCTCCCGCTACTTGATCTTCAGCGGCGATGGCGTGTTCAATCTCAACGGGAACGTGCTCCAGACAAATGGCACGGCCCGGACGAGGCCGACCCGGCTCGACGGCGACCGCAGCCTGGTGGTGGCGATCAGCAACGATCAGGCGCTGGGCGACGGCCTCGTGCAACTGTACGCGGGCTCGGTGCTGCGGATGAACTACGACGTGTACGCCAGCCTCACCAACGGCGGCAGCGGGTACGCCGGCAGCAATCTGGTCTACAGCCAGGGCAACGACGTGAACCTGGACTTCGGTGTGGCCCAGAGCGGCTTCTACGACCCGCGGGACAACACCGGCGTCTCCGGCCTGGTGGTGCGCGCATTCAATGGCATCGCGGGCAACCTCACGGGGGCGACTTACACCAACGCCGACGGACACTTTGCCAATAACACGATATCCTTCCAGACCAACGCGGTCATCGCGGAGAATGCCATCAATCCCCCGACTTTTGCCCAGGTCGGCAACACGCTTTGGATGGGCATCACCAACGCGGCCGGCGCCTATACCGACCTCGGCAACACCGGCACGATCTACCGCGGAGCGGCGATCGGCGCCCTGACCCCGATGGGCGAGGGCGACATCCTCTCGGCCAATACCAGCATTGAGGCGACCCCGGCCCAATCTGGATACCGGGGCGACATGACCGCGGCGTCGGGGCAGGATCTGCGCGTCCTTGTCGCCGGCTATGCCTTCGTGACGCCCCTCAGCGGCACGGACACGGCCCACCGCGCGACGTTCAATGCCGACACCGGCAATGCGATCTTCGAGGGACCGGGGACGTTGAACCTGCTCGCCTATAACGGCTGGCAGACCTTCGATGGCACCGCGTCCAATCTGTTCCGGCTCGGTCTGGACGGCGTCGTCAGCGACGAGAACCCGCAGGGCATCAACAGCCAGAATACCGAGATCCTGCGCTTCACCTATGCCAACGCCCTGCGCACCAACACGACCATGACGGTCGCGAACGGCCAGGTGCGCTTCTACAGCAGCGCCGACGCGCTGGGCAACGCCAACAACCTCAGCACGACCCTCATCGTCAGCAATGGCGCCAGCATTTATGCCGACAACGCCTCCTCCACCAGCCATGCGGCCATGCAGATCAACCGCGGCAAGATCATCTTCGAGGGCGACGGCGGCATCTACACCAGCGGCGGCGGCGATTGGTTCACCCTGAGCACGCTCGTCAGGACCAGCATGGTCTTCAGCCCGCAATCGCTGCTGATCATCAATGACTTCAACGACACGCGTTTCCGCGACCTCTCCGGAAGCGCCTACCCATTCTTTTTCACGAATATGAACATCGTGATCGGCGACGACATCATGCGGACGGCGCGGGTGTCCAGCGCCAGCGGATTTGCCATAGGCGACGGCAAGCGCCTGATCGGCAACGCCACCACGGGCGCCAACCTCGACCGCATCTTCTACGTCTCAGCCGGCGCCACAAACGACACGGCCGTCACGGCCGTCCGCAACGCCAGCGAGGTGCGCATCGTGGCCCCGGGCGGCGAGACGTTCAACATCAGGGCCGATGTGGCCACCACCAATGCCGCGCTCACGATCCTGAACAACTACACAAACCGGTTCATCACCGTCCTGGACAACAGTTCGACGCGCAGCAACGCCACCCAGAACGGGACGCTGAATCTCAGCGGCCTCGACAACCGGTTCCAGGATCTCCGACTCGAGGGTGGCACCGCCAGTATCTATGGGACGAACCTCATCGCGAACGACGTCGAATCGACGGGCATGGGCGGCGCCACCGGCGCGCTGCGCCTCTATTCGGATCGCGGCACGATCGGCAGCGCGCTGGCCACGGGCGGCGGTGACTTCACCTTCGGCGACACGTCCAACGACGTGGTGCGAGTCCTTGGCGACGTCGTCATGCGCGACTATACCAACGATAGCGCGAACATCTCCTTTGCCGCCGGGATCGTCGAGGTCGGGGGCAACATCCTGCTCGATCATGTCTCGAACACCAACAGGGCGCTGCCGAGGCGGATCGATCCGGTCCTGACCCTCTATGCCGACACGAACATCATCCACGGGAGCGTCTACATCGGCCCCACCAATGGCATGGCCGGCTCCGCGCGCCTCGCGATGAACAACACGACCAACGACGTCACGGTGATCGGGGGGGACCTGGTCCTCAACACGGTCATGGCCAGGACCACGGGCAGCAGCGTCAGCGGCGGCGACCTCGTGGTGTCGAACAACATCATCATCAACCCGACGGGCTTGGACTACCGCGACGCGACCCTGACGAACGAGACCGTGCGGCAGGGGGTGAGCTCGGGCTCGACCCTGTTCCAGGTGATCGCCTATCGCGACTTCGTGACGAACGATGGCGTCGGGATCCTGGATCGACTCGTTGACGGGACGATGGCGCTCGGGCCGGACGGCATCATCGTCAAGCCCCGCGGCAACCTCCTGCTCGAGTTCAACCGCACCAACACGACCCAAACCGTCGGCCAGAAGATCACCATCGACAACAATGGGCCGTACTACGGGGCGGCCGATCAAGCGGTGCTCTGGATGCGCGCCAATACGAACGCCGAGGTGGGCGGTCCCGGGACCGGGACGGTGGTCTTGGACATCACCAACGTCTGGTTGAACGAGGGCGCACACGTGCGCCTCAATGAGGAGGGTGGCATTGCCGCGCGACTAGGCCTCGTGCTCGCCGGGACGAATACCTATCTGGGCGAAAGCACATCGGGCACCAGCAGCAGCAGCAACGAGGACTTTGATCTGCTGGATATCGTCTCGTCGGTGCCGGGGCAGGCGAGAACCCTGCAACTCGGCAACACCAACGGGGTGTCGGAGGCGAGTTTCGAGTCGGGCCTGTTTGGGACGGCGTCGTCGGACGTCACGCTCGACGTGCGGTACGGCACCCTGACAGTGACAAACGGCGTCGGCAACTTCCTAGGGACCGCCCGGGCCGGTGGCTATGCCGCCGGTACCAATGGCGTGGTCCGGCTCGTCAGCACCGCCCTGGACGGGCTGTCGAGCATCTCGGGCCGGGTCGAGGTCGGAGACTTCGGACAACTGTACCTCGCGCAGCCGCGGATGGACGCGATCACATTCATAGGCAATGAAATCCGCGTGGCGAACACCGGCGCGGGGAACTACTACTTTGGCACGCAGTCGGTGATCCAGGTCGCCACCGCTGGCGGCGCCAGCGGCACAACGATCTTCGCGCTGACCAACGTGGTCATGGCGCCGGATGCGTCGTTGAGGGTGGACAGCGGGGCGAACACGCTGGCCGCCGTCAGCCTGAAGCTGGAGGGCAACGCCACGGTCGGCAACGGGATTGGAACGACCTCTGACGACTTCGGCCTGATCGATGTGACATCATCGAGCCCTGGCTCGGCGCGCACCCTCCAGGTGGGTGCGACTGGCGGAGACGAGGAGCCGCTAAACACGCTGCTCGTGGGCGTCGCCAGCCCGGACATCACCTTTGACATCGTCAACGGGGGCATGGTGGTCACGAATGCCGGCGGCGACGTCCAGGGCAGCGTCAGGGTCCACGCCGGTTCGATCTTCGCGAGCCAGAATCCCATCGAGGAACTGCTGAACCTCGCGGGCAACGGGGCGGTTGTTGGGAATCTGCTCGTCTCGAACACCCTGGCCCCGGGTCTTGGCATGGGCACCTTGACTGCCACGGGCGGCGTGGCCTTCGTCCCGACCTCGATCCTTAATTTTGAGCTGAGCGCCACCTCGACCAATGTGGGTGGCGGATTCAACGACCTGCTGCAGGTGGCGAGCCCGGGCGGGAATCTGACGCTGGACGGCACGCTGTTCTGGACCAACGTGGCCAGCGTGGTCGGCAATGGCTGGACCAACGGTGACTACTGGACGCTCTTCACCTATGAAGGCACGCTCTCCGATCACACCCTTGACCTCGGCATGCTGCCGGCGCTGGATTCCGGCCTGATGTGGACGCTAGACACTTCGACGTTTGGTGAGGTCCGATTGTCGATTGCCATTCCCGAGCCATCCACCTGGGCACTCGTGATCATCGGTTTTGGTTTGATTGCCTGTTTGCCCCGGCGGCGCGTTCAGCATACTGCTGCCATGGTGGAGCAGGTTCAGGGACGCCGATGGCCCCCTGGATTCTGACAGGAGCTGGTTCCCGCGCTGTCGCGTCACAGGCTATGCCGCGATCCCCCGTCTGTGACCAGATCGGCCCCGCGACTCGCGCGCTGCCCCGCACAGACTTTGAAGTGCGCCCCACGGCGCCGTGGGATTACGCCTTGATCGTCGACGAATCGAACGCATCCGCGGGCGTGGCGTTCACCGAGGAACCGGTCGGGGCAATCCTGTTTTCACCGGAGGGAGCGGGCGTGGTTGCACGGCCGCTGGACTTCCGGCGAATCATGGGTCCCAAGGTTTCGGCATGGCTTTGCTCGTGGACGCCAGACATGCGCGTGCTTGCTGGCCACCGGGTAGCGAAAGGCACCTGTCATGCGCGGCCCGCGAGGCGAGCGTGTCTCAAAACCTCTGAACCGCGCCGCCTGGCACAGGCGGCCTACAAATTTTGTAGGGCATCTCTGTGAGATGCCGTGCATTGTCGCGCGCCGCACACCATTGGAAGTCCCCTCTATCATCAGATGGGCATTGATTGTTGGGTGTTCAGTGTTGGGCGTTTGAGTTTTGAGACAGCCTCAGGCCGCGGGCCCTCCCGGCGGAATCGGGCCACGTGCGCCATCAGGCGGAACCCATGACGTGTTTCAACCGGCTGCTAGCGCCCAAGGTGCTTCGAGACCGGGTCTAGCGATTCGCCCGCTCCAACCGAAAGACGCGCAGCATGGAGGGCGGGGGCGGGGGGCCGGGCCGGGGGCGGTCGCGGTTGGCGCCGAGGGTTTCCCAGACGATGGCATAGCGGCAGTCGGAGGGTGCGTTCTTGCCCTGGTCCCATCTGCGCTGGAGCAGCATGCCGGGAGTCGGATTCTCGATCTTTCCGAATCCTTCGGGGTCTTTCCATTCGGCGGGTTTGCGCGGTGCCTTGCCGATGGGCTCCAGGGTATTCTCATCGAGGAGGAATGTCCCGGACTCGTGGGGGCTGCGCCATGCCAGTTCGATCTTGCCATCGCCGGCGGGTGTGGGATCGCCGACGCCGACATCAACGTTGGGGATGGATCCGCCCCCGCTGAAATCCCAGCGGTATCCCTTCCATCGCGTGACGGGTCGCACGACCCATCGCCCATTTTCGAACCGAGCGCAGAAGACTTGGCTCTGCCCGTCGGGATCGTACCTGTGGTAGGCGATGACGGGCCGTTTCGCGTTATCGAAACCCAGCTTGTACGAGACGTTGATCAGCCCGCCGCCGGGTTTCACGGGATCCACGATGTCGATGTTATTGGGCGAGAGGGGCAGCTTCAGGGGCTTGCCTGCAGCGGTCTCCCAGCGGATCAGGTCGCGGCTGCGCGCGTAGGAGAGGCTGTGGTTGGTGGCGCAGTCGCCTGTGTCGCGCCAGGTGCCGCAGACATGGAAACAGCCATCGGGGCCGGGTTCCGGGCCGGAAAAATAGGCGCTCATCTGGCCGAGGCCATCGGTGAGCGGGGTGTTGAGCAATGGGCGCCATCTCCGCTCCGATGGGTCGTAGCGGTTGATGATGTCGTTGCCCTCGCCACTCTTGCCGTCGCGGTACTTGAAGAGCAGCCCGCCATCGGGACCGGTGAAGAAGACGGGGTAGGTGGACCGCTGTTCCAGGGCGGCCTTCGCCATGGGCTTGACCGGTTCGAGCGTGGCGGCGCTGAGGGGATCGCGGCTGCGGAAATAGTTCATTGGCGCGCCGTGCATGTTGCCGGCGAGGTGGAGCCGCCCATCCCTATCAACGGCCATGGTGACATAGTTGTGGGTATCCCACCCGAGCGTCGAGGGCAGGCGCGTGAATCGCCATTTGGTCTCGCCCAGCCGGCGCTGCGCGACCGTCATCTGCCTGTTGGCGTCGTAATACGCGGCGAACTGCTGATCCTTTTCCGTGAGCAGGCAGAATCCGACCGGATGGCCGGACCAGACGGGCTCGATGTCGAGGCGGGGGGACTCGGCCACCGCCGTCAGGCTTGCGGCCAACGTCCAATAACCAATATTCAACAGCGAACGTCCAAGGGAACGCCGGCGTCTCTGCGTCTTGGCGGGAAGCATCCGCGCCCTACTTCGTTGTCCCCTCGTTCCAGAGGATAAAGGTGCCGGCCTTGGAGGCGGAGACGATCTCGTTCTTCCCGTCCTTGTTGAGGTCGGCGATGCGGATGACGAGGCCGCAGCCGGCGCCCTCGGCGAGGAGGTGCCGTTTGAACGTCTTCTTCGCCGGATCCCATTGGAAGGCCAGGACGACGGGGGGCTCGTTGTCGCCGGGATCCTTGCCGCAATGCGCGCGGAGGCGGCGACCGGTGACGACCTCATTCTGGCCGTCGTTGTTTATGTCGGCCCAGACCATCGTGTGGAGCTGGGAGTACTGGCGGTCGATCGTGTTGTGGCGCCAGTTCGTGGACCCGTCGGGGGCCGCGGCCCTCTGCTGTTCCCAGAACATCCCGTAGCCATGCCCGTCGGCCCAGACCACGTCGTTCTTCCCGTCCTTATCCATGTCGGCCACGAGCATGGGCACGCAGGCGTGCGGGAATTCCCAGTCGTTGTGCACCTTCCAAGGCTGGGCCATGGCGTCCTTCTCCGGGCGCTCGTACCATCCATTCTTGAAAATGATATCCTCGCGCCCGTCGCCATTGATGTCGCCGAAACCCTGCCCGTGGCCATTGCTCTGGGGCGCGGAAGCCCCGATCGTGATGGGCAGCAGCGCGGGCTGGCCGTCGGCGCCCTTCCCGAATCGCCACGCCATCAGCGGATTGTCGTCCTTCCAGCTGTTGACGAGGTACTCCGGCTTGCCATCGCCATCGAGATCGTGGAAGAGCGAGACCTCGTTGCACTTGTACTGCGTGTCGATCAGCCGACGCTTCTCCCAGAGCTTTCCAGATTCGAGGCCCTCCTTGCCGGGGTTCCGATACCAGAAAACCTCGGTCGGCATGAACGATCCCGAGACCACATCGATCCAGCCATCGCCATCCACGTCGAGCGCGTGCTCGCCATTGTTCTCCCGGTACTCCGGGGAGAAAGAACCCACCACCCTCAAAGGCCGCTTGTCGTCGAACTTCGGCCCAGGGTACCAGAACTCGCCCGCCGAGATGTCGGGATTTCCGTCCTTATCATAATCCGCGATATCGCAGGCCTCGTTGTAGTCGAACACGAGCGCCTGAGTCCGGAACTTGAAGGGCGACGGCGGGGCCTTCGCCGGCTGGGCCGCCGCCGCGCCCTGAAGGGAGAGGAGGAGCAGGGGCAGCGCCAAGAGATAACGGATGGGATGGTGGTGCGAGGTTTCCATGGGGACAAGGTTGGCAGGTTCCGCTTAAATGCGCAACCTCGCGCAAAAAAAGGCTGGCCACGATTCGGGGAGTTCCTAGGATCTCGCGGAAGTGGCGCCGGGATCGCGAGTGCGGCGGGAATCGTGGGAAGCCGCGGAGCGGTGCGTGGGCCATCGATTGGAGCACGAAATTCATCCGAAGGGAGAGACACCATGAAATCCGTCACCGACCTCAAGAAGATAGAAAAGGGCGTGGCCAAGCTCGTTGAAGCCGCGCTGGCCGAGAGCGGGGGCCTGCTGCGCCTGGCGCCGTGCTGGGTGCCGCGGTCGTTTTTGCAGCCCGGCAAGCGGCTGAAGCTGCACCCGGATGACCTCTACGCTTTTGGACTGGATCGCGGTGGCATTGACGAGCGCTGGTTTGCGTCCACGACGCCGGCGGCGAACGAGAATCGGACGCCGGACGAGGGGCTGAGCTACGTGGTGCACGCCGGGAAGCGGTTCACGCTGCAGCAGGCGGTGGCGGATTGCGGGGCGCAGCTGGTGGGCAAGCGGATGTGGGACAAATACAGTCGCTGGCCGGTGTACTCGAAGTTTTTCGACAACATGGGGCCGATCCCGCACCACATGCACCAGAGCGCGGCGCAGGCCAAGCTCGTGGGCCAGGAGGGAAAACCGGAGAGCTATTACTTCCCGCCGCAGCATAACAACGTCGGGAACAATTTCCCGTACACGTTTTTCGGTCTGGAGCCGGGGACGACCAAGGCGCAGGTGAGGAAGTGCCTCGAGGATTGGAACAAGGGCGACAACGGGATCCTGGATCTGTCGAAGGCGTACCGGCTCAAGCCCGGGACGGGGTGGCTGGTCGGGCCGTGCATTCTACATGCGCCGGGGTCGCTGTGCACCTACGAGCCGCAGTGGGGCTCGGATGTCTTCGGCATGTACCAGTCGCTGGTTGAGGGGCGCTATGTCCCATGGGACCTGCTGGTCAAGGACGTGCCGAAGGAGAAGCACCGCGATCTGGATTACATAGTCGAGCAACTGGATTGGGAGTCGAACGTCGATCCGAGTTTCAAGGACAACCACTATCTGGAACCGGTTCCAGTGGCCGATACCGCGAAGGATGGCTGGGTGGATCGCTGGATCGTCTACGGCAAGATCGATGGCAAGGAGCACTTCTCCGCGAAGGAACTGACCGTCGAGCCGCGGGCCAAGTGCACGATCAAGGACAACGGGGCCTACGGCCTGATCTGCGTCCAGGGCAAGGGCAAGATGAACAAGATGACGCTCGATTGCCCGAAGCTGATCCGCTTCCACGAGATGACCGAGGACGAGGTTTTCTGCACGGAGGACGCGGCGAAGGCCGGCGTGACGTTCGAGAACACCTCCGATGTCGAGCCGCTGGTCGTGCTGCGCTATTTCGGGCCGGACGTGAATCCGGACATGCCGAAGCTCGGCGCGTACAAGAAGGGGCGCTGAGGGCAATCTGGCACAGGAGGTGATCCCCATGGCCGAGAGATACCCGAAACTGCACAACGCGATGTGGCCGGGGCTGGTGGGCAAGGGCCCAGATTCCGAGCCGCCCATTGACCTGGACACGATGCTCGATCTGACCGCGAGGGCCGAGGTCAAGGGCCAGCGCTTCGACGGCGTGGACCTGTTCCTGTTCGACCCGCACATAGCGATCGACGTGTCGGACGACGGGATCAGGGCGCTGGCGGACAAGATCCGCGGCAAGGGCCTGATGATCGGCTCGGTCGTGGCGCCGGTATGGCCGCCGACCGGCGGAGGTTCGGCGATGGGTTCTGCCGAGGATCGGGCGAACTTCGTGCGGCAGGTCAAGAAGGCCTGCCGCATCGCGAAGAAGTTGCGCGAACTCGGCGCGCGATCGCACGGCGTGGTGCGCATCGACTCCGCCTGCGGCCCAGGCGATTGGGCCAAGGATCCGAAAGGCAACCAGAAGCGCATCGCGGAGACCTTCGCGGAGGCGTGCAAGGTTGCCGAGGACCACGGCGAGCGGTTGGCGGCCGAGGGCGAGATCTGCTGGGGAGGCATGCACTCCTGGCGCAGCATGGTCGATCTGCTGGAGCGGGTGGGGAGACCAAAGACGCTGGGTTTTCAGGCCGACATGGCCCACACGCTATTATATACCATGGGCTACAACGCCCCGGAGGATCGCATCCTCCCCGAGGGATGGGACTGGAGCGACCCGAAGGTGCTCGATGACGCGCTGACGAAATTGACCGCCGCGCTGCGGCCTTGGACCATCGACTTCCACGTGGCGCAGAACGATGCGACGGTGAAAGGATCGGGATCCCACGACAAGACGGGCCGCCACTGCCCGGTCAACGACCCGAACGGCAAGCTCGATGTCCCGCGCCACGCCGGTTTCTGGCTCCGCGATGAGAAGGGCCAGCTCACCAAGGCGTGCCGCCACATCTGCTGGGACGGGTGCATGTTCCCCAACGCAACGCTCCTGAACCAGCAGACGTGGAACGACATCCTCGCCGCCATGCTCGCCGTCCGCGAGCGGCACGGCTGGGATGGATGAGCATCTACGAACGCGGAGCGCCGGGCAGCGAACGCCGAACACGGAAAACGAGAACAGCTTCCAGCAATCAACAGGAAACAACCAACATCCAACATCATGAAAACACTGAACGTGGGACTCATCGGCTGCGGTTTCATGGGCCGCACGCATTCGAACGCGCATCGCAAGATCAACAACTTCTTCGACCCGCCTTTCAAGACGGTCATGAAGGCGATCTGCGACGTCAACGAGGAGAAGGCGAGGGCCTTCGGGGCCAGGTGGGGATACGAGTCGGTCGAGACCGACTACAGGAAGATGATCGCCCGCAAGGACATTGACCTCGTCGAGATCACCACGCCGAACAACACGCACATGGAGATCGCCATCGCGGCCGCCGAGGCGGGCAAGATGATCATATGCGAGAAGCCCCTCGCGTTGAATGTCGAGCAGGGGGAGAAGATGGTCGCTGCGGTCGAGAAGGCGGGGGTGCCCAACCTGTGTTCCTTCAACTATAGGCGGATCCCTGCGGTCACCCTGGCGAAGCAGCTCATCGACGAAGGCCGGCTGGGCCGCGTGTTCCACTACCGGGCGAATTTCCTCCAGGACTGGACGATCTCGAAAGACGTGCCGCAGGGGGGGGACGCGCTGTGGCGGCTCGACGTGAAGGTGGCGGGCAGCGGCGTCACGGGCGACCTGCTCGCGCACTGCATCGACACGGCCCTGTGGCTCAACGGTTCGGTGAGCGAGGTTTGCGCGATGACGGAGACCTTCGTCAAGGAGCGCAAGCACAACATCACCGGCAAAGTCGAAAAGGTGGGGATCGACGACGCCTGCGCCTTCATGTGCCGTTTCGCGAATGGCTCGCTGGGGCTCTTCGAATCGACGCGCTACGCGCGGGGACACAAGGCGCTCTACACCTTTGAGATCAATGGCGAGCACGCCTCGATCAAATGGGACCTGCACGACCTGCACCGGCTGCAGTATTTCGACCACCGGGATCCATCTATCGTGCGCGGATGGCGATCGATCCACGTGACCGATACCGACATGCCGTACATGGGCAAGTGGTGGGTGCCCGGGCTGGCCATCGGCTATGCGGAGTCATTCGTGCACCAGCTCTCCGATTTCCTTGAGAACGCGGCGCAGGGCAAACCGACGGCCCCGACTTTCCGCGATGCGCTCGAGACCCAGAAGATCTGCGAGAGGGTGCTCGAGTCGGGACGGGAGCGGGCTTGGAAGACGGTGTGACCGCGGGGTTCCCGGCGCTCGCGGAGCGACGGGACCCGATGCGGATACCCGGGCGATGGCGATCAACGGCGGTGGCCAGGAGGGATGAGCGATGAAGGTGGGCATGAATCTATTGCTGTGGACGGCGCACGTGACGGACGCGCACCTGCCGCTTTGCGAGAAGCTGAAGGCCGCGGGATTCGACGGGGTCGAGGTGCCCGTCCACGAGGGCGACGTTGCACACTACAGGGCGCTGGGCAAGCGGCTGGATGGGATCGGACTCAAGCGCACCGTGACAACGGTGTTGCCCGGCCCACAGGCGGACTTCATCAGCCCCGATCCCGCCTCGCGCAGGGCGGCGCTCGATTATATGAGGGGCGCGATCGATCGCTCTGCGGCGCTGGGCGCGGAGGTGGTGGCGGGCCCGTTCTACCAACCGCTGGCAAATTTCTCGGGCGAGCCGCCGACCGACGACGAGCGCGGGCGCGCCGCCGATGGCCATCGGGCGGCGGCCGAGCACGCGGCCAAGGCGGGCGTGCTCTTGACGGTGGAGGCACTCAACCGGTTCGAGTGCTACCTGCTGAACACGATCGCGGACGCGGCCGCGCACGTGGCCCGGGTCGGGCACCCTTCGCTGAAGTGCATGTACGACACTTTCCACGCGAACATCGAGGAGAAGGATCCCCTCGGCGTGATCAAGGCGCACTATGATGCGATCGGCCACGTGCACATCTCCGAGAATGATCGAGGGACCCCGGGCCGCGGGCATGCGCCGCTGCGGGAGACCATCCGGAGGTTTCTGTCGTTGGGTTATCAGGGGTGGTTCACCATCGAGGCATTTGGTCGGGCGCTGCCGAGCGTCGCGGCGGCGACGCGATGCTGGCGCGATTTCTTCGGCAGTCCCGAGGAGGTCTATACCGAAGGCATCGCCCTGATCCGTGGCGCCGCGAAGTAGGCTGGCGCGAAAATCCAGATGTCGGGCGGTAGGAGCCTGCTTGCAGGCGATCCCATGCGCGAATCGCGCGCAAGCGCGCTCCTACGTCTCATTTTCACCCCAGGTGGTGCCCGAATGCCCGCCGTCGGGCGGGCGGCCCGGGGCATGGAGTCTGGTTTGACGCGAAAACTCCGTTCGCTCGCAAGAGCGCCGCGATCGCGCGCCGCACCAAAAGCGCACGCCCGCACTGGTTTCTTGCGCGCGAAGCGCGACAATGTTCAGGGCCTCGGCATGCGGAGATCTTCGCGGGGCGCGTCCCGTTTCGCTGCTGGTGCTGTTGGTCGCGATCAGACTGCAAAAATCGGGCTTTCGCGTTTCGGATTTCTGTTGCAGACTGTGGCTAGACGGGCCGCGTTATGGGCCGTGTTGCCAGAAAGCATTTGTGATGACGGAATCGGGCACAGGGGACGGCAAAGATTTTGTTGCGGAAGACCTCTTGCGCCTGGATCCGGTTTCGGGATTGCTATCCTCAAGTTTCGGGCATCGGACCGTGATGGTGCCCGACGCCCTGATCGCCGCCACCGAATCGGTCCTTAATGAGGCGATGGGCGAGGCGGGGGGGATGGTCTGGTACCAGACGGGCGTTTCGGTGGGCCGGCGAAACATGGAGGGTTTCGCGGCGCGCGCGCGAAGGGAGGCTGGGACGGATTGGGCCGCGAAGCGGCGCTCGATTCTGGACCAGTGGCTGTGGCCTTTTCGTGCTGTCGGCTGGGGCATCTGGTCGCCGGATTTTTCTTTCGAGAGAAACGGATTGACCGTCATGGAGGTGGACCGTTCGGTGATCGCCAGGTCCGCCGGTCGGGCGGGCCGACCCGTGTGCCATCTGTTTTCGGGGATGCTCGCGGGGGCATTGAGCGTGCTTGATCGTGCGCCGCGGGAAGCGGCGGAGATCCAATGCTATTCGATGGGACATGACTCGTGCCGGTTCGTCGTGGGTGAGCCGACGCAGGTCGAGCGCGCCGAGTCGTGGCGGCGCGAGGGAGCGACGGGAGGCGACATCATCCGTCGGCTCGCCGAAGAGTGATCTGGCAATCAGGAGCAAAGAGATGCAGGGCATAGAGAGAAAAAGGTGGATCGTTGTCCGCGGGTATTTCGGTTTGGCTCCCCGCGGCGGCGGGGTGGCGGCCCCGCCGAAGGCGGAATCAGCCGAGAGAGAGGGCGCTGCTGCGCCGTCCCCGCAAGAGCCCGAGACGGCACCTGGCCGCGCCGACGCGGATTTTGGCGGCAGGGTTTTGCCGTCGGCACCGCCCAGCTTGTTGAGCCGCATGTCGCCTCCGGATGTCCAGGAGACAAAGGTCGCTCCAGCGGAGCCCAGGGTTCCGGAACCAGAACCGCCGGTGGCTCATCCTTCCGGCTCCCCCCCGGAGGCGCCAAAGGATATCGCGCCGGCGGTGGTGCCTCGCGAGGAGCGGATCGAGACGGCCGAGAAACCGCCGGAGCCGAGCACCGCGTCGGCGCCTCCTGTGGTCGCGGGACCACCGCCCTCGGCACCCGGCCCTCCGAAGTCGGCCGGTGTGGCGGGATCCGGGCCGGTCCCCGTCGCGCAACCGGCGGCTCCGCAATGGACGGCTCCGCCTCGGCCACCCGCTTTAACATCCGTGCCGCCTTTGCCATCTGAGGGGCCGAGGATGGGCGGAGGTCTTCGGCTGAATCCGATTCGCACCGAAGGTCGCACGTTTCCCGCGCCGGTGCGCACGCCCGAATCCTTGGGCATGGGAGGACCGCCGGCGCCGCCTCGTCCCGCAGGGGTTCCCGTGCCGCCGCCGCCGCCGCCGATCGGATTCATGGCGAAACCCCCGGTGGGCCAACAGGTGCCAGCGCAGGGTGTTGCCCCAGTCTCATTCGTTCCGCCCGCGGCCACTCCCGTGCCGCCTCCGGTCCCCCCAGCACCTTTCATGGCCCCGCCGATGCCGCCGCCAGCCCCGGTGTTTTCGGCCCCCGCGCCCTCGGCGTCGGCCGCTGGCGTACCTCCATTACCCGCGATGCCGCAGATTGCGCCAATGGTTTCACCTCCACCCCCGACAGCGGCGGCGGCACCGCCTGTGCCAGAACCGAAGAAGGTCGGAGACTTCTTCAAGAAAATGGCCTGGAAGAAAGGCCCCGGCTAGCGCCGGTGCCCTGGAATTTGAAGGGCGTGGCTTGAGGATTCTGGATGGAAGATGTTAAACCAGTCGGGCAGGGATCGGGACAGTGGCGTTCGAAGCTGACGGGACGGACGCTCTTTGAAAGCGATCTCGCCCTCGGGACCGCTACCGATTCTGCGGGTCGGGCCGCTGCGCTGTGGCCGGCCGACCTCATCCAGCGCCTCAGGGAAACCCTGGAGGAGGAGGCGGGGCCCGCGTGGCGGCGCGTCTGGAAGGATTGCGGGCGGGCGTGGGGCCGCCGCGTGATGGAGGACCTCGACAAGCGGTGTGCGCAAATCATGGGGTGCGTGTTGGATGACTTGCCGCTGGAGAAGTTTCTGGAGTTCCTGACCGAGCAGGTCACGGCGCAGGGGTGGGGGAGGCTCGAGATGGATCTGAGCGATGGTCCCGAGCGCGGGCTCATCCGGGCGCTGCTCATCAATTCGGTGTTTTCGAATGGGCAGGGTTCATCCTCGGGCGACCTTCTGCTGGCCGGCATGTTGGCCAGCATGATGTCGCGCGTGAGCGGCGAGGAACTGGACTGCGTCCGAACCGAAGCGCCGGGCGGTTCCCCGGGCAGCCGGTTTGTCATCACGGCCGCCGAGCGGTTGAAAGGTGTGGAAGAGCGCATCGTGGCGGGAGAGAGTCCCGACAAGGTGATCGAATCAATCTGAGTTATGAGAGACTGTAAATTCCGAATCATCGTTGGAAGGCATCCTGCCGATGGCGTGCGGCTCGCGTTGCGGCTGGGTGCCGAGGGGAGCGGCGGCGAACTGGTTCTGGTGCCGGCCGGCGGGGAGAACTGCTCGCTGCAATTTGGGTTTGCGGTGCCTCCCGACTATCCGGGTGTGACCGGATTGCTGCGGTATCGGCGGGACAGCCTCGTGACCGAGGTCGAGTGGTCCGGTGGCAAGGGTCGGGTGGTGTTTCCGCCGACGGCCTCATCCCATGCGACGCCGATGGCCGAGGTGCTCGACCGGATCCGAGAGCGGTTGGCCGATGAGGGGCGCGCGACCGTTTTCATCATGCTGGATCGATTCTGGGAGGACCTGCCCCCGTTGGGCGAGGGCGACAGCGTGCTCGTGCTCTGGGAGGCGCGGGATCGCCTGTGCGAGGGGGCCCTGGCGATGTTGCGGGGCCTGTCCGAGGCGGTGGGGTCCACGGCGGCGCGCCTCGAGGGTTTTCGCCTCTACCATCGGCGGGAGCCGGGAGAGGTGGAACAGGCGAGAGTCAAAGAGATCGAGGAAGCTCTCGGTTCGGTGGCCGGACCACCGCTCAGCCTGTAGTTTTTCGGATGTGCGCACGGGCGCAACCCATGCGAGGGGCGGGGGGCGGATTGTGGGCCCTCATCGCTGGCGTAGCTGTCGGCGCGTGGCTTGGAGCCCCAGGAGCAACCGCGTGGCCGGCGGAGAACAGCAGGCCCAACATACTCTTCATATTGGCCGATGACCTCGGCTGGCGGGACCTCGCATGCTATGGGAGCACCCGATACGAGACGCCGCAGATAGACGCCCTGGCGCGCCGCGGGCTGCGGTTCACCCAGGCATACTCCGCGAGCCCCCTTTGCTCGCCGACGCGCGCCAGCATTCTCACGGGTCTTTTTCCGGCGCGCATCGGCATCACGGTGCCCGTCTGCCATCTGCCGGAGGAAGTGCTGGAGTCATATGTCGTCGACAAGGGACGGCGCGATCAGAAATCGCTTGAGGTCAAGAGCGCCACCCGGTTGAAGCAAGATTACTTTACGCTGGCGGAGTCGCTGAAGGCGGCGGGCTATGCGACGGCCCACTTTGGCAAGTGGCATCTCGGGCCCGAGCCCTATGATCCCCTGCACCAGGGCTTCGATGTGGATCTGCCGCACGCGGCCGTGCCGGGCCCATACCCCAGCTACCTGGCGCCGTGGAAATTCTGGCCCGGCGAGGGGAAGGCGGGGGATCACATCGAGGATCGCATGGCGCAGGAGGCCGCGGGGTTCATCCGGGCGCACAAGGGCGGCCCGTTCTTCGTTAACTATTGGGCCTTCTCGGTGCATGCGCCATTCAATGGCAAGGCGGAGTACATCGAACGGTACCGCGCCATGCCGCTCAAACCGGGGGAGCGTCAGCGCTGCCCCGAGTATGCCGCCATGGTCCAGAGCCTCGATGATGCGGTGGGCGTGCTCCTGGGGACGCTGGAGGACGAGGGGCTGTTGAAAAATACCATCGTCATTTTCACCTCCGACAACGGCGGCAACATGTACAACGATGTCGATGGCGTGCCGCCCACCGACAACCACCCCCTCCGCAGCGGCAAGGCGAGCTTCTACGAGGGCGGGACGCGCGTTCCCTGCATCATCGTTTGGCCGGGGCTGACGGGGCCGGGGACGACGACTGAGGCGCCGATCATGAGCACCGATTTCTTCCCCACGTTTTGCGACGTCCTGGGCATCGTGTCGCCATCGGGTGGCAGGTTCGACGGACGCAGTTTTGCGCCTTTGCTCCGGGGCGACGCCTTCGACAGGGGACCGCTCTTCTGCCATTTCCCCCATGCCATGGGGAAGATCAGTCCGTACCCCGCCTCTTGGGTGCGGCAGGGAGACTGGAAGCTCATCCGCCTTTTCAACGCCAACGATGACCAGACCGACCGTTTCGAGCTGTACAACATCCGGGAGGACATCGGCGAGGCGAACGATCTGTCCTCCCAACATCCCGAGCGCGTCGGATCCCTCGCCGGGCTGTTGGCCCGATTCCTCGGGGATAGCGGGGCGAAAATTCCTCCGGCAAATCCCGCGTACGATCGTAATTTCATCCCCAGCGTGACGGGTTGGCGTGCCGCGCACGATGCCGAGTGGAAGCGAGAGGGGGGCGGATTTGTGCTCCGGTGCACGGCAGGTGATCCGCAGATCGTGGCCGAACTTAAGCCCGCGGTCCCGGGTCCCTTCCATGTGGCATTGCGCATGAGGTCAAGCGGCAAGGGTCCGGCGACGCTCTACTGGTCAGCGGGTCAACCCTTCGCCCGCCAACGAAGCGTGACGTTTCTGGTGCAACACGACGGCGCATGGAGCAATTACGCGGTCGATGTCCCGGCCAAAGGCCAAATCAAGTCCCTGCGCCTGGATCCTGGAAGCGCGCCCGGCGACGTCGCCATCGAATCCATCCTAATCACGGACGCGCTGGGGAAGGAGGTGTCATCGTGGGCATTCGATGCCAAAAGGTGAGCCGCGCCATCGACCGGCCCGATGATCCGGAAACAAAGCTCGCGTGTTTCCATGCGGTGAAGAAGATACCAGGATGCCGACCATGAGAACGTCCCTCGCCCCTCTGGGGTTTTTCATATTGGCCTTTGGTGCCCACGCTGCCGCCGGGCCGTCGGCCAGGCCCAATATCATCTTCATGCTGGCCGACGATGTCGGATATGGCGATTTCGGTTGCTACGGCGCGACTAAGGTCAAGACGCCCAACATCGATCGCCTGGCCGAGGAGGGGCTGCGTTTCACCGATGCCCATGCGCCATCCGCCGTGTGCACGCCGACTCGCTATGCGTTCATGACGGGCGAATACGCCTGGCGTCGGCAGGGGACCGGCATCCTCCCGGGCACTGCGGCGCTCATCGTCGAACCGGGCCGCGTGACCGTCCCCTCGCTTCTGAGGTCCGCGGATTATGCCACGGGTGTGGTGGGCAAGTGGCACCTCGGCCTCGGCCCGCAGTCGCCCACGGACTACAATGGCGAGATCAAGCCGGGTCCGCTGGAGATCGGTTTTGATTACGCGTGGCTCCTGCCCGCCACTGGCGATCGCACGCCCTGCGTGTGGGTCGAGGATCATCGCGTCGTTGGCCTGGACCCCGCCGATCCCATCACGCTCGATTACACTGTCCAGCGCGGGGATCCAGAGTCGTTCGTCAACGGCATCCCGCGCATCGGCAAACAGACGGGCGGCAAGGCCGCGCTGTGGAAGGACGAGGAGATCGCCGACGTTCTGACCGGGAAGGCCGTCGCGTTCATCGAGCGGCACAAGGACCACCCGTTCTTTCTGTACTTTGCGACGCACGATATCCACGTCCCGCGCGTGCCGCACCCGCGATTCCGGGGCGGGAGTCAGGCGGGCGTCCGCGGCGACGTCATCCAGGAATTTGACGGGTCGGTGGGCGAGATCATGGCCGCGCTGGGGCGGCTGAAGTTGGTGGACAATACGCTGCTGATCGTCACCAGCGACAACGGCGGCGTACTCGACACCAACGGTCCCGACGCGGTCCACGGAGGCACCGAGGAGACCAACAACGGGCATGCCTTCAATGGGCCGCTCCGCGGAACCAAGGGGAGCCCGTACGAGGGAGGCACACGCGTCCCATTCATTGTTCGCTGGCCAGGTCACGTGAGGCGAGGCACGTCTGGGGCGCTGATCTGCCACGTGGACATGCTCGCGACCATGGCCGCCATCGCGGGCCAACCGTTGCCCGGCGACGCGGGGCCCGACAGCTTCAACGTCCTACCGGCGTTGCTCGGCCCGGAGGGTGACAGGCCGTGCCGGGAATATCTTGTCGAACATGGCAACGTCCTGGCCTTGCGGAAAGGGCCATGGAAACTGATTCCCGCGCGCCCGGCCGCGAAGGGCAAGAAGGGCAAACGAGCCCCGGCGAGCGCCGAGCTCTACAATCTCGCCGAGGATATCGGAGAGACGAAGAACCTGGCCGACCAGAATACAGAGATCGTCGCGGGGATGACCGCGGCCCTGAATCGGATCCGCGAACAGGGAAGGAGTCGCCCTTGAACCATCGCGTGAACGCGCGGATGTCTTGCCCACTGGCCCTGCTGCTGGCGGTCTGGGGTCCCGCGTTGACCGCGGGGCTCGAAACGGCGGCCCGGAGCAAGGATCTGGTGGCTGGGGGCGGCCCAGTGCCGACCGTGGTTTGCCTTGGCGACAGCATCACGCACGCGGGTTATCCGGCCATCCTGGAGAAACTGCTGCCCGTCCGGGCGATCAACGCCGGCGTCGGCGGCGACACGACGCGCAAGGCGCTCAAGCGTCTGGAGGCGGACGTCCTGGCGCGTCGCCCCGCGGCGGTCGTGATGTTTTTTGGGGCCAATGACAGTCGGCAGGACGCCCCGGGGAGCCAGGTTCCGCTTGACGAATACGAGGCCAATCTGGGCGAGTTGGTGCAACGTTGCCAGAAGGCTGGCGCCAAGGTCTTGCTCGGCACCATGCCGCCGATCGATCCAGAGCCATATTACAAGCGGCACCCGAGGGAGAAATACGGGCCATTGGGCGGTCTGGAGAAAATCGTGGAGTCGTATCGGATGGCGGCGCTTCGGGTGGCGAAGGCAAAGGGCGCGCAACCTCTCGATTTGAACCAGCTGCTGGGCGCCAAGCCGGAATGGATGAATCCGGACGGTGTACATCCCTCACCCCGGGGCAAGGAGATCATCGCCGAATTGGTGGCGCGGGAACTCGGGCCTCTGTTGGGGGCGACTCCCAAGAACCGTGCCGTCCAATGAACCACCGGAGATTCTGACACCATGAGATTGTCCGTTGTCACCCTCGTCGCCTCATTTGCCCTGTGGTCATCCGGCTTTTGCGCCGAGCAGGCACAGGGACCCGCGCAATCGGCCGCCCCCGGAAAGGCGCCGAGACGCTCGGTCTCCGCGACGGTCGCCAAGCTTCCGTCGGGACCCCCGCCGACGCTGGCCAACGTCCCTTATGGCGCTGATCCGAGGCAGGTGCTTGATCTCTGGAAGGCCGAGTCGACGGGCCCCGCGCCGCTGCTGTTTTTCATCCACGGGGGCGGTTGGCAGGGGGGCGACAAGAAGACGGTCTACGCCAGCGGGCTCACGAACTTCTTATCGGCGGGAATCTCCGTCGTTTCGGTCGAATACCGCTTCGTTGCCCAGGCGCACGCGTCCGGCGTGAAACCGCCGGTGGAGTGGCCGCTCCACGACGCTGCGCGCGCTCTCCAATTCGTGCGGAGCAAGGCCGCCGAATGGAACATCGACAAGTCGCGGATTGCGGCATCGGGCGGATCGGCGGGCGCATGCTCGAGCCTTTGGCTCGCTTTCCATGACGACATGGCGGATCCGAACAGCGGCGATCCGGTGGCGCGCGAGTCCACGCGCCTGACCTGCGCCGGCGTCCTGGGTGCGCAGACGAGCCTCGACCCGCGGCAGATGAAGGAGTGGACGCCCAACAGCAAGTACGGCGCCCACGCCTTCGGAATCTTCAGGCAGGTGAACGGCAAAGACGTGGCGGATTTCGCTCAGTTTCTGGCGGAGCGCGAGCGCATTCTCCCATGGATCAAGGAGTATTCGCCCTACGAGCTCGTCAGCGCGGATGACCCGCCGGTCTACCTATACTATTCCGCGCCGCCCGCGCTCGGCCAGGATCAGAAGGACCCCACGCACACCGCCAACTTCGGCGTGAAACTGCAGGAGAAGCTTCGCTCCGTCGGCGTGGAGTGCGTCCTGGCATATCCGGGCGCGCCGGATTTGGGCGGCGACGCATCGACCGATCCGCTGATGACCAAGAATCACATGTACCGGTTCTTGATCGCGAAGTTGAAGGGCTAGGGATCTGTCGGACTTAGGCCGACAGATCCCTCTGGCAAGACCGCCTGCTTTCGAATCGCGCGCAAGCGCGCTCCCACGTCCCATTTTCACCCCCGGTGGTCCGGCAGCCGCCGGATGGAATCTAGCCTGCATATTTCGGATGAAGCTGAACACGGAAGGCACCCCGGTCCAATCCGGGGAGGGACGCCGGCCCCGGCGTCCGCGCCCCACCGGATGTACGGTTCCTGGGCCGAGCGGCGAAATGTGGCCGATCCCCCCTCGCGATTACGTCTCACCCTCGTCGGAGGCGGCGCGCGATCAGGGACAGGAACTCGCGGCACTCCTCGATGCCCAGGATCTGGGCGATCACGAAGTAGGCCGAGGCTCCAACCGCGATGGTCGTTAGGAGGGACAGCGCACGGAGGGGCAGGCCCATCGTGGGCCAACCGGCGAGGGCGGTGAATTTCGCGGCGACGCAGATGGCCGCCAGGGCACCCACGGCCACGCCAGTGCGGGCGAGGGACCGAACGAGCGCCACGGTTTCGAGGCGCCCGGCAAACTTGCGCATGCAGAGGTAGAGGGTCGTGAAATTGAGCGCCAAGCCGATCGCTGTGGCCCAGGCCAGCGCGGTGTGGTCCCACCCCATGACGAATACAGTGAAGGAATTTGTCACGGCGTTGAACACGATAACCCCAAGGCTTACGGACATCGGGACGAAGCGCTTGCCGATCGTGTAGAAGGCGGGCTGGACCACTTTGACGCCCGCGTAGAAAACGAGGCCGAACGCGTACGCCTGGAGCGGGGCGGCGGTCTGCTGGACGTCGTATTCCGTGAACCGGCCGTGTTGGAAAATCAGGGACAGGATCGGTTCGGCAAGAAGGGAGAGGCCGACCGCGCAGGGCAGGGTCAGGAAGAGAACAAGGCGCAACCCCTTCGCGAGGGCGGATCGGAACGCGGGCGTGATGCCCTCCGTCGCCAATGCCGAGAGCATGGGCAGCGTGACCGTGGCAACCGCGACGCCAAAGAGGCCCAGCGGCAGCTGCTGGAGCCGCTGCGCGTTGCCGAGCCATGCCGCGGCCGCCTCTTTCCCGTGGGTGAACGAGGCGAAGATGGCATTGAGGAGTACGTTGATCTGTGTGCCGCCCGCGGCGATCAGCGATGGCCACATTAGCTGCAGCACCTCGCGCACGCCCTCGTCTCGCCACCGGAAGTCTAATCCAAACCGGAAACCCACTCGTTTCAGCGAGGGGAGTTGCACCGTCAGCTGCGCCAGGCCCCCTATGAGGGTTCCGATGGCAAAGGCCGTCAGCCCTTTCTCGGTCATGCGGCCGGTCCGGAAACCCGGGTCCATGGCCCAGGCCAGCGCCAGCCCACCCAGGATGCATCCAAGGTTGAAGAATGCCGAAGCGACCGCCGGTATGAAGAAGACCCTCTTGGCGTTCAGCATGCCCATGACGAGGGCCGTCAGGGACACGATCATGATGAACGGAAACATCACCTGGGATAGCCACGTGCAAAGGACCTTGGCGGGCTCACCCCACCCGGGGTTCAGCAGCCGCACCCAGGTCGGCGCGATGGCGATGCCCAACGCAGTGATCGCCAGCATGAAGCACATGGCCAGCGTCGCCATCTTTCTGCCCAGCGCCCACGCGGCCTCGTCGCCTTCCAGCTTGATCTTCCGCGTAAAGGTCGTCACGAACGCCGTGGAGAGCGCTCCCTCCGCAAACAGATCCCGGAGCATGTTCGGGGTGCCAAAGGCGCGATTGAAGATGCCCGCATAGGCCGAGCCAAACAGGCCGTTGAGTAGCTGGTCGCGCACCAGCCCAAGCACCCGACTACAGAGGATCGCCACCGACACCACCCCCGTGGACCGGGTCTGGGACTCGGCCTCGCGCCTGGGCTGGTTCTCTGCGGATGCTGCGGCCATGTTCTGTGGCCGCGGAGTCTGCTACGGCTTGGCCGGGTGGTCGAGGCTTTTGGGGGGCACAACTGCTAACGATCGCCGCTTCTGATGCCGCCTGCTTCAGCGGAGATAATTTGGCCCGAATCCATGCGGGATTTCCGCCATCGTCCCCTTTTGCACTTTTTGGCAAAAGTGACGCCCGTGCTACACGAAGGTGAATATGCTTGAGTGGGGAAGGGGTTGCAATTGCAATATTACGGAATTGTAAGAGGCGAAGTGTGCCGTGCGGGAGCCGCGGTTCGGTGTACGGCGTTAGGGTTGTGACCAAGGAGTAGTGAGAGAATGTACGGGAAGGGAGGATCAGTTTTTCATGGTCTTCGCTCGGCTGCGCTTTGTGCGATGTCGGCGGCGTGGTTGACGGGGGGGGCGTGGGCACAGACGACGAATTGGTGGGTCCTGAACGCTAACGGCTTGTGGAGCGTGACCAACAACTGGTTTCCGAGCAACAGCTATCCCGATTCGGTGGGTGCGGTGGTTTACATCACCAATAACATCAGCGCCGACCGAATTCTGACAATCGACACCAACGTCACGCTGGGCGTGCTCTACTGGGGCGATACCCCCGTGGGCAGCCAGATGGACCTGCGGACCAATGCGGCCGGGGCGCGGCTCACGTTCGACACCGGCGACGATGGTCGGATGGCCGTCATCAGTCACTCGAGCGGGGATACGACGGGCGACATCGGCAATGACAGCGACGACACCGACGTGGGCATCACGGTGGCCGATGCGCAGGGGCTCTACATCGACGCCTATCGCCAGATTTTCTTTCAGGGGCGGCACTTCACGAACTCGGTTTTCGACGGCGGCGGCCACGACATCGTGAAGGGCGAGGACGGGGTCGTGTACTTCCAGCGGCTTGTCACGAACGTGAACACCATCACGGTGCGCGACGGCGATCTCCGCATCGACCCGGAGGGCCGCGCGGAACTGCTGCCGAACATCTCCACGGTGGTGGTGGGGGTCGCGTCCGGCGTGATCGACCGGGGCGAGGCCAACCCCCTGGGCACGGTCACCAACAGCAACGAGGGTACTGCGCGCGACCGCCGCCAGTTCCCGGTGTTCGAGCTGATCGGGGCGGCGGCGACCAACTCGCCCGCCGCGATGACCAACACCTTCAACATGGTCATGAATCGCGGCATCTTCCGCTCTTACAACCGCCTTGGGCCGACGAACGGTCCGTCGGCGGTCTACACGGGCAACGTCCAGCTCAACGGCGACGCCAACGAGGTGTTTTTCCAAATTGAGACGGAGAGCACATCCGTGGCCAATGCGGTGCTGCGCCACGTCTTCGCCGGCAACCTGACCGGTTCGGGCGGGTTCACGAAGTGGGCCAACGGCGAAATGGTGCTGGTCAATAGCAACTCATTCACCGGCGACCTCAACATCCTCCGCGCCAACGACCGCCGCCGCGGCAACGCGGGCGGCGTGCGGCTCGAGGACAACGGCACCCTGTCGGGCGTGGGTGCCATCAGCCTGCAGCGCGAGGGTTCGCTCTTTATCGACAACTCATCGGTGAGCCTCTCCAACCGCATCAACGACTCCGCGCCGATCACCACGTGGGGCCGGAGCCAGATCGAGTTCGTGGGCAACGCCTCGTCGGACACGTCCGAGCGGATTGGCATAACGACGGTCACCAACGGGCGCCTGGCCATCGAGTTTGACTCTGACAACGCGAGCCCGCGGGCCCACACCCTCGATCTCGCGAGCCTCAATCGGGCACGGGGCACGATCGTCGGCTTCCACGCCAGCGACGTGTTCCAGGGGGCGTTCGCCACCAACGGGCCGGGTAGCATCACCCTGAACCTGCTCGACGGCGGCGCCTCGCTCGCGCAGGTCGGCGGGACCGGTTCCAACACCACGGACCGCAAGGTCGTCGTCGGCGTCTTCGGCGGGGACGGCGTGGACAATGGCGTGGATTTCGCCACCGCGACTCCCAACCGCGCCGACGAATTCATGACGGTGGACGGAGGCCGCCTGCGCACCCTCCGGGCCGATGAGATGGTCTACCTCGGCGGCGGTTCAACCAACCCCCTTTACATCTCGCAGGCATCCGCGGGGACGGCCGATAACATCAACATCAACTTCGAGTCCGCGTTCCTTGCCTTTGGCTCGTACGACTACACCAATGGCCTCAACACGGTGATCACCAAGCGGGTCGTCGGCGACTCGACATTCAACAGCATTCGCCTGGGCATCGTGCAGGGCAGTCCCCTCATCCTTGGCACGACCACCAACAACCCAACCGACATCAGTCGCTCGCTCCTCATCGACGACGGGGTGAGATTGACCTCCGAGTCCGGCATGCTGCTGTTCGGCCGAGACACCACCAGCACCAATGGCGACGTCACGTCGGGCGGTAACGTGCTGATCTACAACGGCATCGTGGACCTTGACGGCACCGGCAACAACCGCGAGGCGATCATCCAGAACGATGGCGGCGTCAACGCGTACTTCCGGGCGCCGATCGAAGCCAGCCAGGGCCTCACCAAGGGCGGCCAGTCCAGCGTCCTCCTCGATGCGGCCAATCGGCTCGGCGGCACCGTCAGCATCCCGCAGGCCAATCTCTACCTTCGTAACAGCGGTGCCCTCAACGGCGCCTCCGATGTGCGGGTCAGCGGCGACGGGCTGCTCATCCTCTCCGCCGGCGTCGCCATCACCAACGATATCCCGCTCAACATTTCCCCGCTGCCCTACGGCAACCGCATCATCCTGAGCGAGGGCGGCCACAATCTCTGGGCCGGCGACATCCGGATCAACAACGTGGACAACCAGGGGTTGGTCGCGAACGACATGCGCCTCGGCGCCGGGCTCAACGCCCAGAACGCCACCCTCACGCTGCTCGGCGACATCGGGCGCGTGGACTCGGGCGCGACCCCCGACGTCTACATGATTGACCCGCCGCAGGTCTCCACCGTCGAGTCCGCCGGTATCCTGAACCTGGTGGGCACCTTCGGCGACCGACTGGACGGGAGCGGAAACGCCGTGCCCTTCGACCCGACCGGGACCGGCCAATCGCGGGTGGAGGGCGGTTTCATGTCCAACCGTGCCGCCAACGAGAATGACTTGCTCCGCTTCCGCATCGACGGGCCTGCGATCACCAGTGGCGGCGATGAACTGGTGGTCAACATCTACAAACCGTGGGCCGCGGCGGGCCGCATTAACGCGGAGCAGGGCACCATACGCTTCCTCGGCGATCCCTCCCTGGGCCAGGGCGAGTTCTGGACCAGCAACGCGCTCGCGGTCGCAAACTTCGCCAACGGCCTGAGCGGCTTCGTCCTCGGGGGCTCCGGCACCGACCAGGGCGGCGGCGTGACCTTCCTCCTCACGAAGAACGGGCAGGTGTTCAACGCCGAGAGGTGGTCCGTGGCCCAGGACAACAACGCGAACAACACCATCACCATGGGCCTTGAGCACTTTGGGCCATCCAATGTCACGGTCACGATCGGCAATTACTTCGATGACGGCGGCGGGGCGGACGGCGCCGACAACCGGATCACCATCAGCGGTGCCAGCGCCAGCACGGTTCGGGACTTTAGGCTGTTCGCCCACGACGGCTACGACTCGGCCACCACCAATGAGACCGCCGGAACGGTCAATGTCATCCAGAGCATCCGGGGCAACGACTTTTCTGTGCTGACGAAGGTCGGGAGCGGCACCGTCGCGCTCCAGGGCGTGTACACCGGCAACACGAACATCTACGACGAGAGCAATGACATCCGCAATTTCACGTTGCTGGGCGGCGAGCTGATCCTGGATCGCAGCACCAATGGGATTTGGGCCGGCGATCTGCGGCGCACCACGGACGGTCGCGCGGCGCTGACCCTGGCCGGTGGTGACATCACCCACTTGGGCCGCAACACATCTACGTCGGAGCTTCTCACCAGCAACCTGACGGTCAAGGCCGGCGACTCGCGGGTGTCGGCCGTGGCGGGCGGCGGGGGTGCCACTGAACTGTTCGTGGGCACCGGGGCCAACACGATCGTCACGCGCCAGCGCGGTGGTACCGTGGGTTTCGTGGAGGACAACACCGCCGGTGGCACGGCCAACATCCGGCTGGCGGGCACTGGCATCACGGTCGGCGGGCGCGTCGGCTCGTGGGCCACGTACGGCACAAACTACGGTGGCGGGTCCTACACATGGGCATCGACCGATTCCCTGAGCAACGTGGTGGAGTTCGCGGAGGGCGGCTACAGCGTGGACAGCTTTGGCTCCGCCAACCACGTGCACCTGGAGTTGCCCTCGGCCCTGGCCGCCGACGACGCGGCCGCATCGCTGCGCTACACCAACGCCGCGGCGCTGGACCTGGGGGGCTACTCTCTGGACGTGACCGAAGGCGGCATCCTGGTGACCCCGACGGTGGCGGGCGCGGCCTCCATCGGCAACGGCGCGCTGACAAGCTCCGGTGGCGAACTGATCATCCACAACTACGCCGACACGTTGGGTAGTCTGGCGATCTCCGCGGCGATCACCGGCGCGGTGGACATGACGTTCTCGGGGTCCGGCAGGACGGTGCTCTCCGGCGCCAACGCCTTCGACGGGGTGACGCGGATCAACGGCGGGACCGTTCAGATCGACGACGCCTCGCGCCTGGGCACCGGCAACGCCAACCTCGAGATGCGCGGCGGCACGCTATATACCACCGCCAGCATGTTCTTCTCCAACCGGACCGTCATCCTCGGTGGAGACGGCGGCAATTTCAACGTGGCGGCGGGAACCACCAACGTGCTCGGCCGACTCCAGAGCGAGACGAACTTCCTGGGTTCCACCCGGTCCAACAACGGCCACGGGGACCTGATCAAGACGGGTGCGGGCACCCTGGCACTCACCTATTCGATCGCGAGCGATCTCACCCAGACCACGAACACCTATCAGGGCCTCACCGACATCCGGGAGGGCACGCTGCGGATCCTCGGCGCGAACAATTTCACGCTAGGCAGCAGCAAGTCCTTTTACGACGGGACGGTCGTGCGCAACGGCGCGACCCTCGCCCTCGGCAGAAATTCCACGGGCACGGTTGTCGGCACCACGTACAGTCTCAGCGAGTGGATGACGTTCGAACAGGGTTCCACCCTGCGCGTGGAGGATCCCGGGCCCTCCTACCAGAGTCCGAGCATCAATGGCGTGGTGAACTTTATCGGCGATGCCACCGTCTGGGTCGAGTCCGATGAGTTCAACTTCAACAGCTCCGGCGCCGGCTATCTCATGGGCTCCGGATCGATCATCAAGGATGGAAATGGGACCCTCCGGCTCTACGGCTACAGCCGGGAGTTCACCGGCGGCATCGTCGTGATGGACGGTGTTGTCCAGGATGTGGGTTACGCGGATTCGACGATCCCGAACGCCTCCTCGATCACCATCGGGCTCAACGATGCCACCGATCGCGGCACCGTCGGTTTCTACGTGCGGCCCGAGCGCAATGGCGTGGGCACCACCTGGGACATAACCCAGAATATCACCGTTCAAGGCAACAGCTCCGGGCTCCGCATCGGCGTGCAGCGCGCCCAGCACAATGACGTCGTCAACTTCACCGGCGCCATCAACTTGACCAACATGAACGCGAGCCGTGACCTCCAGCTCTACTTCGAGCGGGACATCGGCAACCGGGACGCCGCCGGCGGCGACGCATTCCGGGAGGAGACCTACGTCAACCTCTCGGGCGATATCTCTGGCGGCAGCAGGCGCCTTCGGACGGTGATCGAGCAGAACGGTGGACCGTACACGGGCTGGACGCAGTCGTTGGAGCGCGTCGAGGGCGTCCAGCCCACCAACGAGCCCAACTTCATGGTGTTCTGGACATTGTCGGGCAGCAACGCCGACTGGATCGGCTCGCTGGAGGCCGGCAATCGCGCCGGAACCGCGTGGCAGACGGGTGGCCCCGACCGAGACAAGCAGCACTTCGTTCGGTTTGGCAATAACGACGGAGCCGCGACCTTCGCGATCGGCGCCAGCAACCAGGTCATCCTGCGCCACGACGCCACGCTCCAGGCGTACGGCAGCCAAGTCACCATAGGCAACCTCTACAGCGATGGGGACTCCGGCGGCAGCGACGGATTCTGGGGCGGCCAGCTGGTCACCAACACGTACCTGGAGAACGGCGGCACCGTCGCAGGCAGTTTCACGATAACGCAGACCACCAACCGCACGTTCAACGGCGTGATCCGCGACGGGACCTACTACTCGCCCACTTCCACGAATCTCGCGGCCGCTTCGCTGAGCATCATCAAGGACGGGAACGGGGTGCTGACCTTCGACCAGAGCAACTACTACACCGGGACGACCGCGATGCGCGGGGGGCTGCTGCAGATCAACGGCAGCCACCTGGGCGGGGGGCTGTACTCGGTGCTGGCCGGCGGCGGCTTGGGCGGCACCGGGCTGATCGGCTCTGCCGTCAACGTGTTCGACGGGGGCACGCTTGCCCCGGGTGTCACCAACTCGGGCCTCGGGGGCACGCTGAACATCAACTCGGACCTGAGCCTCTCCAACGATGCGATCCTCTCCTTCGACCTGAACGGTTTCGACACCACCCCGGGAAGCGAGGTCAACGACCTTGTGCAGGGGATAGGCAACCTGGTGCTCGACGGGATGCTGACGATCACGCCCCTGGCCGCCTTCGCAGGTGCGGGGACCAACGACTTCTGGACGCTGCTGACCTACAGCGGCTCGCTGTCCAATAACGGGGTGGTCGTGGACGGGGCCTCGCAGGCGTTGGTGCAAAATGACGGATTCTTCTTCTACGTGTATAATTTCGAGGCAGGGGCGATCGACGAAATTCGCCTCGGCCTCATGGTGCCAGAGGCCTCGACCTGGGTGCTGCTGGGCATCGGCTTCGGCATAGTGGGTTGGGTGCTCCGGCACCGCATGCGCTGAGTTGCGACCGGTGCGCACGGGGTGTACGGCTGTCACCCGACCCAAATCGGGCAATCTGGGTCTGGCCTGCATATTTCACGCTTCCGCATGAAATTTGCAGGCCTCAAAGGGTTGCCACTGGTTGATCCGCCCCCGACCACCGCTCGGATATCAGCCTTTCGCCCAAAATTCGGATGTGGGCACGGCCCGCGCTAATCGTCAAAAGTGACGACGGATTTTGAAATTCATTGAACGCAGGATCTTTGGGCTCGTAGCATGCAACCCTATCGACGAGTGGACCTGAAGCAGCCCCCGCTTCGTGCGGCGGGATGGTTTTGGTGTCTGGAGATGGAGGAGTGGAGATCATGAGTGAGCGCCTTAGGTTTTTACGGGCCGTGCGGCCAACGTGGTTTTTCGTTTTTGCGTGGCTGTTATGCGCCGCGGCACAGGCGCAGACGACGAATATTTGGATCTTGAACAACAACGGCTATTGGGCCTTTACCAACAACTGGAATCCCAGCACCAACTACCCGGACTCCGCCGGGGCGGTGGCGCTGGTGACGAACAACACGGGCTTCGATCAGACCATCTATCTTACGAACAGCATCACGCTGGGCGAATTTGTTTTTGGCGATTATGACCGCGGCAGTTTGCGCGCGCTGCGCAGCACCAACGCGACGGTGAGCACGATCACCTTCGACACCGGGGACGGCACCATGGCGCTCTTCGAGCATGGCACCAGCGACCGGCCCGCGCGCGACATCGGCCGCGGCGATGACCGTACGGATGTCGGGATCGTGGTCTCCGATTCCGAGGGGCTCTTCATCGATAACTGGCAGACTTTCTACTTCGGTGGCAACGACGCCGGCTTGAACACGGATCCGGCGCGCGCCTTTGACGGCGGCGGCCACGACGTGGTCAAGGGCGAGGACGGCAGCCTCTATTTCCGGAGGGTCGTGACCAACATCGCGACCTTCACCCAGCGCGACGGTTTCGTGGAGTTTCTGGTCGAGGGCAATCCGGTGTACCAGCCCGGCATCAGCAACCTCGTGCTCGGCGTCGCGCCCGGAGTCGTGGACACGGGAGCCAACCCCCGCGGGGTGATCACCAACGCCAACGAGGGCGGGGCCTACGACCGGATCCAGTTCCCGTACTTCTCGATCATCGGAGCGGCCACCACGAACGGGGCGGCGGCCATGACCAACGGCATGGACGTCACCTTCAACCGCGGCATATTCCGGTCTCTGACGCGACAGGTGCCCAACGTGAGCAACACCGCCCAGGCCACGCTACCCGTATATACGGGCACCTTCACCCTCAATGGCAGCGCGGACGAGACTTTCTTCAACATCCAGCATGACAACCTTTCGGGCAACACCGGCCTCATCCGGCAGACGGTCTTCGCCGGCCAGTTCACTGGCGACGGCGGCTTCACCAAGCTCGGGGTGAGCGAGATGCTTTTCACCAGCAGCAACGACTTCACGGGCGCGGTCAACGTCAACCGCGGCTTCGACAACGGCAGGGGACGTTTCGGCGGCATCGGGCTGCGCGAGAACGGCACCTTCTCCGGGGTGAGCCAGATCACCCTGAATCGCGACGGGTCGCTCTATCTGGACAATAGCTCGGTCAACCTCTCCAACCGCATCAACGACGCGGCCCCCATCATCAGCCGCGGCCGCAGCCAGATCGAGCTAATGGCCAACGGTTCGGCGGAATCCTACGAGCGCTTCGGCCTGGTGTCCAACGCCCAGGGCTCGCTGGCCATCGAGATCGACAAGGTCGATGGCTCCCCGCAGCAGCAGACCCTGGATATCGCGAGCCTGGTGCGCACCCCCGGCACCGTGATCGGTTTCCACGCCAGCGATCTGGGGCAGGGTGTTTTCGGCCTGAATGGCCCCACCGGAATCGTCATCAACCTCCTCGACGGCGGGGCCTCGCTGACCCAGATCGGCGCGGGCGGCGGCGTCGGCGCCAGCAACCGGAGCATCGTGGTCGGCGTCTTCGGCGGCGACGCGGTCGACAACGGCGGCGACGTAAACACCATGACCCCCAACCGCGCGGATGAGTTCATGACGGTGGACGGGGGCCGCCTCCGGACCCTCGATCCAACGACCGAGATGGTCTCGATTGGCGGACGGTCGACCAACGCGCTTTTCATCACCCAGGCCTCCGCCTCGCAGGACGCCAACGTCAACATCGACTTCCAGAGCCGATACCTCAACCTCGGTCTCTACTCCCTCACCAATAAGACAAACCCCGAGGCCGACAAGCGGGTCACGGGCGACGCCACTTTCAACAGCATCCGCTTCGGGATCGTGCGGGGCGACACGCTCATCCAGGGTTCCCTCACCAACAACCCCGACGAGAACGGCCGCTCCCTGCTGTTCAATGACGGGATCACGCTGCGATCCGAATCGGGCATGCTCCTGATGGGCCGGGACACCGGCAGCACCAACGGCGACGTGACGCCGGGCGGCACCGTGTGGACCTACGGCGGCACTATCGACCTCGATGGCTCGGCCAACGACCGCGAGGCGATCATCCACAACGCCAGCGGCAACAGCCTCGTTTTTCGCAGCGCCGTCCAGGCCAGCCAGGGCCTGACCAAGAGCGGCACCGATGCCTTGTACCTCGACGCCCCCAACAGCCTCGGTGGCACGGTCAACATCGCCCAGGGCACCCTGGTGGCGCGCGACAGCCGGGCGCTGGACGGTGCGACGCTCCTCCGCATCCAGAGCGATGGCCTGCTCCAGATGGAGTACGGCGTCGCGATCACCAACATGAACCTCCTGGTCGGAGAGCGGAGCGCGGCCGCCAGCGCATTCCTCCAGTCCGCCGCGCATCACGACGTCTTCGGCGGCGACATCATGATCGAGAACGTCGATCCCCAGGCGATGGTGGGCTACGACATCCGCGTACGGGCCGGCGTCAACGGCCAGACCGCGAGCCTCACGCTGTTGGGCGACATCGGCCTCACCGAGGGCGGCATTTCAACAGACGTCAACCTCCACGACTCGGCCATTTTCGGTTACCAGGAATCCGGAGGCATCCTGAACCTGAAGGGCACCTTCGGCGACCGTCTGGTCGCCGGCGAGGCGCTGCCCGTCGATCCCACCCTCGGCGGTGCCTTGCCGTACACGCGCATCTCCGGTGGCTACATGGCCAATCGCGCCGCGAACGAGAACTACGTGCTCCGTTTCACGATCGACGGCAACGGCGGCGCCAACTCCGGCGACGAGCTGGTGGTCAATATCTCCAACCCGTGGAACTCCGCCGGCCGCATCTATGCCCAGCAGGGCACCATCCGATTCCTCGGGGACGGCGGCTTCTGGACGACCAACGCCCTGGCGGTCTCCGACTTTGCCAACGGCCAATGCGGATTCCAGCTCGGGGGCGGCGGCACCGACCAGGGCGGCAGCGTGACCCTGCTGCTGACGAAGGACGGCCAGTCCTTCAACGCGGAGCGCTGGACGGCCGCGCAGGACCAGAACGCCAACAACACGATCACCATCGGCCTGGAGCACACCGGGCCCTCCAACGCGACGGCGACCATCGGCAACGAGTGGTATGACATCGACCCGTCGGCGGCCGACGACCAGATCACCATCAGCGGCGCCAGCGCCACGGCGGTGCGCGAGCTGCGGCTCTTCGCGCACGACGGCTACGACTCGGCGACGACCAACGCGACGACCGGCCGGGTCAACGTGATCCAGAGCATCCGCGGCAACGACAACTCGATCCTGACCACGGTGGGCAACGGCACGATCGTCCTGCAGGCGACCACGAACACGGCCATCGACCAGAGCAACGACATCCGCAACTTCATTTTGCTGGGCGGCGAGCTGATCCTGGACCGGCAGTCCGCGGGACTGGACGGTGGGCTGCGGCGCACGACCGACAACCGGGCGGCCCTGTTCCTCCAGGGCGGCGACCTGACCTACCTGGGGCGGAACAACGGCAACGGCGACGAGCTGCTCACCAGCAATCTGACGGTGCGCGCGGGCGACTCGCAGGTGGCGGTGAAGGCGGGCTCCGGCCCCAGCACCAACACGCTGAATCTTGCGACCGCGGCCAACGCGAGCGTCACGCGGCTGCGCGGTGGCACGGTGAATCTGATCGAGGACCAGGGCGGCTCCTCGGTGGCCAACATCCGGCTGGCGGGCGCTGGGGTGACGGTGGGCGGGCGCGTCGGCTCGTGGGCGACGTACGGGACGAACCTCTACGGCGGGGCCTACACGTGGGCGGCGACGGACGCCTCCAGCAACGTGATCGAATTCGGGGAGGGCTTCTATTCGGCGGACGCCTTCGGCAGCGGGCAGCACGTGACGCTGAACCTGCCCTCGGCGCTGGCGGCGGACGACGTGGCCGCCTCGCTGCGCTACACCAACGCGGCGGCGCTGGACCTGGGGGGCTACTCGCTGAACGTGACGGAGGGGGGCATCCTGGTGACCCCGACGGTGGGGGGGGGGGCG
>Ga0209717_1000861_pt1 | contig 35411 bp, 23 predicted proteins | sample AD_UKC048_MetaG_FD_184418 | JGI IMG/M metagenome (GOLD analysis project Ga0209717, IMG submission 184418) | Active sludge microbial communities of municipal wastewater-treating anaerobic digesters from USA - AD_UKC048_MetaG (SPAdes) (version 2) | ecosystem: Engineered > Bioreactor > Anaerobic >...
CACGGATTATACCTATGCCTTCGAGGCGCTTGATGCACTGGGCAATACGGCGACTGGAGAGCCGGTTACTGCCAGAGCATTCACGGTGAACAATCCGGTGCCGGTGGTCTCTACGCTCGATCCAGCACAGAAGACGCTCAATTCGAGTGAACTCTCACTTACGGTTAATGGCATCAATTTTGTCGAGGGCAGTGTGGTGCAGTTTGTCGGCCAGGATCGAGCCACGCAGTTTATCAGCAGCACACAGTTGACGGCAACACTGTTGGCATCCGATCTGGCTACTTTGGGCGCGTTCCGGATAACGGTATTTAATCCGGCCCCTGGCGGCGGGACTTCAACAGAGAATATCTTTCTAACAGTGACTGTAGACGAAGTCGATGGTCTTGTGGCTTATTATCCCTTTAATAACAGTCCAAATGATGAGAGCGGTAACGGGAATCATGGTACATTTACCGGTAGCCCCACCCCTGCGGCGGATCGCTTTGGCCGGGCCAACAGGGCATTTTACTTTGATGGCACCGACGATGCTGTTGTCATCAATATGTCTTATCCCATGGTCGGCTATTCTGTGGGTCCGCATTCATATTCTGTCTGGGTCAATCGACCAGCAAGGAGTGGTGACATTGAGTTTATTGTAGATGCTGGAGGAGGATCGCAGGATCAACGCGGCATCCGCTATACTCGTGATGGATTGCCTACTGCAAAATGGGTGATATCCTCTTCAATCGAGAATACAACGGCCTCATTTGAACCAAGTTATAATGCCTGGCATCATCTGGTTGGGGTTTACACTGGCACTGAAGTGTCTCTTTATGTCGATGGTCAGTTGGCTTCTTCCCGTCCCAAAAGCGGGACAGGTGTCGTGCTGAGCATTATGAAGATCGGTAATATCTCCGAAAGTGCAAATCCTTACCAGAATTTTACCGGCTATATTGATGACGTGCGCATTTATAATAAAGCTCTTGCTGCGCAAGAGGTACAAGAGCTCTTGATGGAACAAGTCGAGTCAGAAAATCGTGTACCAGAATTGCTGTGGCCAGCAACGCCCGGTTATGATAGCGATGGCGTCGAGCCGGATCTGAATATTATGAATGGGGCTTTCATCTTCAAGGTGACTTTTCGCGATGCGGACAACGATTCACCAATGACCGGCTACCCGAAGGTGCATATTAAAAAGGGTGGGGTGGAGATCTCGGGAAGCCCATTTACAATGGAGCCATCGAATTCCGATGCTTTTGTTACAGGCCGCATTTTCCAAAAAGAACTGACCATATCCGCAGCGGGCGCGGATTATACCTATGCGTTTGAAGCTCAGGATGTGAAAGGCCATGTGGCAACCGGAGAACCGGTCAGTTCTGAAAAATCGTTCACCGTGATTAATCCGTGGCCCATGGTTTCTGCGATCGATCCGGCGCAAAAGATGGTCAATTCGGGGGAGTTCACCCTTACGGTCAATGGCCAGTATTTTATCAACGGCAGCGTGGTGCGTTTTGCCGGCCAGGATCGGGCCACACAATTTGTAAACAGCACGCAGCTGACAGCGACTATTTTGGCAGCTGATTTGACCACTTCGGGCGTCTATCCAATCACGGTTTTTAATCCGGCCCCGGGCGGCGGTGTCTCTGAAGCCTCAGTGGTATTTACGGTCGCGCCTTTACCTTCAGGGACTCTATATGCCCACTATCCATTGGCGGGCGATGCCATTGACATCAGCGGCAACGAGCGCAATGGCACGGTCTATCAGGCCGCGGCAACATCCGACAAAGCAGGCACGGCCGGGCAAGCACTCCTGTTTGACGGCCTTGATGATTATGTCGGGCTGCCTTTTGCATCCCAGGCTCTGGGTTCAGCGATGACAATCACGGCATGGGTATACCGAACAGGCTCATCCTTCGATACATCTGTTCAGGGAATTATATCCAATGATGTAAACAGTAATCGAGGTATTTCGATTGGGGCTTATCCAGTGAACGGCCCCAGTCCAGCCTCTGCCAACAAGCTGCAGGTTTCGGTATACAACAGCCTTGAAACCGGTTCAGATCTGCTGGGATTGTTGATTCCCCTTGATGAATGGCAGTATGTCGCCACAGTGGCTGATGGCGTCAATCTAAAGATCTACCAGGATGGGCAGCTTCAAGGGAGTACACCTTTTAGCGGCAATCTGAGAGGATCCGCCAATTTCCACATTGGCCATGACCAGTACGATGCAAGTGCGGGGCGATTCTGGCAAGGCAAGATCGATAATGTCCGTTTTTACAATCGGGCGCTTACAACGACCGAAATATCAGACATCTATGCGCTTGAAGGCAGCGGCGCAGCAAATTCACATACCTTGAGTTTACCCGCCGGCTGGAGCATGATTTCAAGCTACGTCATTCCGGCGGATAATGCGCTCCCGGTTCTGTTCAGTGACATTGTTGCAGACATGACTATACTCAAGAATGGCTCTGGCGATGTCTATTGGCCGCAATATACAATCAATACCATTGGTACGTGGAATCATCTGGCTGGATATTATATCTTTATGAAAAACAACGCAACTTTCGAGGTCACCGGTCAAGCCATCCTGCCCGAATCCACTCCGATCTCTCTGAACCAGGGGTGGAATCTGATCAGCTATCTGCGCGACACAGGCCAGGATGTGACGACAGCCTTGAGTAACCTGGTTTCTACCATGGTCATCGCCAAAAATGGAGCAGGTCATGTCTACTGGCCGGCATTTTCCCTCAATACCATAGGCAATATGATGCCCGGAGCGGGCTATCAACTGTATATGAACCAGGCAGCGACGTTGACCTATGCGGCCAACAGCCTCGCCAAGGATGAGGGTGGTTCCCCAATTATCTCTTTTACCTCACACCATTACCAGCCCTTCCTTACCAACAGTGGCAGAAACAGCATCATCGGCATAAAAGGCGGAAATATGGAAGAAGGCGATGAGGTGAGTGCCTGGACCCTCAACGGCCGGCTGCTGGCCGCAGGAGCAATCGCCCAGAACAGGACCGTCTTGGTTATACCGGGCGATGATCCGATGACTAAAGATGTGGTCGAGGGCTGTGCAGAAGATGAAATACTGGTATTCAGGGTTTGGCGGCGGAGTGACGGGCTGGAATTGCCGATGGCGGACTGGTATGCGGAAGATGCCCTGACAGGGACACCCCTGGGCGATCAACTAGCCTATCGGACGGATGCTGTCACAATTGTGCGTACCTCTGCCTCAGCTTTATCGACCGTATCCGGATATAAGCTGGAACAGAATTTCCCCAATCCCTTCAATCCAGAAACCTCCATCCGCTTTTCATTACCACAGGCAGCGGCTGTCCGGTTGGTCATCATGAATTTGCAGGGTCAACAGATGCGGATTCTTGTTGATGAACAGTGTGCCTCCGGCAGCCACACCATCGTCTGGGATGGCCGGGATGATGATGACCAACCCGTGGCCTCCGGATTATACATTGTGAGAATGGTGGCTGGTGAATTTACAGCGAATCAGAAGATCTCTTTCATCAAATGAGCCGCAGGACCGGATTCGCCAGCTCCGGCTTGAAATGCGGCAGCAGTTAATCCCTTTACAGATGAAGTCAAATAAAAACTCCCCCCGGCGCTGCTGTGCTGCTGCGCAAATCCGGGGGGAGTTCAAGGATATGCCGGCCTGAACAGGTCACGAGTCAGGCCGCTGCTGAGGTCAGGCCGACAGGCCTAATCGCGCAGAACGAAGGTCACCTTCATCACCACTCTGTATTCCACAATCTTGCCATCCTTGACTTCCACTTTCTGATCCTTTATCCAGGCGCCTTTGACATTGTCGAGGGTTTTGTCAGCCCGGGCGATGCCCTGGGCGATGGCGTCCTCGAAACTCTTGGGTGAGGAGCAAATGACCTCGCTGACTTTGGCTATACTCACGTCGACCTCCTTTTAGTTAGGAACCATGTTCAGACCTGACCTGGCTTTGCATCAAGCTTGGACTGCAGTACCTGTGCCGCTCGCCTGGGACGAACGGCGAGCTGATCAGGAGTGCTCTCTTTATAGTACAAATCCGGGGGGCAGGATATTCCGGCCTGCTCTCTCCTTGGCCGATTTCGCCGGCAGGCCCACCCCTGTAAAAAGACCTTGATTTTCCCTATAAATGAGGCTAACTTATCGTTTTAAAATATACCATACAGGAATCGGGAAGGCGGTACCCTGAGCTTTTTGAATAGCAAGCCGGATCGGGACAGGAGCACAGCACCGGCGCATATCACCCTCCTCGGGTCGCGGGTCGACGCCCTGCCCTCCTATGCCGCGGTCTGTTCAGCCCTGCAGGCGCATCTGCGCGCGGGCACGACCGCGCACTATATCACCGTCAACAATGCCCACACCATGGTCGAGGGGGCGCGGCGGCCTGAATTTCAGCGAATCATCAACGAGTCGCTGCTCTCCCTGGCCGACGGCCGGCCGCTCTCGATCATCGGCTGGCTCAAGGGGGCACGAAAGATGCATCGCATCTTCGGACCGACCCTGCTTGAGGAGGCGCTCGACCGGGGCCGGCAGGAGAAGATCCGCCATTTTTTCTTCGGCAATACCCCTGAGACCCTGGCCCGGATGGAGAAGGTCATCCAAAAACGCTATCCCGGAACCGTCATTGCCGGCAGAATCTCGCCCCCGTTCAGACCTTTCACCGAGGCCGAAAACCTGTCCTGGCTGGAGGAAATGCGCCGGGCCAGCCCGGACCTGATCTGGGTCTCCCTCGGCGCGCCCAAACAGGAGGAGTGGATCTACCACCACTTTCGCGCCCTCGACCGCGGGATCTTTATCGGCATCGGCGCCGGCTTTTCCTATCTCGCCGGCACCATCAAACACGCTCCGGGCTGGATGAAGTACATGGCCCTGGAGTGGTTCTACCGGCTCCTCCAGGAACCCAACCGCCTTTGGCGGCGTTATGTGAAAAACAATACCCTTTTTATTCTCTATACCCTGCGCGAATTGCTGACCGGAACCCTCCCGGGCGGACGCTCCGCATAAACGGAATAGCATGAAGCAGAGCCCTTTCTCGTTCAGCGCAATGTTCCAGGCCGCCGCCGACTTTGGCTCGGTCCTGGTCGCCCTCTATCTCAGCTACTGGCTGTGGGAGCTGTCGCCCTTCCGCCTCAACCTCCATATCATCTGGCCGACACCCCTGCAGGCCCTCCTGGTCAGCCTCTTCTTCATCTTTCTCTTTTTCATCCAGGGCGGCTATGAGCGCAAGAGCAGCATCCTCAATGTCCGCGCCCGCAAGAACCTCATCAGCGCCATGCTGCTCGGCTGCGCTCTGGTCATCGTCTACTCCTTTTTCACCCGCAAGATCGCCCTCGGCCGCCTGCAAATTTTCTATCTCTTCATCCTGATGCTCCTGCTCATCACCATCCAGCGTCATCTCTTCGACAAGCTCCACACCCTGCTGCTGCGCCGCGGCATCGGCGCAAAGCGGGTGCTGATCTTCGGCGCGGGCGACACCGGCGAGCGCATCGCCAGGGCGTTGCAGCGCTATCCCAAGATGGGCTACCTGCCGGTCGGATTCGTCGACGACTACAAGAAGCAGGGGGAGGGAGAGGCCCGCGCCCTGCCGATTCTGGGCGGACTCGCAGAGCTGCGGACGATTGCGGCCGAGAGCGACGCACGGGAGATCATCATCGCCATCCCCTCGGCGCCGCAAGCGCGCATGCAGGAGGTGATGAAAGGCTGCGCCGCCGTCCGCTTGCCCTACCGCTATGTGCCCAACCTCTACGACACCGCCATCCAGCGCATTCGCACAGAGGTGATCGACGGGGTGCCGCTTTTCGATCTCGCCCACCTCCACTACTCGCCGCTCTCGGCCCTGGTCAAGCGGCTCTTCGACCTGGTGCTCTCAGTGCTGGTCATCCTCATCAGTGTGCCCCTGGTGCTGTTGATCGGCCTGGCCATCCGTCTCGAGACTCTGGGTCCGGTTTTTTTCAGGCATCTGCGCACCGGCAGGGGCGGCAAATCCTTCATGTTGTGGAAATTCAGGACCATGTACCGGGATACGGATCCCTACGCGATCCATCCCCACAGCCGCCGCGATCCGCGCATCACCCGGGTGGGCTGGCTGCTGCGGCGCACCAGTCTCGACGAGCTGCCGCAGTTCTGGAATGTGCTGCGCGGGGAGATGAGTGTGGTTGGGCCGCGTCCGGAGATGCCCTTCATCGCCGGACAGTACACCGAGCTGCAGCGCGAGCGCCTCAACGTGCGGCCGGGGATCACCGGACTCTGGCAGATCTCGGCCGACCGCGCCGTGCCCATCCACGAGAACATCGACCACGACCTTTTTTATATTCAGAACCAGTCGCTGCTGCTGGATCTGATCATCATCGCCAAGACCTTCTGGGTGGCGATCGCCGGTTTGGGGAGGTAAAGATGGCGCGCAACATTGAAATCAAGGCCCGCATCGGCGGCATCGCGGAGATGGAAGCCCGGGCGGCGGCCCTGGCGGACCGGGGCCCGATCATCATCGAGCAGGATGATACCTTTTTCGCTTGTCCGAACGGCCGCCTCAAGCTGAGGGCGCGCACGGTCGACGACGGCGAGCTGATCTTTTACCGCCGCGCCGATCAGTCCGGCCCCAAGGAGTCCTTTTATCTTCTCGCCAGAACCCGGGAGCCCGACGCCCTGCGCGAGGTGCTCTCCCTGGCCTATGGCACGGCCGGCCGTGTGCGCAAGCTGCGCACCCTCTACTGGTGCGGCCGGACGCGGATCCATCTCGACCGGGTGGAGGGACTGGGGGATTTTCTCGAACTGGAGGTCATACTTGCGGAGTACGAACCACCTGCAGCGGGCGAGGCGGTGGCGCGGGAACTGATGGAGAGGCTCGGCATCCGTGTGGAGGAGCTGATCGAGGGGGCCTACATCGACCTGCTGGCCCCCTGAAAGCGCCACTGATGAATAAATATTCAGTTTTTACTGTTATTAATAACAACCACTAAATGCCCGGACACAGGGGGAGATGGCCCGCGGGCTGGGCACCTGGCGGGAAAACCAACCACAAGTTGCAGGAGGAAACAGCATGGAACTTTTAATTCAGTTGCTCAGCGGTGCTCTGGGAGGCAATCTGGCCGGTTCTCTGCTTAAAAAATTAAGCCTTGGCACAGTGCTGAATTCCATCGTGGGTATCCTCGGCGGCGGTTTGGGTGGGCAGATTCTCAATTCGCTGGGTGCAAGCTCCGGCGGTGCCAGCTCCCTGGATCTTGCCGGCATCATCTACAACATCCTTGGCGGCGGTGTCGGCGGCGGCGTGGTGATGGCCGTCATCGGCCTGATCAAGTCGCTTTTCGCAAAGAAGTAATCCGCTATATGGCCTGCAGCGGGGGCTGCCTGGCAGCCCCCGCACTGTTTGTCCTCCTGCATCTATCTCCCCCTTCGCCAAATCCCTTGACTTTAGTCTAATTTCTTCGCATATTTTTGCACTTGGCTCCGGGTCAAGCGACGTTTTATTTCGCACACTTCCATCTGGCGTATCCATGGCCTTTCTCTGCACCCCCCATCTTTCAGCCCTCTCCATGCGCGGTGCCCTCGGGCGGACCGCCCTCATGATTCTTTTTATCTTCGGCTTGGGCGAGGCCCAAACCCTCTCGCCGGCCGGCGGGATGGCGCAGCAGATCGCTTATCTGCAGGCGCGCGGGGAGTTGAGCGGGCTCTCTCCGTTCATCCAGCCCTACGATATCGGAGAGATCCGGAGCGGGCTGGAGGGGACGGCAGGAAAACATGCCCTTTTTCTCTCTGCTGGCCTAAACCGCCGGCGCCTTGAGCCCGGCGAGGCCTCGGTCGCGGTGGTCTCGGACAACCGCCTGCTCAGTGAGCCCTTTCCTGGCACCCTCCCCGGGGAAGCAATCTACGATCCCGCCGATGCGTGGCTCTATTACGGCCGCCAGCGCCTCGAACTCGCCTGTCGCCCCAAATCCTGGCTGCAGATCTTCAACACCATGCTCCTCGACAACCGTCTGGACGAGCACCCCGGCTACGCCGGCATCCGCCAGGAGGGCTTCGCCAGCTACACGGAGCGCGCCGGGGTGAGGCTGCAGCATGCCGGCTTTACCGCTGTGGTCGGCCGCGAGTTTCTTCGCATCGGCCCCGGCTTTGACGCCAGTTTGCTGGTCTCCCCGTACAGCCGCCCCATGGACCAGATCGCCCTCGGCTGGCGGAATCGCTGGCTGCGCTACGATTTCATCGCTGCCTCCCTCGATCCCTCGCCCTGGCTGCTGGAAGGAGGGGGGGCGCGCAACCGCTATATCAGCCTGCACCACCTCCAGGTTCAGCCCATGAGGCGGCTTTGCATCGGCATCGGCGAGGCGATGCTCTACTCGAGCGGAGCCCCGGAATTCAACTATCTCAATCCCTTTCTGGCCTGGTACGGCGAGGTCACCAACGGGCCGGTCGGCGGCAACATCCTCGGCAGCGTACACATCGCCGCCATGCCGGTGGACAATCTGACCCTCCATGCGGACCTCCTCATCGACGACATCCAGCTCGAGAAGAGCGGTCCCGGGGACCTGGAACCCGCCGAATACGGCCTGATCGCCGGATTGCGCTGGGCCGATCCCTTGCACCTTCAGGGCGGCGATCTCTATTGCGAGTATACGCGCATCACCAATCGCACCTTCAATGGCGAGGGCGGGCCCTGGGAGCGGTGGCTGCATCGCAACGAGCCCATCGCCCATTTCCTCGGCAACGATTTCGAACGCTGGCTGGCCGGTTTCTCCTGGTGGCCGCAGCCGGCCCTGCGCGCCGCCTGCATCATCGATCTGCGCCGGCGCGGCGAGGGGCGCATCGACAAGCCCTTCGACCGTCCCTGGCTCGATACCCCCCTCGGGCAGGAGTACAGCGAACCCTTCCCCACCGGCGTGGTCGAAGAGAACGAACGCTGCACCCTGGAGCTGAGCTGGCAGCCGCGCCAGGCCGTGCGCGCCCACGGCCGTATCGGCTATTGCCGGATTTCCAATCTGAACCATTCCCCGGGACAGGACCGCAGCGAGTGGATGGGCAGCCTGGGGCTGGAGGTGGATGTGCTGCGCAAATTCAGCATGGAATAGTTTTGCTTCGAGCCATTAGGGGAAGCGGGGGAGAGTGTTACAGTGGCCGGGCCAATCCCGGCAGATCAATAAAAAGCATCATTACTCATCGGAGGTGTTATGATCAATGTCGGTGTCATCGGCGTCGGCTACTGGGGACCCAATATCATCCGCAATTTCGATGGCTGCAGTCAGACCCAAATGGCCATCGCCTCGGACCTCAAGTCGGAGCGGCTCTCCTTCATCCAGAAGAAGCACCCTGCTCTTAAAACCACGGCCGATTATCGCGAGATCATCAACGATCCCGCCATCGATGCGGTGGCGATCTGCACCCCGGTCTTTTCCCACTATGAGCTGGCCAAAGAGGCCCTGCAGGCCGGCAAGCACGTCTTTCTCGAAAAGCCGATGACCTCCACCTCGCAGCAGGCCGAGGAACTGGTCAACCTGGCGGCGCAGAAAAAGCTCACCCTGATGCTCGATCATACCTTCATCTACACCGGCGCGGTGCAGCTGATTAAAAAGCTGGTCGACGCCGGCGAGATCGGGGATCTTTATTATTTTGATTCGGTGCGCATCAACCTCGGCCTCTTTCAGCACGACGTCAATGTGATCTGGGACCTCGCCCCGCACGATATTTCGATTATGGACCACCTTCTCCAGCTCAAACCCGAGAGTGTGGTCGCCACCGGCGCTGACCACGTTGGCGCGGGCCACGAGGATGTCGCTTACCTGACCGTCTATTTCCCCAACAACATCATCGCCCACATCCACGCCAACTGGCTCTCGCCGGTCAAGATCCGCCAGACCCTGATCGCAGGGACGAAGAAGATGATCGTCTGGGATGACAACCTCCCCAACGACAAGATCAAGATCTATGACTCGGGCATCACCGTCAACCGCACCAAGGCCGAAATCTACGACACCCTGATCCAGTACCGCACCGGCGACATGTGGGCCCCCAAGGTGCCGCTCACTGAAGCGCTGAGCCTGGAGGTGAACCATTTCGCCGAATGCATCCAGAGCGGCAAGACTCCGCTCACCGACGGGGTGGCCGGGCTGAACGTGGTGCGCATCCTCGAGGCCTCGGAGAAGTCGATCAAGGCTCGGGGCAAGGAGATCCGGCTGGCGTAGGCGGTCGAAGCCGGGTGGCTGCGAGAGGGGGCGGCGCGGGGCTAGGAGATCCGGCTGGCGTAAAACCTGACACTGTTTTTTGTGAACCTGTATAAAATAACCTACTCCTGGAGCAGAACATGAAATTTCTCAGCATTGCCGATGACGTCAAGCTGGGTGAAGGCGTCAAGATCTTCAATTTCGTCAACCTCTACGGCTGCGAGATCGGCGACCATACCAAGATCGGCACCTTCGTCGAGATCCAGAAAGGGGCCACGGTGGGCAAGCACTGCAAGATCTCGAGCCATACCTTCATCTGCGAGGGGGTGCACATCGAGGACAACTGCTTCATCGGCCACAACGTCACCTTCATCAACGACAAATTCCCGCGCGCGACCAATCCGGACGGCTCCCTGCAGACCGAGGCGGACTGGGCCTGCGTGCCCACCTACGTCCGCACGGGGGCTTCGGTCGGCTCGAGCTCGACCATCCTCTGCGGGGTGACCATCGGCGAGAACGCCATCATCGGCGCCGGAGCGGTGGTGACCAAAGATGTGCCGGCCAACACCATCGTCGCCGGCTGCCCGGCGAGGGTGCTGAGGAAGATGGAATAGCCGGGCAGATATTAAAAAGGGAGATGGAAATAAATCCATCTCCCTTTTTTAATTCTCTACTGGCCGGGCTCGGCAGGGGCCTTTTCGATGATTGCCGGAAAGTTTTCGATCTTGAGCAAGCGGGAGAAAGCCTTGGGGATGTCGGTGTTTTCATGGAATCCGGAGAGGAGCTGCGCCCCGGGGCCGTAGGCGTAGAGGGGAACGGTGGCGCCGGAGTGGCCGTCGGTGCTCCAGTGGAGTTCGACCTCGCTGCCGTCGACATTGCCGCCGTTGATGGAGAGGCCGCCAGTCTCATGGTCGGCGGTGACGACGACCAGGGTGTGTTTGTCCGTTTGCGCGAATTTGAGGGCTTCCGCGACCGCCATATCAAAGTCGAGGGTCTGGCGGACCGAGTTCTCAGCGTTGTGGTCGTGGTTCGCCCAGTCGATCTGACTGCCCTCGATCATAATGATAAAGCCCTTTTTGCTCTCCTTGAGCAAATCGATGGCCCGCGCGGTCATCTCGGCGATGGTCGGCTCGGGACGCATGGTCTGCATCCCCTCGTCGGCGAAGAGGCCGAGCACCCTCGGCCCCGTGGCGGCCATCAGTTCAGCGCGGGTGCGGATGACCGCATAATTATTGGTACGGGCGAGGTCGAGGAGGTTGCGCTCGTCCGCCCGGCGGCTGCCTGATTCGCTCTTCGGGATGAAGAAGGAGTATCCCCCGCCCAGCATGACATCGATCCCGTTAAGAAGCAGGTGTTCGGCGATGAGGGGCTGCTCCTTGCGGCTCATGGTGTGGGCGCCGAAGCCGGCCGGTGTGGCGTGGGTGACCGAGGAGGTGGCGACCAGCCCGGTGGCCATCCCTCTGGCTTTGGCGGCGGCCATGATGCTCAGGGGCATATCCCCGTTCGGTGTGCGGGAGATGCGGCCGTTGTTGGTTTTGATGCCGCAGGCCATGGCGCTGCTGGCGGCTGCAGAATCGGTGACGAGGTGGTCCGCCGAGCTCGTGCGGATAAAGCCGGCGATGGGCATACGGTCCATATGGAGTGCGCCGGCGACCCCCGGACCCTTGATGCGCGCGTAGGAGACGGTGGAGATGCTCATGCCGTCGCCAATAAGAAAGATGATGTTCCTGACTTTCTTGCCCTTGATGATCGGCAGCTGGCTCTGATCGGCTGGCGGCTGATAAAAGCTCGAATCGGCCGGCAGCGCCCAGCCCATGGTGGTCATAAGGGCGATGAGAAGAGGGATAAACAGCTTGCGGCAGTGAAGCATGGGTTCTACTCCTTGACAGGTTTCATAAACTCTAATATGCAAAAAATAATCCTTTTACGCAACTGATTTGCATCTCCAGGGTGCCCCCGAAATCTGGTCCCCACCTGAGACCTTGTGCCGCGTACCCCCCGAAATCTGGTCCCCACCTGACGCCTTGTGCCGCGTACCCTCCGAAATCTGGTCCCCACCTGACGCCTTGTGCCGCGTACCCTCCGAAATCTGGTCCCCACCTGACGCCTTGTGCCGCATACCCCCCGAAATCTGGTCCCCACCTGACGCCTTGTGCCGCATACCCCCTGAAATCTGGTCCCCACTTTACACCCTGCAGCACATATCCCTGCTTTTCTGTTGACATTACCCTCACTATTTTATATTTTGGTGAAATAGAAAGGCCTGATATGCACATTAAAAGTCTCATCCTGGGGGCCCTTGTTTTCACCGCCACCGCTCTCCACGCCGGCGCCGCGGAGGACAGTCTGATCCTGGCGCAGGAGCGACTCATCCAGGAGGTCATCGACCGCATCGATGTCGACTCGATGCTCACCCGGGTGCGCATCCTCTCCGGGGAGCAGGAGGCCTGGATCGGGGGCGTCAACTATACCATCCTCTCCCGCCATTACCTGCAGCCGGGCAACGCCCTCGCCGCCGACTATATATTCCAGGAGCTGACCCGCCACGGGCTCTCCCCGTTTATAGACTATTTCGGTGCCCGCGGCGAGAATGTTGTCGCCTTTCAACAGGGCTATCTCCATCCCGAGCAGCAGTTTATCATCTGCGCCCATTATGACTGCCAGCCCGCCGGCAACCGCGCCTACGGGGCGGACGACAATGCCAGCGGCACCGCGGCGGTGCTGGAGGCGGCGCGCCTGCTCGGTCGGCAGCGTATGCCCTATACCGTGATTTATGCCCTCTGGGACGAGGAGGAGATCGGCCTGGTCGGCGCCCGCTCCTATGCCGGCAAGGTCGCCAGGCTCGGCCACCAGATCCTCGGCGTGATCAACATGGACATGATCGCCTGGGACGGCAATGGCGATGGCATCGTCACCCTGCACGCGCGGCCCATCGCCCAGTCCCTCGACCTCGCCCAGCGGCTCGTCGATATCAACACTAATTACGGGATCGGACTCGATCCCTGGATCGTCAATCCCGGCACCCCCAACAGCGATCACGCCCCCTTCTGGGATTATAATTACAGCTCCATCCTGATCATCGAGGATTACCGGCGGGGCGCCTATCCCTCCGATTTCAATCCCTTCTATCACAGCCTCAACGACCGGATCAGGGTGGATGGCAGCCTGGTGTTCAATCTGCCTTACTTTCTGCGCTGCGCCCGGATGTGCATCGGCAGCCTGGTCAGCTACGCTTTTGATGTCGCCCCGGCGCCGCCCCTTTTAACCCGGACGCCCCTGCAGCTGCCAGTGCGCACCACCCTTGCCTGGCAGGGAGATGCACGGGCGCGGGATTACAGCTTCCAACTCTCGTCCTTAGGCGATTTCTCCGTGATCGCCTCCGAGCTGAGCGCTGCCGCCGATACCTTTTGCATCCCCGGCCGGCTGGCCTATGAGCAGCACTATTTTTGGCGGGTGAGAGGCCGCAATCGCGGCGGCAGCAGCCCCTGGAGCGAGGCCGGCGAATTCACCACCGGCGGCCGGCAGCAGTACCTTCTTGCCCTCGATCCGGGCTGGAATCTGGTCTCCACCCCCGTTGCCCCGGAGGACTCGAGCATCAGCAATCTGTTTACCGACAAGAGGCTGATTCTGCGCGACGCCGCCGGGCGGCGCTTTTGTGCTGACCGCGGCTGGGACGAACGCAAGGTCTGGTCGATGCGCGAGGGCTACTGGATTCATGCCCCGGCCGCGACCAGCCTCATTTTCGAGGGCTGGGAGATCAACACCGCACCGGCGCCCCTCGCCCTGCAGCGCGGCTGGCAGATCATCCCCTGGTGGCGCACTGCGCCGATGGCAGCCGATTCCGCCCTGGCCTCGCTCGACGGCCGGGCCGCCCTGCTCAAGGACGGCGGGGGCCGCCTCTACTGGCCGGAGGAGGGGATCGACCAGATCGGCGCGCTCCAGCCCGGCCGGGGCTATCAGCTCTATCTCACCGATGTGGATACCCTGCTCCTGCCGCTCAACCCCGGCGGCGTGAAGGAGCCTCTCGCCAGCGTGTGGCCGGGGGCTTCCCCGAGCCATTATTCACCACCCTTCGGGACGGGCGCCAACGCCCATCTCCTGCTCAAGGCGGAGAATCTGGCTGAAGGGGATGAGGTGGGGGTCTGGGCGGACGGCAGGATCCTGGCCGGAGCCGGAGTGGTGCAGGGGGGACGCGTGCTGATCACGCTTTGGGGGGATGACATCGCCACACCGGATGTCATTGACGGCGCACAGACGGGGAGCCCGCTCACCCTGACCTGCTGGAGCAATGAATCGGGGCGGGAGGAGACTCTGCTGGCGGAGAATCTGAAGGAGGTGCTGAAGGGCGAGGCGGCTGTTTCACCCCTGGCCTGGACGCAGGATGCCCTCTGGCGCGGAGCCGCCGGCGAAGTCGAGGCCTTGCCCGCCAGTCTGGCCCTGCGCCAGAACTATCCCAATCCCTTCAACGCCGCCACTGTCATTCGCTACGAACTGCCGCTGCCTGGCCGGGTGGTGCTGCGGGTGATCAATGTCAACGGGCGGGAGGTGGCGCGGCTGGTGGAGGGGGAACAGCGCGCCGGCATCCACGAGGTGAATTTCAGGGCGGAGAACAACGCCAGCGGCCTCTACTGGGCGGAACTGCAGACCAGCGAAAAGCGGGTGCACATCAAGATGATGCTGGTGCGCTGAGCGCCAGCAAGCCAACTGCCCCGGCTGAGCCTGGTGTGCGCGCCGGGGCTTTCCTTAATTGAGTCTTATCCCAGGGCCACATCCAGGGTCATCATCACCGCAAATCCCAGCATCGCGCCGATGGTCGCGGCGTGGGTGTCGCTCTCCTGCTGGGCTTCCGGAATCAACTCCTCCACCACCACATAGATCATCGCGCCCGCGGCGAAGGCGAGGGCGTAGGGCAGGATCGGCTTGATGAGCAGGACGGAGGCCGCCCCGAGCACACCGGCGATGGGTTCGACGATGCCCGAGGCCTGGCCGTACCAGAAACTTTTTGTGCGACTGAGTCCTTCGCGGCGCAGGGGGACCGAAACCGCCGCCCCCTCGGGGAAGTTCTGGATGCCGATGCCCAGGGCGAGGGCGACTGCCCCGGCGAGCGAGGCGGAGGGCAGGTCGGCGCTGACGGCTCCGAAGGCCACCCCGACAGCCAGACCCTCGGGAAAGTTATGCAGGGTGATGGCGAGCACGAGCAGGATGCTGCGCCGCCAGTGGGTCTTGATCCCCTCCGCCTCCGTATCAGGCAGACCGATATGAAGATGGGGGAGAATGTGGTCGACCAGCCAAAGGAAGGCTCCACCGAGAAGGAAGCCGAGCACTGCCGGCACCCAGGCGGGCAGCGGCCCACCTTCAGCCATCTCGAGGGCCGGGGCGAGCAGCGACCAGAAGCTGGCGGCGATCATAACTCCCGCGGCGAAGCCGAGCATGCTGTTGAGTACGCGGCGGTCGATGCTCTTGAAAAAAAAGACCATGGCGGCGCCGAGGGCGGTGAGCAGCCAGGTGAAACAGGTCGCCAGCAAAGCCTGCAGGATCGGATCGAGGCTGGTGAACCAGGTCATGTTCTCCTCCGTAGGGAGTGGATACAGCGCGGGAGGCGCAGGCTCATGCGCTCCCTCAGCGGTTGTTTTGAATGGTCAGTTCGGCGAGGCGTGCGAAGCAGCCGGGATCCATTCTGTCGCCTCCCAGATTCCACTCCCAGTTGCCTGTATTGGTCCCGGGCACATTCATCCGCCCGCGCTCGCCAACGCCGAGCAGGTCCTGGAGGGGGATGATCGCCACCCGGGCCGGCGAACTCATCGCCACGCGGATCAGCTCCCAGTGCACGCTGGATTCGTCGACGGCGCGGCCGAGGTATTCCTGGAGGTGGCGCTTCTCTTCCTCAGTGGCGTCAAGACGCCACCAGCCGATGGTGGTGTTGTTGTCGTGGGTGCCGGTGTAGACGATGCAGTTGGGCTCATAGCGCCAGGGCATGTAGGGATTCTCGGCGGGGTTGCCGCTGAAGGCGAAGAGGAGCACTTTCATTCCCGGCAGGCCGAAGCGATGCAGGGCCTCCTTGACATCGTCGGTGATCACGCCGAGGTCCTCGGCGATGACGTTGAAGTTGGGGATCTCGGCGACGAGGCGTTCGAAGAAGGGGTAGGTGGGGACGGTCACCCAGCGCCCGTTGATGGCAGTTTCCTCTTCGGCCGGCACTTCCCAGTAGGCGATGAGGCCGCGGAAGTGGTCGATGCGTACGATATCGAAGAGGCGCAGGTTCTGGCGCATGCGGTTGAGCCACCACGCGAAGCCGTCCTTGGCCAGGGCATCCCAGTCGTAGATCGGATTGCCCCAGAGCTGGCCGGTGGCGCTGAAATAGTCGGGGGGCACGCCGGAGACCACATAAGGCTCGCGGTTTTCGTCGAGTTTGAAGCGGTCGGGATGGGACCAGACGTCGCTGCTGCCGAAATCGACATAGATGGGCAGGTCGCCGATGATGGTGATGCCGCGGCTGGCGCAGTGACGTTTGAGATCGAACCACTGTCTTTGCACGACGAACTGGAGAAATTTTTCAAAGTGGATGGCCTCGGCCAGCTCTGTGCGCATCCTGGCGAGGGCCTCGGGATGGCGGTCGCGCAGATCTACCGGCCATTCGCTCCACATCTGGCCCGGGAAATGGCCCTTGAGGGCGATGAAGAGGGCGAAATCCTCGAGCCAGGCGGCCTGATCGGCGCAAAAGCGCTCGAAGCCGGGATCAGGGGAGGTGCGCCAGCGGGCGAAGGCCCTGGCGAAGAGTCCCCGTTTATAGTCCGAGACCGCCGGATAGTCGATCGGTCCCGCTGCCGGCGGGGTCAAACCCTCAAAATCGGCCGGGGTGAGCAGCCCTTCCTCGATCAGCCGCTCGGGGCTGATGAGCAGGGAGTTGAGGGCGAAGGCGCTGCTGCTGAGATAGGGGGAGTTGCCGTAGGCCGGGTCGGTGGGGTTGAGGGGAAGGAGCTGCCAGTATTTCTGTCTGGATTCGGCCAGACGGTCGATAAAGGAGTAGGCTTCCTGCCCCAGATCGCCGATACCGTGAGGCGAGGGAAAGGAGGTCACATGCATCAATATTCCACTACCGCGAGTGAGTTCCATCTCTTCTCCTGATAGGATTGTCGCCTGCTTTTTCGCCGTATAGTATAGGGGAAATTTGCATAGCAATCAAGCTGAAAATCACCCGGCCTGGCGCCGCTCGCCCTAATCTGGCTCCCACCTGGCGCCGCGGTCACTGAAAAAAAGTGTTTTGATTTTCCATCTGTTTTGGTATGTTTAACCATTGGCAAATGCGGAACATGTGAGGAACAGATGGAAAACAGGACACGCACCCTTTTTAAGCGCCTGCAGGCGGGGCGGCTGATCGCACTGCTTTCGCCGGCCCGGCCGGAGGATTGCCTGGCGGCCTGGGAAGCCCTTGCTCCACTCGGCATCACCCTCGAGATCGCCCTGCGCTCCCCGGCGGCTGCGCCGGGCATAGCCCTCCTCCTTGAGCGCGAGCCTGAGGCCCTGGTCATGGCCGGCACGGTGATGACCTCGGAACAGGCAGACCGCGTTATCGAAATGGGTGTGGCGGGCATCGTCTGCCCGGATTATTTTCCCGAGGTGGTCGAACGCTGCGTTGCTGCTGACCTGCTCTGCATCCCCGGCGGCATCAGCGGGGTGGGCGCGCAGCTCGCGCAAAAGGCGCGCCTCTACGGCTGCACCATCGAGGAACTGCCGCTTCTCTATTCCTATCAGTATATCCACAAGCTCTTCCCCGCCATCACCGAAACCGTCTCCTTCCTCGGCCTTGCCTCCGCCTGGAAAGGCCCCTACAAGGGGCTGCAAATGGTTTACACCGGGGGCATCAACCGGGACAACCTGGCTGCCGCCGCCGCATTCGACCGCAGCGGCATCTTTTGCGGCTCCGCCCTGACCAAGGCGGCGCCCGATCGGGCGGGCATGCGCGCTGAAGGGGAAAAATGGCTCGCCCTTCTGGCGGAGAAAAGTCCGGAATGAGCAGCCCGGGAGCATGGTCCGCCCTCATCGTCGATGATGAGTGGCTGGTGCGCGAGGAGCTCAAGGGGCTGCTGGCCGGCTACCCCGAAATCCGTGTGGAGGGAGAGGCTGGGTCCGTCCGGCAGGCGGCGGAGCAGCTCGCGCGGCGCGCCTTCGACGTCATCTTTCTGGATATCCAGATGCCCGGCGCCCTCGGCTTTGAACTCCTCGAGCAGGCCGAGGTCACTGCCAGGATCATCTTCATCACCGCCTACGATCAGTACGCCATCAAGGCCTTTGAGGTCAACGCCCTCGATTATCTGCTCAAGCCCATCCAGAAGGAGCGCCTCGGCCAATCGATTGTGCGCCTGAGCGGCCGGGCGCCCGAAGCGCTGCGCCACAAGCCCAAACTCGGCTACGACGATGTGGCTTACGTCATGGTCGCCGGCTCATTAAAGTTCCTGCAGGTGGCGCAGATCCGCTGCATCACCGCCGGAGGCAACTATTCCTATCTCTATTATCAGGACCATCGGCGGGAGCTGGTGGCCAAGAGTCTGCAGGAGTGGGAAGAGATCCTGCCGGGGGAGTATTTTCAACGCATTCACCGCTCGGCGCTGGTCAACTTTGCCTTTGTCGAGCGGGTGGAAAAGTGCCGCAATTATTCGCATCTGGTCCATGTCCGCGGGGTCGAAAAGCCCCTGGTGATGAGCCGGCGTTACTCCGCCCGGCTCCATCACCTCCTCCCCCTGTGACTCCTTCCGCTTCTATCCCTTGCTGCCCATCTCCTCGAGGCTTTTACGCTTTAATCCGCGGCTGGTAATGCGGATGCGGGCGTGCACCATGCCCACCTCTTCGGTCAGGGAAAAGTTCTGCTCCTCCCTGAACATGATTTCGAGGCGCTGGCGGATGTTTTCCACAGAGTTGCCGTGGCCGTCGCTTTGGGTTTTGGCCCCGTCCGGCAGAGGCTTGAGGCGGCCGCTGTTGGAGACGTCGATGGCGAGCACCTCATCCCGGTAGCGGATGTTGAGGGTCACCTGCAGGGGCAGGGGGCTGGTCTGCATGCCGTACTTGATGGCGTTTTCGACCAGGGGCTGGCAGATGAAAGCGGGGACGACCAGCTGGCGCGCCTTCTCGTCGATACTGACCGCGACCTGGAGGGAATCGCGGTAGCGCACCTTTTCTATGTTGAGGTAATTGGTGACGGCGGTGATCTCGTCGTCGAGCAGGGCCTCGGCCTTGTTAAAGTTGAGCAGCGAGTAGCGCAGGAATTCGGAGAGGGCCGAGACCATGTCCCAGGCCTGTTCCTGGCTGATGAGGATCATCGAGCGGATCGAGCCGAGGGCGTTGAAGAGGAAGTGGGGGTTCAGCTGGTAGCGCAGCAGCTTGAGCTGGGAGAGGCTCGCCAGGGAGCGGGCCTTGAGCAGGTCGCGGCGCTGACGGATATAGTCGATGAAGAGCTTGACCAGCATGAGCAGGGCGGCCAGCGCCAGCAGGGTGAACCAGTAGGTCTTCCAGAAGGGGCGGGAGATGGTGATGTGAATGGCGGTCCCCTCTTCATTCCAGATCCCGTCGTTGTTGGCGGCCTTGACCCGGAAGGTGTAAGCGCCGGGGTCGAGGTTGGTATAGGTCACGAAGCGGCGGTGGGTGACGTGGTTCCATTCGCTCTCAAAGCCCTCCATGATGTAGGCGTACTGGTTCTGTTCGCTGAGGGCATAATTGAGGGCGGCAAATTCGAAAGAAAAGACGGCGTGGCGCCAGGAGAGGTCGATCCTGCGGGTGTGGCTGATCTCCTGTTTGAGGAGGCGGTTGGGGGCGTTGACCTCGACGGGGCGGTTGAAGAGGGCGAATTGAGTGATCACCACCGGGGGGATGAAGGTGTTTTCGCGGATGGCGCCGGGATAAAAGCCGGTGGCGCCGTTGATGCCCCCGAAGAAGAGTTCTCCGTCGCGGGTTTTGAGGGCGGCACCATAGTTGAACTGGTTGCTCTGCAGGCCGTTTTCCTTGTAGAAGCACTTGATGCGGCGGGTTTCGGGATCGAAGCGGCAGAGGCCGTCGCTGGTGCTCAACCACAGGCAGCCGCTCTCATCCTCGAGGAGGCCGTGGACGACATTGGCGGGCAGGCCGTCGCGGGTGGAAAAAGCGGTGACGGCTTCACTGTCGGGATCGAGGCGGAAGAGGCCGGCTCCGACGGTGCCGATCCAGATCATCCCCTTGCGGTCCTGGAGCAGGGCGCGCACCTGAATATCCCGGCCGCTGTCGTTGAGCCTGATGATGCGAAAATCCCCGCTGGCGGGATCGAGGCGGCCGACGCTGGTGCGGCTGCCGCCGACCCAAATGTGCCCGGCGCGGTCCTGCAGGAGGGAGAGAACGCTGCTGAAACCCTGATCGTGCCAGGTGGTGAGGAGGTGGTCGAAGCGGCCGGTGCGCGGATTGAAGCGGTCGAGGCCCCCGCCGTAGGTGCCGACCCAGATCTCGCCCGCTTCGTCCTGGAGGAGGGCGAGGACGTTGTCGTTGGCGAGGCTGGCCGGATCCCCGGTCCGGTGGGTGTAGCGGGTGAAGCGGCGGCCTGCGGTGCCGGGGAGGAGGTTGAGGCCGCCGTTGAAGGTGCCGATCCAGAGGTTTCCCCGGCGGTCCTGGAGCAGGGCCTTGATGTTGTTGACGCTGAGGCAGGAGGGATTGCCGGGCTCGTAGGTATAGTAGGAGAAGAGGCCGCTGCGGCGGTCGAGGCGGTTGATCCCGCCGCTTTCGGTGCCGAACCAGAGGTCGCCGCTACGGTCCTCCATGATCGCATAGACCTCCTGGGAGTTGAGGTAGCGGCGGCTGGCGGCGTCGGCGCGGTAGTGGACGAAGGGGATGTTGGTGGTATTGAGGAAACTGATGCCGCCGCGGGTGCCGATCCAGAGGTCGCCCTTGCGGTCCTGAAAGATGGCCTGTACCGAGTTCTGCACCAGGCTGTGGGGATTGTTGGGGTCGTGGGTGTGGCTGGTGATCACCCCGCTGCTGCGTTCGAGGCGGTAGAGGCCGCTGCGGTTGCCAATCCAGAGAGAGCCGCGGCCGTCGTCGAGGAGGGCGCGGATGGTCGTGCTTTCGGGATTGCCCGCGCCCGGGTGGATAGCGCTGAAGCGCCCGGTCGAGCGCTCCAGGCGGTTGAGGCCGCCCCAGGCGGTGCCGATCCAGAGGTCGCCCTCGCGGTCCGCGCAGATGGAATGGATCTCGTCATCGCTGAGGGAATGGGGATCGCCGCGGAGGTGGCGATAGGGGGTAAAGCTTTCTCCGGAGAGATCGAAGGAGAGCAGGCCGCCGGAGTTGGTGCCGACCCAGAGCAGGCCGCCGCGGTCGAGATGGAGGGCGAGGATTTCATTGGCGCCGGCAGCGGCTTTGCCGGGGTAGGGGAAAAAGCTGGCAATCTTGCTGCGGTCGCGGCTGATGCGGTCGAGGCCGTTCTCGGTGCCCACCCAGAGGCAGCCGCTGCTGTCCAGGAGCATGGCGTTGATATTGTCGCCGCTGAGCAGCAGCCCGGCACTCGAGTCCGCGCCGAAGCGCTGAAAGACGCCGCTGTCCCGGTCGAAGCGGTTGAGGCCGCCGTCTTCAGTGCCGATCCAGAGGTAGCCCTGCTCGTCCTCGGCCAGGCAGCGGATGAGGTTGGCGGAGAGGCCGCCGGGATTGGCGGGATCCTGCTGGTAGACGACAAAGTCGTAGCCGTCGTAGCGGTTGAGCCCCTCGTTGGTGCCGCACCAGATGAAGCCCTGGCGGTCCTGGAGAAAGCAGTTCACCTTGCTGTGGGCAAGTCCCTGATCGATGGTGAGGTTGCGGAACTGCAGCTCGCGCTCCTGGCTGTTGCTGGGCTGGGCCTCGGCCCCCTGCACGCCGGCGGGGGAGAGGGCGAGGAAGAAGATGAGAATGAGAATGAGAATGAGAATGAGGCTTGGCGGTTTCAAGTCGGACCTTCCTCGATTGGGCTGCGCGGGGCAGCGTGGCAGGGGTTGGTCGCCATGGCAGGCGGGTCGGCTGCTCAATTTTACGTTTTTGCCGCCTTTTAAGCAAGGAAAAACTGCAGCTGTTTGACCGTTCACATATTCTATTAACCGTTCGCCCTTTTGGGGTTGCTTCGCTGGCTATTTTCATGTATACTCTGGTATAACCCTGCATTCCTGTCCGCCGTCCGGCCGATCATCCCAGCCGGGCGCACCATGCCTGTTGACCTGCAGAGTGGCTTGTGCATGAAAGAGCTTCGGACCCTGATCATCGACGATGAATGGCTCATCCGCCTGGAACTGCGGCGGATGCTGCAGTCGATGCCCAACATCCGCATCGTCGGCGAGGCCGCCACGGTGGCCGAGGCGGCGCAGCTCGCCGAAAGCGCCAGTCCCGATCTGGTCTTCCTCGACCTTCAGCTCGGGGATGGATCGGGAGCCGATTTCCTCAACCTTGCGCAGGGCACCTTCTCGCTCATCTTCGTCACCGCCTTTGAATGCAACCTCCCCAAGGTCACCAACCATCCGACCCTGGCCTGTCTGGCCAAGCCCATCAATAAAGACAAGCTTTTTGCTGTCCTGCAGACCCTCCAAAAAGGTGAAGGAGTCCAAGTATGAGAAAGACCATTCTCTTTGTGATCCTGATTCTGCTCACCTCATTTTCGGCCCTGCTCGCCCAGGCGACGATCACGGGAACCGTCGCCGACAGCGCCAAGGGGGATCCCCTCATTGGCGCCAATGTCTATCTGGTGGGCACTGCTCTCGGCAGCGTCACCAATATCGAGGGCGCCTACCGCATCGTCGGCATACCGGAGGGCTCCTACACCCTGCGCATCTCCTACATCGGCTACCGGACCCGGAATCTGCGCGTGCAGCCCAAGGCCGGTGAAAGCTTCGAACGCAATGTGCGGCTGGTCTCCGACATCGCCAAGGGCATCAGCATGGACGTCACCGCCCAGGCAGTGGGGCAGATGGCGGCCATCAACCAGCAGATCAGCGCCAAGACCATCGTCAATGTGATTTCTGAAGAGAAGATTCAGGAGCTTCCGGACGCCAACGCCGCCGAATCGATCGGGCGGCTGCCGGGGGTCTCCCTGCTGCGCTCCGGCGGCGAGGCCAACAAGGTGATCCTGCGCGGCCTGGAAGACAAGTTCACGGTCATCACTGTGGACGGGATCAAGATTCCGCCCACCGATGCCACCAGCCGCGGCGTCGATCTCAGCACCCTGTCGCAGAGCTCGCTGGCCGGCATCGAACTCTACAAGGCCCAGACCTCCGACAAGGATGGCGATGCCCTCGCCGGCAGCATCAACCTGGTCACCCGCAAGGCCCCGGCGGAGCGCGAGATCAAGGCTACCCTCAAGGGCGGCTACAACCAGCTCGAGGAGAAGGCCAATCAGTATGATGCCTCTTTCCACTATGGCGAGAGGTTCTTCGGAAGTCTGCTCGGCGTCCAGCTCGCGGGCAACATCGAACAGCGCATCCGCAGCAACGAGCGCATCGATGTCGATTACAACCAGAGCCTGAATTTCGGCCGCGACTATTTTATCAACGACTTTACTCTTGAATACACCGATGAACTGCGCAAGCGCGACGGCGCCAGCCTCCTGCTTGACTTCAACACCCCTGACAACGGTTCGATCAAGCTCAACAACGTCTACGGCCGCACCCGCCGCGACTATTTCCTCTCCACCCGCGACTATCCCTCCAACGGCGGCGGTGATCAGCAGGGCGCGCCGACCTTTAATTTTCGCGACCGTGAGCAGGAGATCAAGACCTTGACCAGCGCCCTCAGCGGCGACAACCACCTGCTCGGCCTTAATCTCAAATGGGGCCTCTCCTACGCCCAGTCGGAAGCCGATTTTCCCTTCGATTTCCAGACCATCTTCGTCGGCCTCGACGGCATGAAACCCTCGCCGATGCTGCGCGAGAATCCCGAGCAGCTCATCGGCTATGCCAACAAGAACTATAACGAAGCCGGCCTGAGCTGGGCCTACAATCGCGGCCAGCACAACCTCGACAAGGAGCGCACCGCCTTTCTGGATGTCGCCGGCCCCTACACCCTCAGCCGGCTCTTCAGCGGCGAATTCAAGATCGGCGGCAAGTACAAGGTCAAGGATCGCAGCAACGAACGTTTTGAGGATTTCACCCCCTACTACCTCGGCAAATGGCAGCCCTACGAAATGCTGCCGGATGGGACCTTCCGCAACAAGGATTTCGCCGGCTCCGCCTTTGCGGATTGGGCCTCGACCGCGATCAGCGGCAGCGGCATCGCCATCGACCGCTTTTTCAAAGATCCGGTCACCCGCAGCATCTACGGCTCCTACGATCTCACCCCCATCATCGACCGCGACCGCGTGCGCGAGTGGTACGAGCTTAACCGCTACGGGGTGGATGTGACCAAGAACATCCATGAGGTCTGGAACAACCCCCTCTACGAGTACGACGATTACGACATCACCGAGCGGGTGGGAGCGGGCTACGTCATGAATACCCTCAACCTTGGCCGTTTCGCCACCGTGATCGCCGGCGTCCGCGTCGAGAAGGAGGAGAATGACTATCTCGCCGGCTACATGTCCAGGCCCTCCTCGGGATTTCCGATCTCGCCCAATGCGGTCCGCGACACCACCTCGGATGCCTCACAAACGGTGGTGCTGCCCAACGTCAACGTCGCCCTCGCCCCCTTTGATTTCATGAAGCTGCGCCTGGCCGCCTTCAAGGCCCTGGCCCGGCCCGATTTCAACATGCGCCTCGACCGCTATATCGCCGGCCGCGGCGCTGAAGTGGGCAGCAATTTTGAACTCCTGGTCGGCAACCCCGATCTCAAGACCGCTGAAGCCTGGAACTTTGAAGTCAACCCGACCTTCTTCAGCGGCACCATCGGTCTGATCTCTTTGTCGGCCTATTACAAAGAGATCGACAACATGTACCACATGCTCAACGATTTCGGCACCACCGGCGACAGCCTGCTCCAGCGTTTCGGCATCGGCTGGCCCAGCCAGATGCTCGGCACCGCCTACAGCCTCACCCTGCCCTACAACTCGCCCAAACCGACCAAGGTGTGGGGATTCGAATTCGAGCACCAGGTCAATTTCAATTTTCTGCCCGGGCTGTTGAAGAATATCGTCCTCTCCTACAACGCTTCCATCGTGCGATCGGAGGCCTACATCTGGACCGCCAGGCTGGACTCGGTCTTTTACGATCCCCCCGGTCCGATCAAGGGAGCGTGGAAAAAGTTCAATACGCTCCACGAGGCGAAACGGAAGCTGGAGAACATGCCCGAGTTCTTTGGCAACATCGCCCTGGGCTACGATATTGGCCGCTTCTCCGGCAGGGTCTCCCTCTATCACCAGGGCGAGCACAACGTCTCCTACTCCGCCAGCGGCCTGAGCGATGTCGTCACCAACGCCTACACCCGCGTCGATCTCGCCCTCAGGCAGGGCATCAGCAAAAATATTTCCCTTTTCCTCAATGTCAACAATCTTACGGACGTCGAGGAGGGCACCTCGGTCCGCAACCGGGTTTTCGATCGCAATCTGTTCAACATGAGTGAAAAATACGGCACGACTGCAGATTTCGGTGTCATAGCAGAGTTCTGAGAGCACAAAACCGGACAGGAGGTGATGTAAGCCAGAAGTTGAGAGCAGTACAAATCAACCGTTTTTCAACAATCAAAGGAGGAAAACATGCGCTTTCGAGTACTTGTAGTCCTGGCAATCGCGTTGCTCTGCAGCGCCGCAGTGGTTTTCGCCCAGGAGACGGTGGTTCCGATCACCCCTTCTGATGGCAGTGCGGCCCTCATGATCAATGTGCAGATTGCCGCGGATACGGTCGGCCGCGGTTTCCGCGCGGACCGCGTCTATGAATTCAAGCGGGGAGAGATCTATCTCCAGAACGCCACCCTCACTGTCCCGGCGGGCCAGACCATCCGCTATCGGGCGAGTGAAGGTGACGGTCCCCTGCCGGTCATCTATCTCTGGCCGACGGGAACGGGCTCCAATCCGATCAGACCCCCGGGCTGGGCTATCACCCTCGCGGGCGGCCATGCCCGGGTCAGTGACCTCTGCATGGTGGGTGTCTATGAGTATGAGCCTACCTCCTTCGACAACATGCAGGGCGGCCTCATCCAGACCAACGCCATCGGCGGCAGCATCATCCTGGATAATGTCATCCTCTCCAATACCAACGGCAATCACGTCCGCACCAACAATGCCGCCACCAAGGTGATCGCCACCAACTGTACCTTCGCCAATATGGGCAACCTGGTGACCTCGAACTTCGGCGCCGGCAAGGCCTTCGATCTGCGCGATGTTCAGGTCGACACCTTCATCGTCGAAAACTGCACCTTTGTCAACGGCCAGGACCGCCCCGTCCGTCACTGGAATGCGACCTCGACCCAGCCGATCATCTACGGCCGCATCAACCACAACACCTTCGTCAACGGCATGGGCTTCCACGGACTCCTCTCCCTCGGCGGTGTCGGTGAAGAGATGATCATCACCAACAACCTCTTCATTGACGCCTTCGCCCTCGGCGAGGACTCAACGGACGCCACCCGCGGTGCGGAGTGGGCCAACACCGGTGAAGTGTACGCCAACGGTCTCAACAAGATCACCTGGATCTTTACGACCCCGAACGACACCACCAAGTGGAAGGTCAGCAACAATTTCTTCGCCATCAGCGATTCCGGCCAGGCCTTCCTGACCAAGTTTGGTTTCGGTCCGGGCAATCCCCTCTCCGCTCATATCCAGAGCAAGCTGGGCGCCGGCGCCGCCACCGCCTTTACCAAGATCGACCTCACCCCGGTCAACATCCCCAAGCTGATGACCAACCTCATGCGCTGGTATGAGGATCCCGCGGGTGGCAACAAGACCAAGGACAAAGCCAACTATGTCCGCGCCCGCGACGATTTCGACCGCCGCTTCGTCGAGTACTTCCGCGATACCCTGGATGTCTCCTATGCCACCAACCTGGCGGCCTATACCGGCGGCGAGGCGGGCTTCCCGGTCGGCGACCTCAACTGGTTCCCGGACAAGAAGGCCCAGTGGGAGAACCAGGCCGCGATTCCCACCATCGCCAGCATCAAGGTCGATGCCAATGCTGATTTTGTCCCGGATCTGAAGGACCAGGTCGTAACGATCCAGGGCGTCATCACCACCATTAACTATTCGAACAAGCTGCAGTACTATATGCAGGATGCTACCGGCGGCATTAACCTCTACAGCGGCGCGATCGAAATGGCCCTGAATATGGGCGATGTCGTCACCGTCACCGGCCAGCTCCAGCACTATAATGGTCTGACCGAGATCGTCCCCGCGGCTGCCGCCGATGTGGTTGTGGTCGGCACCCAGGCTGTGCCTGAGCCCCTGCCCACTACGGCCGCCGGTCTCAACGAGGAGACTGAAGGCATGCTGGTCAAGGTCTTCCGCTATCGCATCGTCGATCCGGCCAAGTGGCCTGCTGCCGGCAAGAACTCCAGCAAGATGTACTTCACCAACGGCACCGACACCGTCGAGGTCTTTGTTGACAAGGAGACCGATATCGACGGCACCCCGGCCCCGACCGGCTGGGTCAATCTGATCGGCGTCGTCGATCAATTCGATACCACCGATCCGCGCAACGGTGTCTATGAGATCCGGCCGCGCAGCGTGAACGATTTCCAGGTCATCACCAATGTCGCCGACCGCGATCCCAACCTGCCGACCAGCTATGCCTTGTCGCAGAACTATCCCAACCCCTTCAATCCGGCGACGACCATCTCCTTTGATCTGCCGGAAAATGAAGTGGTTAAAATCAGGGTCTACGATCTGCTCGGCAAGGTCGTCGCGACCCTGCACGAGGGCAAGCTGGCCGCCGGCTATCACAAGTTCACCTTCAGCGGCACCGATGTCCCCAGCGGCGTCTATTTCTACCGCGTCGAGAGCAGAAATTTCACCGACGTGAAAAAGATGACCCTGATCAAGTAGGTGTGCTTTCACTAACCGGGTGCGAGGATTGTGGATATCTCTTCCGCACCTCGCACCCTTTTTATTCCGCAGCGGAGAGGAGTCTTTCTCCCCGCTGCGCTTGTTTGTCACCCGTTTGACAGGGGTCAAATCAATATGACCAATCGCACACCCTTGCTGCAGCCGGGCAGGCTGCTCCTTTGCATCCTTCTCCTTCCGGCGCTCATGGCGGCTGCGCCGGCGCAGAGCGCGGGCTGGGAACAGCTCCCGGCCATCATGGCGCGGATCTCCCCGCCGCTCTTCCCGGCCCGCGATCTGGAGATCACGGCGTTCGGCGCGCGGGGGGACGGCCTCTTCGACTGCACAGAGGCGATCCGGGAGGCCATTTCAGCCTGCTCTGAGGCTGGCGGCGGCCGCGTCATCGTGCCCGCCGGCACCTTTTTCACCGGCGCCATCCACCTGCGCAGCAATGTCAATCTCCATCTCACCGAGGGAGCGACCCTGCTTTTCAGCACCGATCCGGAGGCCTACCTGCCCGTGGTGTTCACCCGCAATGAGGGCATTGAGTGCATGAACTACTCCCCCTTCATCTACGCCTTCGGCCAGGAGAATATCGCCATCACCGGCTCCGGCACCCTCGACGGCCAGGCGGAAAAGGGGGTGTGGTGGAACTGGAAAAAGAGAGAGACTGAACCGCACCCGGAGAGCGGCGAATCCGACCGCGACCGCCTCGTGCGCATGGGACGCGAGGGGACGGATGTGGCCGAGCGCCTGTTCGGCCGTGGTTACCGCCTCCGGCCCAATTTCATCCAGCCCTACAACTGCCGCAACATTCTCATCGAGGGTGTGCGCATCAAGGGTTCGCCGATGTGGGAGATCCATCCGGTGCTCTGCACCAACGTCACGGTGAGCGGTGTGCACATCGAAAGCCATGGCCCCAACAACGACGGCTGCAATCCGGAGAGCTCACGGGATGTCCTGATCGAAAACTGCTATTTCGACACCGGCGACGACTGCATCGCCATCAAGTCCGGCCGCAACGAAGATGGACGCCGCATCAACGTGGCGAGCGAAAACATCATCATACGCGGCTGCACCATGAAGGACGGCCACGGCGGCGTGGTCATCGGCAGCGAAATCTCGGGCGACTGCCGCAATGTCTTCACCGAAGAGTGCGTCATGGACAGCCCCAATCTCGAGCGCGCCCTGCGCATCAAGACCAACTCCTTCCGCGGCGGGATCGTCGAGAATATCTTTATGCGCAATGTGCGCATCGGCGAGGTGAAACAGGCGGTGCTGCTGGTCGATTTCATGTACCAGGAGGGTGACGGCGGGCTCTTCACCCCGGTGGTGCGCAACATCCGTCTGGAAAATGTCACCAGCCTGAAGAGCCGTCATGCCCTGCACCTGGTCGGCTATGAGCGCTCGCCGATCAGCGGCATCACGATCACGGACTGCCGCTTCGACGGGGTCGAAAAGGGCAGCGTCCTGGAACACGTCGCCGGTTTGAAGATGGAGCGCGTCAGCATCAACGGCGCATCGGCGGACACCCCCGCGACCTGGGGCGAAAAGATGGCCGCCTCGATCATGAAACGTAATCCCGTCGTCTATGACGAGTGGGACTATGTGACAGGCACAGTACTCAAGGGCTTTGAGGAACTCTGGCGCGAGACCGGGGATCCCCGCTATTTCGCCTATATCAAGACCACCGTCGACTCTGTGGTGAGCCCGTACGGACTCATTGACGACTATAAACCGGCCGAATTCAACATCGACGAGGTGCGCCAGGGCACGGTGCTCCTCTTTCTTGCCCGGGAGACCGGAGATTTGCGTTACAAGGTGGCCACCGACCAGCTGCGTCAGCAGCTGCGCGACCAGCCGCGCACCAAATCAGGCGGATTCTGGCATAAACAGCGCTATCCCTGGCAGATGTGGCTCGACGGCCTCTACATGGGCAGCCCCTTCTATGCCGAATATGCCGCCCGCTACAACGAGCCCAGGGCTTTTGATGACATCGTTCACCAGTTCACGCTCATTGAAAGAATGGCTCGCGATCCCCGCACCGGCCTGCTCTATCATGGCTGGGATGAGAGCCGTGAACAGAGCTGGGCTGATCCCGGCACCGGCTGCAGTGCCAACTTTTGGGGCCGCGGCCTGGGCTGGTACGCCATGGCCCTCGTCGATGTGCTCGACTATCTCCCAGCCGGCCACGCCGGCCGCGACTCCCTGGTACAGATTCTCAACCGCCTCGCCCCCGCCATCGCCGGGGCACAGGACCCAGCCACCGGCTTGTGGTGGCAGGTGCTCGACCAGGGCGGGCGCGAAGGCAATTATCTCGAGTCCTCGGCCTCGGCCATGTTCGTCTATGCCTTGGCCAAGGGCGTCCGCCTCGGTTACCTCAATCCTTCCTGGAGGACGGCGGCCGAAAAGGGATGGAATGGAATGATCAATCACTTTATCAAGCATAATCCCGACGGCACCATCTCCCTGACGAATGTCTGCGTCACCGCGGGACTCGGCTACGGACGCGATGGCTCCTACGATTATTATGTGCACCAGACTGAAATACGGAACGACGACGGCAAGGGGCTCGGCCCTTTCCTCCTCGCCGGCGTGGAGATGGAACTGCGCCGCGAAAGATAATCTACAGCAAGGAGTCCTCTATGCGAAAAGCCTTCATGTCCCTGCTCGCCGCGCTCCTGCTCCTGACTGCCTGTACATCGGAGGTGGAAAGGAAACTGCAGCAGGAGTATCCCGGCAGGGTGCTTCTCACCCTCAAGAATCCGCTGGCGAGCGCCCGCCCCGATGAGGTGGCGGCGATCCCCCTCGAGCTGATCCGCGCCAAAGCGGCGGATTTCAACCCCCGCGCCCTCGTCCTGCTCGCAAACGGCCGCGAGCTGCCGGTTCAGCTCAGCGATGAAGACGGTGACGGCTCACCCGATCACCTCCTCGCCAATCTTGATCTCAAGGCCGGGGAAAAGGCCAGGCTCATCCTCCGCTACGCCCCGGAAGGGATCAAGGAGCGTATTTATACATCGCGCGCCCACGCCGAGCTTTCGGTCAAGTTCGGCGGCAAGTGGGTCGACCGCAAGTACATCGGCGGCGCCTTCCACAACGTGGATTTTCTGCGCGTCCCGCCCGAACATACCGACCACTCGGAGTATATCCGCTATGAAGGACCGGGCTGGGAATCCGACCGCGTCGGCTTCCGCTTTTACCTTGACTGGCGCAATGCCACGGACATCTTTGGCAAAAAGGATCCCGGACTGGTTCTTCACCAGGTCGGTCTCGAGGACTTTGAGGCCTATCACCACATGTCCGATTGGGGCATGGATATCCTCAAGGTCGGCTCCGCCCTCGGCATCGGCACCGTGGCCTGGTGGGACGGGGCCAGCGCCAACCGTGTCGCCGTCTCCGACAGCATCCACTGCCGGGTCGCCGGGGCTGGCCCCCTGCTCGGACGCATCCGCACCGACTATTTCGGCTGGAAAGCCGGGAATACCACCGGCAATCTGCACAGCGATCTCTCCATCACCGCCGGCAGCCGCATGACCCGCCACCTGTTGAGCCTGGAGGGCGCGCTCGACAATCTCTGCACCGGCCTGGTCAAACTGCCCGATACCGAGCTGATTCCACCGCCCGCCGAGGGCGAGTGGAGCTGGCTCGCCACCTGGGGCGTGCAGAGCCTCAACAACGACCTCCTCGGCATGGCCATCTTTTTCCGCCGCGCCGATCAGATCACCACCACAGCCGATGACCTCAATCACGTCGTCGTGCTGCGGCCGGCGCAGGGAAAGCTCGAATATTATTTCCTCGCCGCCTGGGAGCTGGAACCGGACGGGATCACCAGCCGGGAGGCCTTTGCGGCTGAACTGGCCGCCGTCGCCGCCAGGCTCAATAACCCCCTCATCATCGAGTAGGAAGGAACGTTTATCATGCAAGTCCGACATGTCGCCGACGCCGTTCGCTTTCAGCGTATGACCACCGATGAACTGCGTCAGGCCTTTCTGGTGGAGGAGCTTTTTCAGCCGGGGCAGCTGCAGCTGCTCTACGTCGAGGTCGACCGCTGCATCATCGGTTCGGCGGTACCGGGGACGGCGCCCCTGCTACTGCAGTCGGCCAAAGAGCTCTCCGCCGACTTTTTCTGCCAGCGCCGCGAGCTGGGAGTGCTCAACATCGGCGGCGTGGGCGCCGTCGAGGTCGACGGTCAAGCCTATGCCATGGCTCCCAAAGACGGCCTCTACATCGGCCGCGGCAGCCGGGAGATCCGCTTCAGCAGCGAGAATCCCGCCGATCCCGCCCGCTTTTATTTGGTCAGCTTTCCCGCCCATGCCAGCTATCCGACCCGCCACGCCCGCTGGGCCGATGCTGAGGCCCAGAAGCTGGGCTCGGCTGAAGGGGCCAATGCCCGCACCATCTACCGCTACATCCACGAGCGCGGCATCCAGAGCTGCCAGTTGGTGATGGGCTTCACTGTGCTCGAGCCGGGCAGTGTCTGGAACACCATGCCCCCGCATACCCACGACCGGCGTATGGAGGTCTATCTCTATTTCGACATGGAGGCCAATGCCCGCGTTTTTCATCTCATGGGCTCGATGCAGGAGACCCGTCACATCGTCATCGCCAACCAGCAGGTGGTGATCTCGCCGAGCTGGTCGATCCACTCGGGCGTCGGCACCAGCCGCTATACCTTTTGCTGGGGCATGGGCGGAGAGAACCAGACCTTCGAAGACATGGACGGCATTGAGATCGGGGATTTACGCTAAAGAGGAGTTGAAATGATACTCGACAAATTCCGTCTCGACGGCAAGGTGGCCGTCGTCACCGGCGCTGCGCGCGGCCTCGGGCAGGGGATGGCCCTGGGCCTGGCCGAGGCGGGGGCCGATATCGTGCTCGTTGATCTGCTTGACCTCACCGACAGCCGCAGCAGGGTGGAGGCCCTCGGCCGCCGCTGCACTGCGGTCACTGCAGATCTCTCGCATGAGGAGAGCATGGCCCGGATCGTCTCCGCCGCGCAATCCTCGATGGGATCGATTGATATCCTGGTCAACAACGCCGGCATCATCCGCCGCCAGCCCCTGCTGGAATTCAGCGAGAAGAACTGGGACGACGTCCTGCAGATCAATCTGCGCGCCCTCTTTTTTCTCAGCCAGGCGGCAGCGCAGGTGATGGTCAAACAGGGGCGCGGCGGGCGCATCATCAATGTCGCTTCGATGCTCTCCTTTCAGGGCGGGATTCTGGTTCCCTCCTACACGGCCGCCAAGAGCGCCGTGATGGGACTGACCCGCGCCCTCGCCAATGAGCTGGCGCCGCACAACATCACCGCCAACGCCATCGCCCCGGGCTATATGGCTACCGACAACACCGCCGCCCTGCAGGCCGATCCGGTGCGCAGCAAGGCGATCCTCGAGCGCATCCCGGCGAACCGCTGGGGCACGCCGGAGGACCTGCAGGGGGTGGCGGTCTTTCTCGCCTCCAATGCCGCCGCCTATGTCAACGGCTACACCATCGCTGTCGACGGCGGCTGGCTGGCGAGATAGGATATATTCTCATCGGAGCACGGAGCTAGAGAGCAACAAAAAGAATCTCTCACGGAGTCACGGAGGCACAAAGAGAGAGCAAACGTGTGCGATTTGACCTGGCAGTATGATTCAATTTTCTTTCCCTCTTCTGTGACTCTGTGCCTCCGTATGAGATGATTTTGATCTTTCCTTTGTGAGACAAAATGTCTTCTCTATGCGTCTGCGCGAACATATTTTGAGGTACCAGAAATGCTGCTTTACGCCAGAGGTTCCCTCGCCGACGTGCTCGACAGCGAGGTCCTGCGCGAGGGGCTTTACAGCGCCCTCGACAAGCTGGGCCCGCGCCGCCGCGTCATCGCCCTGCCACCCGATTTCACCCGCTTCCACGGACGGGCCGGGGAGCTGACCTGCCAGGCCCGGGATTATTACGGCTCGTACTTGACCGATGTCCTCCCGGCCCTTGGCACGCACAAACCCATGAGTGACGCCGAGATCGCCGCCATGTTTCCGGGCATGCCGGCCGCCCTCTTCCGCGTCCACGATTTCCGCCATGGCTTCGAGACCCTCGGCATCGTTCCGGGCGACTATATCCGCGAGATCTCGGAGGAGAGGGTGGATTATGACTGGCCGGTGCAGGTCTCGAAATACCTCGCCCGCGGCAAACATGACCTGATCCTCTCCATCGGCCAGGTGGTGCCGCATGAGGTGGCGGGCATGGCCGGCTATAACAAGAACATCTTTGTCGGCACCGGCGGCAGCGAGGGAATCAACAAAAGCCACTATATCGGCGCCGTCTACGGCATGGAGCGCATCATGGGGCGCGCCAACAATCCCGTGCGCGACGCTTTTAACTACGGCTCGCTCAATTTTGCCAGCCGCCTGCCCATCCTCTACGTCCTCACCGTGGTCGGCCGGGGAACCGCTGGCCAACTGGTCGTGCGCGGCCTCTTCATCGGTGACGACGAGGAGTGTTTCCAGCGCGCCAGCGAGCTCTCCCTCCAGGTCAATTTCGAGATGCTTGAACAGCCGCTGCACAAGGTGGTGGTCTATCTGGATCCCGCCGAATTCAGGACCACCTGGCTGGGCAACAAGGCCATCTACCGCACCCGCATGGCCATCGCCGACGGCGGGGAGCTGATCATCCTCGCCCCGGGCCTGAAGGAGTTCGGCGAGGACGCCCAGATGGACCAGCTCATCCGCAAGTACGGCTACAACGGGACGCCGCGCATCCTCGCAGCGGTGAAGGAGAACGCCGACCTGCAGGCCAACCTCGGCGCCGCTGCCCATCTCGTCCACGGCTCCTCCGAGGGGCGCTTCACCATCACCTATTGTCCCGGCAAGATCAGCCGGGAGGAGATCGAGGGAGTGGGTTTCCGCTACGCCGATCTAAAAGGCATGGCCGGGCGCTATCCCCCGGAGAAGCTGCAGGATGGCTGGAACCGCACCGCCGACGGCGAGCGCTTTTTCTATATCAGCAATCCCGCCCTCGGCCTCTGGGCCGTGGCGGAGCGGTTTACAGCAAAATAGCTCTCACAGTGGCACGGAGAGCACATTTCTAGTTTCCACCTGAACTCCTGTTGCCGGCCAGGGTGGGCGCGAGAAATGCTTTTCTTTGTGCCTTTGTGCCTTCGTGAGATATATTTTCTCGTTCCCACCTGAACTCCTGTTGACGGCCGGGGTGGGCGCGAGAAATTGGTTTTCCTGGTGGCTCGTATGTTAATTTGTCAGTACGGCGGTAACGCAAAAAGTTCTTTGGATTAAGAAAAAAAGTCTTTACCTGATAGATGAGGAGGATTGTGGCTTGCGGCTACGAGCCCGTCACAAAGTTTC
>Ga0209717_1000862_pt1 | contig 35371 bp, 33 predicted proteins | sample AD_UKC048_MetaG_FD_184418 | JGI IMG/M metagenome (GOLD analysis project Ga0209717, IMG submission 184418) | Active sludge microbial communities of municipal wastewater-treating anaerobic digesters from USA - AD_UKC048_MetaG (SPAdes) (version 2) | ecosystem: Engineered > Bioreactor > Anaerobic >...
CTTCAACCATGCCGCACAAACGCAATCCGGTAGGTTGTGTAGCCATTTTGGCGGCAGCTCAACGCACGCCAGCGCTGGTTGCCACCCTGTTGCACGCCATGCCTCAAGACCACGAACGCGCCACGGGGCTTTGGCACGCCGAATGGTTACCCCTGGTAGAGCTGTGCAAAATCAGCGCAGGAGCTTTGGATCAAGCCCTTATTTTGACCAATGGATTAGAGGTAGATACCGAAAGGATGCGCCAGAACCTGGAGCTGACCCATGGACTGATTTTCGCCGAAAACATCTCACTAGCCTTGGCGGATAAAGTGGGCAAGACCACCGCCCACGAATGGGTTGAAGCGTTTTGCCAAACGGCTAGTGCTACGCATACTCACCTCAAATCCATCGTATTGGCAGATTCCCGCATCCAGGCATTGCTCAGCAAAACGGAGATTGATCACTTATTTGAACCTGCCAACGCGTTGGGGGATTGTGATCGCTTGATCGACAAGATCTTGGCTACTTTTTAAATATAAAATACACAGCTAGCACCAAAAATCCAAAGCCAATGATGTGATTCCAGCGGAAGGTTTCGGTTTTGAACACCAATAGGGTGAATACGGAAAAGACCACCAGGGTGATCACTTCCTGAATGACTTTCAGCTCAATCAATGAAAACGGCCCCCCGTAGTTTTTAAAGCCGATTCGGTTGGCGGGCACCTGAAAACAATACTCAAACAACGCGATGCCCCAACTGATGAAAATAATGGCCACCACGCCCAATTGGCTCGTCCATTTCATTTGATTGAATTTAAGGTGGCCATACCAGGCCAGGGTCATAAACGTGTTGGAGAGCAACAAGAGTAAAATGGTTGTAAGTGCCTTCATTAGGTCATTTTTGTAAATTTGAAACGGAGTAAATTTACAAAACCATTCATATCCAGTGATCATGGAGTCCGAACAATTGATATTTACAAAGTTTAAACCACAAGATTTTGCTGAATATATGAGCTGGTTCAAAGATCCAGAACTCAACGCGCATTTAGGCCCAATGGAAGAAAACGATCCTTGGCTTGATTATATCTTGACCAATAATGAAGGAGTTGAATACAGCGTTTTTAACGAACACCAAATGGTAGCCGAAGTTGGCATTCTATTTCCAAATCAGGAGTACCCATCATATTACATTACCAATTTGGCCATTAAGCCCGGGCTTAGAAACCAAGGAGTGGGTTCGAAAGTTCTCAAAGCACTGATAAACCTACATCCACTAAAGGGCGGGGAATCCTGGAAAACTGCTGTTGATGCAAACAATCCAAAAGCCAGGTCTTTTTTGGAAAAGAATGGATGGATCGGATTATCCAGTACACCTGATGATGCCAATATGTACGATTATGAATTCCCCACATTAAATCTCTTCGGCCAGGGCCGTTAGTTTTGCCTCAAACCAGGCTCGGCTGAATACTTCGCTGGTTTTGGTCAGGCTATTTTTCAATCTTTCCAGCTCCTGCATGGCTTTTTCAGCGCTTAAATAATCCAGGCGGGAGCGAAGATAAGCCGCTTTACGCGTGAGGCGAAACAGGTTGTAATACCCTTTGCGAAAATTTTCCGACATGGTTTTGTCGCGCATCAACAACTGACGGAATGATTCGGTGAGCGAAAACAAGGGGTCGTATTCTTCAAGCTCGTAATAGGTTTGCAAGAGCATGGTTTTGGCGCCGAGGTTGTACCGCAAATCGCTGTATTCCACTTCGCGGAGCAACAACATTGCTTCATGGTGTTCTTCCATGGCGAGGTGATAACTTGCCAGATTGAAGCGGTATGCATTGTCTTTAAATTCTGGGGTCAAGCTATCTTTATAATCCTCGATAAATTTGCGTACCCAATCAAACTGCCGCAAACGTATACCCGCGGCTACAATATTTTTGTAATTCCATTCCGATAAAACACCTTCTTCCAGCAGCAATCCACGATCCAGTTGGTGCTGGTACAGTTCAAAAAGTTTATCCAAAAAAGCTTGATCGCCCTGATTGATGCGGATCAAACAGTAGTTTTTAAACTGGTTGTACAACTCACTTACCTCCGCTTTGGTAAAATTCCCTTCATGCACCCGGAAAACCTCTAATGCCTCCTGAAAATAAGTCGGATCATTTCCAGAAAGCATGCGGTACACCATGTAGTGGGTAATGATTGACGGCACCCGACGATAGCTGTCCAGGTTTTGTTCGATTTCCTGCAAAACCGCTTCAGCCAAGCGGGGCGCCCATTCATCCCTTCTCACTTCTTGTCGGAATAACGCCTCGCAGGCATCTTTCAATTTTTCAGTCAGGTAAAACACGTCCAGCTCTTCCTGTCTGCGTTGAAAATAATTTTCAAAATTTGACTTATTGTATTGCGACCAATACCGTTCTCCTTCTCCAGCCAGCATGTAACGCATCAGGGCCTGGTCGGCACCAAGGCAAGGGGAGGGCTTGTGGTTTTCATGCAATTCCTGAAACAGGCGTTCGTAAGACCCAAATGCCTGTTGAGTCCGCAGTTGACGCAGGTAAATGTAGCGTTGAAAATAGTGGTCTTCTTTAAATTCTTCGTAAGCCCAAAATTGTTCAAGCAATCTTTGGGTGTATGTTAACACTGGAGCCAATAGTTTTTCATTATATTTACCCCTGTCAAAAACCGATTTAAAGAGATGTTCCTTTGAACACTTTTTTTCGTCTAATCGAGGATAAACCTCAGAAATGTAGGCAACCAAACGGCGTACTTCCTCATGTTTGTTGAGGTAGGGTGAAAAGATGAACTCCTTGAAACGAGTCATTTCTTTTCGAGATAATTTTTCCAGGTTGCTGATCAGCTTATTTTTACTCACAAAAAATCAATTTTTGACATTCTTTTTTTGTCATCAAATTACTGATTGACAAAAAATTACAACGTTAATCTGGGTCAATAATCTAGAATTTTTTCCAAAATTCCAACGATTATGTCAATTTTAACGTCTGAAAAAAGTAGCATTTTTGTATCAAGAGCAAAGTGTAGTATCAAAAAATAATCGCACCATGAACAATTCTACACATTGGGTTTATCTACTGCTTTTTTGTTTTGGGTTGTTTTCGACGCAGTTAGAGGCTCAATCGCAAAAACAAGAGGTTTGTTTTAACTTCAATGACCTGGCAGATAAAACGAAGTACGGCAGTGATGCCAATCAAAAACCAGGTACTCCTATCTTCAAAAAAGATGGCATAATCACTTCCATCGAATCCTTTATCACCGCCAACGCTAGCAAAGAATTTGGTTCCATCACCGTAGAAGAAAAGAAGCTGCTGTTTGATGGCAATTTCCTCGAAGCTGAAGGCAAAGTGCTATTTGTATCCAATGTAAACCTGAAGTGGAACTTTACCAACTTACCCAAAGGCAAGGCAAAACGCGTTTGCCTCAACTTTATTGATGGCGGTGGAGAAGAAAATTTTTCCATCAATGGAGAAGCCATTACCGTCCTGAACGATTGGGGTTCATTACAAGGCAAAGAAGTTGCAAAAGGGGTAAAAGCCAGTGTTTCCATCAAAGAGGATTCAGATTTATTACAAGGCACCATCTGTTTTGAAGGAGCCCTAGATTCGATTTCCTTCGGTGGTCAAGAATTCGGGATCGACAATGTTTGTATTGAATTCGAAAAGGATGTAGTGGCCCTTGATTGCATTCGTGATCTGAAAATACTACCTCGTCCCTGCACGCCCAACGGCATATTTTACCTTGCAGCTACCTTTAAAACCGATCCAAAGGCCGACACCGCTACTTATTACGTTACGGTAAACGAGCAAAAATTTGGTCCATTTAAATACAAGGATGTTTTTCCAGCCATTGGTCCCATCCAGATCAACAACAGCGGCAAGTACATCCTTAGCATTATTGACAGCAAAGATCCCAAGTGTGTAAAAATCGAAGATTTTACCTACGAATGTGGCTCCAATGCGGCTTGTGAACTAAAAGAACTCGAAGTAGAGATCAAATTTTGTCCTCGCGACACCTTTGCTACCCTGCTGGTCAAATTGGGCACTGTAGCGCCAAGCAATGCCAATGTAATTTTATCGCTCAACGGCATTCTTCTAGGCGAATTTCCAGCAGAAAAATTGCCTTTTGAAATTCCCATTTCTAAAAAATACATTACCCTTAGTGCTGCTCCCACTTTTTTGATCCAGGCTTGCATCAGCACACCAAATGGTCGCTGTTGTTTAAGCGCTGTGCCAAAAATCAGGATCGAGACCTCCTGCCTCGATGATCCAAGTTACTGTGGCATAAAGGAATTTGCGGCAACTACGACCGAATGTAAAAATGACGGTACGTTCAATGTATTGTACAAGTTTAGTGGTGAAAACAAAGGGCTTTCTGGTTATTACATTTATGTCAATAGCCAGCGCTTTGGGCCCTTCCGCTACGCCGTCAACGGTGGTTCGGTTGGCCCAATCAAACCAAATGCTGATGGTTATTACCTTGTGGTCATGCGTGATGTCGAAAATGAGCGTTGTGCCAACAGGGTAGAGATCAAACAATTCTTCTGCCAACCCTGCGCCATCCGTGATCTGAGTGCGGCGTACATCATCTGTGAAGAGGAAAAGCAAGATATTTTTACGCTTAATCTTTTGTCTGGCCCAACATCAGACACTGCTTATACCTTGACAATCAATGGCATTAACATCGGTACTTTTTCTTTAAGAAAGATGCCCTTGCGCCTCAGCATTTCCAAAACCATTCCTAACCTCATCAGCGATGTGCTAAAAGTTCAGGTTTGTTTGCCAAATGTGGAGAAATGTTGTTTGGAAACCCAGGCCAAAATCATTCGCCGTAAATCTTGTGCAAATCCTGAAGACCTCTGCCCCATCAAAGAAATCAAGGCTGTGGCAACGGGTTGTGGTGTGGTTGGAAAGTATCAACTGGAAATCAATGCCGCCTTTGATGAAAACTTGCTCACTACAGAAAAAGTATACATCAAGGTTCCCGGAAAAATATTGGGGCCATTTAAACCGAGTAGTTTCCCGCTCAAGTTAGAACCGCTGGAGCTGATTGTAGGGGGCATCATTCCGCTCAAAATCCAGGTCTGCACTGAAAGTTTGGTGGATACCTGTTGCCTGGAGATCATCCCCGATATCGTCTACAAGGATTGTGACTGCAAACTGAACATCAGTGTCACTCCCGTTGAATGTAGTGGAGACAAATACTACGCTTCAATTAAAACCGAAAGCAGCAATGGCAGTAAAGGGGGCTACTTCGTGTTGGGTCCCGATGGCAAAAAATACGGCCCCTTTGGATACGACCAAAAAGCACAGGTGATTGGTCCATTTACACGGGCAACGACCAGTCCACGTCAGGTTTTTTACGCTGCTGATGTAGAAAAGCCATGCGCGGATACAGTTGTACTGGATAAGATAGTTTGCGCTTCCGATACCCTTTGCCGGATTAAAGAGCTGAAAGTGGTCATCCGTGGTTGTAGCCCCAAAGGAGGTTACGATCTAATGGTTACGCCCGTACCGAACTTGAGTATATCCAGCTTATTGACTACTTATTATTTGCAAATCGAAGGGCAGAAATACGGTCCCTTTAAATTGCTCAATACGCCTCAGCTGATTGAAAACGTCATCATCAATACCGATGCACTTACGTTTGAGGTCAAAGCTTGTGTAGAAGGGCAAAGTGAAAAATGTTGCGTTTCCGTTGCGGTAACCAAGCCCAAGTGCCCTGAATGTGAATTGGGCGAGCTGGTCATCAAAACTGCACCTTGTAATGACAAAGGTGAAGTGTATGCTTACCTGGATTTCAAATACTTCCGTACCAATTCCGATTATTTCGTATTGGTGCAAAATGGCAAAGAAATCAGCAAGCACAAGTACACGGAGTTGCCCATTCGTTTGATTCTGCCAGCACCACAAAAAGACACCATCCGCTTGGAGGTGTATGATAGCAATACCCGTTCCTGCAGCAGCAAAGGATACATCAAACCTTTCGACTGTAAACGCCCCTGCTCCCTCAGTGACATTAGCGTCACGGAAGTCAAGTGCAACAACGACGGAACGTACAGCATGCTGGTTAAGCTCAAAGCGACCAATACGGATTCCATCCTGTGGCTACAAACTTCTACCGGTTTTGAATTCCGTTTTAAATACACGGGTCAGGCGGTACGCATCGATAAAGTGCCTTTGCCTAAAAATAGCCGTACCGATTGGATAGTCGTTTGTGATAAAAATTCAGCGGATTGTTGCATCAAGTGGCTCTACGAAGTGCCTTGTACCCAATCGCCTTGTGAAATTGGCGCATTAAAGTTGGAACAAGTATGCTTGCCCACGGGTGGTTACTACATCACCCTCAATTTTGAGCACAAAAACACGGGAACTTTTTTCAATGTATATGCCAATGGCAAACTTTATGGCACGTTTGCTTACAACCTGCTCCCCTTGCGCGTACAGGTACTAAGTGCCGATGTAGCAGTATTGGAAGTCAAAGTTGAAGACAAAGAAAAAGGCTGTACGCAAGCAGGCCGTTTGGAGTTGAAAAAGTGTGAATCCAACTGCCCGATCGACGGCATCAAAGTAGACCTGCTGCCTTGCGAAAAAGGGCAGTTCTACGCCAAAGCCTGGGTGGTTTCAAGACCAACTTCCAGTTTGCAAAAAGGCTACATCATTTACGCCAATGGTATGCTGTTTGGGCCGTTTCCCTACAATGGCGAAGCCCAAAAAATTGGCCCCTTCCCCAATTCGCCCAGCGGCTACATCGAGTTCCTGGCGGTAGACGTGACCAACCCAACCTGTTTTGCATCAAGCAAAGTGGAAGCCCCAAAATGCGCTGATCCCAATCCTTGCAAGATTTCCAACCTGGCGATTCGCGGCTTGGGCTGTAATCCTGATGGATCACGCCGTTTGTACATCAACTTCAAGTATGAAAATGTCCTCAACCGCTTATTCGATGTCCTGGTTGATGGAAAGATCATTGGTACTTTCCCTTTGATCCGCCTGCCTTTGGAAGCCAACTTCAAACTGGCCCAAGACAAGGATGTATTCAAAATCAGCGTCTGCATCAACGACAGTAAGGGGTGTTGTGAAACCCAGGAGGTCAAGTTGCCTTGTGAGCGGCCTTGCCCCGATCTAATTGTGGATGTGAAGCAAAAACCTTGTAACGCTGGCGGTGCTTTTAGTGCAGATTTGATCTTCAAAAATCCAACCCCAGGTCCTCTCCGCATTGCCATCAATGGCAAAATACTGGACACGCTTGAGGCTGGTAAAAATATCTTTGCCATCAATGGTTTGTTGGGCGACGGGGTGACCTTCTTCAAAGTTGAACTACTCAACCTCAGAGATACGAGCTGCAAACGCACCGTAACCTTTGGCCCCGTGAAGTGCCGCAACATGCGCATTACCGATGTATGGCCTGGTGATGTCAACCTGGACAATACAGCCAATCACTTTGACCTTTTGCATATTGGTCAGGCCTTTGGCAGCAAAGGAATTGCCCGCTTCCAGCCCAATTCCTGGGATTGGAAACCTACACCGGCTTTAGACTGGCCCGAGATTTTCTTCGATGCCATCAACTACAAGCACGCTGATGTAAATGGTGATGGGGAAATTAGCCGCCTGGACATTGAAGCCTTGTCCTTCAACTTTGGTTTGTCCCGCGGGCCTTTCACCCGCCCAAAACCCCTGCCAGCCACGAATTTGGATCCCAAAATCCTGGTTGAAATGCCGGCCAAAGGTGAGTTAGCCGATAGCACCCGCTTTGAGATACCAATCATTCTGGGGGCCAACAATCAAGTCATCAAAGACATTTATGGTGTTGCCTTCAGTGTCAAATTTGACCCTAAACTCATCGATCCCAAAGCCCTGACCATCGAAGTACCGACTTCCTGGATGGGTCAACCGCAAGTCAATTTAGAGTCGATCTTCAAAGTTTATCCCAACGAAGGAAGAATCGATATTGCCATCACGCGTACGGATCAAAACGAGGTATCGGGTTATGGTGTAGTGGCCAAAATGAAGGGCATTATCATCGATTTGGTGGGGCGTGCCGAAACCAAGCTCAAAACGGACGACGCAATCCTCAACCGCCTGGATGGTGAAATTCTACCGCTGAATACCGAAGAAACTGCCTTTAATATTGTGGATGCACCTCGTGCAGTCCGCCCGGAAGATTTGCTGAGTGGCGTAACGGTTTATCCCAACCCGACCAACAGTCAGCTGAACATCGCCAGTGTCGCTGGTTCCGTCACCGATGTAAAGGTGATGGCCCTGGATGGCAAAACGGTGGTGAAAACCTTCCGCAATAGCAACCAGCTCAACATTGATGACCTCCGCCCGGGGATGTATTTCCTGCGCATTCAGATTGGTCAGCAAGTGTTCTTTGAGCGGGTGATTAAACAGTAGGGTTCGATGTTCGGGGGTTCAATCGGTCGCCGAGCGGAGCCGAGGTGCCCGATTGAACCCCCGAACTTACGAACCCCCGAACCCTAATAGTGAGTGTTTTTCATATAATCCCATGCTATTTTTTTTTCGTTTTCCATGATGCATATCCGGCTGCCGATTCCTTGAAGAAGGGGATCGGCAGTTCCTTTTGAGCATGGTTAAAATATTTTCATGAAATTTGTTTTGATCAACAAATTTGTTTTTTATTTTTGATTAATTTATGTATTTATTTGATTGTTTGCCTTACTAACATTCTCCTCTTCATTGTCCTTTGGTTTCTCAAAGGATTTCTTCCACAATCTTTCTTATAGTATTTATTACAATTAATGGGAACGCGGATGACGCGGGTTAAGCGGGTTTTCGCGGGTTTTTCATCACAAACACTGTATATTATGCTTTTGCATGAATCGCTTTCCAAACAGATTTCGGTCTCTTTTTATGAGGTTTACAATCGGCTGGGGTATGGATTTTTAGAAAAAGTATACCAGAACGCCCTTTACTTTGAGTTAAAGGATCGTGGGTTTGAAGTCATTGCTCAACGCCGCTGCACTGTTTTTTACAAAGGGAAAGAAGTTGGAGAATATTTTTCCGACATTACAATCAATGGCATCATAATTCTTGAGCTAAAAGCTTGCAAAAAGCTCAACAAAAAACATGAACTACAATTGCAAAACTACTTGAAAGCCAGCTCGATTGAGCTTGGTTTTTTGCTCAATTTTGGTCATAAACCCGAATTCCGCAGAATCGTTTTTCAAACAATCACAACACTTAAATATATCCAAAACTTTTAAGCAAGAGTACTAAAATATGAGCATTTACGCAGATTTAAACCCGCGTAAACCCGCCTAACCCGCGTCATCCGCGCTCCCATTCATCCCTGATCGCAGATCGAAGCTCAAGATCAGTTCGCAATGTAACTTTTCTATCATTTTCTCATTCAAGAAGAAACAAAACCGAATACACTATGCAAAATCTACTGCTCGCCGCACTAGGCCTCGTTTTTTGTTGCAATCTTTCCTCCACTTCAATATCAAAGAAACCTATCGTTGCCATAAGCACCCTAGAGTGTAATACCATATATGCTAGAATGGACAATTACATTAATATTGTTGCCCAACAAAAAAAAGCAATCCAAAGACACCAATTGGGCGCTTTTGTTGACATTTACAATAGCGATGAAAAAACTTATCCAACTATTAGCGGAGATAATGGCTGTTTTTCAATCAAACCAGCAACCACTGGCGTTTTAACCTTAACAGTAAATACGGAATCAGGGAGCTACGAACAAAAATTTCATGTCCGCCCCATTGAAGCAGTCGTCATGTTTGGAGGGTTAAAAAAAAGCGGAAAAATGAGTCGAGGAATGTTTAGAGCTCAGGGCGGCATCATTCCTATAATCGAGTGTTGTGGGTTCGATGCCCGTTGTGACATGGTTGAATACGAAGTCATAAAAATCAACTCCAAGGGCATCGTTTTCAAAGGTAATAACAAAGGTGGAGCCTTTGATGAAAACATTCGCCCTATTATCAACAGCGCTCAAGTAGGTGACATTTATTGGTTTAGAAACACCTTCTATCGTTGCCCAGGAAGTCTGGAACCACAAGAAGGACAAGACATCGCCATCGAAATTGAATAATTTCAAAAAAATCCCCCACCCCCTTGCATATTTCTCAAAAGCCCATATCTTTGCAAGCGAAATGAAAAACTTTCAATCAATGACTGTATCTGTTCAAAACATTTGGTGGTGGCGTCTGAATCATTCCGTTCTCGGGTGAAGTAGATAGCCATTGATGATGTTCAAGAACATACAGCGCAAAAACGGCTTGTCGGATCACACCCGGCAAGCCGTTTTTGTTTTTAATCCATTTTTTTAAGTTGAGGAGTTGAGTGGTTGAGAAGTTGAGGCTGCCGCGAGCAATGCAAGCCTAAATCTCTTAACTCCTCAACTCCTCAACTCCTCAACTTTTACAATACCATGATCAGCACGACCCAACAAATTCACCTGCGCACCCACATCAAAAAACAACTGGCGGATATGGTTACCCCCGTTTCCGTTTTTTTGAAGGTACGCGACCACTACACCCAGCCCGTGATGCTGGAAAGCAACGATTTCAGCAGCGCTGTTGACTGCTTTTCGTACATCGGTTTGCAGGCCATCGCCGAAATTATGGTCAAAGATGGGGTCATCAACACCCTTCTGCCCGATGGCGAAACCAGCAAGACATTTGTCACCGATGTCACGACAGTGCCCGAAGCCCTGCAACATTTTGCGCAGCAATTCAGCATCGAGCAGGATACGCCCTATCCGGTGTACAACGGGCTTTTTGGCCACGTGGGATTTGACGGCGTGCAATATTTCGACACCCTGAAGTTTGACCCCAGCAAGCGCAAATTCCATATTCCCGATATCCGTTTTACCCTGCACCGCTTCATCATTGCGATCAACCATTACAAAAACGAGCTGTACCTCCTGGAAAATTTGATGCCTGGCCAAGCTTCGGAAATGGACAAACTGGAAGCCCTTCTGCGCAGCCAAAAAATTCCCACCCACGAATTTCACCTGGAAGGCAAAGAAGAAAGCAACCTCAGCGACGAAGAATTTAAAGAACTGGTGCGGGTAGGCAAGCGCCACTGCCAAATTGGAGATGTGTTTCAGATCGTCTTTTCCCGTCAATACTCTCGCCATTTTAAAGGCGACGAATTTAATGTTTACCGCGTCCTGCGTTCCATCAATCCCTCCCCATATCTCTTCTACTTCGACTACGGCAACTACAAAATTTTTGGCTCTTCGCCCGAAGCTCAAATGGTGGTGCGCGACGGTGTAGCGCGTCTGAACCCCATCGCGGGTACTTACCGCCGCTCGGGTGACACCATTGAGGATGCCCGCCGTGCGCTAGCCCTGGCTGAGGACCCCAAAGAAAATGCCGAGCACATCATGCTCGTTGACCTGGCACGCAACGACCTGGGGCGTCACGCTGAAAACGTCCAAGTGCGCAAGCTCAAGGAGGTCCAGTTTTTCAGCCACGTGATCCACCTGGTTTCTACGGTAACGGGGGATTTGCCCGCACATGCGAACCCCGTGCAGATTTTTGGCGATACGTTCCCGGCAGGTACACTTTCCGGAGCACCCAAATACAAAGCCATTGAGTTGATCAATCAATACGAAAACCAAAACCGTTCGTTTTATGGCGGGTCTTTGGGCATGATCGGATTTGATGGATCCATCAACCAGGCCATTGTGATTCGTTCTTTCCTTAGCCAGGACAATACCTTGTACTACCAGGCTGGTGCCGGCATTGTTGTCGATAGCAAGGAAGAAAGTGAATTGCAGGAAGTACACAACAAATTAGGTGCCTTGACCAGAGCCTTGGTTGAAGCCGAAAAAATATAAAACCCAATAAACATGAAACTGCTGGTTCTCGATAATTACGATTCGTTCACGTACAATCTGGTCCAATATTTCCAGGAAATTCTGGGGCAAAACGTAGACGTGTACCGCAATGACGCCATCGCGCTCGAAGACGTAGCACGGTATGACGTGATTGTACTTTCACCTGGCCCTGGGTTGCCCCACGAAGCGGGCATCATGCCAGAATTGATCAAAAAATACGCCCCGAGCAAGTGTATTCTGGGCGTTTGTTTGGGTCATCAGGCCATTGGTGAAGCCTTTGGCGCTACCCTCGACAACCTTTCGCGGGTATACCACGGCGTGGCTACCTTGATGAAACAATTGGGCAATGACGCCAATTTTTTCCAGGACGTGCCAATGGTTTTTGAAGCGGGGCGCTACCACAGTTGGGTCGTGGCCAAAAACACCTTGCCCAACGAATTGATCGTCACAGCGGTTGATCACCAAAACGAGGTGATGGCCATGCGCCACCGCGATTACAACGTATTTGGGGTACAGTTTCACCCCGAATCTGTGATGACGCCAGATGGCAAAAAAATGCTGCGCAATTTTATCGATTATTGTGCGGAAAAAACCGGAGCCAAAGCTGCTGTGGCATAAACCTGAATCAGCATGCGCCTGCGGCGCTACTGGCAATTTTATTAGCCACAAATTGCACAAATTTGCACAAATAGATACTCACTTCGTTCGTGTCTTTTGTGGTACGAAGCGCAAACGAAGTTTGTGCTTGAATTTGTGAAAATTTGTGTCATTTGTGGCTAAAAACAACCCTCCGCCGCAGGCGGATGCATGCATCATTATGTATAAGTCCTTGCAATGAAACAACTACTGAATCGGCTATACGAACACGATAAATTTAGCCGGGAAGAAGCCCGGCAAATTTTGCTCAACATCGCCGCTGAACAATACAACGAAGTCCAGATTTCTGCTTTCGCCACAGCGTTCAACATGCGCCCGATCACCCTGTCTGAGCTGCAAGGTTTTCGGGATGCCCTGCTGGAACTTTGTGTCCCCCTCGACCTCGAAGGCCGCGAAACCATCGACATTGTGGGCACTGGTGGTGATGGTAAAAACACCTTCAACATCTCCACACTTTCCTGTGTGGTGGTGGCTGGAGCCGGTTATCCGGTGAGCAAACACGGCAGTTATGGGGTTTCTTCCTCGGTAGGCTCCTCGGATGTGTTGATCCAGATGGGTTACCAGTTCACCACCGATCAGGACACTTTACGCCGCCATTTGGATGAGGCAGGCATGTGTTTTTTGCACGCGCCGCTGTTTCATCCCGCGCTCAAAGTAGTTGGCCCGATCCGGCGGCAATTGGGTACCCGTACCTTCTTCAACATGTTGGGGCCACTGGTTAATCCGGTGCAGCCCAAATATCAGATGTTTGGGACCTTCAGTATGGAGTTGTTGCGCATGTACCAGTACATCATGCAGCATTCGGGGCGACGTTTTGCCATCGTTTACGGCCTGGATGGCTACGATGAAATTTCGCTCACCAGCGATTTCAAAATGGTCAGCAACGACAGTGAACGCATCTGGTCACCCGTGGAATTGGGTTTAAAAAAGCTCCAACAACACGACCTGGATGGCGGGGACAGTTCCGAAGATGCGGCCAAAATTTTCATGGCTGTATTGGAAGACCAGGCCACCGAAGCCCAGAAAGCTGCTGTCATCGCCAATGCGGGGATGGCCATCAAAGTCATCAAACCTGAACAATCCGCAGAGGACTGTGTTGCAGAAGCGCGGGAGAGTATTGAAAGCGGAAAGGCTTTAGCCGGTTGGAAAAAATTGGTACAATAATAGGGTTCGGGGGTTCGGAGGTTCGGGGGTTGTGCTCCGAACCCCCGAACCTCCGAACCCCCGAACCCTAAAAGAAATGAACATTCTCGACAAAATCGTTGCCCACAAGCAAATTGAAATAGCGGAGCGCAGTACCATGACGCCCATCAGCGTATTGGAAAAAAGCCCCTATTTTGGGCGGCAGACCTATTCGTTGCGCACGTCACTGCTGCATCCTGAACGCACGGGCATCATTGCGGAATTCAAACGCCGCTCTCCTTCCAAGGGCGACATCAATACCCGTGCAGATGCGGCTACAGTGACTAAAGGTTACGCCGATGCGGGTGCTTCGGGCTTGTCCATCCTGACCGATGAGCAATTTTTTGGCGGCAGCACTGCTGACCTGATGGCCGGGCGCGAGGCCAATCAAATTCCAATCTTGCGCAAGGATTTTATGGTGCACGACTACCAGGTATTTGAAGCCAAGGCCATGGGTGCCGACGTGATCCTCTTGATTGCCGAGTGCCTGGAAGCAGATCAACTGCGCAGTTTGGCCAAAACCGCCAAATCGCTGGGTTTGGAAGTGTTGATGGAAATTCACTCTGGCGACCAGTTGGCAAAACTCTGCCCGGAGGTCGACGTAGTGGGCGTCAACAACCGCAACTTGAAGAATTTTGAGGTCAGTGTACAAACCTCCATCGATCTTTTTGATCAGATTCCGGCGGAATTTCTGAAGATTTCAGAAAGTGGCATCAACAATCCCCAAACCATCCAGGAGTTAAAACAGGTTGGTTTTCAAGGATTTTTGATCGGAGAATACTTCATGAGTGATCCACAACCCCAACAACGCTTTGCAGAATTTGTGCAAAGTCTGAACAGTTTACCACAAGTAAGTTTTTAACCGCAGCTTCGCTGCTTTTTATGTTCACCACAAATTACATTTTTATGTTCACCACAGATTCGCACAGATTAACACAGATTAACTTAAAAAAATCTGTGATAATCTGTGCGAATCTGTGGTGAATAAAATCTGAAAGCCAAACGATATGAGAGTCAAAGTATGCGGTATGCGCGATATGGAAAACATTGTGGCCCTGAGTCAAGTCCCCATCGACTTCATTGGCTTCATCTTTTATCCACTTTCGCCCCGTTTTGCCGCCGCCAACAAGAAGCTGGAAAAATGGCTGGCCAAAGAATCCCCGCAAGCGCTGAAAAGTATTGCCCGGGTGGGGGTTTTTGTCAATTCAGAATTGGAAGACGTCCTCAACAAAGTTCACGATTATGAGTTGGACTACATCCAATTGCACGGCAGCGAACGACCCGAATATTGTATGGAACTCTTTAGTTTGTGGAGTTTCAGCAGCATTCGCCGCGCTGCGATCATCAAGGCTTTTAGTGTAGATGCCAACTTCGATTTTGAAACAGTAAAAGCTTACGAGCCGTATTGCAAGTACTTTTTGTTCGATACCAAAGGGGCTTCTTTTGGCGGCAATGGTGAACAATTCGACTGGAGTTTATTGGAAAAATACCAGGGCGAAGTTCCTTTTTTCCTCAGTGGAGGCATTGCGGAAGAATCTGCGGAAGCCATCAAACGCCTCAAACACCCGATGCTGGCCGGGGTTGATGTCAACAGCAAGTTTGAAACTGCTCCCGGACTCAAAGACATTGCTTCCATCCAACGATTTATTCAAGTACTAAATCAATAATCATCATGATAGCGGTAGACGAAAGAGGATATTATGGCGAATTTGGTGGCGCGTACATCCCGGAGATGCTCTGGCCCAATGTGCAGGAATTGCGGGAAAACTACTTGAACCTGGTCGCAGAACCTGGATTTCAGCGCGAGTTCCAATCTTTGCTGCGCGACTTTGTAGGCCGCCCTACCCCACTCTACCTGGCCCAACGCCTTTCGGAGCACTACGGGGTGACCATTTACCTCAAGCGTGAGGACTTGTGCCATACGGGCGCACACAAGATCAATAACACCATCGGGCAAATCCTGTTGGCCAAACGCCTGGGCAAAACCCGCATCATTGCCGAAACTGGCGCGGGGCAGCACGGTGTAGCCACTGCCACGGTATGTGCACTGATGGGACTCCCCTGTATCGTGTACATGGGCGAGGTGGACATTGAACGCCAGGCACCCAACGTGGCGCGCATGAAGATGCTCGGCGCCGAAGTACGCCCGGCTTCCAGTGGCAGCCGTACCCTCAAAGACGCAACCAACGAGGCCATCCGCGACTGGATCAACAATCCGGTGGATACCCATTACATCATCGGTTCCGTGGTAGGGCCTCACCCCTACCCCGATATGGTGGCACGTTTTCAATCCGTCATCAGTGAAGAAATCAAATGGCAGTTGGAAGAGCATACGGGCAAAGATCACCCCGATGCCGTGATTGCCTGTGTAGGTGGTGGCAGCAATGCTGCGGGCGCTTTTTACCACTTCCTCAACGACAATCGGGTGCGCCTGATCGCTGTGGAAGCAGCGGGTGAAGGCATCCACAGTGGCAAAAGTGCCGCGACCAGCGTATTGGGTACCAAGGGCGTCATCCACGGCAGCCGTACGCTACTGATGCAAACCGCAGACGGACAAATCGTGGAACCCCATTCCATTTCAGCGGGTTTGGATTACCCCGGCATTGGCCCCTTGCACGCGCACCTGATCAGCAGTGGCCGCGCCGAGGCGATCAGCATCACCGATGAGGAATCGCTGGAGGCTGCGTTGTTCCTTTCGCGTCGGGAAGGCATCATTCCCGCGCTGGAAACAGCTCACGCGATTTCAGCCTTGCGGGTGATGGAATACAAGCCGAGCGATGTGCTGGTGCTGTGCTTGTCCGGGCGTGGGGATAAGGATTTGGCGACTTATATGAAACACCTTTAACTGGGTTGAGAAGTTGAGGAGTTGAGAAGGTTGAGGCTACCGCGAGCGACATGGCTACCGCAGGTTACATGGAACGAGCGGAGGAAATCTACGATGCTACACCCTAATTCAACTCCAATATCATTAGATGAATCTTGCGACATCATTTATACCTTGCGGTAGCCATGTCGCTCGCGGTAGCCTCAACTTCTCAACCTCTCAACTTTCTCAACTTTTTTACCAATGAACAGAATCGAAAAATTGTTCCAAAACAAGGACAAAAACGTACTCAACATATACTTCACCGCCGGTTATCCGGGAGTGAATGACACCGAAGAGATCATCCTTTCGCTCGAAAAAGCGGGGGTGGATTTGGTGGAAGTGGGCATGCCCTACTCTGACCCTCTCGCCGACGGCCCCACCATTCAGGAGAGTGGAACTGCTGCCCTGGAAAACGGCATGACCTTGCCCCTGCTGTTCGAACAACTGGCGGCAGTGCGCAAAAAAACCGAAATGCCCCTGATCATGATGGGCTATTTCAACCAGGTGATGCAGTACGGCGAACGCGCCTTTTTTGAAAAAGTGGCCGAAGTGGGTGTCGATGGCTTGATCTTGCCGGATTTACCCTTGTTCGAGTATGAAACGTATTTCAAAGACATCGTGGAATCGCTGGGGCTGGCGGTGAGTTTCCTGATCACGCCCCAAACGGAGCCGGAGCGCATCCGCAAGATCGACGAGCTGACGCACGGTTTCATCTACATGGTGTCGAGTTCCTCCATCACTGGTGCGAAAAGCGACATCACCGATACTCAATTGGCCTATTTCAACCGCATCAACGACATGAAGTTGAAAAACAAACGCCTGATCGGATTCGGGATTTCGAATCACGAGACCTTTGAAACGGCTTGCCAGTACGCCAATGGAGCGATTATTGGGAGTGCGTACATCAAGGCACTAACGCACAATCCAAAGGTGGCGGAGAGTACGGCGGAGTTTGTGGAGATGGTGTTGGGGTAGCAGTCGGTAAGGCAAACTGAAAATTCAACAACCAAACCTCTATGAACTACTTTAATCCAAAAACAGCAGCGGAAAGATATGCCAAGGGACGACCTGATTTTCACGGCAATACCATCAAACACATCAAGGACTTTATAAAAATTGACCATAAACTGGATAAAGCATTGGACATTGCCTGTGGGACTGGGCTTTCCACCAAAGCACTTTTTGAAATTGCAAAAGAGGTTTACGGGACAGATGCATCTCCAGAGATGTTGAACCATGCTTGGGAAAAAGACAAGATACACTATGCCTTAGCATCAGCAGAACAGCAACCTTTTGAGGGCAATACCTTTGATTTGATTACAGTAAGTTCGGGTGTGCACTGGTTTGACATTGACAAGTTCTTAATCGAAGCAAACCGGCTTTTAAAAAGTAAATCGTGGCTTGTGCTTTATGAGAATCACTTTATTGCTGACGTGCAGGATAGTGAAAACTTCCCCCATTGGTTTCTACAGGTTTATTTGAAAAAGTTTCCTTCGCCACCGCGCAACAACGCTTATTCCTGGACGAATGAAAATCTACACCCAAAGAATTTTAATTTTGTACACGAGGAAAAATTTAAAAATGCCATTACCTTCAACAAAAAGCAACTTGCTTTATACTTTACCACCCAGAGTAACATCATTGCCGCAGTTGAGCAAAACCAAACGACTTACGAGCAAGTTGAACATTGGTTAGACCAAGAACTTGCTTTGTTTTTTGACCATGCCGATACAGCTAAAACCATTAACTTTGGAAACTGGATCAAGTACATTCAACGCGCAAATTGACAAGCTGAAAACCGTTTCCTGTTTAGCTCTTTTCTTGGCAGTATGGGAAAATGTTGGATGTCAACTGGAACTGTTTACGGACATAACATTAGCATGAAAAAAGTACTAAGCATTGCCCTTTTAACAATGGCTGCAAATTACATCTACGGGCAAAAAAATATTACAAATCAGGACTTAATATGGTATGGATTATTTACAACTTTTGAAATCAATAAAAAATGGTATTTCCAAAATGAGTTTCAAGAGCGCCATTACGTGGCCCCGACTACACAACATCAATTTTTAATCAGAACTCACCTTCACCGTTTGTTGGGTACCAGTGGATGGGAGACATCTTTGGGGATGTGCTTGTTTCTTCAAAATCCAAACGACCCAAACGCAACGAGTAAGTTGACGGTTCCAGAACTCAGGCCCCATCTGGAATTTGCCTACAAACAGAAATTAGCACAAGTAACTATTGACCATAGATATAGAGCAGAAGCCCGGTTTTTCCACAACACAAACACTACCAGAACCGAACTTGAAGACGGATTTGACTTCGGTAATTTCCGGCTCCGTTATAGATTACAAGCAACCATACCTTTGTATAAAATAGCAGAGAAAAGATTCCTGAAACTCAAGGTCAGTGACGAGATCCATTTGAATGCGGGCAATAAAATTTCTAGAAATGTATTTGAACAAAATAGGATTTATGCTGGCATAGGATATGACATTATTCAAAATTTAAGCTTTGAAGTTGGTTATTTGAATTGGTTTCAACAAAGACCAAATGGCGATTTTTACAACCGGGATATTTTAAGGTTTACCGTTGCTCATAAGATCAACTTACAGAAAAAGGAGGAGTAACAGTAATAAGGTATCTTTGCACAAACAGACATAAGAAAAAAAATGAATCTAACAATTGAAAATATACTTTTGGTTGGTTCGATATTGCTATTTGTAAGCATTATTGTAGGTAAAACTTCATACAAATTTGGCGTCCCTACTTTATTGCTCTTTTTAGCAATCGGGATGTTGGCAGGCTCTGACGGCATTGGCGGCATTCAATTTGACAACCCAAAAATCGCACAATTCATTGGTATTGTTTCGCTTAACTTTATTTTGTTTTCGGGTGGACTGGATACCCATTGGACTACGGTAAAACCCATTCTCAAAGAAGGAATTGTTTTATCCACATTAGGCGTATTGCTGACTGCCCTTACCCTTGGAACTTTTGTTTGGTATGTTACCGACTTTACGGTTTACGAAAGCATGCTATTGGGTTCAATTGTTTCTTCCACGGATGTAGCAGCCGTATTTTCCATTTTACGCTCAAAAAGTCTGGCATTAAAATCCAACCTAAGGCCTACTTTAGAATTAGAAAGTGGAAGTAACGACCCGATGGCCTATGTGCTGACCATTGCATTTCTGACCTTGGTGATTAACCAAGACCGAAGTTTAGTGTCGATTATCCCTTTGTTTTTCCAACAAATGATTTTGGGTGGAATTGCCGGACTTACCTTTGGAAGGTTGAGTAAATTCATCATCAACAACATCAAACTCGACTTTGATGGGCTTTATCCGGTGTTGGTGATCGCGCTGATGTTCATTACTTTTTCCGCTACCGACGTTGTGGGCGGGAACGGATTTCTAGCCATTTACATTTGTGCGGTTTACTTGGGCAATCAAGACCTCATTCATAAAAAAACCATTTTTAGAATGTATGACGGTTTGGCCTGGCTGATGCAAATCGTTTTGTTTCTGACTTTAGGCCTCCTGGTTTTCCCTTCTCAGGTCTTTCCATATATGGGTATTGGTTTATTGATCTCAGTGTTCCTAATTGTGGTAGCCCGACCAGTGAGTGTTTTTCTCAGCTTGATGTTTTTCAAAATGGAGCTAAGCAGGCGATTTTATATTTCTTGGGTTGGTTTGCGTGGAGCGGTTCCCATCGTGTTTGCCACCTATCCCCTATTGGCTGGCATTGACAAAGCAAATACGATTTTCAATATTGTGTTTTTTATTTCGGTTACCTCGGTGCTGATTCAGGGAACAACTTTATCCATTGTGGCAAAATGGCTCAAGGTTGCTCTACCCGAAACCGTTAAGCCTTTAACGGAAATTGATAAACTTGTTCTGGAGCTTCCGAAATCTGTCTCGCAAGAAATCGAAATTTTGCCCGGTTTCTATGCAGTCAACAAAAGAATTGTGGATTTGAATTTTCCAACATCTGCTTTCATTGTCATGATCAGGCGAAATGGTGAATACATTCGACCGGGCGGTTCAACAGAAATTGAAGCAAAAGATGTATTAATGGTGCTTGCCGATAGTAAGGAAGATTTTGCTAAAGTGAATGATTGTTTAAGCAAACCATTGCAGATGGAAAAAGCTTAGTACTTCATTGGGGTAGGCGGACGAAAGAAAGCAGTTAACTGTGGTTTTGCGACAACGGGCGAGGATTTTTTTGCAAAAAGTACCGAAATGTGGTACCTTTCGCAAAATTTCACTCTTAAAATGACTGAGCAAAAAGACATATCAATCAATCAATGGCAGGACAAAGTACTGTCTAAAGGTGCTTATGGCTTCTCTAAAGAGACTTTACATCAGGAATTGCCCAGCTTTTCGGATATCGCCATCAAAAGAGCATTAAACCGACTAAGCAACAAAGGAAAAATCCTTTCATTCTATAAGGGTTATTACCTCATCATTCCCCCGCAATACGCTACTAAAGGCATCCTGCCTCCACAATTGTACTTGGATGCTTTTATGCAGTACCTACAAAGACCTTATTATGTGGCACTACTTAATGCTGCTGCTTATCATGGTGCGTCACACCAGCAACCGCAGGAGTACTTTGTAATGACAGACTTTCCAGTACTGCGTCCTACTCAAAAGGAAGGGCTTAAAATCAATTACATCAGCATCAAAGAAATTCCGAAATTGCTGATTGAAAAAAGAAAAACGGAGGCCGGATACTTGAACATTTCCAATGCAGCATTAACTGCCTGCGATTTGATACAATTTGAAAAAAGGATAGGTGGCATAAATAGGGCAGCTACGGTTTTGAATGAACTTGCAGAAGTCATCAATCCTGCTGATTTTTCTCCAACTTTATTGAAGCATGTGCATGTTACAACAATGCAGAGACTTGGCTACTTGCTGGAACATGTGTGCCTCAATCAGCAGTTGGCGGATTCTTTATTTGACGCCATGGAGCGGGAAAAGTTAGGTTTCTTCCGTACTCCGCTTAAAGCCGCAAATGAAACCATAGGTTTTGCATCTGACCACCGCTGGAAGGTGATTGTGAACACTGAAATAGAAATAGACGAATGATACCACAGGCTTATATAACCGAATGGAGCCAACAAGTTCCCTGGCAGTACAATGAACAGGTGGAGCAGGACTTGGTAATTTGCCGTGCCTTGGTAGAAATTTTTTCGGATGAATGGTTGGCCAGCAGCCTGGCTTTTCGTGGAGGCACTGCTTTGTATAAACTTTATCTGCACTCGCAGCCACGTTATTCTGAGGATATCGATTTGGTGCAGGTACGAGCAGAACCCATAAAAGAAACGGTTCAAAAACTACAGGCAGTTTTGTCCTTCCTGGGAGAATCTACTGTAAAACCACGAAGAGACGGAACACAAATCATCTGCCGATTTAATTCTGAATTTCCACCGTCTGTCCGATTGCGGTTGAAGGTTGAAACCAATACGCGTGAACATTTTACGGTGCACGGTTTGGCACAATTTCCGTTTGAAGTAAAATCTTCCTGGTTTGAGGGAAGCTGCAACCTGACCACCTACCACTTGGAAGAATTGCTAGGTACCAAACTACGGGCATTGTATCAGCGCAGAAAAGGCCGTGACCTTTACGATATGTACACCGCATTGATTCAGAAACCCAACTTGGATCTGGATGCTTTGCTACATTGCTACCGGGAATACATGCGTTTCTCCGTTGAAAAACCTCCTACCCAAATGGAGTTTATCCTGAACATGGAGGCAAAGATGAAGGATAGCGAATTTTTGGGTGATATTACGGCTTTGATAAGACCTGAGCTGCCTTATAATGCTCAGGAAGCTTATGAATTGGTAAGGGCACGATTGATTGAGCGGATCTGATGTGATGCTGTATGTAAGAGATTATCAATTTTATTTGCCAGATAAAACGGGTCGAAAAAGAACCTAATGAGATGTTGAACTATGAACGCGCCACCCTTTCCCAATAATTCTAGCGCATCTAAAGCCTTCATATAGACTCAGCCATTTTCAGGCCTTTTAATCATCCGTCCTCGAGACAGTTTTAACAAATTTTGTTCATTTATGGTAGGCTAGAATTTTTATTCATAATCATATGAAATTTTGGGGCGTTCTTTGTATTTGGTTTTAACAATGCAGTGGTATTTCCCAATTGCGTTTGGGATGTTTGTAAAAATCAAACTCTCTCTTTTTCCTGAATGCCCAAGCATGAAAACTCCAGATCTATAAGGTCCTACTTCAAAATCAATAATTGTTTTGGCTGAGGCTTCTAAATACAAATTAGTGACAGGAATTTTAGAATCAATGAATAGCTCATACTCAGAAACATATATTGAATCTGAGTCAGAGAACCTTGTTTCAAAAACAGGTTTTAATTCAAATTTTGGTTTAGAGATTGCCTCGTAATAGTTATTATCACCATAAACGTTATTCTGTATTACCTCTTTTTTATCTTGAATTGGGATGTCACCCCTTTTCACTTGATGAGGCTGGTCGTCCTTGCTTGTAATATTAGCCTCTTTAGGAGTAACTTTTTTTGATTTCAAAATATTGGCTAAATCGTAAATATTGCTTTTGTATTCTGCCAATAACTGATTAATTGATAATTTTTTTTCTGATTCAGATTTTGCTGAATCTTGACAAATGTATTTATAAAATGCACACGCAATATTACCGTATAAATTTGCTGCTTGATTTACATCGCCATCTTCATTAACCATTATGCGGTAAACGGCATTTAGGTTATTAGATTCATAATAATACTTACTAGGCGTAGAGGCTTCCGCAGTAATAATTTTTTTGATTACTGCCTCAAGTTTGACATTAGGTTGAATCTCAATCTGCTCTTTTTGTGTAGAAGAATCTTTAGAAACAATCATAGATTGATTTGACTCAATGGGGCATTCACATTGTTCTTCCGCTATAGTTTGCTTTTTTTTGCACCCAAGCATAATTAAAAGCATGTAAAGAATAACAACTCTTCCGATCATTCTGATTTAAATTAGTTTGGACAACCTCTAATAAACGCTTGAATAACAATAAAAGTTCCAAATTTATTTAGAGTGGAGCAGAATGTTTACAATTCAATTCGGCAGCTCAATGGACACTTATCTCTTGCTAAAGAGGTCAGACATCTACCTTTTAAGCAACAAAACTAAAAATTTAGGCATTATTGCGTTGGTTATCAATTGTATTTATTCAAAAATAATATCAAAGTTGGAATCATCGCTATATGGCATTCACAATGCTTGATTTGCTTCCACTAAGAATGAGATTGTTTAATAAAATAAATTATTGTAAATCAGTTATATATGTCAGATTTTCAAAGCCAAAGTTTATCCGGGTTCTACATAATCAACAATACGTCAACCGTTGCCATTACCAACAATAATGCTTATGTTAGCGATTTATATTTCGCAAAATTCCTAACCATTCATCAACCATGCTCATTAGATTCACCTTACTCCTCTTCCTGATCAGCCTCACCGCTGCATCCGCCCAAAATCTCCCACTTCGCAAAACCATTGAAACGTCCCAACGTTCCATCCGGCTCGACGTCCCCATGACCAACACCATCCGCAAAGCCTTTCAGGCGGGAACGCGCGACTTCTCAGGTAAACCTGGTCCAAACTACTGGCAATTAGAAGCCGACTTCACCATTCAGGCCAGCCTCGACCCCACCACCCAAACCATCACCGGATCAGAAAAAATCAGCCTGCACAACCACAGCAAGGACGATCTGAAAACGATCGTATTGCGCCTCGATCACAACCTCTTTCGCCCCGAAGCCCAACGCGGCGCATCCGTACCCGCCGAAGCCACCGATGGCATGGTTTTGACCAGTTTGAAGGTAGCGGGTCAGGTGGCTGATCTGAAGGTAGCGCCTACGATGGGCCGCCCTGGTGGTGCTGGCAATGCTACAGCTGCAAAAGTGAGCATCTCTGGCCTCACGCAAACAATAGCGACCATCAACCTGACCGAACCAATAAAAGCCGGAACCACGGCTGAACTGGACATAGAATGGCACACCAAACTCCCCGGCGGCCCCAATGGACGAGGTCATCGCATGACCCAGCGCTTTGACAGCAAACTCTTTCAACCCACTCAGTGGTACCCACGCCTGGCTAAATACGACGACCTGCGCGGCTGGGAAACCAGTCCTTACCTGGGGCCTTCCGAGTTTTACAACAATTTCGGCAAATTTGATGTACGCATCACCGTACCCGGAGGTTGGATTGTCAGTGGTACTGGCTTGCTGCAAAACCCCAATGAGGTGTTGACGGCAACGGCCAGACAGCGCTTGTCCACGGTGCTCAACTCCGATGAAGAGGTGACCATTGTGGGTGAAAAGGAAAAAGGCCCTGGTCAGGCCACTGCTCTGGGCGACAAACTGACCTGGCATTTTATGGCCGACAAGGTGAACGATTTTGCCTGGGCGACCGCCGATAGTTTTATGTGGAAAGCCACCCGCGCCACCATTCCAGGCAAAGGGCCTGTTCCGATTCACCTGTTTTACCTGCCCGAAAGAGCCAAATTCTTTGAACGCGCAGGCAAGATCTCTCGCCACGCCCTAGAGTTTTATTCCAAACTTTGGGCCCCCTACCCTTTCCCTCAATTGACCCTGCAAGATGGCCCCAGCGCGGGTATGGAATATCCCATGGTCATCAACTCGAATCAGGGTGCTGCCGATCACGAAACGGCCCACCAGTGGTGGCCGATGATGCTGGGCACCAATGAAACCCGCTACGGCTGGATGGACGAGGGCTTCAACCAGTACATGAATATCCTCTCTGCCGCCGACAACCAAAACAAGCCCTACAACCTGGATGGCCTGGGCCAAAGTTATGGCCGGATGAGCGGCAGTGAAAACGAAGCGCCAATGATGTGGAGTGCCAATGACGCAGGCAGTGGCTATGGCTTTCAAACCTACCAAAAAACGCCCTTAATGCTTTCCATGCTGGGTGGGATTGTAGGCGATGAGGCTGTGATCAATGCCATGAAAAAATATACGGCAGTCTGGGCCTACAAACATCCCTCTCCCTGGGATTATATTTTCTTTATGAACAATGAATTGGGGCAGAATCTGGAATGGTTCTGGTACTACTGGTTGTGGACCACTGAGGCGGTGGAGGGATCGATCCAGGAAGTAACAAACACCAATGGCAAAACTACGGTCGTCGTTCATCAGGCGGGACAGATGCCTTCACCGGTAGTGTTGAAGGTGGAGTTTGAAGCAGCAGGCCCAGCCATCAAAACCATGCCCAACGCCAAAATGATTGATGCGACTACCGCCGAAGTTACCTGGCCGGTATCGGTTTGGTTTGACGGCCAGCGCACGTTCAATGCCGTCATGAATTTTGGGAAACGCAAGATCAAAAAGATCACCTTTGATCCTCATGGCCGTTTTCCGGACGCCAATGCTGCGGATAATGTTTGGGTACAAAATTAAGCAACCATGAAAGGAGAACAAATACAAACCCTGCATCCTCTACCGGGCAAGACAAATAAACGCATTGCCCTGGAAAAATACGCGGTGATCAAGGAGCAGATGTTATCGATTTTAAGCCAATCCGAACTGACGCATACGGAGTTGATGGAGCAATTGTATGCCCATGTAAAAGACACCTTTGAAGGCGGAGTACAATGGTATGGCGAGACGGTAAAATTGGATTTGGAAGCAAGAAAAATGATTGAAAGAACAGGGACCAAGCCGGAAAAATATCGCTTACGCACAACGAACCCATAGTCCTAGTCTTCTGAGTTAAATCAAAACATTCTCGAAACCAAAAAAATATCACAATGCAAAATTTGCAAGATGCTCAGCACGATATGAGGGACGGCTATGCCTACGGCTCAATTGGGATTATTGTGTCGGGGTTAGTTTGGTTTGTTTCCTTTTTGGCTGGGTATTTTTATTCGTCCCAACATGCGATATGGACGCTAATTATTGGGGGGATGTTTATTTACCCCTTAGGAACGCTGATTGAAAAACTATTGGGGCACAGAGGCGGTCACGACAAAGCTAACCCACTAGGCAACCTGGCCATGGAAGGTACCATTTGGATGATTATGTGCATCCCTTTGGCTTATGGTTTATCTTTCATTAAGACCGAATGGTTTTTTCAGGGCATGATGATGATTATTGCAGGGCGATATCTCACATTTGCGAGTATTTATGGGATGCGTTTGTATTGGGGGCTCGGAGCATTATTGGGATTAAGTGCTTATGGCCTTTTTAGCATGGGTGCAGGGGACTTTACCTCTGCATTGACTTGTGGCATCATTGAAATGGTATTTGGTCTGGGTGTCTATGTACGTTTCAGGAATACCTTAGCCAATGAAATCTGAAAACGAGATGCTTTTATCAAAGTCAGACCCGATTCTTGAAAGAATCATACTACAAGTTCCTCAACCGCAAATCGAAACGACCAACGATGTTTTTCACGATTTGATGAGTTGTGTTGTAGAGCAACAGATTCATTACCGGAGCACGAAAAGAGTATTCCAAAAAATGCTTAATTCGGCTAATTTGGAAAGACTAAGCCCAGCTAATTTTCGGCAATTTGAGGAACGGGCTTTGGGCAACATAAAATTAGCTACCGGAAAGTATGAAACAATCGTTGGTATTTTAGCGCTTTGGGAAGCAAACAAAATGGATTGGCAACTGTTAGGAGACGAGGAAATAATTTCAACATTGTCTACCATAAAAGGAATTGGGAAATGGACAATCGATATGGTTTTATTGTACACGTTGGAACGACCGAATATTTTCCCTTACGATGATTTTCATCTCAAACAAATAATGGTTTCGTTGTATAACTTAGACCCCAAAGCAAAATTGAAGGCTCAAATGATAGAAATTGCTGAAAACTGGGGAAATCAAAAATCATTAGCGGTGCTTTATTTGTTAGCCTGGAAGCAATACCAAAAAAGCCTATGAAACGTACAGGGTCAGCCGATTTGGCACTAATGGGGGGCAGCATTCCCTACTGGTTATTTGAAAGAATGACCAAATTAAGCCTCCCTATTGTAGAATCCATCCTTTTAGAATACGGTAAACAAGAATTCTTGAAAAGGCTTTCTGACCCTTTTTGGTTTCAAAGTTTTGGCTCAGTGATTGGCATGGATTGGAACTCATCAGGAGTAACCACCGCTGTAATGAGTGCCTTGAAAAAATCGCTAAATCCTCATTCCAAAGCATTGGGAATTTATGTTTGTGGCGGTAAAGGAAAAGATTCTTTACAAACCCCCAATGAATTGCTTGCCGTTGGAGATAAAACGGGAATAAATGGTAATGAACTCGCCAAATACAGCCGACTTACGGCCAAAGTGGATAGCACCGCCATTCAAGATGGCTTTCAAGTGTACCTGCACTATTTTGTAGTAAGCGACAATGCGGATTGGTCGGTGATACAGCAAGGAATGCACCCGGAAACCTCCAAAGCCAGGCGTTATCACTGGAATTCAGCCAGTATACAATCCTTTGTAGAAGAACCGCACACGGCCATTTGTGGCGATTTTCAGGGTGAAATTTTAAACTTAGTAGACAAACAAGCCAAACCCACCCAGTCGGCAATACTTGCCATCGCCAAAGAAGCCCCAGAAAAAATGCTCGAAGAAATCAAGCATTTAACCATGCCATCACACCACGACATCAAAGCAAAAGACCTTGATTTGAAGCGACTTGGAAGTATTTTATGGTTGGCGCAAGAAACCGAAACCCAAAATTTTGAAGACTTATTGTTACTCAAAGGATTGGGTCCACGAACTTTACAATCATTGACACTGGTTAGCGAAGTAATCCACGGCACGCCTTCCAGATTTACAGACCCGGCAAGGTTTGCATTTGCTCACGGTGGTAAAAGTGGTCGTCCATTTCCTGTTCCAACAAAGGTGTATGATGAAACCATTGAAACACTGAAAATTTCGGTAGAAAAAGCGAAATTAGGGGATAGTGACAAACAAACCGCCATCAAAAAATTAACCCAACTAGCTCAACAAGCGGAGGAGAACTTTACGCCAAATGACAATTTTGCAGCCCTTTTGCAAAAAGAGAAAGAGGATGCTTGGAAATATGGTGGGCGGACAATTGATGGTTATTCAAAAGAACAGCACGACTCACAATTATGAAGAAATGAAAAACTACCAAAGTGAACAAGCGATTGGGCAGCTAGAGAAACGAAAAGAGGGATATTTCTTCCTGAAAATTGATGCTGAGATCATCAACCAATTTAAAAACAAACGACATACCCGCTTCCTTTGTACGCTTGATCAAACCCTTACCTTCCAATGTGGGCTTAACCATTTGGGAGATGGTAATTTTTTCATCATCCTGTCTACTAAAAACCTGAATGCAGTTGGGAAAAATTTGGGCGACATCATCTCCTTTGAACTGCTCGAAGACCCCAATCCCCTGGGCGTGGATATGCCAGAAGTATTGGAAGCACTATTGGAACAGGACGAGGACTTGAAGGCTATTTTTGAAAGCCTAACCCTGGGTAAAAAAAGAAACGTGATCCACTCCATCAACAAAATCAAAGACATTGACAAACAGATTCAAAAAACGATACAAATTATTAACGACAGTACCAAACCACGGCCCAAAAGACCCTTGTAGAAGAAACCACGAATAGACCAATACCAAAATGGACGAATCAGTACTTATCAACTTCATAAAGACCAACGTTCCAAATGTTCCCATTGACGAGCAATCGCTTCTACTCATTGCGAAACAGTTTGAAGAAAAGAATCTTCACAAGGACGAATATCTTCTAAAAGAGGGAAAAATTAGTGGTTACTATTTTCTGGCCAAAGGATTTTTAAGGGTGTTTACTTTTGACACAGATGGAAATGAAGTCACTACTTATTTTTATTCGCAAAATCGAATCGTTTTTGATGCCGCTTCATTTTTCCTAAAACGGCCTTCCAGCGAGTACATTCAAGCCATGACAGATTGTACCGTCTATTCAACCAACTTTGAAAAACTAAACAAGCTCTTTCATTCTGTAGCTGCATTCAGAGAGTTTGGCAGACAAATGATCGTGAACGAATTTGTAGCCTACAAGCAACGAACACTTGCGATGATCAACCAAAGTGCCGAAGAACGTTATCTCAAATTGATTGAAACCAATAATGATGTTTTCCAATATGCTCACCTTAGTCACATCGCCTCATACCTTGGTATAAGTGAGCGAACCCTGAATAGAGTCAGACAAAACGCTACAAAAAAGTAAGCCCTTTCATTTTACGCCATTTGTCGTACCGATTTAAAGATGGACGCCCGTCCTTTGCATTAACAAAATTTCAATGCAAATGGAAAATATCCCTTTTTCGGTGTCCACTGACATGAAGCCGAAAATATTAATCACCTTAGCCACGGGCAAAACGGGCTATGCAAGTACCGTACAACTTTTGCAAGAAGGTTATCCTGTTAGAATTTATGTACGGTCAAGAAATGCAAAAGCACTTGAGCTAGAAAAACTTGGTGCGGAGCTTGCCTTGGGCAGTTTTAGTGACAAGCAACAACTAAAACGAGCACTAACCGGTATCGACAATGTCTATTATTGCTATCCCTATAAGTCAGGGATGGCAAAAGATGTTGCCTTATTTATTGAAGCCGCCAAGGAAGCCAATATCAATGCTGTTGTATTTATGGGGCAGCGCATTGCAGAATTTGCTGATACGGGAAGTGCACTGACCACTGATGTAAGAAAGTCCTATGATTTGTTTAAGCGTTCGGGACTCAATGTGGTACTTTTTGCACCTGGATACTTCGCTGACAATGCCTTTGTGATTGCTGAATATGTTTTACAATTGGGCTTAATGCCTAATCCATTTGGCAAAGGCAAAAATCTTTGGATTTCTATTGAGGATATGAGTCGTTGCATCGTTTCGTTGCTCAAAAAGCCAGAACCCTACTTTGGACAAAAGCTTTTTCCTACCGGGAATAAATCCATTTCCCCAGCAGAAATGGCGGCAATTTTCTCCAAAGTGCGCGGCATGAAAGTAACCAAGATAGACATTCCTGACTGGTTGTTTTTTAAAGCAGGAATAATGACTGGAATGGATTTTGGTTTTGACAAGTTTGCCATCGTGCAATCCACGTTTTACAATCGACAAATGCAAATGAATAGATTTGATATTGAACCTACCAACGTAGTGAAAGAACTGACTGGCAGAGAACCGGAAGACTTTGAAACCATTACCAGACAATATTTTGATGCCTCACCTTTTAAACAACGAACACTTTCGTCCTGGCTAAAAACAGTCATAAAATTCAACATAATGCCATTTACCAAAGTGCCATCTAAAAAAGAAAGAACTGAAATTAACCAATGAAGAATGCCAGTAAGATGGCCAGCACGTAACAGTTGCACTACAAATGTACAAAGCTCGCCTGCCGATCGCCCTTCGTATACCTGCGGTTTTGCAAAATTCCGAAAAAAGCTCCGCTTCGATCTTTTTTTTTCGGAATTTTGCCAAGCCACTGCGCGTTACCAGTCATTGTAGCGCGACCAATAAGCAGCCAAAACAAACAGCCGAAAAAAATGGGAAATATACCAACCTTATATGAATGGGCAGGCGACATGCAAACCTTCGAAACCTTGTTTACACAGTTTTATGCAAAAGTTTTGAAAGACGACTTACTAGCTGATGTTTTTAAAAACATGTCGCCTGAACATGTAAAACACGTTGCTCACTTTGTGGCCGAAGTTTTTGGTGGAGACAAATTGTACACAACCGAAGACCAAGGAACGCACGCTAACATGATTGGCAAACACATTGGCAAAATGCTGACCGAAGAAATGCGGCAACGTTGGGTCCACTTATTGTTGCAAACAGCTGACGAAGTGGGCTTAAAAAGCGACCCTGAATTTCGTTCTGCCTTTGTTGGCTACATCGAGTGGGGAACAAGACTCGCAGTAATAAACGCTCAATTGACCGAAAACCCAATGGACACGAACGAACCTATGCCCAAATGGGGTTGGGGTGAAACTGGGGGGCCATATATTTCATAAAAAACAGAAAATGAGAAAGCTAAAATTACAAATGCGCATCTCTGTCGACGGATACGTGGCAGGACCAAATGGTGAAGAAGACTGGGACCTAAAGTCAGATGAAAAGCTTTGGCAACTCATTGATGAACTACCCGATAGTTCGGATACCCTGCTGCTTGGCAGAAAAATGGCCGAGAACTTCATCCCCCATTTTGAAGGATTTGCGCCCGACAGCCCCAAAATTACTTTCGCCGAGAAAATGGTAAACATTCCGAAAATTATTTTCACCAAGACCCTGGACAAACCATTCGGCAAAAACACCTCCCTGGCCAAAGGAGATCTGGCCGACGAAATGGCAAAATTGAAGAACCAAAACGGCAAAGACATTTTGGTTTACGGCGGTGCTGGGTTTGTTTCTTCCCTGATTGCCGGCGGCCACATCGACGAGTTTTACTTTCTGGTCATTCCCGTCATGATCAATAAAGGAATGAGAATTTTTGACCTGCTTGACCAGCGCCAGAAACTTTCTTTAATCAGTGCCACACCATATGAATGTGGCGTTACGGTACTTCGCTACCAATTGAACAAGCACTAAGGAACTTCCCACAGTCGTCCCTTGTTAGCGCTCAGGACAAGAAAAAACCAAAGCACCTCCAACACCTAAACAGAAATGTTCAAAAAATTACTAGACAACAACAAACTGGGCGGCCTCAACTGCACATTTTGGAAAGATGGTCAAGTTTTATACCAGGAAAGTTCCGGCTACAAAAATTTGGAGACGCACGAACCAATGACCATTGATACCCTATTCAGAATTGCGTCCATGACCAAACCCATTACTTCAGTCCTCGCAATGATGTTGTGGGAAGAACAGAAATTAGATTTACAGGACCCGATCACCAAATGGTTTCCGCAGTTTAGGAACATGCAAGTCCTAAAAAATCAACACGGCGAATCCGAGGCTGCCAAGCGACTCATCACCGTCCTGGATTTACTCACCCATCGCGCAGGTTTTACGTACAGTGAATTTCAGCAGGGAAAACTTAGAGCCGACTACCGTAGGGTTTTAGGAGGTGACATTGACTCGGAATTGACCAATGAACAATGGATCAATGGATTGGCGAGTTTACCCTTGGTCAATCAACCTGGTGAACTATTCAATTACGGCAAATCAACCGATTTACTGGGCATGCTGATCTCAACCATAGAGGGGAAACCCTTGGGCAAAGTAATGGAAGAAAAAATATTCCGTCCATTGGCCATGACCGATACCTTTTTTGAGGTTCCCAACCACAAAAAAAGCAGATGTGCCGCCAATTTTGGATATGACGAATCCGGAAACTTAATAAATCTTGAAACCGTTCCATTGAACATGGCTTTTAAAGAACGCCCCAGCGGTTTAGAATTTGAATCAGGCAGTGGGGGGCTTTGGTCAACCATCGGCGACTATTTGAAATTTGCCACCCTTTTTGTACAAAACGGAAATTCAAATGGCATTCAAATCTTAAAACCGGAAACCATTGACTTCATGTGTTCCAACCAATTGACCGCTGCTCAAAGAGAACAGTCCACATTGATGGGTACACCCATGTTTAGGGAGCATTATGGCTTTGGTTTGGGGCTTGCGGTGGTATTGAAAGAAACCCAATACGGCTCCATTCCTTGCGCGGGCTCAATTGGCTCCGTTGGTTGGCCAGGTGCATATGGTGGTTGGTGGTCCGCCGACCCCACGAAAAAAACCATTTCCATATTTTTAACGCACAGCATGACCGAACCAAACCAACTTGCCCAAGGTATAGGATTTGAATTGTATGAGGCCATTGACATTTTTTCAAATTATTGCAGTGCACATATTTAACCTGCAATTTGAATACGAATGTGAAGCCCGTACCGTTGTACAAAGGTATTCACCAACAACACAACGACATGGACACCAACAAAAGTGAAGACAAGGCTGCCACTACCAACGACCTCACCTCGCAGCAGTTCTACCACGGCACCAAGGCTGATCTGAAACCGGGAGACCTGATTGAACCCGGCTTTCATTCAAACTATGGACAAAGAAACAAAGCAAAATACATCTACCTGACCGCCACCTTGGATGCGGCTATTTGGGGCGCTGAACTTGCCCTTGGCGAAGGACCGGAAAGAATTTATATTGTAGAACCAACTGGTCCGATTGAGGACGACCCCAATTTGACGGACAAAAAGTTTCCTGGTAATCCAACGAAATCATACCGCTCTCTACATCCTTTCAGGGTCGTTGGAGCCCTTAGAGCATGGCAAGGACACTCCCCCGAGCAACTCAAAGCCATGAAGGATAACCTAGAGCGCCTTAAACAACAAGGCATCGAGGCAATCGAGGATTAAACAATCGCTAAAATAAAGGTGTTTGGAAACCTTTGGTTTGGCATAAGAGTTATGGGTTTGTACCTTTATGATGGAAAAGCATTTACAGACTATACTGGACATTACACCAAAGACCTTGGTACAAGTATCGCACTGCCAAACTTTTCTGCTTTTCAACGCTAATCTTTTCAATTTTAAACAATGATCGACCGACTGAAAAAAGCCTTCCAGGAGGCCTCCGATGCCATCGTAGAGCAAGCGGGCAACCTTGGCGAAAACGCCAAAGAACGCGGCTATCAGCTCATTGAAGAATGGTTGCGCATTTTCCCCCGCATGCAGGCTTACGGCCTGGAAATGGTCAATTTTTCCTTGACGGTGGCCTTGAGCCCATCGTTGGAAGTAGAAATGCGCGGCCGGCACGAGGATTTTACCCCCGAAAAAGTGGAGCAAATACTCAAAGAAAGCAAAGGTAATGCCGCGTTGTTATCGGTTTTTACCACCGTCAAAAGTACCTATACCTTGTACAAAAGCACGGGTAACCCCTTGAGCGATCCGCTGATCATTCGCCTGAAGATTAAAATTACGCCGGAGATTAAGGTAACGATTGGGCAGGCCTGGACCTAACATCTACTCAAAAAAACCTTTTCGAAAGTTTCAGACTTTGATGTACGACACAAAGTCTGAAACTTTCGAAAAGGATTTTAGTGTTGAGGTTATTTCAAAGATTCCAAATGCCCCAAATGGTGCCGACTGTGCCAATGGTACAAAGCCAGCACTTTGCTCAAGGGATTCTTCACCGTACCAAACTCAGGATGGTAGTATCCCTGGTTTTCCCAGTCTTTGATGTCGCGCAAGATGACTACCCAGCGCTCGTGTACACTTTCCAGAATGCGCAATGAGGATTCGATTGGCAACTTCGAGTCTGGCAATTTCGCCCAGCGATCCTCCATATAAGGTTTGATGGTCGGATAATTTTCGGTCAGCACCAGCTTAAAGCGAATATAAGCATTCATGTGGCTATCGGCCACATGGTGGACCACCTGACGCCCCGTCCAGCCATCGGGACGATACGGCGTATCCAATTGGGTTTCACTGAGGGATTCCGCTGTAGCGCGAAAAAGTTGGGGAAACCCGGCCAGGTAATCGATCCATTCTTCGATCATGGCCGAAGTGACAGTTTCGGGTTTCGCGAATTTGCCGATGGGGTATTGCAGTGAGGTTAAATCGGACATAAGTTTGAGTTTGGGTGTTAGGGTATCCCTCGCGGATACCCTCTTGAATAGAAAAAAACCACGCCAATAAGTAAAAGGTTTAGCACCCCACCTTCGGTGGAGTGTTTTTTAAAGATTTAGCCACAAATAACACAAATTTACACAAATTCCGACACGAACTCCGTTCGTGTCGGAAGCACAAACGCAAGTTTTGTGCCTTAATTTGTGTAAATTTGTGTCATTTGTGGCTAAAAAATCTTGTCGCGCTTCGCCGAAGGCG
>Ga0209717_1000864_pt1 | contig 35250 bp, 33 predicted proteins | sample AD_UKC048_MetaG_FD_184418 | JGI IMG/M metagenome (GOLD analysis project Ga0209717, IMG submission 184418) | Active sludge microbial communities of municipal wastewater-treating anaerobic digesters from USA - AD_UKC048_MetaG (SPAdes) (version 2) | ecosystem: Engineered > Bioreactor > Anaerobic >...
AGCGAGCGCACCAGCGTGTCGCCGCGGCGCATCGCCTCGATGGACACGCGCGCGGTGAGGTAGGCACGGTCGAGCACCGGCCGGGCCTCTTCATAGCGGCCCTGCGCGGCGATGGCCTGCGCCTCACCGATCTGCCGCTCGATGCTGCGCGTGGCGTCCTGCGCCTCGCGGCCGGCGGATTTCTCCCGGGTGATGCGCTGCTGCGCGGCGAGCAGCGCGCGCGCGCTCTCCAGCCGCGTCTCGAAGTCGCGCTTGTTCTTCTCGCCGGCCACCTGCTCGGGCTTGGCCAGGCGCGCCCCGTCCATCATCTCGCGCGCGGCCTGGTCGAGCAGCTTGGCGGCGCTGCCCAGGTCGTCGGCGCGCAGCGCGGCAGCGGCCTCGCGGTGGATCAGCCGTGCGTTGTCGCGCCGCTCGCGCGCGGCGGCCACGCCGCTGGACTCGATCTGCTTCGCGGCCGACGAACTTTCGATCAGCGTGCCGACCGACTGCACGCGGCGCTCGACCTGCTCGCGGTCCTGCGCCGCGGCGAACACCGCGAAGCTGCCGAGCACGATCGCCGCGAACAGCCGGGACATCAGGTTGGGTCGTCTCTTCATGGCGGGTTACCGGTGGGCTGCGGCGCGACCAGTCCGGCCGCGAGCAGGGCCCGCTGCACGTACAGCGTGGCGTTGCGGAGATGGGTGAGGGCCTGCGCGATGTCGCCGCCCTGGAACTGCTGCAGCGACTGGCCGTACAGCTGGGTGCTGGTCTCGCCATAGCGCTCGATCAGTGCCATCGCGTCGGGGCGCGGGCGCAAGTCGCGCACGGCCAGCGGCACCAGCTCGGCCAGGCCCTTGTGACGGGCCAGCTCGTTCTGGAACTCCTCGACCGGGCTGGCGGCGCGCACCGTGTAGTCGAGCGTGGTCGCATTGAGCGTTCGTGTCATGCCGGCAAGCACGTGGCGCTCGGCCTGCGCGAGCGCCTGGTTGGCTTCGTCGTAGCGGCCATCCTGGGCATGCTGGCGCGCCACGCTGAGCAGGCCGATCGCCGAAGTGAGGTCGGTCGCCTCGTCGCTGCGGGTGCGGGCGCGCAGCGCCTCGACGAGCCGCTCGACGCTGGCCAGCAGCTGGTCGTGGCGCTGCCGGGCAGCCTCGCGCCGCGCCGGTGCGTCGGGCGCGCTGCGCCGCGCCATGCTCAGGTGATGCAGCGCGTGGTCGGCCGCCTTGCGCGCGCCGGCCAGGTCGCCCTTGGCGAGCAGATCGGTGGCCAGCGCGTGGTGGACGCGGCCTTCGTCGAGATGGGCCACTGCCTCGGCATTGCCGCTGGTGGCGATGCGCTGCGCCGAAGGCGAGTCGGACACCAGCCGCGCGACCAGCTTGAGCTTCTGCTCGAGCTGCGCACGCGCAGCGTCGTCGTCGGCGGCACGCGTGCCCGGCACGCCGAGCAGCAGCGCGGCCGCCAGCGCGGCACGGGCGAAGTGCCGTTCGCGCATCAAGGCTTCTTCTCCCCGGCGACCACGGCCTCGGCCTTCTTCTTCGAATGGCACAGCCGGCATTCCGACACCGGGAAGGCCACCTTGCCGTGGCACACACCGCACTTCTGGCCGAGCAGGATGGAGGCCATGCTGATCTGGTTGGCGCCCTTTTGCGGGATGAAGATCGCCGGGTGGCAGTTGGAGCAGTCGAGCCACTCGGTGTGCTGCTTGTGCGGGTAGACCACGTCGGGCATCGAGCCCTTCACCTCGCGCACGATGTTCAGGTCCATCACCACCGCAGCGGCAGCCGGATCGTTGCGGTCCCAGCGCGGGGTGATGGCCTTGGCGTCCAGCGACTTGACCCAGTCGACGTGGTTGCCGGCCAGGCTCTTGGGCATGTCGACGAAGGCCGTCGAGGGCGGCTGCAGCTGCAGCGTCATGTCGTTGCTCGGGTCGTGGATGCCCGACTCCACCGCCGGGCGGTTGAAGCGGCCCACCGGCTTGAGCAGCCGGTTGAAGGCGTTCACTTCGGCGGTGGCCGGCGGGTTGGGCGCGGCGGCTCGCGCGGCGGCGACGGTGGCCGCGCTGGGCGCCGCTGCGGTGGCCGGCGCGGGGGCAGCCGCAGGAGCAGCCACAGGTGCAGTCTCGGCCGGTTTCGCAGCCGGAGCAGGAGCCGCAGCCACCGGCGTCGGCTTGGTGGCCGCTGCCGCCGAGGCGGCCGGCCGCGCGGCAGCCGGCTTGGCCGCGGCCACCTCGGTCGCCTTGGGCACGGCCTTGCCGCCGCTCATCATGTACTCGATCACCGAGCGCAGTTGTGCCGCGTTCAGGTCGGCACGGCCGCCCTTGGGCGGCATGCCCTTGGCGGTGCCCGCAGTGGCGCTCTTCACCAGCGCATCGATGCCGGCCTTGGCGCGCGGCCCCCATCCCGCGGCGTCGCCGAACTTGGGTGCGCCGAGCACGCCGCTGCCGTGGCAACCGGCGCAGGCGGATTCATAGATCGCCTTGGCGCCGGACGCATCCTGCGCGAAGCTGTCCATTGCGGCCGCCATCAGGGCTGCGGCGGTGAGTGATGCCAGAAGCAGTCGTCGCATGGCGGTGCTCCTACTTCTTCGCCGGTGCAGGCGGCGGCGCCGAGGTCGCCACCGATGCAGCGGCGGCCGGCGCCGGCGGCACGCCGAGCTTCTGCAGGGTGCTCTCGTGCACCTGCGTCGGCGTGCCCGGCTTGCCCGAGTGGCACAGGTTGCAGTTCTCGGCCGACCAGGCCAGCTCGCCGTTGTGGCAGGAGCCGCAGTACTGGCCGTCGATGATCTTCAGCATGTTGATCTGGTTGCCGCCGGCCTTGAACTGGAAGCCGAGGTCGGCGTGGCAGACCTTGCAGCGAAAGCGCACGCGGTGGAACCAGTGCGGGAACACCACCGGCCGCATGCCTGCCGCGTCGGAAAAGTTGTTGATGACCACGTCGCCGTACTCGGCCTGCGCCTCGCGCGGCGCCAGGCTCCACAGCGCCAGGGTGGCCAGCAGGGCCAGCAGCGCGCCGCGCCAGGGCACTCGCAGGGTTCGAAGGATGTTCAAGGGGCTCTCCGGTGTCGAGGCAGGTGATGGATGAAGGGATGCATGGATGGCGGGCTCGCCGTCAGTAGCGGCGCTGCACCCGCGCGAACAGCGCGGCGACCTTGCGGCCGTCCACGCGTGCCAGCCGCGCGCTCAGGCGCGCCTCGAGCCGGCCGATGCTGTAGTCGAAGCGGCTCTCCAGCGACTCGCTGATGCGTTCGACCGGCGCGTCGATGTCGCCGGCCAGGCGGCTCTCGAGCTGCTGGCTGTTCACCGACAGCAGCGTGGTGAAGCGCAGCCGCGGCACCTCGAAGACACGCTGGTTCTCGTAGCCCAGCGTGCCGCTGTAGAAGCGCTGCCAGCCCGGGCTGGCTTCGCGCAGCGTGCCGGTGAAGGCGTCGAGCTGGGTGGTGTCGGCACGCGTGGCCTGCCAGGTCAGCGCGCCCGTCCAGCTCGAATGGCGCGACAGCTGGGTTCGCCGCGTGACCTGGGCGTTGATCAGCTGGAAGTGCCCGGCCTCCTGCGCCCAGGTGCGCGAGTCGCTCGCCGACAGGCCGACGTAGCTCTGGCTGCTGCCGTCGCCGGTGCCCTGCCAGAACAGGCTCGCCGAATGCGCCAGCGCCCGCGCCACCTCGGCCGTCTGCGACTCGCGCAGCGCACCGGCGCTTTGCGTGAAGTTCAGCGACAGGCTGTCGGTCTCGCCCAGCACGAAGCTGCGCGACACGCCGTGCGCGGCCTGCGCGCCCAGCGTGTGCCGCGCGCCGGCCTCGGTGCTGCGGCTCGACCCCACGCTGGCGCCCAGCGTCGGCGTGTAGCGCCACTGCGCGAAGCTCAGCCCCTCGGGCGACCAGGTGACACCGGCGTTCGCGGTGGCGCTCAGGCTGCGCGCGGCCGCGTCGGGCTCGACCACGCTGCCCGACACCGAGCCCGACAGCCGCCATTCGCGCGTCAGCTCCTGGCTGGCGCCGAGCGAGGCGTTCATCGCCCGCACGCGCTGCTCGCCGAAGCCCGTCTCGGCGCCGGCGTCGACGACACGCGCGCTGCCGGTCAGGTACAGCGGCGACTCGGCCGAGTACAGCCACTCGCCCTCGCGCGGCCGCCAGGTGGCGAAGCTGGAGATCTGCCTGACGTCGGATCGGCCCTCGAAACGGTCGGCAGCGGTGCCGCTGCGCAGGCGCACATCGTTCCAACTGGCCAGGGTGTCGACGTGCAGCGCCGTGGCCGGGTGGAAGGTGTGGCGGCCGCTGACCAGCGTGATGCGGCTCGCGTCGTCGCTGTCGCTGCGGTCGTTGCGGCTGAGCTGCGCCGACAGCTCGAAGCTGTGTTCGTTGAACTGGCGCAGCGCCGTGCCGCGCAGGCTGGTGAGGGTGTCCTCGCTGCCGTCGCCGGCCTGCAGCCGGCTGTACTCGAGGTTGAGGTTGTAGTTGTCGCCGCCGGTCTCGGGCCGCCAGGCCTGGCTCATCGTCAGGCGGTGCGAGCGATAGTCGGTGCCCAGCGTGTCTCCGCGCACGCGGCTGTCGCTGACCTCGCCGCGCAGCTCGAACGGAAAGCGGCTGACCGGGAACACCGACACCGAGAAGCGCCCGGTCAGCGCGCCGCTGTCGGTGCCGACCGATTCGCCGCCGGGGCTGCGCGAAGCGTCGTGCGTGGCCAGCGCGCCGAGCCCGGCGCGCAGCTGCACGAACCAGGGCTGCCAGACGTAGCTGGCGAACTCGATGTCGTTGAAGACCAGGCCCTGCGTGGTGCGGGTGCCGTCCTCCAGGCGCAGCCAGCGGCCGTCGAGCGACACCGTGCCGGCATAACGCAGCGGCGCGAGCTCCCAGCGGATGCCGCCGCCGGCGGGCAGCGCCTGCACCGGCTCCTCGCGGCCGGTGGCGCCCGTGGGCTGGTCGGCCTCGGGTGGGCCTGGCACGAACGCGGCCGCGCCCACGCCGGCCGAGCGCAGCAGCAGCGCGGCGGCCAGCAGGCGCAGGCGCAGGCGCTGACGCAGGCGCACGGGCAGGCGTCTCCCCGTTTTCATGGGCAGCCTGCGCACGCGCCGGCGTTCAGCCGGCGCGCACCTTCTCCGGGGTCGCGGGCAGCGGCACATACTGGCTTTCGTCGATGCGCACGGGCGTGGCTCGGCGCAGCTCGGCGATCAGCTTGTCCCAGCGCGCCTGCGATTCCTCGCGCTGCCACAGGTCGGCGGCACGCGGCTTCACTTCGTCGAAGGCGCGCTGCTTGGCGGCGCGGCGATCGTCCAGGCGCATGATGGCCACGCCCTCGAGCAGCTGCACCGGCTCGGCGAGCTCGCGGGCCTTGAGCTTGTCGACCACGCCATGCACCGCCTCGGGCAACATGCCGCGGTGGGTGTAGTCCATCTGGCCGCCCTGCGCGGCCGACTTGTCGCCCGAATGCAGCTTGGCCATCTCGGCGAAATCGGCGCCGGCCTTGAGCTTGCGGTGGATGCCGCGAGCCTCTTCCAGCGCGCCGTTCCACACCGCCTGCGGCGAACTCGGGTCGACCTTCAGCAGGATCACGCTGAGCTTGACCTGCTCGGGCTCGACGAACAGGTCCTTGTGCTTGTCGTAGTAGGCGCGCGCCACCGCTTCGCTCGGCTCGGGCACGGCCTTGACCAGCTTGCCCAGTCGCTCGAGCAGGCTGTCGCTCTCGAGCTGCGGCACCACGGCCGCCAGCATCTTGTCGCGGTTGGCCTTCCAGTTGGCGCTGCCACCGTACTGCTTGTCGTAGCCGGCGACGGTGGCATCGATCATCGCGCGGTCGGGCTGGATGCCGCGACGCTTCGCCTCGGCCAGCAGCAGCACGCGGTTGACGACCTCGTCGCCGACCTCGCGCTGGAACTTCGCGTACTCGCCTTCGGGCGGTTTGGCGTGGTAGTACTTCTTGCGCATCGCCACCGCCAGCGCACGCTGGTAGTCGGCGGCGCTGACGACGGTGTCGCCCACCGTCGCGAAGGCCGCCGGCGCAGGCTTGCCCGCGGCGGCCGCATCGGCAGCCGCGGCCGTGGGTGCAAGGTTCAGCGCAGCCAGCAGGGCCATCAGGCCGGTCGCTGCTCGTGAAGCCGAAGACATGGCGCTCATCCTCGATACGTGGTGGGGTGGTCCGGAAGAAAGACGGGGCCAGGCATGTGATGCCCGGCCCCGTGGTCTGCAGCGCGTCAGCGCGTCACTTCACGTGGCAGGCGGTGCACACGGCACTGTTCGCATTCGAGACCCGCAGGAAGGTCTCGCCCGCGACACGGCCCGTGCCGGTCGGGCCGGCCTGGCCGGTGGACACGTGCGGGTCGTGGCAGCTGCCGCACTCGACCAGCGGGCCGGTGGCCGTGGCCTCGCCGGGCCGAACGTACAGCGGCAAGTCGGTGCGCTGCTTCGTGCCGGGCGCGCCGGTGTCGATCCAGAACACCTGGTTGCCGTTGATCGTGGCGGTGGTGGCAGGGTTGAAGTCCTGGTCGCGGCAACCGGTGATGGCGCCGGTGTTGTCCATGCCGCCACCGCAGTACTGGATGCCGATCGGGTGGTCGTTGGACAGGTCGGTGCCGATCAGCGCCGCGCCGCTGGTCAGTGCGCCGGCTGCATTGACGGTGCCGCCGGTGTTCCAGGTGAAGGCCTGTCCGCCGTTGCCACCGCCGTCGGCGGCGAGACCGCCGGAGCCGGGCGAGTTGATGATGTTGTCCATCGCCTGCGTACCGTCGTGGCACGACAGGCAGGCCAGCGAGATGCCGCCCACTGCGGCCACCGCGCCGTCCAGCGAGGGCGTCTGCAGCGACGCGTAGGTGGTGTAGGCACCACCGCCGGCCGGCGTGCCGTTCGCGCCCAGCCGCTTGTTCCACAAGGGCACCGGCGCAGTGGTGCTGCCACCGTGCGGCGTGTGGCAGAACACGCAGACCTCGGCCGTGTCGGTGACCTGGTTGCGCCCGGCGATGCCGGTGCCGGAACCCAGGTTGTGCCGGGTGTCGTTGATGCCCGCCGATGCAGTGCCGGAAAGGCCGAGAAACAGAGTCGCAAACACCGCTGCGGACGCCGCCCTCCACCTCCCTCGGCTGGATAGCCATGCCATCTTCATATCGCCCCTCTCGAAGGTTGGTTGAACAGTCGTCAAGCCCGACACTCCCCAATGCCCCGCATGACGAGCCTGTTTCTGCAGTTTCTGTGCCATTTGTCGCGCGGCGCCGCGAGCCCGGCGGGGGCTGCGAAAGGGTGTCGTGACGGGCCTTGAACCTCCCGCTTCCGGGAAGCGGCGTTCCCGCGATCGGGAAGGCGCGCTCAGCGCAGCGGCGAGGCCGGGCGCGCGAGGAAGCCGCCCTTCTCGGGCAGGCCGACGGGGCGGAAGACGTCGATCTTGCGGAACCACTGGTCGACGACGAGCACGCGGCCGTCTTCGTCGACCGCGATGCCCGAGGGCAGCATGTAGCGCGCCGGGCCGTCGCGCTCGGAGCGCTCGCCGACGAACAGCAGCAGCTCGCCGTCGGGGTTGAAGATCTGGAAGTTGCCGAAGGCGGTATCGACGACGTAGACGTTGCCGTCGCGGTCGATCGCCACTTCCTTGGGCCGCGCGAACTGGCCGTACTGCTTGCCGACGCTGCCGAAACTCTGCAGGTAGCGGCCTTCGCGATCGAACACGACGACGCGGAAGTTGCCGCCGTCGACCACGTACAGCCGGCCGTCCTTGCCGATGGCCAGGTCGCGCGGCAGGTTGAACTCGCCCGGGCCGCTGCCGCGTTTGCCGATGTCCTGCAGGTGCGCGCCGCTGACGGCGTCGAACACGCGCACCTGGTGCTGCTCGGAAGTGACGCCGCCGAGGTCGACGGCATAGACGCGCGTGCCGGCCGGGTCGACCGTCACGCTGGACAGGCGCGAGAACCACTTGTCGCTGCCGACGCGGCGCAGGAAGCGCCGGTCCGGGCCATAGACCATGATGGCCTTGGCGCCGATGTCGGCCACGTAGAGGTTGCCGGCGGCGTCGATGTCCAGCCCGACCGGCTTGATGAGCTGGCCCACGCCCTCCTCCTCGCCGATCTTGAACTGCTTGCCCTGCGGCACGTCGAACACGCGCACGAAGCGCGAGACCGTGTCCGACACGAAGATGCGGCCGCGGTGCACCGCCACCGCATAGGGCTTGGCCAGCGCCTCACCGCTGGCCTGCTCGCCGGTGACCAGCTTGCGCAGTTCGCTGGCCGATTCGGCCGGCAGGATGTCGGCGCTCGAGCGGATGCTGCGTTCGAACACGAAGCGCGGCTCGTCGGGTGCCGACGGGAAGAACAGCTCGCGCGGCGCCTCTCGCGTCGCCGGTGGCACCTGCATGCAGGCCTGCAGCAACAGCATGGCCGCCGTGCCGGCGGCCATGGCGAGAACGGGCCCGATCCGCGTCATGGGCAGGCCTGTCGAGGGCGGGCCAACGTGGCTACTTGGACGCGCCGACCATGTAGTCGATCGCGGCCTTGATGTCGTCGTCCTTCAGGTCGGCGGCACCGGCCTTCGGCGGCATCGCGCCCTTGCCCTTGACGACGGACTGCAGCAGCGCGTCCTTGCCGGTGGCGATGCGCGGCGCCCAGGCGGCCTTGTCGCCGAGCTTCGGAGCGTTGGCCACGCCACTGGCGTGGCACACCACGCAGGTCTTGTCGTAGACGGCCTTGCCATCGGCCGCCATGGCCGTGCCGGCCAGCGTCGCGATGCCGAAAGCGAGAAAGCCCAGTCCCGTTCTTGCGAATTCCATCGTCGTTCTCTCCGTGGTGATCAAGTTCGTGCCGCTGGAGTGCAAACGCCGTGCCAGTGGCAAGGAAGTTGCAACGAAGAGGCCACACCATGGACCGAGCACCGGGAGAGCATCGATGAATCCGCCCCTCGCGCCACGCCGCGCCGCGACCGCCTGGCGGCGCCTCCTGGCCGCCGCCGCCGCGATGCTGCTCGTGCAGTGCCTGCAGCTCGCACAGGCCGCGTCACCGGCGCCCGCGGGCAGCTCGCGCGGCGCGCTGCTGTACCACAACTACTGCTCGGTCTGCCATGGCGACAAGGGCGATGGCCGCAGCCGCGCCACCGGCTCGCTGTCGACGCCGCCACGCGACTTCACCACCGAGGCCTCGCGACAGGAACTCACGCGCGAACGCATCGTGCTGGCCATCACCCACGGCCGGCCCGGCACGGCGATGGTGGCGTGGAAGACGCAGCTTTCCGAGTCCGACATCACGGTGCTCGCCGACCATGTGCTGAACACCTACGTCAAGCGCGACCCCGGCACGCAGGCCAGCCCCGGCACGCCGGGCATCTCCGGCACGCGGGCCCATGGCGGGCGTGAAGCCGACAGCGGTTCCACCCCCGTGCAGGTCGACATGACGGCCGGCCTCCCCAACGGTCTGAAGGGAGACTTCAAGCGCGGGGGTGCTTTTTATCTGGCCAACTGCGCCGCCTGCCACGGCGCGCGCGGCGACGGCGCAGGCCCACGCGCCTACTTCATCAACCCGAAGCCGCGCAACTTCGTCGAGCCGGCATCGCGGGCGCGCTTCAACCGGCTGGCGCTGTACGCCGCGGTGAGCGAGGGCCGCAACGGCAGCGAGATGCCGGCCTGGAAGCAGGTGGCCACGCCGCAGCAGATCGCCGATGTGTCCGAGTACGTGTTCCGCAGCTTCATCGCTGCTGCACCGGCCGCGCAGGCCACCGCCGCGCGCCCATGAAACCCGTGGCGGCGCTCGCGCTGGCCGCGGGGCTGCTCGCGCTGCCCGGTTGCGGCGAGCGCCCCGCCGAGGCCGCCGCGCCGCGCGCCGCCACGGCGGCGGCGGCCGACCCGGCCACGCTCGAACTGGGCCGCAAGGTCTACAACTACCGTTGCTACTTCTGCCACGGCTACTCGGGCGACGCGAAGACGCTGGCCGCCACCTACCTCGCACCGCCGCCGCGCGACTTCACCCGCGGCGCGCCGCTCGATGCCCCCGCCATCCTCGCCACCGTGCGCGAGGGCCGAGGCGGCACGGCGATGAAGTCCTTCCGCGGCATCCTCGACGAGCGCGAGATGACGGCGGTGGCCGCCTTCGTGGCGCGCGAGTTCGTGCGCGACAAGGCGCCCAACACCGCGTACCACACCGCCGAGAACGGCTGGAGCGATCACGGGCGATTCGCCGCCGCGTTCCCGTTCGCCACCGGTGCGATCAAGCTCGACGCGCCGGTGGAGTCGCTCGATCCCTCGCAGCGCGCCGGGCGGCAGCTGTTCCTGTCGGCCTGCGTGTCCTGCCACGACCGCGCCCATGTCGCCGACGAGGGGCCGGCGTGGAGCTCGCGCCCGCTGTCCTACCCGCGCATGGGCTTCGTGCCGGGGCAGGACACGGCGCCGCCGGTGGATGCCGTGTCGAGTGCGAGCGTCTATGCCAAGCACGACGTGGTGCCGCGTGTCGAAGGCCTGGATGCGCAGCAGCGGCGCGGCGAGAAACTGTTCCAGGCCAACTGCGCGTTCTGCCACGGCGCCGACGGCACCGGCAAGAACTGGATCGGTCAGTTCATGGAGCCCAAGGCGCGCGACCTGACCCTGTACTCGGTGAGTGACATGCCGGCCGCGCGGCTGCGCAGCACGATCCGCGACGGCCTGCCCGGCACCTCGATGCCGGCCTGGCGGCATGTGCTCGGCCGCGGCGAGATCGACGCGGTGGCAGCCTACGTGTCGCGCGCCTTCTTTCGCCGCGAAGGCGGCTGAGCCGCTTCGATCAGCCGCTCACTTCGTGTGGCAGGTCAGGCACACCGCGCTGCCGGCATTGGGCAGGCGCAGGAAGGTCGGGTTGAAATTGCTGCCGGGCCCGGCCGAGGGCACGCCGTGCGGATCGTGGCAGGACGCGCATTCCACTTCGTAGCCTTCGCCGCTGTTGTACAGGCGGATCTCGTTGCCGTCGGCGCGCGCGTTGGCGTTGCCGTCGAACCAGGCCAGCCGCGCCTCCTTGCGCGAGGGGTCGTTGAAGTCGGTGCCCGGCCCGGCGGCGGTGGGGAAGCGGATGCCCACCGGGTGGTCGTTGCGCAGGTCGGTGCCGATGGCAAAGGCCGAGAAGTCGTATGCGGTCGGGAAGGCCGCGCCGGCGCCGTTCGGGTTGTGGCAGACGAGGCAGCCCTGGTCGGGGCCTTGCAGGCCGACGTGGGTGACCGACGCATTCGGCCACTCGTTGAGCAGCGCCGGCGCGTCCGACGTGAGACGGGCCGTGTTGTAGCGCCCCGAGCCCGGCATGTTGACGATCGCGTCGACCGCGGTGGTGCCGTCGTGGCAGCTCAGGCAGGTCAGCGAGCTCGCACCGGGCTGCGAGACCGGCTGCGTCAGCGAGGCGGTGTTGAGCAGGTCGTAGGTCTGGTAGGTGTTGTTCTTGGTCGTGCGGTTCCACAGCGGCGCCGCGATCGTCTGGTTGGCGCCGTGCGGCGTGTGGCAGTAGACGCACACCTCGCCGTAGTTGTTGCGCTGCGTGTCCATCAGCGCTGCGTTGATCGGCCCGCCCGGCCCGACCTCGTTGGGCCGCTGCGTGAGGTTGTGGCGCGTGTTGGCGACGCTGCCTCGGTTGCTGAACTTCGAGGCCGTGCCCGGCGCCGGGTCGGGGCCGGCCCAGGCGCCGGCCTGCACAAGCGCCGCCAGCGCGAACACTGCGCCCAGGCGCCAGACCTTGCAGATGCTTTCGTGATCCATCGTGAGCGCCCTCCCTGGCCTTCGCGTCGTGCGCGAGCGCGGACTTCGCTGCAATACCCGTACCGGCGCTGAACACCTCGCAGCAGGGGCCGGAGTTTCCCGATATCGAGCCGCCCATTCCCGCATTCGGGACGGCCGCACGCCTTCGATGGCACGGTGGCGTGATGCAGGTCAAGCCGCGGCGAGCGCCTCGCGCAGCCGCTGCTGCCCTTCCGCGTCGCCGAGCCGGCGCAGCACCTCGACCTTGTGGAAGAACTGATCGACCACGTAGACGCGGCCCGTCTCGTCGCAGGCCACGCCCGAAGGCAGCGAGAAGCGCCCCGGCCCGTCCTGCGCGGCGCGCGAGCCGAGCGCCAGCAGCAGTTGCCCGTCGGCCTGGAACACCTGCACGTTGCCGAAGCTGGCGTCGCTCACGTAGATCAGGCCCTCGCGGTCGATCGCCAGGCCGCGCGGCCGGCCGAACTGGCCCAGGCCGTTGCCCGGCGAGCCGAAGGCGCGCACGAACCGGCCTTGCTCGTCGAAGGCCTGCAGGCGGAAGTTGCCCGCGTCCAGCACCCACAGCAGGCCGTCGGGCGCGAGCGCCGCGTCCACCGGCAGGTTGAACTCGCCGGCCGCCTCACCGCGCCGGCCGATGCTGCGCAGCAGCCGGCCCTGCGCGTCGTAGCTGAGCACGCGGTGCGCATCGCTCTCGACACCGCCGGTGTCGACCACGTGCAGCCGCGCGCCGTCGGCGCTCACGGCCACGCCGGTGGGGCGCACCCACTCGGCCGCGCCGTCGATGGCACGCTGGAACAACCCGATCGCGTCGTAGACGACGAGCCGGCGCGCACTCGCATCGACCACGTGCACGATGCCGTTCGCATCGACGGCGATGCCGGCGGGCTTGCGCAACTCGCCCTCGCGCCGCGTGCCGAAGGCGAAGCTGCGCCGCCGCGCGAGGTCGAACACGAAGATGCGCCGGCCCTCGGTGTCACCGACGTAGACGCGGCCGCGCGACACCGCCACCGCGGCCGGCTTGCCGAAGCTGGCCGCCTCGCCCTCGCCGGTCAGCGACTGGCGCAGCCGCGTCGCCGGCGAGTCGTCGGCGGCGCTGGCGGCGTTGCGCAGCGTGGCCTCGTGCGCATAGCGCGGCTGCTCGGGCGGCACCGGCCACACCGGCGACGGGCTGGACTGCCGGCGCACCGGCGGCGCGGCGCAGCCGGCCAGCGCGCTGCCGAGCAGCCAGAGGGAGAGATCGCGTCGTGAGGGCATGGAGGCGCTGCGCAGGAGACTGCGCCGCTGCAGCATGCGTGCCACCCCTTGGCCCGCCGCGCACGGGCATGGCGATTGCTGGCCACGCCGCTCATGCTTCCCGAACTCGGCCACTTCGCGCTCATCGTCGCGCTGTTCATCGCGCTGGCGCTGGGCACGCTGCCCATCGTCGGCGCGGCCCACGGCGACGTGGCCAGCATGTCGCTGGCGCGGCCGGCGGCGCAGGCGCAGTTCCTCTTCGTGGCGATCGCTTTCGGCTGCCTGATGGCCTCGTTCGTGGCCAACGACTTCTCGGTGCTCAACGTCGCGTCGCACTCCAACAGCGAGCTGCCGATGGCCTACCGCATCGCCGCCACCTGGGGCAGCCACGAAGGTTCGATGCTGCTGTGGGTGTTCATGCTGTCGCTGTGGATGCTGGCGGTGAGCCTGTTCTCGCAGCGCCTGCCGCTGGACATGGTGGCGCGCGTGCTCGGCGTGATGGGCTTCGTCAGCATCGGCTTCCTGCTCTTCATCCTGCTCACCTCCAACCCCTTCCAGCGCCTGGTGCCGGCGGCACTGGACGGCCGCGACCTCAACCCGCTGCTGCAGGACCCGGGCATGGTGATCCACCCGCCGATGCTCTACATGGGCTACGTCGGCTTCGCGGTGGCCTTCGCCTTCGCCATCGCGGCGCTGCTGTCGGGCCGCTTCGACGCGGCCTGGGCGCGCTGGTCGAGGCCCTGGACCACCGCCGCCTGGCTGTTCCTCACGCTGGGCATCGCCATCGGCAGCTGGTGGGCCTACTACGAGCTGGGCTGGGGCGGCTGGTGGTTCTGGGATCCGGTGGAGAACGCCTCCTTCATGCCCTGGATCGTCGGCACCGCGCTGATCCACTCGCTGGCGGTTGCCGAGAAGCGCGGCGCCTTCAAGGCCTGGACGGTGCTGCTGGCGATCGCCGCGTTCTCGCTGAGCCTGCTGGGCACCTTCCTCGTCCGCTCCGGCGTGCTGACCTCGGTGCATGCCTTCGCCACCGACCCGGCACGCGGCATCTTCATCCTCGGCTTCCTGCTCGTCGTGGTCGGCGGCTCGCTCGCGCTGTTCGGCTGGCGCGCGGCGAGCGTGGGTTTCGGCGGGCGCTTCGACCGCGTCTCGCGCGAATCGCTGCTGCTCGTCAACAACCTGCTGCTCGTCACCGCCGCGGCGTCGGTGATGCTGGGCACGCTGTACCCGCTGGTGCTCGACGCGCTGGGCCTGGGCAAGATCTCGGTGGGCGCGCCCTACTTCGAGACGGTGTTCGTGCCGCTGATGGCGCCGGTGGTGCTGCTGATGGGCGTGGGCCCGCTGGCGCGCTGGAAGTCGACACCGGCCGCCGAGCTGGCGCGCAAGCTGCGCTGGCCTGCGCTGGCCAGCGTCACGGCGGCGGTGGTGCTGCCGCTGTGGGCCGGCCGCTGGAGCCTGGGCACGGCGCTCGGCCTGCTGCTCGCGGCCTGGGTGTTCGCCAGCACCGCGGCGCTGCTCGCGCAGCGACTGCGCGGCGAGCCTGGCGCCGGCTTCGGCTCGCGCTTCGCGCAGCTGGCGCGCTCGTCACCGAGCTTCTTCGGCATGGTGCTCGCGCACCTGGGCGTGGGCGTGTTCATCGTCGGCGTGACGATGGTGAAGGGCTACGAGGTCGAGCGCGACGTGAAGATGCGCCTGGGCGACAGTGTCGAGGTGGCCGGCCACCGCATCGTGTTCCAGGAAGCGCAGGAGTTCAGCGGCCCGAACTACGTCGGCGTGCGCGGCACGCTGCAGGTGCAGCGCGGCGACGCTGCGCCGTTCACGATGCACCCCGAGAAGCGCCTGTACAAGGTGCAGCAGATGCCGATGACCGAGGCCGCCATCGACACCGGGCTGACGCGCGACCTCTACATCTCGCTGGGCGAGCCGCTGTCCGAGACCGAATGGACGGTGCGCGTGTATCACAAGCCCTTCGTCGACTGGATCTGGTTCGGCGCGCTGGCCATGGCGCTGGGCGGCGCCCTGGCGGCGCTGGACCGCCGCTATCGCGTCGCCACGCGGCGCGAATCGCTGCCGGCCGGCGCCGGCGCGGCGCTGGCTGCGCTGTGCCTGATGCTGCTGTGCGCCCCGGTGTTCGCCGGCGAGGCCCAGCCCACCGCCGCCGACCCGGCGCTGGAGCTGCGCGTCAACCAGCTCGCCGCCGAACTGCGCTGCCTGGTGTGCCAGAACCAGTCGCTCGCCGACTCGCACGCCACGCTGGCCATCGACCTGAAGAACCAGGTGCGCGAGCAGCTGAAGGCCGGGCGCAGCGACGCGCAGGTGATCGAGTACATGACGCAGCGCTACGGCGATTTCGTGCTCTACCGGCCGCCGGTGAAGGCGACCACGCTGCTGCTGTGGGCCGGGCCGCTGCTGCTGCTGATCGCCGGCTCGCTCGCGCTGTGGCGCCTGCTCGGCGCCGGCAGCCGCCGGTCGCCGGAGGCACCCTTGCCCGCCGACGAGGCCGCGCAAGCCACCGCGCTGCTGGAGGCCAAGCCCTCACCGGAGCACTGAGCGCGCCGCGGCATGGACAATCGGGGCACCGCTGCCCGACCCCATGCCCACCACCCCCACGCGCGTGCTCTCCGTCATCGCTCCGATGACGCAGCTGAACACGCCCTACCCGTCCACCGCCTACCTGACCGGCTTCCTGCGCTCGCGCGGCATCGCCGCGGTGCAGGAGGACCTCGCGCTCGCGCTGGTGCTGGAACTGCTCCGCGCGAAGGGCCTGCGCGCCGTGCGCGACTGCATCGAGGCGATCGCGCCGAAGCAGCGCAGCGCCAACGTGGCCGCCTTCGCCGAGCGTTTCGACGACTACCTCGCCACCATCGAGCCGGTGATCGCCTTCCTGCAGGGCCGCGACGCCACGCTGATGCACCGCATCGTCGGCCGCGCCTTCCTGCCCGAGGGCGCGCGCTTCGCCTCGCTCGAGGCCTATGTTGCCGACGATGGCAGCGAGGACGGCGGCGACCCGATGGCCTGGGCCTTCGGCGCGCTGGGCACGCACGACCGCGCGCGGCACCTGGCCACGCTCTACCTCAACGACATCGCCGACGTGCTGCGCGAGGCGGTGGATCCGCGTTTCGAGTTCGTGCGCTACGCCGAGCAGCTGGCCACCAGCCAGCCGAGTTTCGACCCGTTGGCCGCGGCACTCGCCGCCCCGCCCAACCTGATCGACCGCACACTGCAGGCGCTGACGCTCGCCGCCATCGAGCGCCACGCGCCGACGCTGGTGCTGATCTCGGTGCCCTTCCCCGGCGCGGTGTACGCGGCTTTCCGCATCGCGCAGGCGATCAAGGCGCACGACCCGCGCATCGTCACCGTGCTCGGCGGCGGCTTCGTCAACACCGAGCTGCGCGAGCTGGCCGAGCCGCGCGTGTTCGACTTCTTCGACCACGTCACGCTCGACGCCGGCGAGCGCCCGCTGCTCGCGCTGATCGAGCATCTCGAGGGCCGGCGCTCCGCCGAGCGACTGGTGCGCACCTTCATGCGCCCGGCCGGTTCGCCACAGGTGCGCTACCTCAACTTCCCCGAACCCGACCTGCCCTTCGACGAGACCGGCACGCCCACCTGGGACGGCCTGCCGCTGCCGCGCTACCTGTCGCTGCTGGACATGCTCAACCCGATGCACCGGCTGTGGAGCGACGGGCGCTGGAACAAGCTCACCGTGGCGCACGGCTGCTACTGGAAGAAGTGCAGCTTCTGCGACACCAGCCTCGACTACATCTCGCGCTACGAGGCGGCCAATGCGCAGACGCTGGTCGACCGCATCGAGGCGATCGTCGCCGAGACCGGGCAGACCGGCTTCCACTTCGTCGACGAGGCCGCGCCGCCGAAGGCGCTGCGCGCGCTGGCGCAGGAGCTGAAGAAGCGCCGGCTGGCGATCTCGTGGTGGGGCAACATCCGGTTCGAGAAGAGCTTCACCCCGCAGCTGTGCGAGGAGCTCGCCGAGAGCGGCTGCATCGCCATCTCCGGCGGGCTGGAAGTGGCGTCGGACCGCCTGCTCGCGCTGATGAAGAAGGGCGTCTCGGTCGAGCAGGTGGCGCGCGTGACGCGCGGCTTCAGCGACGCCGGCATCCTGGTCCATGCCTACCTGATGTACGGCTTCCCGACGCAGACGGTGCACGACACGGTCGACGCGCTGGAGTACGTGCGCCAGCTGTTCGCGGCCGGCTGCATCCAGTCGGGCTTCTTCCACCGCTTCGCCTGCACCGTGCACTCGCCGGTCGGCAAGGACCCGGCCGCCTACGGCGTGACACTGCTGCCGCTGCCGCCCGCGACGTTCGCCAAGAACGACGTCGGATTCGTCGACCCGACCGGCGTCGACCACGACCGCCTTGGCCTCGCGCTGAAGAAGGCAATCTACAACTACATGCACGGCATCGGGCTGGACGCGGACGTGCGCAGCTGGTTCGACACGCACGTGCCGAAGCCGCGCGTGGCGCGGACCTTCATCGAGCGCGCCGTCAGCGCGCGCTGAGCGGCGGCGACGGGCGCCGCAAGCGCGTCAACATCACTGCCGCAAAGGCCAGGATGGCCAGCGCCTGCAGCGCCCCGGCGCCGGCACGCAGGGGCGCCGCGCCGAGCGCGTCACCCAGGCCGCGCAGCGCCACGCCGGCGCTCATGACCAGCACGGGAGCCAGCGTGATGCCCGAGGGCGCCGCGATGGCACGGCGCAGCAGAGCTGGCAGCACGATGGGCGCGTGGCCGAACACCATCGCGAAGACGAAGCCCAGCAGCAGCATGTGCAGCGGCCCGGGCGCATCGAGCGGCATGCCGCGCAGCGCGTTGGCCACGCCCCAGCCGCCGGCAAGGGCCAGCCACGCGTAGCCCAGGCGCAGGCAGCGCGCGGTATGCAGCGCCCATCCGGCGCGGTTGATGCCGGCGCGGCAGGCGAGGTCGAAACGCAGCAGCCACAGCGCGAGCAGCGCCATCGAAGCCCACCAGGCGCCGGCGGCGAGCGGATGGTCGTGCCAGGGCACGGCCAGCACCACGAGTGCTGTGGCCTGCAGCGCCAGCACCGCGAGATAGCCGCTCCGCGCGCCGGCCGACAGCGGCACGAAGCGCGCGAGCTCGCGGCGCTCGCCGGCGATCGTCAGCACGAGAAACGAACCCCACCAGGCCACGACCACCGAGAACGGCCGGTCGAGCATCCACAGCAGCGTGCCGCCGGCCCAGCACAGCGCACCGGCGCCTTCCACGGCGACGTGCAGCACCGGCGTGCGGCGCAGCACCCCTGCGTAGGCGAGCGTGAGCACGAGGCCGGCGGCCAGCCAGGCCAGGGCCGCCGCGCCCGGCTGCAACGCGAGCGCGGCCAGCGTGCCCAGCGCGGCCAGGGCCGGTGCGGCCCAGGCCAGGCGCTGGTGCAGCGCGGCGGCACGTTCGAGCGAGATGACGAAACCGAAGAAGCCGCACACCATCAGCGCGCCGTGCAGCGCCACCGGGGCGAGCGCGCGCTCGGGCAGCAATGGCCAGCCCATGCGCACCAGGCCGCCGGCCAGGCCGGAGATCAGCGCGAGCGCAGCGCCCAGCGCGAGCAGCGGCACGGCCGCTGCAAAGCGGCGCGGCCTGGCGGATTCAGCCTTGCGCATCGTCCCAGCCCAGCCGTTTGCGCGCAGCCGCGCCCATGCGCTGAGGCGACCAGTCGACCTCGTGCGTCTCCAGCACCCGCACCTCGCGATCGGGGAAAGCCTGCTGCAGCGCCTGGACGGCGTCGTCGATGATCGCATCGCCCATCGGGCATGTCGGGCTGGTCAGCACCAGCGTCAGCTCGACGATGGCGGGCTCGACCTGCAGCCGTTCGACCAGACCGAGCTCGACGATGTTCTCGCAGATCTCGGGGTCGACCACCTGCGTCAGTGCGTCCATCGCCTTGCGGCGGTCGGCGTCGAAGCTGTCGTTCGTGTCCATGGCGCCATGGTCGGCAGGCCGGCCTCTCCCGGGGTTGATCGGCATCAACTTAAAGGTGCATCTTGAATATTGCTTATGCGCCGCTGCCTCGCTAGCATAGGTGCATTGTCGATACACCTTCCTACCCGCCGAAAGGAAATCCATGTCAGCCAACACCACCACCGTCGACGTGCGCGCCATTGCACCGCGCGAGCGCCATCCGCTGATCTTCTCGACCTTCCGCGCACTGCTGCCCGGCGCCGCGCTGGAGCTCGTCAACGACCACGACCCGCGCCCGCTGTACCACCAGTTCGAGGCCGAGAGCCCGGGCGCGTTCGACTGGGCCTATCTCGAATCGGGCCCCGACACCTGGCGCGTGCAGATCACCAAGCGCGCCGCGGCCGGCACCTGCTGCGGCGGCTGCTGCCACTGACGCCGCCACGGCCCCGCCCATGAAACTCACCAGCTTCACCGACTACAGCCTGCGCGTGCTGATCTACCTGGCTTGCGAGCCGGGCCGGCGCGCCACCATCGCCGAGATCGCCACGGCCTTCGAGGTCTCCGAGAACCACCTGACGAAGGTGGTTCACTTCCTCGGCCAGGCCGGCTGGCTGGCCACGGTGCGCGGCAAGGGGGGCGGCATGCAGCTGGCGCGCGAGGCCGGCACGATCGTCGTCGGCGAGGTGGTGAGGCAGACCGAGGGCGCGGACCTGCCCGCGGAATGTTTCGACCGCGACGGCGGCAACACCTGCACGATCGCACGCGTGTGCCGGTTGCACGGCGTGCTGCAGGAGGCCGCCGACGCCTTCCATGCCGTGCTCGACCGCTACACGCTGGCCGACCTGGTGCACAACCGCACGACGCTGTCGCGCATGCTGTTCATCGGCCGCGAGCGGCCCGAGACACCCGCACGGAGGCAGCCGTCATGAGCACGCTGATGCTGCACATCGAGGAGCCGCAACCGCGGCCGCGCCCCGGCTTCGCGCTGTGGCAACTCGGCTTCCGGCCCTTCTACCTGCTGGCCGGCTGCTTCTCTGCCCTGTCGGTGCTGCTGTGGTCGCTGCAGTTCAGCGGCTGGCTCGGCCACGCCTACCTCGCCGGGCCGCTGTGGCATGCACACGAGATGCTGTTCGGCTACGGGCTGGCGGTGGTCGTCGGTTTCCTGTTCACCGCCGGGCGCAACTGGTCGGGCCAGCCCACGCCCACCGGCTGGCCGCTGGCGTTGCTCGCGCTGCTTTGGGTAGCCGGCCGCGTGCTCGTGCTCACGCCTTTCGGCGTGGCCGCGGCGGCCGTCAACACCGCGTTCCCGCTGGCCGCGGCGGCCGGCCTGGCCGTGCCTCTGATCCGCGCGAAAAACCGGCGCAACTACTTCTTCGTCGGCCTGCTCGTCGCGATGGGCGCAGCGCAGCTCGGCCTGCACCTCGCTCAGCTGGGCGTGATCGCACTGCCGGGCTGGGTGGGCGTGCGGCTGGCGCTGGACATGATGCTGTTCATCATGGCGGTGATGGGCGGCCGCGTGATCCCGATGTTCACCAACAACGGCGTGCCCGGCGTGAAGGCACGCCGCCACGAGACGCTGGAGCGCGTGGCGCTGGGCAGCGTGCTCGCGCTGATCGCGGCCGATCTGGCCGGCCTGGGCGGTGCGCCGCTGGCCGCCCTGCTGCTGCTGTGCACCGTGGCGCACGGGGCGCGCCTGGCGCTGTGGCAACCCTGGCGCACGCTGCACACGCCTCTGGTGTGGGTGCTGCACGCCGCCTACGCGTGGATCGTGCTGCACCTGGCGCTGCGTCTGCTGGCCGAGCTCGGCTGGATCATTCCCTCGGTGGCCACGCATGCGCTCACTGCCGGCGCGATCGGCGGGCTGACGATCGGGATGATGACGCGCACCACACGCGGCCACACCGCGCGGCCGCTGATCGCCGACCGCTTCGACGTGGCCTGCTACCTGTGCATCCTGATCGCGGCGATGGTGCGCGTGGCGGTACCGCTGGCGGCACCGGGTGCCGGCGTCGGCGCGGCACTGGTGTCGGGCTGGCTGTGGGCCTGTGGCTTCGGCCTGTTCACGCTGCGCTACGCGCCGATGCTGCTGCGCCCGCGGCTGGACGGCAAACCGGGCTGAGACACGGCCGATGGACTACGCGACGATCAAGCTCGTGCACCAGAGCGCCGTGACGCTGTCGATCGTCGGCTTCTTCGCCCGCGGACTGGCCTCGCTGGCCAACATGGCCTGGGTGCGATCCCGAGCGGCGCGCACCTTGCCGCATGTCGTCGACACCGTGCTGCTCGGCTCCGCCATCGCCCTGGCCTGGGTGCTGCAGCTCAACCCGCTGAGCACACCCTGGCTGGCGGCCAAGATCGCCGGCCTGTTGGCCTACATCGGCCTGGGAGTGCTGGCACTGCGGCCGCAGCGGCCGCCTGCGCAGCGGGCGCTGGCCTGGATCGCCGCGCTGCTGTGCTTCGCGCAGATCGTCGCGGTGGCCATCACCAAGCAGGCCAGCGGGGTGTTCTCGCTGCTCTGACGCCGCAGCCGCTGTGGCTCAATCGAGCCGCAGCGTCACCAGCAGCGAAGTGTCGGTGAGGGCGCGCAACCCGTGCGGCTCGCCACCCGCCAGCAGCACGAGCTGGCCCGCCGTCAACAGGCAGTCACGTGTCGGCGTGGACAGCGCGGCCTCGCCCTCGAGGCAGTGCACGGTGATCTCGCCGGGTACCCGGTGCTCGGCGAAGGTTTCGCCTCGGCGCAGGACCACGCGCATCAGCTGCAGCGAAGAGGTCTTGATCAGGCTGGTGCTCGGCGTGGCCGCGAGCGACTCGCCCAACGGCCGCAGGTCGATGGTGTCCAGGGGCTGGGCGTGCAGCAAGGCCATCGGCCGATTGTGCGGCGCTGCGCCCTCCCGCGGCGGCTTGACCACCCCGCGACACGGGGCAAGCGTGAGCGCGGCGCTCAGAACTCCTTAATGCGCGTCACCGATGCTGTGCGTACCGAGTCACCCACCGAAAGGTCCGACATGCACACCCAGCTTCAGAGCTTCCTGCGCCGCTATTTCGGCGTCGTGATGATCACGCTCGCCCCGGTGATCTTCACCGCCTTCGTGTCGATCCCGTTCAACCTGGAGCGCCACCCGGGCGAAGTCGCTGCCGCGCAGCCGCAGGCGCCGGTGCGCCACATGAGCTGAGCCGCGCGGCCTCGCGATCAGCGGCAGGCCTGGAACTTCGGCGTCACGGCCGAGAGCACCTGCATCTCCTCGCGCGGCATGTCCTTGCTGAAGAAGTAGAAGGCCTGCTGCCACTCGCCGCGCGTGACGTTGTCGCGCAGCGTCTTCATCACGCAGCCGCAATAGGCTTCGATCTTCGTCGGCGAGTCACCCCGGCGACGGCCGCTGCTCCTGCAGCCGGCCTCCAGGCCGAGCTGGTAGTCGGCGAGTTGCACATCGGTGACCTGGGCGGCGGACTCCTGCGCGGGCGCGAGCAGCGGGCACAGCAGCAGGGCCAGGGACAGGGCGAGCGCTTTCATGTCCGCCAGCTTAGCGCGATTCTCCCGAAGCCTCGAACTCGCGCGCCGTGAGCCACAGCCGCACGTCGAACTCGAGCTGGTGGTAGCCGGGCTCCATGTGCTGGCACAGCGCGTAGAAGGCCTTGTCGTGCTGGCGCTCCTTGAGGTGCGCGAGTTCGTGCACGACGATCATCTTCAGGAAAGGCTCCGGCGCCTCGCGGAACAGGCTGGCCACGCGGATCTCGCGCTTGGCCTTGAGGTTGCCGCCCTGGACACGCGACACCGCGGTGTGCGTGCCCAGCGCCTGCTGCACGAGCTGCAGCCGGCTGTCGTAGGCCACCTTGGCCAGCGGCGGCGCGCTGCGCATGTGCTGGCGCTTCAGCTCGGTGACGTAGTCGTACAGCGCCGGGTCGCTGCGCACCTCGTGGGCCTGCGGATACCGCTCCAGCACGCTGCGGCCGAGCCGGCCCTGCGCGAGCAGCTCGGTGGCCCGCGCCAGCAGGTCGGGCGGGTAGCCGAGCAGGTACTTGCCGACGCTCATGGGTCTCTCAGGCCACGCCCATGCGCAGCCGGCGCGCGGCTTCCTCGTCGCGCGCGTCGTCGATCTCGCGCAGGATGCTGCCCAGGTCCACCGAGCCCTGTACCGGCTCGTAGCGGCCGGTGAGAGGCGTGTCCACGCGCAGCAGGCCGCGCTGGTAGAGGTCCCAGATCTCGGCGCCGTAGCTCGTGGCGAGCAATTCGGGGGCCGACTGCCCGAAGAAGCCGCGCAGGTTGGCCACGTCGCGCAGCAGCATGCGGCTGGCGTGGTTGTTGCCGGCGGCGTCCACCGCCTGCGGCAGGTCGATGATCACCGGCCCGTCTTCGGCGAGCAGGATGTTGAACTCAGACAGGTCGCCGTGCACGACACCGGCGCAGAGCATGCGCACCACTTCCTTCAGCAGCGTGGCATGGTGCGCGCGCGCCTCCTCGAGCGTGAAGGCGACGTCGTTCAGCCGCGGCGCGGCATCGCCGTTCGCATCGGCCACCAGCTCCATCAGCAGCACGCCGTCGTGGAAGTTGTACGGCCGGGGCACGCGCACGCCGGCCGCCGCCAGCCGGTACAGCGCATCGACCTCGGCGCTCTGCCAGGCCGCCTCCTGCGCCTGCCGGCCGAACTTCGTGCCCTTGGCCATGGCGCGCGCCTGGCGCGAGTTCTTCACCTTGCGGTTCTCGGTGTAGTCCACCGCCTGGCGGAAGCTGCGCTGCGTCGCCTCCTTGTAGACCTTGGCGCAGCGTGTCTCATCGCCGCAGCGCACGACGAACACCATCGCCTCCTTGCCGCTCATCAGCTGGCGCACGACGGTGTCGATCAGGCCCTCTTCGATCAGCGATTGCAGGCGCGGGGGAGCCTTCATGCGCGAGGCCGCCCGCCGCCGCCGCCCGGACGGCCGCCGCGGCGCATCTGCGCCAGCGGGCGCTTGCCGCCGAGCTGGCGCTCGATGCCGTCGTTGAGCAGGCTGCGCAGCGCCTGCACCTCGTCGACATGGCCGTAGATGCCGGGGAAGCGCAGGTCCAGCCACAGCCACAGCGTGCAGGCGCGCAGTGCCTGTTCCATGCGATCGAGCCGGCTGTGCGCGTCGACCTCGTCGAGGAACCAGGGCCGCCCGGCGCGGCCGGTCAGCGCATGCGCGTTGGTCCAGCCGAGGAAGGCCTGCAGCTGCGTGTCGGTGCGCGTGTCCACCGGCGCCTGCGCATAGATGAAGCGCTCCTTCAGCGTCAGCTTCGGCGCGCTGTCGTCCAGCGCCTCGGCCAGCTGCAGCATCTGCTCGAGCTCGGCGACCTGGAAATGCGCGTCGTCCAGCCGCAGCTGCTCGACGAACACGCCGAGCACCTCGCGCAGCCTGCTGCGATTCAGCCGCGAGGCGATGGTCTCGACGTGCCAAGGGTTGGGCGCCACCGGCGCCTTGAAGTCTCGCGGCGCCTTCGCCTGCTTGACGATCAGCTCGCGCAGTTCGCGCGCCGCGGTGGGCTCGGCGGTGTCGAGCACGCCGGCGAAGCCCTCGTCGTGCATGCCGAAGCGGCCGGCGCGGCCGGCGATCTGGTGCACCTCGGTCTCTTCGAGCGGGCGGTCGCCCTCGCCGTCGAACTTCTCCAGCGTGCTGAACAGCACGCGGCGGATCGGCAGGTTCAGGCCCATGCCGATGGCGTCGGTGGCCACCAGGATGTGCGCCTCGCCGCTGGCGAAACGCTCCGCCTCGCGGCGGCGCACCTCGGGCGGCAGCGCACCGTAGATCACCGCCACCGGGTGGCCGGCGGCGGAGATCTGGTCGCGCAGCATCAGCACGTCGCGGCGGCTGAAGGCCACCACCGCGTCGCCGAGCTGCAGCGAGGCCAGCGGCACCGGCCGCGGCAGCAGCTGCACATGCTGCTTGCGCTCGAAGCGGCGCACCGTGCAGCGCTCGCCGCACAGGCCGAGCAGCTTCTCGATCGCCGGCACCGCGTAGTCGGAGCAGATCACGATCACCTCGTTGGCCGGCACGCCGACGATGGCCTGCGTCCAGGCCCAGCCGCGCGAAATGTCGAACAGCATCTGCGCCTCGTCGATCACCGCCACGTCGATGGCCTTGCGCGTGTTGACCATCTCGATGGTGCTCGACACCACGCGGGCGTCGTCGGCCGGCACGTTCTCCTCGCCGGTGAGCAGCGAGCAGGGCACGCCGCGCGCGACGAGCCGGTCGCGGCCTTCGAGCGCGAGCAGGCGCAGCGGCGCGAGGTAGGCGCCGTCCAGCGCTTGCGCGAGGCGCTCGAAGGCGGCGTGCGTCTTGCCGCTGTTCGGCGGGCCGACGTAGAGCGTGACGCTGCGCTGCAGGTGGCGCGCGGTCTCGAAGCTGTCGGGATAACGCTGGAAGGCGAGCTCGCTGTTCAGGCCCTCGAGCATGTCGAGTTCGGTGACGCGGTGCTCCCAGCGGTCCTGCGCGCGCGTGCAGGCGGCCTTCATCGCCGGCAGCGGCACCGGCGCGGCGCACTCGGCCTGCAGGCGCGGCAGCAGCAGCTCGAGCCGGCGCGGCTGGTAGGCGTGGCTGCGCGCCACCAGCGCGGCCAGGTGAGCGCGCAAGTCCTCGGCCTGCGGGTGCGGCGGCGGCGCACCGAGTTCGGCGCGCAGCGCTTCGAGGTTGCCGCTTCGGTGGAAGGCCCAGGCGAGCTCGGCATCCACCGGCACGCGAAAGGCCACCGTGATGCTCCACGGCCGCCCCTCGGGCACCGGCACGGACAGCGGCTTCTGCACTTCGCGCACGAAACCGCCGCCTTCGCGCACCACGCCGTTGGCTTCCAGCGCGGCGCGCCGTTCCAGCATCTGCGGCAGCGTGGTGCCGCCGCTGCCCACCACCTCGAGGTGGGCCAGGGCGCTGTCCATCAGCGCCGGGTCGATCCAGCGGCTCGGCCGCGCGCCGGCGGCGGCCTTCTGCAGCAGCACCAGGCCGAGGCGATCGAGCTGCACCGTCGGGTTGCCGGCGTCGTCGCTGTAGTCGGCCGGCGTCACCACCTGCGGCAGCAGGAAGGCGGCGCGGCGGATGCGTTCGAGCTGCGCGCGGCCGATGTGCGGCGGCACGCGCTGTGCATGGCGGGGGTCGGGCAGGTTCAGCGAATCGCTGCTGCGCGAGGGAGCGGGTGCGGCGGCGCCGGGGGGATGCGAGACGGGCATGGAGGGGGCAGAGTCGGACTGCCGACTCTAACCCCTGGCCTCGCCCGGCCCAGTCCGCCGGCGCGGCGAGGCCGCCGCTAGCGGCGTGCCACCACCACCTCGAGGTACTCGCTGGGCGCCACGAACGCATGTGCGCCGCCCCGGTTGGCGCCCTCGAACAGCTCGATCATGTCGCGCTCCAGCGCTGCGGCCTGCTCCGGCGGCAGCGCGCCGAAGGCCTTGTGCACCGGCCCGTACCAGGTGCGGAACACCTCGACGAAGTGCGCCGCCGAGCGGTAGCGGAAGGTGAACTGGCGCGGCGTGACGGCGATGGCCGCCGCGCGCTCGCCGAACAGCGCCTTCAGGTGCGGCTCAGAGCCCCACAGCGAGGGCGATTGCACGCCGGCCGGCGGCGGCATGTAGCGGCCCAGCACCTTGAACAAGCGGCCGATCAGGCTGTCGGGCGTCCAGTTCGCCATGCCGATGCGGCCGCCGGGGCGGCACACGCGCGCCATCTCGGCGGCGCTGCGCGTGTGGTCGGGCGCGAACATCACGCCGAAGGTGGACAGCACGGCGTCGAAGCTGGCGTCGGCGAAGGGCAGTGCCTCCACGTCGGCCACCTTGAACTCGATGTCGAGCCGCTCGGCGCGCGCGCGCTCGGCGCCGCGGTCGAGCAGGCTGGCCACGTAGTCGGTCGACGTCACGCGGGCGCCGCGCCGCGCCGCGGCCAGCGTCGCGTTGCCATTGCCGGCGGCAACGTCGAGCACGCGCTCGTCCCAGCGCAGGTCGCAGGCTTCGGCGAGCTGTTCGCCGACCCATTGCAGCGTGGTGCCCACCACGGCATAGTCGCCGGACGACCAGGCGGCCTGCTGGCGCGCCTTCACGGCGGCGAGGTCGGGCTTTGCGGGATGGCTGCTCGCGGCGGCCATGGTAGATGCTTCGTTCATGAGAGTGCTCCGTTCAGTGCCAATCGGTGAGCCCTCGCGGTGCGTGGGGCTGGGCCGCAGCTTGCGCGCCGGGCGTGGCAGCCGCCGTGGATGCAGGCATGGAAACTAGCGTGGAAATCCGCCTGCTCGGGCCGCTGGCGCTGCAACGCGGCGGCCAGCCGATCGCCCTGCCGCCCTCGCGCAAGCTGCGTGCCCTGCTCGCCCACCTGGCGCTCGCAAACCGGCCGCTGTCGCGCGACGCGCTGTGCGAGCTGCTCTGGGACCTGCCCAGCGATCCGCGGGCCGAGCTTCGCGGCTGCTTGAGCAAGCTGCGCGGCTTGCTCGATGGCCCCGACCGAAGGCGTGTGCTGACCGAGGGCGATGCGATCCGGCTCGACCTCGCCGATGTATCGGTGGACGTGCTCGAACTCGACCGCGCCGCGCACGCCGGACTGGCGTCGCTGGATGCTGCTGCGCTTCGCGCGTTGGCTGCGCGCTTCGCGGGCGAGTTCCTGCAGGGGCTCGAGATCGCCCGCAGCGCGCCCTACAGCGCCTGGCTGGTCGGCCAGCGCCGCCGCCTGCGCGCGCTGCACGCCGCCGTGCTGGAGCACCTGGCCGCCGCGCTGCCGCCGGACGGCGACGACGCGCTGGCCTGCCTGGCGTCGTGGCTGCAGCTTGCCCCCTTCGACCGGCGCGCGCACGAGCGTCTGCTCGACGCGCTGGCCGAACGCGGCGAACTGCGCGCCGGCGACGAGCACCTCGCCGCCGCGTGCCGCCAGTTCGAGGCCGAAGGCCGCGATGCCGGGCCGCTGGCACATGCCTGGCGCAGCGCGAAGCAGCGACATGCCGCTCCACGTCCGGAGACGCAGATCGAGCTCGTCGCGCGTCCCGACACCACGCGCGCCGCGCCGCGTCGCGCCTCCATCGCGGTGATGCCGTTCGCCGACACCTCGGGGCCGTCGGCCGCCGGCCTGGGCGGCGCGCTCGCGCACGACGTCACGATGCGGCTGGCCAAGCTGCGCAGCATGTTCGTGATCTCGCAAGGCAGCACCAGCGCGCTCGATGCACGCGGCCTGGGCGCCGAGGAGGCGGCCCGTGCGCTCGACGTCGATTACGTGGCCAGCGGCACGCTGAGCCGCCAGGGCGAGCGCCTGAGGCTGGCGGCGCAGTTGGTCGAGACACGCAGCGCGCGCATCCTCTGGTCGGACGTGCTGGAGGCGCCGCGGCGCGACACCTTCGCGGTGCTCGACGAGATCGGCAACCACCTCGTCGCCGCGATCGCCAGCCAGGTCGAGATGGCGGAGCGCAACCGCGCCGTGCTCAAGCCGCCGAACCAGCTCGACGCCTGGGAGGCGTTCCACCGCGGCCTGTGGCACATGTACCGCTTCCATCGCGACGACAACGAGCAGGCGCGGCACTTCTTCGAGACCGCGATCCGCCTCGACCCGACCTTCGCGCGGCCCTACGCAGGGCTGTCGTTCACGCATTTCCAGAACGCCTTCCTCGGCTGGGGCGAGCGTGTGCACGAGACCGAGCTGGCCTACCGCAGCGCCGCGCAAGGCGTGCTCGCCGACGACCAGGACCCGGCCGCACGCTGGGCGCTGGGGCGCGCGCACTGGCTGCGCGGGCACATCCCCGAGTCGATCGTCGAGCTCGACATGTCCGTCGCGCTGAGTCCGAACTTCTCGCAGGGGCACTACACGCTGGCCTTCGTCAACTCGCAGTCGGGCGATGCGCAGGCGGCCATCGCCTCGTCGGACCATGCCCGCGAGCTGAGCCCGTTCGACCCGCTGCTGTTCGCCATGCTCGGCGCGCGCGCGCTCGCGCTGATGCGGCTGGGCCGCCACGACGAAGCCGCCGACTGGGCACTGAAGGCCACCGCGCGGCCGAACGCGCATGTGCACATCCTGGGCATCGCCGGGCACTGCCTCGCGCTGGCCGGCCGGCACGACGACGCGCAGCGGATCATGGCCTCGATCCGTGCCAGCGCGCCGGGCTACGGCATCGACGATTTCCTCGGTGCCTTCCGCTTCGATGTCGAGGCCACGGCGCTGATCCGCCGGGTGGCGCCGCAGCTCGGTTGGCACTGATCGCGGGGGCGCGGCGGCCGCGCTCCGATAATCCGGCATGAGCACCTCTGCCCCGAACGCCGACACCGGCCCCGCCTTCGCCACCCTGCCGCTGCCGCCCGCCACGCTGGAAAACCTGCAGCGCCTGGGCTACGAGTCCATGACGCCGATCCAGGCAGCCAGCCTGCCGCTGGCGCTGGCCGGGCACGACCTGATCGCGCAGGCCAAGACCGGCAGCGGCAAGACCGCCGCCTTTTCGCTCGCGCTGCTGGCCAACCTGAACCCGCGCCGCTTCGCCGTCCAGGCGCTGGTGCTGTGCCCGACACGCGAGCTGGCCGAGCAGGTCACGCAGGAGGTGCGCCGCCTGGCGCGCGCCGAAGACCACATCAAGGTGCTGACGCTGTGCGGCGGCAGCACGATGCGCCCGCAGCTCGCCAGCCTGGAGCACGGCGCGCACATCGTGGTGGGCACGCCGGGCCGGCTCATGGACCACCTGGAGCGCGGCAGCCTGAACCTGGAGGCGCTGAACACGCTGGTGCTCGACGAGGCCGACCGCATGCTCGACATGGGCTTCTTCGACGACATCGCCACCGTCGTCAAGCAGTGCCCGAAGCAGCGCCAGACGCTGCTGTTCTCGGCCACCTACCCCGAGGGCATCGCCAAGCTCTCCGCCGCCTTCATGCGCGAGCCCAAGGAGGTGAAGCTGGTCGAGCGGCATGCCGCCACCAAGATCCGCCAGCTGTTCTTCGAGGTGCGCGAGGACGAACGTCTGCACGCCGTCTCGCTGCTGCTCGACCACTACCGGCCGGTGAGCACGCTGGCCTTCTGCAATACCAAGCAGCAGTGCCGCGACCTGGTGCAGGTGTTGCGCGCGCAGGGCTACGCGGCGCTCGAGCTGCACGGCGACCTCGACCAGCGCGACCGCGACCAGGTGATGGTGCGCTTCGCCAACCGCAGCTGCAGCGTGCTGGTGGCCACCGACATCGCCGCGCGCGGGCTCGACATCGCCCAGCTCGAGGCGGTGATCAACGTCGACGTCTCGCCCGAGCCCGACACGCACACCCACCGCATCGGCCGCACCGGCCGCGTCGATGCCGAAGGCTGGGCCTTCACGCTGGCCAGCATGGACGAGATGGGCCGCGTGGGTGTGATCGAGAAGGCCGGCGGCTTCGAGTCCGAGTGGAAGAAGCTCCCCGAGCTGACCCCTGCCGGCCGCGAGCCGCTGCGCCCGCCGATGCGCACGCTGCAGATCGTCGGCGGCCGCAAGGAGAAGATCCGCCCCGGCGACGTGCTGGGCGCGCTGACCAAGGACATGGGCTTCGCCGGCACGCAGATCGGCAAGATCAACGTCAACGAGTTCTCCACCTACGTGGCGGTGGAGGCCGACATCGCGGCCGAGGCGCTGAAGCGCCTGTCGGCCGGCAAGGTGAAGGGGCGCAGCGTGAAGGTGAGGCTGCTGGACGACTGAGCCGCTGCCACGCGCCTACAGATCCAGGTCCACCCAGACAGCCGCGTGATCCGAGGCGACTTGCCGAGGCAGGGTCAACTCCGGGTAGACCTCCCATTTCACGGGCCTGACGCCGGGCCACATGCCCTTGCGCCAGACGCCGCCGCCCTTCACGCTCGCCCAGGCCGCCGGCGACAGCAGGATGTAGTCGATCTTGTTCGACGCGGTGCATGAGCCGAACGTGCCCGGGTGTCCGCCGTCGTCGAACGCGGCATGCGTGAAGACGTCCCGAAGATCGGTGTCGCGGAGCAGGGGCTGAAGCGCGTCGCTTCCGGGCGTGTCGTTGAAGTCCCCGACGACCGCGACGAGATCCTCGCCATCCGAGCGCTTGCCTTCGTAGATGGACTTGATGCGCTGCGCCTGGGCGCGCCGGCGGGCATTGGAGTCCTTCGCCGAACCGAAGCCCTTGCTCTTCAGGTGATTGGGAAGGATCCAGAGCACCCGTCCGTCGGCCAGGCCGATCCCGTATTCCGGGCAATCGCGGGAGAAGATCCGGTTGCCCTTCGCATCACGATCGTCGACGTGGCTGCGCATGGGGCCGATCTGATACGGCGGGCGCGTCAGCAGGCCGACATCGATGCCACGCGGGTCGTTCCCGTCGATGAGCATCACGCCGGGAAACGGCGCGCCGCCCAGGCCCCGGATGATCTCGTCGTTGAAGGCGGCGAGCGCCGGCCGGCTCTCCGCCTCGACCACGGCCAGGACGTCGGCCTCGATGTCCATCATGACCCGCGCCGTGTTGCGCATGGCTTCGTCGTCGACCGGCTTCTCGATCAGTTCCAGCGAACCCGACCAGTCCGCGCGCCCGTTGGCGACGATCTCCACGGGGCCCGCCTTGGGCCGCTTGAGCAGGTCGCCCCGGTTCTGCCGAAGCCTCACGAACGGCCCCTCGTCCGACTTGGCCAGGCCGAGGCTCGTGAGCAGTTCGACCATGCGCGACTTGCGAGCCGCGGTGTAGTTGATCTCGCCGAGAAGCGCGCTCAGCCGTGCGAACTTGTCGAGCACGGGCTTTCCTTCTGCCCAGGTGTCCAGGTTCATGGCCTTGGCGCGATCGAAGAGATTCTCGACGTTGAAGGTGGCGAGTCGCATGTCGGTCCCCTGGGTTCAGAAGCGATTCAGGTCATTCGAGGTCACAGCGGACCGACAGCGTCACGCTGGCGGCCAGTTCCTTCAGCGCCGGCTCCGCGGCGCACGCCAGCAGCCCCTCGGCGAGCAGATCGCTGCGGTGCGTGCTGCGTCCGGCGTAGTCGAAATGCGTCTCGACGATCTGCTCGGGCTTGATCTTCGCGAGGAACTTCGGGTAGCGGCTGCGCACCTTCTGCAGGATGTCGTTCTCCTGGAACACCGCCAGCCGCCGGGCCGGCTTGTTCTGGTTCTGCATGCCATCGAAGACCCGCGGCGAGGTGTTGAAGACCACCGCGTCCACGCCCTCCCAGAACGAAACCGACAGGGCCAGCCCGCCGCCGAGCGAGTGCCCGGTCACCGTCACGGCCCGCTCGGGATGAGCCTTCATGTACTCGCGCACATGCTTCTTGGCGCTCTTGTACGGGATGGAAATGCCCACCGCCACGTTGCCGGCGAACCAGTCGATCTTCTCCTTCGTGCCCTTGAAGGCGAAGACGGTGCGCTGCGAGTTCGAGTCTTCCCAGATGTCGAACTGCAGGTTGGAGAACACGTCGCCGACGGGCGTCTTCGGCTGGTAGGAGTTGCGGCCTTCGGCCACCGACCCACCTTGCAGATCGACCTTCTTCCAGCCCAGGCGGTCGAGCTCGAAGCGGGTCTTGCCGGGATCGTCGGCATAGGCGTTGGAGGCCATCATCGAATACAGCGCCACCTCGTTCGCGAGCGCCCGCGTCAGCGGCCGGGCCACATCGGCCTGCGCAGGGGCGGCCAGCGCGGCCAGGGCGACGCACCAGGCTTTCGACATCTTCTTCATGGCTGCCTCGCGAAGGCGGATCCCTTCTTGTCCTTGAAATAGCGCACCGACAACCTGCAGGCCATGATGTTCATGGCGTGCTGGCGCAGCGCACTGCCGTGGCTGAGATCGACGCCCTGGCACAGTGCGACCGGACCGCCTTCGGAGCCCCACTCGGGGCCGGAGAAGCACGGCGCGATCTCCGTCAGCGCATCGCCCATTTCGTGCAGGAAGAACATGCTCGGCGACTCGCTCGGAAGGGGCGTCCCGGGAGCGACGCAGAACTCGCCCGGATCCTGCCGGCGCCCCTGCGTGAAGCGTTCGCGCGCGGCCAGGGGAAAGAGCGTGTGTCCCCCGTCGACCGGCGAAGGATTGAAGCCGACCACCCGTGTCGCTTCGGGGACACGCAGGTACGCGTAGCGGGCCAGTCCTGCCCCGAGCGAGTGGCCGACCATGGTGATGAGCGGCAGTTCGATGGCGTCGCTGCGCGGTGGCGGGCCCACCCCCGCCCGCGCCTGGCCGAGTTGCCATTCGTAGCGAAGGAACTCGATCATGTAGATCTGCTCGACGATGCGCCGCGCGCTGGCCTCGGCCTGCTTGTAGTGATCCCAGAAGCCGGGCAGCAGGGCCGTGATGGGTCGCAGGTTCGAGAACCATCCGCCGTAGCCGGCGGTGCCGCGGAACACGAGGGCATATTCCTGCTGGCCCACGGCGACCGGGTCCTTGCGGATGCGGCGCCAGACCTCGATCGCGAAATCCGGAACGAAGATGCGCCACTCCCGGGTGAAGGCGTACTTCTCGAGTTCCCGGGCCCGTTCCCAACCAAACTCTCGTGCTGCCTCCTTGATCGGCACCTTGGGCCTGGCGCTCGATCGGTCGTCGCACTGCGAATCCTGCTGCGGAACCGCATCCTCGAACCCTTCGTCTCCGGCGTTGAAGATCTCCTTGACCTTGTCCGGCTCGCGGATCTCGCCCAGGCAAGGCTGCGAAGCCTGGCACTGCTGCGTACGCGCCCGGGTGTACAGGCTGCTCACTTCCTCCCGCGTGATGCCCTTCCCGTTCGTGATCCTCTGGATCAGATCGTCGTTGACCACCAGCTGCAGACGCTCGATCGCCGCGCCCCGCGTCCGGTAGACGTCGGCCGCCAGGGCGGCATACGGCAGATAGAACCCGGCGATGCACTGGCCATCGGGTTGCGGCGGCGTTGGCTCCTGCGGCGATTGACCTACGTGAAGCGTGCTGCATGCCGTCAGCAACCCGACGACGAAGGCGAGGTTCACCGCGCGAATCGATCGAGAACGTTCCATCCCAGCCTCCCCAGGCTTCATGCTGATGCGGACGCCATGCGAGCGCATTGATCCGGTGCAATGAGACTGCCTGCAGCAGAATGCGGGCGCATCCCCAGACCGAACCATGTCCCGACCGATCTGCGCCGCGGCCGCCGCCGTGGCAATCGCCCTCCTGCTGGCAGGCTGTGCCGTGCCGGGCCGCATGGCCGAGCCGGCCGGCATGGGCCCTACCGAGGCACGCGAGGCGATCGTGCGCCTGCTGCCAGCGGGCACGGACGACCGCGCCGGCTGGGCCGCCGACATCCACGCTGCGCTGTCGACGCTGGAACTGCCGTCGACGCCGGCGAACTTGTGCGCCGTGCTGGCCGTGACCGAGCAGGAATCGGGCTTTCGCGCCGACCCGGCGGTGCCGGGCCTCGGTGCCATCGCGCGCAAGGAAATCGAGCGCCGCGCCGACGAGGCCGGCGTGCCCAGGCTCGCGCTGCGCGCCGCGCTCGCACTGAACTCGCCCGACGGCCGCAGTTACGCCGAGCGCATCGACGCGGTGAAGACCGAGCGGCAGCTCAGCGAGATCTTCGAGAACTTCATCGGCATGGTGCCGCTGGGCAAGACCTTCTTCGAGAGCCGCAACCCGGTGCGCACCGGCGGTCCGATGCAGGTGAGCATCGCCTTTGCCGAAGCGCAGGCCAAGGCGCGGCCCTACCCCTACCCGGTGCGCGAGTCGATCCGGCGCGAGGTGTTCACGCGCCGTGGCGGCCTGTACTTCGGCGCGGCGCACCTGCTCGCCTACGACGCGCCCTACGACCAGCCGATCTACCGCTTCGCCGACTTCAATGCCGGCCGCCTGGCCAGCCGCAATGCAGCCTTCCAGAACGCGCTGGCCGTGGCCTCGGGGCTGCCGTTGGCGCTCGACGGCGACCTGCTGCCGCGAGGCAGCGGGGCCCCGCGCGGCGAGACCGAGCGTGCCGCCGGAACGATGGCTGGCCGGCTCGGCCTGGGCGAGCCGGCGATCCGGCGCGACCTCGAGAAGGGCGAAGACGCCGACTTCGCGAACACCGCGCTCTACGAGCGCGTCTTCGCCTATGCCGAGCGGCTGGACAAGCGAGCACTGCCGCGCGCCGTGCTGCCGCGCATCGACCTGCACAGCCCGAAGTTCACGCGCAAGCTGACCACCGAGTGGTTCGCCCGGCGCGTCGACGAGCGCCACCGCCGCTGCCTGGATCGCATCGGAGCGCCGCGCGTCGACTGAGATCTCACGCCCTGCGCCCTCAAGTCGCCGCCGCGCCGGCCGATCTAGACAGGTGTAGTGACAAGGGGTGACGAGATGGGCGATGCATGGAGCCAGGCCACGACCGCCTGGATCGCGGTTGCCGGGCTGCTGGCCGTGGCAGGGCTCGCGCTCGCGTGGCGCCGGCGCGCCGCGCCGACCACCCCTGCTTCGGCGCCGGCCCGATCGGCGGACGCGCAGCGTGACCCGCTCACCGGCCTGATGACGCGCGCCGCCTTCGAGGTGGCACTGCAGAACGGCCTGGCGACCGCCGAGAAGACCGGCAGCGACAGCTGCGTGCTCTACGTCGGCCTGGAAGGTTTC
>Ga0209717_1000866_pt1 | contig 35212 bp, 28 predicted proteins | sample AD_UKC048_MetaG_FD_184418 | JGI IMG/M metagenome (GOLD analysis project Ga0209717, IMG submission 184418) | Active sludge microbial communities of municipal wastewater-treating anaerobic digesters from USA - AD_UKC048_MetaG (SPAdes) (version 2) | ecosystem: Engineered > Bioreactor > Anaerobic >...
CTGGTCGACGGAGACGGAGATAAGGAGTACTTTCTTTACATATATATGTTACTGTCTGGCAAAACCAAAGCCCGGAGGACCTCCGCCGATGGCAGCGCATATGTAACAATCAAAGTGGAGGACGACAATACTGCTCCGAACCAGAATACTCCTTATTACGACAAATATCCGGTAACCCAACCCGAAGCCTCTCTTCTAAAAGCAAAATTACAGGCTTTTGGTATTGAAGAGGAAGCCACACCGCTCACCATAGAAGTGCTGCAAGAATCAACAAATATTGATGGCGATACTAAAAGCAGCTACAAAGTGTCTGTCGCTTTTTCCCATTCCGATAATGCAGGAGCAACCAACGGAAAAATTGTGTTCAATGCGCCCTATTTATATCTAACAAATCCGAATGCAGAAATTGGCAGTTCTGATGATACCGACGTGGAATTTGTACCACGTTGCCATATTCCACTCGAAGGCGGCTACGATCTTCAAACCCCTGCTCTGGATGCCGTAGCGACGGTTGTAAACGGATGTTACACCGAAACTATTCAATTGAATAATATAGGAAGCAACAATTTGGAGGTAAGTGCACTCAATCTGAATTCAAACCTTGCAACCTATCAGGATGCCAACCGGAAAGCCGGGCATTATGAAGTAGTGGTGGAGTTTCCCGCACCCATGGCAGCCATGGCCATGGCCGCAGCACCTCCCCGGCGAAAAGGAAGACTGCGTAATCGCAGCTCCGATACGAACCCCAATGGCTTTATCGATTAAAAACCAGATGATTATAATTTCAGTGCCCGTCAGTTGTAATACCTGATGGGCCTATTCAACCTTGCGCCGGACTATTATGAAACTACAATTCTTTTTAATGCTCATCTGCCTGGAAATTTCTTCTGTCTCCAACGCGCAGGCAACCCCGGATTCTATCGACGAACTGATTCTTCAGGCGATGGATGCACGGGAAGAAGCAGATTTTCAGACGGCACGGCGCCTGGGACAAACTGCAATAGATCTTGCCAGGCAACTGCCAAAGCCATATTTTAAAGGAATGGCAGACGGGTATATGCAGATCGGGCGGGCTTATAAAGATGAATTAAAATATGACCTCGCTCTGGAGAACTATGAAAAGGCGCTCCAGATCCGCATTAGTAATAAGGATATTGCCGGTATTGCCAGTATCCATAACAATTTGTCGAGTATATACTCCGAAGCCAGGTTGTATGGCACCGCCCGCAAGAATTCAGACACTGCCGTGGCCATCTACAGCAGTTTGCCCGGCAAAAAACTGGAACTGGCACGGTCGTATAACAATCTGGCCAATGCATTGCAAGGGCTTATGAAGTTGGACCTGTCCATCGAATCCAATCTCAAATCGATTGCACTTCTCGATCCTTCCGACACTGCGCATTGGGCAACCCTGATCGACGCGGAATATGGCCTGGCCAAACGAAACATCGAATTGGGCCGGTATGAGGATGCCCGGCAACACCTACATAAAATGATGGAACTGGCGCAGAAAAATGGCGATCCGCAGGATATCGCTGAAGTGTATGAAACCTTGGGGGTAGTCGAGTTGAGAAGCGACCACCTCAATGAATCCCTCAATTACCTGAACGAATGCATTAAAATATGTATACGGGATAGTATTGACGCCCCGGATCTCATGAGTAACATCTATTTAAATCTGGGAGAAATTTACGCCTCCATGTCAAAATTCGAGATGTCCATAGATGCTTATACTAAAGTCAGGAACTATTTGCATGAGGGAGAATACAACGAGATCGATGAGGAAATGCTGCAAAAAAGGCTGATCCTTACGGAGGAAATGCAGAAAAATTATTACATCCGGAATACCCTGTTTATTGTCCTTATTTCCGCACTGGCATTTGTTGTATTTCTCTTATACCGGCTGGTAAGAGCCCGGGCCGAAAAAATGGTGGAAAAAGAAGAGCGCCTGCGGATTCAGGAAGAAGCCCTTGTTACCAAAAAGGAACTGCTCGATACCAAGGAAAAACTTCAACTTACACGCCACAGTATCATTCAGGATAGCCTGGAATCGCTATTGCCATATATTGAAACGGCCCTTCGATTACCTGCCTCGGAAACGTTTCAGGAAAATTTCCTGCGTTTTCGCCGGATGGTTCAAAGGCTCCTCAGAAAACTGGATGAGCCCCTTGAAACAATAGGACGGCCCCTCAAATTACTTGCTTTTGCCAAAGAAATGCACCAATGTGCGGAAGATTCGGCCTACATGAAAGTCAACCACGAATCCACTCTAGACGATGCAGGTTCTTACCCGCTTTCCCCTGTCGTAGCATATCAACTTGAAATCATTATCAATCTGGCTTTTACCAATATCCGCAAACATGCCGCCTGCAAGAAGTCTACTCTTGCCTTCGACGTAGTCGGCAACGCATTGCTCCTCGAAATATCCGATGACGGCGTAGGGTTTGATCCCGATATGGAAACTGACAGACAAGGAGTAAAAGATATCCGGTTACGGGTAGATAAACTGCACGGCACCTGCCTGTTCGACTCAGCCCCCGGGCAAGGCTGCCGCATCCAAATAAAAATCCCTTCATTCATGCCGCCCGAATCATAAACAGAAAATTGTATCCGCGGATACAATTTTCGAACACGTTTTTTGGCTGGCCGGCAACCCAATCCCTTATCACCTGATAATCAAATATTATGATCAAGATTTTTGCAGTAGACGACAGCGACCAGTTTCTCGACTCCCTGGCGAGTTTTTTCGCGCCCTTCCCGAAACAATACAGTGTTGTAGGCTTGTTCAGCGCTTTACAGGATGAAGATGGTATCCAGGATATGCTCGATACCTTCATGATGGCCAAACCCGATATAGTACTGATGGATTTTTCGTTCGATCTGATACAACGTCCGGTTGATTTTGGTATCGTACTCATCAAGCGCATCCTTGAAAAACGCCCTGCACAAAAAATCATCATGCTGGTAGGTGATCAGTTCGACGAAGATGATCAGCTGATGACCAAACTGAAACGATCCTTTCAGGCTGGAGCAGTGGCTTACCTGCGAAAAGATGAACCCCATACCTGGATGGAAAGTATTCGGGAAACGGTTTTGGAACACTCCCCAAAACATTTAATACCCGATACGATTATCCCTATTTTCGTGGAAAGCCTCAAAAAAGGCCGCGACCTGCACCTGACCATGCGTGAAACGGAAGCCATTTATTACCTCTCCGCCGATAAAAAGGTAAAAGAAGTAGCAGATCTGATGGAAATCGGTTTCGACGGCGCCACCTTCCACCTGGAAAATGCCAAAGTCAAATTGGGCGTAAAAACCTTGCAGGGGCTGATCGCGCAGGCATTCCGATTCGGAATCGTGTCATAAAATATCACCCCATCACGGAAGCCTCTTAAATCCCGTCCGCACTTCCAGAACCTAATTCACTACAATCCTGAACTGTAGCCCGCTGCCCGGTTACAGCAGGCCACTCTATTCTATTCACCAAACTTTTTACGCATTATGAAAAACCGATTTTCTCTTTGTGTCTTCACTTGCCTTCTGACTATCTTGGCCGAAACACTGCCGGCACAGCCTTTTCAAACCGATTTCGGCTACCCGTCCAGCGACGAGATTGCATGGGATGAAATTCTGGAATCTACCGGTATCGGTGTCACCCTCATTAATTCCGAACATTCAACGAACCCTTCCATTCGTTTAACCGCCCACAACCCGCTGGATGGAAGACCCATATGGAGCATCAGAATTGTTCAGAGCAGAGAAAGGCGCTTCGAAAGCCGTGCTTTGGCCAACTGGCCGTCTAAAGGACCGACTAAAAATTTTTACGTCACAGGCCTCGACCGGGCCGCTATCAGCACTTACTCGAATGCCTTTCTACTGCAAACCGGGCCGCCGGCTAACATGGCCAGCCGTTATTTTACCAAACTGAAGTCGGAAAAAAGCAGGCTGGATTGGGGTGTGAGCCTGGAAGAAGACGATCACCATATCACCTTCGTGGCAGGAAATTCGCAGCCTGGCATTCTTCGTTTTCTGAAAACGCAACCTGGCTATTTCTGGGCTGCCCGATTCGATGGCAATCTCACCAATAAACCCGTTTGGAGCTACCATTACTTTGTTTCGGATACTGCCCGGCTTCATTTTTCAATTGCCGAATCCTGCCTGGGAGCTTATCAAATTCCGCGTGGATTGGAAAATCGGGGGTTGGCCGTTGTGGGTCATTATTATCGCCAGGGTGAAAAAAACAGGCACACTTTTGTTTCCATGATCGATTTTAATAGTGGAAAGGAAATCTGGCGCACCACTTGTCCCTCAGATTTCCCTGTTGATGCCGGAGAGAGTATCGTATACGACCCGATCCATAAATGGTACGTAATTGCCGGGTATGCGACCGGAAACGATGGCCGGAAGCGATTATACCTGTGTATCGTGGATAATGCCGGCAATTTTTTAGGCGGAAACGTATTCGAGGCCTCGCCCGGCAATCGAATCGCGGATATACATGCCAGGGATCTTTGTATCAGTCGCGGAAAAAAATCAGTAGTCGCCACAGGGTATATTGCAAGAGAAGAAAGCGGTATAAAAGTATACAAGACATTCGCTGCAGAACTCCCCCTGGATATTCGAATGGCTACCCCATTATGGGCGTACTATTATGAAGAATCTTTTCCGGACCTGCCCGGCTCCGAGGCGATCCGGGAAATCGCTTCTCCGGACAACTTTAGCCCAGGCTACCTGATCACGACCGGTGGCAGACTTGGTCGGCAGACGACTGGAAATTCCGACGCTCAAATACTAAAAACGGATCCCTCCGGAACCATCGACCCTTTACGTGAGAAATGCGGAATGAAAGAAATTAAACTGGATCCACAAATCCAGCAAACACAAGCACGCCGGTTTAAATTCACCCAAAAGCGGATAGGCTGGATTACCGGCCGTGCCTATGTCGAAGAGGTTTCTATTGAAAGTACGTCCTGTGAAGAATAGCGTTACAGACAAATTCCACCTTAGCGTACCAGACACATATATACAACTGCCGCCGGTACTGATCACCGGCGGCAGTTGTTTTTTTCAGACGTAACCAACACCCAATTTACGGAGGCATACATACTACCAAGATGGGTAGTAGGCCCTCCGAAACATAGTAAAAAACAGCATTTTCTGGTTCTTTTTTACTGATTTCATCCTGCCTATTTTCCCGACAAGCCGGAGGCACCAATTTTAGAATGCTATCATCTCCCCAATTTTGTCAGGCAATACAGACGCGGCCAACGCAGAAGTACCTGCAGGAATTCTCTGTTCTTCTACATGAATAGGGCGCAACTCCGGGAGCGAATGTACCGGACAAATTATCCAAAATTTTCAATTCCAATTATGTCTAGCAACATCCAACAACACGGCCGGAAAGTGACTCCTGTTATTCCGCCACTGCCAGTGGAAGATGGCGAACTGGGCGTACTGCTCGCAGAAGCCAGCTCTTTTATCAATGCTCCGGAGGCGCGCAGGCGTTATGGTGTTTCAGGTGCAAATCGAACGGTCGCAGTACTGGATACCGGCCTGCGCACAACGCATGTAGACTTTGCCGGCAAGGTACTGGCACAGCAAAATTTTACGTCTGACAACGGCGGAAACTCCAATAATGCCGGTGACGGCCACGGGCATGGCACGAACGTCGGAGGCATTATTGTTGCCAATGGTGTAAACCACGGCATTGCACCCGGAGGCAATATTGTCCCCCTGAAAGTGCTCACCAATACCGGTCAGGGCAGTTTCACCAATATCGGTAATGCGCTGGAATGGGTACTGAAAAATTATAAAAAATATAAAATTTCGGTAGTAAGCATGTCTCTTGGCGACTCCGGAAATTATACTACGGACGAACCATTTGCTACCGACGAAATATGCAAAAAAATTGTCCGCCTTCACGACTTGGGCATCGCCGTTACCATTGCCGCCGGCAATAGTTTTTTCACTGCCGATAGCCGCCAGGGAATGGGATTCCCTGCCATTATCCGTCAATGTATCAGTGTAGGCGCCGTATACGACGCGAATGAAGGCGGATTCACTTATGGCGACGGTGCACGTGCGTTCACCACAACGGCAGGACAAATCACGCCCTTTTCGCAGCGCCTGCATGAAGGAACCGGCGGTGTTTGCCGTACCGACATTTTCGCCCCGGGTGCACCCATTACTTCTTCCGGGATTGCCAATGATCGTGCACTATCGGTGCAACAAGGCACCAGTCAGGCGACGCCTGTAGTAGCCGGTGTCATCATGCTGATGCAGGAACTTTACGGCAAACTGCGCAGTCAGGTTCCTAAAGGATCTAAACTCCCCGTCACACCTCCGGTGAAATTGCTGGCCGAGTGGCTTCGGCAAGGAGCCGTCAATATTATTGATGGAGATGATGAGGATGACAACGTAGCGCACAGCAACCTGAAATTCAAACGTATTGACGCGTATCAGGCATTGCGGCAAGTGCGCAAACATTTTGTCAAACACCTCGCTTTCCCTGGCGAATAGAAAGCAGGCATTTATCTCCGGGCCGGCAGCATCGCTGCCGGCCCGCATACAACCGATTTTTCTACCTCTAAAATTTTATACTTATGCAATTACTCAAATCTGAAATGCCGCATGTGGCCGAAGCAAATACCCGTAGCGTTCAGGTGAACGGCTCTGCGGATTATTACGGCGCCTGTAGTATTGAAAAATTCAATTCCGCCGGTTCCCTGCACTGGACACATGAAGATGCTGCCGGCTGGCTGGATTACGTCACACAATTTACACCCGGCAATTTCTGGCTGGGCGACAACAATGTTCAGGTATGGATGTATGAAGAGCCGTATGATAACTGGCAGGATACCTATGGCTCCGATGCGGTGCTGGCTTTTTACCATTCCGGGCATGGTAATATGGATGCCAATGGCGTATTTCAATGCCCGATGGGCGGTGTATGGGACGGCCGCGACTGGGCTTTTTCCAACCGTATGAACATAGGCGACGACCAGGTACGGTATCAGTTCTGGTCTACCTGCCTTTCCTTAAGGGTCACCGGTGCACACAATCCTGTCCGTACCTGGCATGGCGCCAATCGCGGTCTGCGCATGATTTTCGGTTTCGAAACGGTCAGTATCGATAGCGGCGACTATGGCAAGTTTTTCTGGGAAGAGTGGAGAAAAGGCAAGTCATTCAGCCAGGCATGGCTTGATGCCAGCTGGCGGATTTATTCCGGTCAGGCGCCTTCCGTTTGTGCATGCGGTGCCAACCAAAGCGATGCGCAGGCACGGCTCTACAACGAACGCCTTTTCAACTGGGGTTCCGCTGCCCGGGATTATTACGAATGGCGCTGGTATGTCAGCCGCGAAATTCGCAGCCAAGCCAAAGTAGCATCCCTAAGCGAATTGCCGAAAGAAATGCTGGTAGCGCATTTTGCCCCTGTAGTACCGGACGAAGAGGCTGTACGGCTGGCCGAATTATTTAAAATAGGCAGCAAAAAGGATTTGAGCCTCGGAGCAACCGGCACTTTCACGTTAACCGGCGACAAAGCCTCTATTCAGGTAGACCGGGAGGGCCGATTCGAAGTGAAACTGGGCCAGATAAATTATGAAAATACTGATTTGCTGGAAACCTCTAAAGCACGTTCGATTGCTGATAAAATGATGGAGGAATACGGTTTGAGCAAAGGTATGGAACTCGAATTATCACAAGTGCGGGAAGGATATGCTTGCGGTGGTTCAAGTAAAGGTGCAGGCCAAATCCGGAAACCCAACATTACCGACAGAACTTTTGAATACAGGCAAATTATAAACGGTTTGCTCAGTGTGAGCCCGGATGCCGGCATCGTCCGAATTACGGTCGACAATGATGGCGCCATAACTTCCGTTCAGAGTTCGGTAAAAGTGGTAAAAGAACTGGTGAAAAAAACGAACCGTTCCACCGTAGCACCGCAGGATCCGGCTACATCGCATGCCACTTTCACTGATTTGGGCCGTGATGAAAAAAGTCTGGAAGCCGCTTTCGATCAGGAACTTAACAGCCTGCTGGGTGGTGTAGCCGTAAAATCGGCAAATGGCCAGGCTATTGTTTCTACCGAAATAGGCTACGATGTTGCCAAACAAAGTGCCGGTGTGGTTGCCACCCGCGTTTACGAACTCGACATGGGCAACGGCCTCAAAAAGTTGTACCGTGTAACCGTTCCTTTATTCGAATAAACGAAAAAGCATTTGTTCCGGATTTTCTATTCTTGAAAATCCGGATTTTTTTTTGCCCTTAAATAGAAATACGGTGTATGTATACATTCGACGCAACGAAACAAGAGGAAAGGGTGCTTCCGTCTTACTCCGCCTTCATCACTTCCGATCGCGCCGAAACACCATTTTCATTGACAGATTCTATAGAAAAATAGTACGTTTTTTCATTATCCATGCCCTTGTAATAATACTCGTTGGCGTCGTGCACCATGATGCAGTTGTGCATTTTTTGCGGGTCGGTGCCGAAGTAAATGTTGTAGGCATAGGCATTGTCGACGGGCCCCCATTTCAGCCAGGCGGAACGTTTGTCCTTGTGGGTCCGCAGCACGATCAGTTGTTTGACGGGCGCCGGTTTGGCGCCGTCGCCGCTGCCGAAGACGCGTAATCCGGAAATGGCGAATTTGCCTGCGGCCATGTGTACGTTTTCCAGTTTGATGAAACGTGTACGGACAGGTTGTGCGAGTTCCACGTAATCGTGCGGTACGTCGGTCGTGTTTTTGCTTTTATCCACCAGCAATTCCCATTTTTTGCCGTCAGGAGAATGGTAAATCTTGTATTGGTGGTAAATGTCGGTTTGTTTGCCCAGCAGGCCCGCATCCTGATCAGCGTAGTTGATCTGAACGGCACGCACGGTCGACACGGCGCCCAGGTCCGTTTGAATCCATTCTCCCGGTGCCGGGCCTGCTGCACTCCAGTAGGTTTTGATGTTTTCGTCGACGGCATTGTTGGCTGCGTAGTTGCCGTAGGTGGACGAAACCTGCACCGGTTTTTTGTAATTCAGCAGCATCCAGCCCGTAAAGCGGCTTTTCAGGTGATCGGCCGGGCCATTGGGCAGGAAATGCGGGTAATCGCCGAAAACAGTATTGCAATACATCAAATCGCCGTCGAAGCCCGCCGGCCAGATGCCGATGCGTCGTTCGAAGTTGTTTTTTACCGAAACAACCACCGTCGACACGTGCCAGTAGTTGCTCCATTTATCCTGAAACGTAGCGCCGTGCCCGGCCCCGCGCGCGAAACCGCCGGGTTTGAACGACAGCGGATCCGACTGTGGCACAAAAGGTCCGAGCGGACTATCGCCCACCACTACCCCGTCGGAATAACCGCTGAATTCGGTGCCTGGTGCGCCGTATTGCAGGTAGTATTTGTTGTTGTGTCGGGTCATCCACGCACCTTCGATAAACGGATCGAGGAAGGTATTGTCCATATATTCGCCGAAGCGCTGCCAGCCGTAACGCTCGGGTTCGAGCAGGTACATTTCCTTTCGGTAGCCCATGGGCTGGAGGGTTTTGCGGTTCAGTTCGATGCCATAAAGCGGGTACACGTTGCTGCTGCCGTTGTACATGTAAAACCGCCCGTCGTCGTCAACGAAAAACGCGGGATCCCAGCCGCCCATATCGAAAGCGGGCACTGCTTCGCTCCACTCGTTCGCTTTGGGATTGGTGCTCATCCAGATCGGAAAATCGCGGCCGTAGGTAGAACCGAACACCAGCATAGTATCGCCCATCACCACCACGGCCGGCGCACACAGGTCGTCGTACACTTTATGGTAAGGTTTCAGGAAATGGCGGGCATTAAAATGCCAGTTCAGCATATCGCTGCTCCACCAGTAGCCCCACTGGTTGGTGGAAAACAGGTAGTAATCGCCTTTGTAGGTTACGATGACCGGATCGGCCGTAGCGCGGTGATTGCCCCATTCGCTGAAATTAGGAATCGGTGTGAAACCGTAATCGAGGTTGATCGGGTTGCAGTAGGTCTGCTGCGCCCGTGAAGGCGCCACACACAAAAGAAACAGGGATAAAAACAGGTATCTCACAAAAAAGAAAATTTTCATAATCATTTACCAGGCGGCCAATTTCACCCTCTCACTTCTCACCCTCTCACTTCTATCTTGGGGCGAAGCGGCGAAATCGAAGTCGGCTCTCACTCTCTCACTTCTCACTTCTCACTTCTCTACCCCCGCGTCCGCGCTCCATTTCCCCGCGCCGCCCGACAAAAACAGTACCCCCAGCAGCACGAACATAAACGGGTGCTGGTCTTCGTACCACACCTTTCCATGTCCCATGCCGAAGGCTACGCCAAGCATGGTCAGTATCATCGGGATAGTGGCGAAACGGGTAAACAACCCGATTGTCAGCAAGATGCCGCTGGCGAATTCAGCGCCTTTCCCCAGGTATGACATCAGTGCAGGGGCCGGGAAATGCAGGTCGGTGAGCCATTTGGCGTTGTCGGCCATTTGTGTGGCGTTAAAAACTTCCCAGCCGTGAAACGCCATAAACAGGCCGGTAACAATGCGCAGCAGCGCGTAAATGGTGTCGAAGTTTGGAAGCGGACGAGCGGAGAGCCATGTTTTCATGAGTGCGAATGTAATTTCAATTGACTAATTAAAAGGTGCAAAACGAAGGGGGAACAGTTATAAAATACGGGCAAATTACAATTCATGCAGCGTTTTTGACAGTTCATGCCGACGGGTAAAATGTAAAAGCCTGCATTTCATACATTTGTAAGCATAAAATCAAGAGAAACGGTGGAACAACTCAACGATAAATGGTTTCGCATCGCAGGCATCCCGCTATCCGTAGTGATGTTGCTGCTGGCGGAAATGCCGTTTTTTTTTCCGGGGCGCTGGGATTTGTTGTGGAAGTACACCGTTGTCAGCATCGTTTTTACAGGATTGATCTGGGAAAATGCGCGCCACTTTCTGATTTATGTGCGGCGGAGGCTGCCCGGACTGGAAAATACCCAACGACGCGTTTTGACTATATTCGCAGGATTTCTGGTAATAATAGCGATCGGGCAGGCACTCCTGCTGCTATTTATCGAATGGCTGGCTATAGCACCCGGGCATGTGCTGACCTGGAAGGCGTGGTTTATCAACTTTTTGCTTTCCCTTTTTTCCGTCATTGTCATCGCAAGTATATACGAAGCGATCTACTTTTTCGGGTATTACAAAATAACCCTCCAACGAACGGAGCATCTCAAAAAAGAACAGGCGCAAAAGCATCTTGAAGCGCTGAAAAACCGTGTCAACCCGCACTTCCTGTTCAACAGCCTGACGACCCTGTCCGCATTGATCGGAGAGGACGGCCCCAGAGCGGAACGCTTCGTCGACGAACTGTCCAAAGTATACCGTTACCTCCTGCGCGCAAACAGACAGCGGTACCTGCCGCTGGCCGATGAACTGGTGTTTCTGCAATCCTACACTTTTTTGCTGGAAACGCGCCTCGGCCCGGCGTTCGAAGTCCGCTCCAGCGTGGAGCCCCGTTTTTTTGAGTGCAAACTCCCGCCGCTGACCCTGCAAAACCTGCTCGACTACCTGGTGCGCACCCAAACCATAGCCCCTGAAAAACCGCTGACAGCAGAAATATCGGCCAATGAAAACGGACTTACCTTGATTTGCCCACACCAGCCGAAAACAGTGTGGATAGATTCCGGGAACATGGACTGGGCCGAAATTTCCGCAACCTACGAACAGCAAACGGGCCGTCAGGCAGTACAGGCCGTGGTCAATAACCGCCTGCATTTTCGCCTCCCCTTCATGCAGGAAAATCCGGTTGCCGTATGAACAGTTTACCCGGATTTTTCCGCACGTACTGGATAGAAGCGATTTTTGTACCGCCCATATCGCTTGTGAACGTGTGGCTCCTGTACGGCGATTTTTACTTTCGTTCCTGGCACAATTGTGTTCTGCTGACTATCCCGTTGATACTCAGCGGAGTAATAATACCCGTTCTATGTCATCGCGTCATGAACGTCACACTGGAGCGTTTTCCCGAATTACATCAATGGCGCAAACGGCTCTTGTACAGCGTTGCAGGTTACATTACGGCTATCGTATCGGTTACTACCCTGACTTATTACAGCGTGAGTTTTCTGCCATATCCGGAATTGTCTTTTTCATTTGAGAGATGGAGCCTGCTGATGCTGATGTGCATCACAGCCGTCATGATCGGTACGGCTTCCCAGGAAGGCCTGACGTATTTTAAAAAATGGCGGGCAGCACTGACGGAAGCCGAGCACCTCGAAAAACTGCAACTCGAAAGTCAGTTCCAGTCGCTGCAAAGCCAGTTGAATCCGCATTTCCTGTTCAACAGTTTCAATGTGCTGTCATCGCTCATCACGGAAAATCCGCGCAAGGCCGAGGATTTTGTCGACGAACTTTCTAATGTGTATCGCTACCTGCTGCGGGCCAATGAACAGGAACTCGCCCGCGTAGCCGACGAACTGCGTTTTATCCGCTCTTATTTCCACCTGCTGAAAACCCGCCACGATACCGGTATAGACCTGAAAATAAGTGTAGATCCCGAATTTCAGGATCGAAAACTACCCGCCCTTACCCTGCAAATCCTCGTGGAAAACGCCGTAAAACACAATGAAATCAGCCCTGAAAAACCGCTGAGCATCAACATCGGCGCTGCCGGCAACGCCCTTTGGGTTACCAACAACCTGCAACGCAAAAATGCCCGCCTGCTGTCTAATCGTATCGGCCTCGACAACCTCCGCGAACGTTATCAATTGCTCAACCAAAACGGTTTCGAGGTACAGGACGACGGGCGGACGTTTACAGTTGTGCTGCCTTTTGTGAATTGAGGATAGAAAAAAACAACTACCCATGCACACTTTTCTCATAGAAGACGAACCCCTTGCCGTCAAAAAACTCATCCGCCTGTTGCAGGAAGTAGATCCGGCGATGGAAATTCTCGGTACAGCAGGCAGTATACGCGCTGCTGTGGAATGGCTGGAAAACAACCCGGCGCCCGATCTCATTTTTCTCGACATCGAACTATCGGACGGACAGAGTTTCGAGATTTTCCAGCGCACGGAAGTCAAAAGCCCGGTCATTTTCGTCACTTCCTACGACGAATACGCACTCCAGGCTTTCAAGGTGAACAGCGTGGACTACCTCCTCAAACCCGTGCAACGCGAAGATCTATCCCGGGCGCTCACCAAGTACCGGGAACTAAAAACCCGTTTCTCAGCCGATACCCCCGTTCCGCAACTCGATAAACTACTCGACGTGTTGCGCAGCCAGGTGGAGCCGCAACAGCAGTTCCGCCGCCGTTTTTTAGTGAAACATGCCCAGCGGTACGTATCGGTAGAAGTGCCGGAAATCGCCTATTTCTGGTCGGAAGGGCGCGTTAATTTTTTCAAAACCCTCGCCGGCCAGCGCTATATCGTAGAATATACCATGGACGAACTCGAAGCAGCGCTCGACCCCCGCGAGTGGTTCCGTATCAGCCGCCAGTTTATTGTCAGCGTATCCAGCGTCAACCAGATCCATCCGTATTTCGGCAACCGCCTGAAACTGCACCTGAAGCCGGAAGAGCCCCAGGAAGCCATGGTAAGTCGAGAGAAAGTGAATGATTTCAAGGTGTGGCTGGGTAAATAGTGTAACGCAGATTTCACGGGTTTGGACCGGATTTGGTGCAGATATTGCCTCTATGAAGGAAAAGACCGCGAAAACCCGCTCCGAATCAGCGTTCCCGAATCAGCATCAGATTTTGTCAATTCATCCTCCTGATTCGGCGATTCGTCCCCAAAGAATTGGCGAAGCCGCGCTGGCCGCCGCACATTTGTCCTATCAAACAACACAAACCAAATGAAAACGCCTTCCACCTCCAACCCTAACCTTAAAATGAAATACGCTATTCTCGGCGGCGGCATCGCAGGGCTTACCACCGCCATCGCGCTACAGAAGATCGGCATTTATGCACAGGTTTTCGAAGCCGCCGCCGACATCAAGCCCCTGGGCGCCGGACTGTTACTGGCCGCAAATGCGGTGCAGGCATACGAACGCCTCGGTATTGCCCAAAAGATCGCGCAGCGCGGCCGGTCGTTGCCCAGTTTCGAGATCCTCGATGAGCGGGGCCGCATCATTACCCAGGCCGATGCGACGGAGATCAGCCGGAAATACGGGCTGCACAACTTTGCCATTCACCGGGCCGACCTCCATGAAGCCTTGCTGGCAGAACTGTCGCCCTGGCAAATCACCACCGGCAAACGCGCTATCGGTTTTGAAAAAACCGACCGGGAAATCACCATTCGCTTTCAGGACGGTACTTCAGCCACCACCGAGCACCTGATCGTAGCCGACGGCATCCACTCTGCCATACGCCGCCAACTTTTGCCCGATTCCGCACCCCGTTACGCAGGTTATACCTGCTGGCGGGCCGTAATCGACGCCGGCGATCTCGAGCTGTCGGCTGCTACGGAAACCTGGGGCACCGAAGGCCGTTTCGGAATCGTACCGCTGGAAGGCAACCGTATCTACTGGTTCGCGTGCCTGAACGCCGCTGAAAACGATACACGCCTCAGCCACTTTACCGTGGAGGATTTACAGCGCCATTTCGGGCACTACCACACGCCGGTTGCTGAAATCCTCTCTAAAACCAAAGATGCCGATCTGATCCGGAACGATATCGCCGACCTGAAACCACTCGACCGCTTCGCCTTCGGAAATATGGTCCTGATCGGCGATGCCGCCCATGCTACTACCCCGAACCTGGGCCAGGGCGCCTGCCAGGCCATCGAGGATGCGGTTGTGCTGGCAGATGAACTGAAAAAGACCTCCGAGCCGGCAGTTGCTTTCCGCGCATTCGAGCAACGCCGGTTGAAACGCACGCAATACATCGTCAACAACTCCCGGGCGCTGGGCAGGGTAGCGCAACTCAGCAACCCCATGCTGGCTGCCGCACGCAATACCTTGTTCCGGTTGCTGCCGGCAAGCGCCAACGAGCGGCAGATGCGTACCCTGTACAAAGTTGATTTTTAATTCTTCTTCATTTTTTTGACCACTCATAAACCGGATACGGCAGCAGGTATTTCAAAGTGAATCCTGCTCCGTGCTACCCATGTCTGGCAGGAAAGAGCGGAAGTTTTCCGTTCTGATTTACTAAAATCTTATTTTTCCAAACGATGAAACGCATTTTCAAAATCCTCGCGTACGCGACGGGTACGGTCATTCTCTTGGTCGGCGCTTTCGCGCTGTACGTACAAATAAAAGGAGTCCCCTACTACCCGGTAGAGATCCCGGAAGCCGTCAAAACCCTGAAAGTTCCAACCGATTCCTCCCACATTGCGGAAGGCAAACGGATCGCTTCCATGTTGTGCCGCGAATGTCACTATTCTACGGAAACACAAAAAATGACCGGCACTTTCCGGTCGGATATGACAAAAGATCTGGGAGAGATCTACTCGCTGAACATCACCCGGGACCCAACGCACGGGATCGGCGGCTGGACCGACGGCGAAATCTATTATTTCCTGCGCACCGGTATCCGGCCGCAAACGGGCCAGTACGTGCCGCCTTTTATGCCGAGGTTCCCACGTATGTCCGACGAAGACATGCAATCGGTCATCGCCTGGCTGCGCTCTTCCGATCCCGAACTGGCGCCCGATGCACACGAGTATCCGCCAAATAAATACAATTTTTTCATCAAGGCACTCTCGAACACCTTGTTTGGCCCTTTGCCAATGCAACAGCAACCGATCATCAAACCGGACACCACCGATAAAGTACTATTTGGAAAATACGTCGCGGATGGTGTGATAGGATGTTTCGCCTGTCACAGCGGCGATGTGATGGAATTCAACGAAATGGAACCGGAAAAATCGGGAAATTATTTCGGTGGTGGTAATGTAATGCTCGATATGGACGGCAAAACCCCGGTGAACGTCGCAAACATTACCATGGACAAGGAAACCGGTATCGGCAACTGGACGGAACAACAATTCGCTGACGCCGTACGATTCGGGAAAAAACCGCAGGGCGGAATGCTGCACTACCCCATGACACCGCACGCCGCATTGACCGAAACCGAAGTAAAAGCAATTTTCGCCTACCTGAAAACAGTGCCCGTCATCCACAACAAGGTGGAGCGGTTTAAGGGAAATGAGCAGGAAGCGATGAAGTGAAGATTCGAGTGTTTGAGGATGTGAGTATTCGAGTATCTGAATTCAAATACTCGTCTACTCACATCCTCGAATCCTCACTCCTCGAAACCATTCAACCAACTATGAAAACAAAAAGCAATGGAAACAAAAACAGCAAGAATCATTGAAAACCCCGTGATAAAGGACCGGGTCATCTTTCTTGAAACCGCCGCAGAAACCAAAGGGCGTTACAGCCTGCTCGAAGTGGAACTCTCGCCGAACGGCGGCAATGAAATGCACATCCACAAAAAGTTCGACGAAACATTTACCGTCGTCAAAGGCGTGCTGGGGGTACAGGTGGGCGACCAGATTCTGCACCTGGAGCCCGGGGAAACCTGCACCGCCTATGTCGGCCAGGCCCACCGTTTCTTTAATCCTTCCGACACGGAAAAAGTAACCTTCACGGTCATGATCCAACCCGGAAGCACCAGTTTTGAAAGATCATTGCAGGTCGTATACGGCCTCAGCCGCGACGGCCTGACTACGGCCAAAGGAATGCCAAAAAACATTTACCACCTCGGGCTTCTGATGGTCTGGAGTGACACCCATTTCCCGGGTATGGGCCGATGGATGGAGCCGCTGCTACGATGGGCCGCACGGCTGGCCGTCAAAAAAGGCATCGACCGGCAATTGAAGGATTCCTATTGTCTTTATTGAAGTGATGCATACCCCACCTGCCTGCCAAACTTTAATCCGCCCCCCCATCTTCTTTACACATTTGAAAACGCCCCCGAAAAACCCGAATTTTCCAAACATTAATTCACTGATTAACAAACGATTGGAGGAAATAACCATCCTTCCAACGCAACCATTCATCAACAACCAATCTAATTCTGATTAAGCAATGAAAAACGTATTTTCAAAAACCAGCCTTTCTGCCATCCTGCTCGCCATGATCATTTTGCCTGCTTTCACCAGCTGCAAAAAAGATAAAAAACCCACCCTGCGCGACGAAATCGTTGGAGAATGGAAAATCCAGTCCTTCACGGTCGACGGCGTCGAACTAAAAGGATCTATCGTACTATCTTCCAAAATGGAATTCGAAAGTTACACCGGCTCGAATGGCGACTTCGAATGGTCTGTCAACTATATCGACGGTACCAGCGAAATTGAAAGCGGCGATTACACCATCGACGTGGAAGACGGCGAAGTGACCCTCGAAAACGAAGGTGGAGATCAACTCAAATTCGACGTGGAAATCAACGGTGACAAACTGGAACTGACCGGCGTACTCGACGGCGAGCGCTACGAACTGGAAGCCGACAGAGACTAATTTGCGTGTATCGTGTGTGGTGTTTGGTGTTTGGCGCGCGCTGCTTTTGGTGTTTGGTGTGTAGTGTTTGGTATTTGGGGCACATGGCTCTTGGCCTTTTGTGGAGGCTTTGAATAATAACCCGAATATTCAACACTACATACCAAACTCAAAGACCAAGAGCAATGTACACCAAACACTACACACCAAACACCAAAAGCAACGCGCCCCAAACACCAAACACTACACACCAAACACCATACAGTAAACACCATCCCATGGAAGCACTTAAAATCCTATTCACCCTTGCCATGATTGCCATTATCCTCGTCGGTCTGCGTGCAGCCCTGCACGGACTGAAACTGTACCGCCAAATCAAATAATCTTTTCGAAGAATGAAATCCTTGATCTATTTCCCTGTAACCCTTTTGATCCTGTCAGCCGCTCTTCCAATGGCGGCCCAGCCCCTGAGCGCCACGGATGCAGTTGCCCTTATCCGGGAATTCCCGGCGCCCGCAGATTTTTCGATCGCCTGCCCGGGCAATACATCGGGCGATCATGCAACGCAATATTTCCGCAGTTCGCTGGATAAAATTGAAAAAGCGGCCCTCGAAAACCAGCAATACCAGATGCAGTTTTACCAGAAAAACCCGATGGGGGTTCGGCCGGCCGCAACACCTGCTTCACGGGTGAGTGCGCAGCAACAGGCCTCTATGGATGCCGCCACTTCCGAACTGGCGCAAAAAATGCTCAGTGACCCCGCTTTCGCACAACAATTTGCCAAAATGAGCGAGCAGGAACAGCAGGCATACATTACCAAACTACTGGCCGAAAATGGTATAAAACCCGCCGCCGGAAAACCCAACGTCAACACGGCGCCCGTCCCGGGCACCGATGTGGAATGGGCTGAAATGTGCACCGCTTACACGCAAACAGCCATGGACATGAATCGCTGGCAGGCACAAATCGACCTGCAACAACAGTACGAAACCAAACACCAGGAAGTGCGCGACTGGGAAAACGCCGCGATTCAGAAATTACCCATGATTTCTTTCGGCGAATACGGCCACGACCACGACCCGGAACAGGTGAAAGCCATTAACAAACAGGCCGCCGCCAAACACCGCGACCTGGCCGCTGCCATGCTGAAAGAAATGACGCCGCTGTTCAATAACTTCCGGAAGGACGCGCAGCAGCGTATGAAGCCCCTCAACGACGCCTTCCTAAAAGCCGGTTACGGGAAAAACTATGATTTCGGGGTGTTCTACCCGACGGTACTCGGCGCGCAGGTTATGATGTTTCAGGAAGCGAATATGCTGATAAACAACGAGATATCGATGATCAATGAGGTGGCGCGCTGGTGCGATACGGATCACACAGATTAATTCTGCTTTGTCACTTATGCCGCTACGCGGCATAAGTGACAAAGCAGAATAAAAACAGGAGTTCATCCCGAATTTTTCGTTTTGAATAATAACGAATGCCGGTTTGTCATACTGTCGGGACCCGTCCACTCTACGAGGAGAAAATGGGCAAAAACACGTCGTAGTGTGGACGGGTCCCGACAGGATGACAAACCGGCATTTGTTATTAAACCAGGCGAAAGGCCGATTTTTATAGTTTAGGGTCACTCACAAATTTGTTATGACTCCTGTTTTCAAATGCTGCAAATCAGCGAAATCAGCGTTCCAAAAATCCGCGAAGATCCGCTTCCCATCCGCGAAATCAGCGTTTCAAAAATCCGCAGTCCTACTTGTCCCGCAATTCCCTTCTCAAAATCTTGCCCACATTTGTCTTCGGCAAATCCGTGCGGAACTGCACTTTTTTAGGCACTTTATAACCCGTCAGGTTGGCGCGGCAATGCGCGATCACTTCGGCTTCGGTGAGGGACGGATCTTTTTTCACGATAAAAACCTGCACTACCTCACCCGATTTTTCATCCGCCAGGCCCAGCGCCGCCGATTCGAGAATTTTCGGGTGCATGGCCAGCACGTCTTCGATCTCGTTGGGATACACGTTAAAACCCGACACCAGGATCATGTCTTTTTTACGGTCTACAATCTGGAAAAAACCGTCCGGGTGCATAAAGCCCATATCGCCGGTGCAAAGCCAACCGTCTTTAATGGTCTCCGCGGTGGCTTCCGGGCGTTGCCAGTAGCCTTTCATGATTTGCGGGCCTTTGGCCTGTATTTCCCCCACATTTTCGGGGCCGGGCAGCAGTGTGTTGCCCTGTTCGTCGGCAATACGCAGTTCGGTGGACGAAACCGGCATACCGATAGTGCCCAGCCGCATGGATTTATCTACTGGATTTACCGTGAGAACCGGACTGCTTTCCGTCATACCATATCCTTCGGTGAGTTGGCAGCCCGTAACCTGTTGCCAGCGTTCGGCCACGGCGCGCTGTACGGCCATGCCACCGCCGACGGTTGCTTTCAGGTTGCTGAAATCCAGGGTGTTGAATTCCGGGTTATTGAGCATACCGTTGAACAGGGTGTTCACGCCGGTCACGATGTTCGGATTGTGCGTGCGCCATTCTTTGATCAGCGCGGGCAGATCGCGGGCATTGACGATCAGGATATTTTTTCCGCCGCACAGCATAAATGCCAGGCAGTTGACGGTGAATGCAAAAATGTGGTACAAAGGCAGCGGACACAAGGCCACTACTTCCCGTTCTTCCAGCACCGGCGACAGCCATGCCTTGATCTGGAGCATATTGGCTACCAGGTTGCGGTTGGTCAGCATGGCGCCTTTCGAAACGCCGGTGGTACCGCCCGTATACTGGAGCGCGATGGTATCGTCGGCTGTACTTTTGAAGGGTTTGACGGTGAATTTCCGGCCTTGTTTCAGCGCATCTTTAAAGGCCACGGTGTTCGGCAGACTGAACTTCGGCACCATTTTCCGAATTTTCCGAACGACAAAATTGACGAGTATGCCACGCATGCCGAGCATTTCGCCCACACTGGTAAGAATGACCGTTTTGATCTGCGTTTCGCCGATGACCTGTTGCAGGTTGGCAGCGAAATTTTCAGCAATAATAATCGCTTTGGCGCCCGAGTCGATGAACTGGTGCTTCATCTCCCGGGGCGTGTACAACGGGTTGGTATTCACCAGAATAAGTCCCGCACGCAGGCATCCGAACAACGCAATCGGATATTGCAGGGCATTGGGCATCATCAGTGCAATACGGTCGCCCGGCTCCAGTCCCCGCGAATGCAGGTACGCTGCAAAAGCGGTACTGTAAGCGTCTACCTCTCCGAACGTCAGGGTTTTTCCCATAAATACGAAAGCGGGCAGGTCGTGGTATTTTTGAAAACACTCCTCCAGCATATCGAGGAGGCGCGGGTATTGGTTGGGGTCGATATTGACCGGTACGCCGGCAGGATAATTCTGCAGCCAGGGCTTTTCCATAAAATTTCAGTCTATTTGGTGAATAGTGAATTGTCTGTTGTGAGTTATGGGTTATGAGTTGCCAGTTATACGTGGCGAAGATTGGGCCCAAGGCATTCTTCACCACGCACAACTCACGATTCACAACTCACTATTCACAATTCACACCTCACTATAAGGTGTAAATATCCTTTAACACCTGACAAATTCCATAATTCTTGCGGAAAAAATCTGGGAGGAAGTATCCTGCTTGCTATGTTTGTCGCCGAAAAATATGAGGGATCTTCGTTTTTATGTTCACGAAACACGAAACACACAAAACGAAACACCCTCCCAACTACCGCCGAACCATGTCGAAAAAGAAAAAATCGGCCCAGCCGGCCCCCGGCCGTACGCAAGCCACGGCCGTCATTCCAATGATTTCCGAAAAAACGGGCTTGCTGTTGTGCCTGTTGCTCACCTTCCTGGTTTTTGCCAACACCTTCGGCGCCGGGTTTGTCAATTGGGACGACCACGGATACCTGTGGCTTAACCCGCTCGTGCAGCCGCTTTCCGGCAAGGCCATTTCCGACATCTTTTCGAGCCATACCTGCGGCAACTACTCTCCGCTGGTAGTGCTGACCTACTGTATCGAACACGGTTTCGATCCGGTGGTGCAGCCGGGTATGCAGGTGGCGGATAATTTCCGGCCTTTTTTGTATCATTTCAACAATGTGGCGCTGCATGTAGCCACCACCGCCATGGCTTTTTTCCTGTTGCGGGCACTCGGACTACGCAGTTGGGGGCTGCTCCTGGCAACCGCCTTGTTCGGCATCCATCCGATGCGGGTGGAAAGCGTAGCCTGGGTAACGGAGCGGAAAGACGTGTTATACGGTGTCTTTTACCTGGCTGCCTTGTTTACTTACTGGAAATACCTGCAACAACCGGAACAAAAAACAAAGTGGTATCTGATCACCCTGCTGCTCGGTTTGCTGGCGCTGTTTTCCAAAATCCAGGCCGTTTCACTGCCGCTCTCCATGCTGACGCTGGATTATCTGGCGAACAGGGATTTAAAAAAAATACCCGTATGGCTTGAAAAAGCGCCTTTTTTTGCGCTTTCACTCGTATTCGGCCTCGTGGGCCTGCATTTTCTCGATGTGGCGGAAGGCCTGAAAGACACCGGCTATCCTCCGGTAGAAAGGTTCTTTTTTGCATCGTGGTCGCTCTTCATTTACCTCGTAAAATTTGTGGCGCCCACCGGCTTGTCAGCCTATTACCCTTATCCGGAAACCGGAAAGATCCCCGTCCTGTATTACCTGGCGCCGTTCGCGCTGGCGGCTACGGCCTGGTGGGTGGTGCGCAGCACCCGGAAAGACCGGACCATCGCTTTCGGGTTTCTGTTTTTCCTGGTCAATATCATGTTTGTGTTGCAGTTTAAAGGTGCGGGCAAGGCTTTTATGGCCGACCGCTTTACCTACATTCCTTATTTCGGCCTGTTTTTTATTGTCGGAAAATACCTTTCCGATATGCTGACCAACTTGAAAGGAAACGGGATCCTCTGGGGCGCCGGTGCGCTGGTTCTTTTATTTTCGGGACTGACGGTGCTGCAAAACCGCCACTGGCAAAGCAGCATTGCGCTGTGGGAAAACGTGACCGCCAAATTCCCGCAGGACGCTCTTTCCTGGACAAACAAAGGGCTCGCCTATTACGACGCCGGCAACAATGAAAAAGCCATCCAATCCTACGATCAGGCGCTGAAAATCGACGCTTCCACCTACGACGCCGCGCACAACCTCGGCGTTACCTACAATAAATTAAAACGTTATCCGGAAGCCGTGCAGGCTTTCGGAAAGGCCACACAAATCAAACCCGCCAGCCCCGAAGCCTGGTGGGGCCGCGCACAAACCCGCGTCAAAATCAATGATTATGCTGCTGCCATCGCCGATTTTGAAAAAGGTATGGAACTCGGCATGAAACGCCCGCGCCATGAAATGAATGCCGCGCTGGCGGGCGCTTATGCAGGCAACAAACAGTTCGACCGCGCCATCAGCCTCTTCGATGCCGCTATTCAGGAGCAGCCGCTGGCAGATTATTTTTATCAGAAAGGAAATGCACTGGCCGCTATGGGCAATATGCCCGGCGCCATCGCCCAATACGACCTGGCACTGCAAAAAGACCCGAAACTGACCGAAGCGCTCAACAATAAAGGCAATGCCTTCGCTGCCATGGGTCGCTTTCCGGAGGCCATCGAGGCGTTCGGAAAGGCTTTAACAGTCAAATCCGATGCCTCGGACATCTATTTCAACCGCGGCATGGCGCGGCACGCTTCGGGCGACAACCCGGGCGCCTGTGCCGACTGGCAAAAATCGCTGGGCATGGGATACGGACAAGCGCAGGCAGTGTTGCAGATGTACTGTAAATAGTTATTGGTTATTGGTTATTAGTTATCAGGGTGGTAGGGGGCCATCTGTACAAATGCTTGGCTACCCAATAGAGTGGCGAAGCGTTTGTACAGATGGCCCCCTACCACCCTGATAACTAATAACCAATAACCAATAACTACCTAAGTCTCGCCACCATAATCCCCGTCTGCCCTTTCTGCTCGATGACATAATTCGCCAGCGGCTGCTTCGAAATAATAACCCGGTGCGACAGGGAAGAGGCGTGCATCAGGTGGATGCGGCCGTTTACTTTTACAGCGAAGCCCTGGTGGGCGATGTCGAGGTCGCCTTTGGCGGAGGTAAGAGAAACGATATCGCCTTCGCGGATGAGGTGCTCCATTTTTGCGATGCGATTTTGTGGAATGTAATGCCACTGGTGCGCGTTCAGGCGTTTTTCGGCCGCCTGGAGTTCCTTCATGGCGCGGGCATCCTGGATTTTAGGAAATTTGGCAGGGCGCGCGGAAATGTATCCGATCTGTTTGCGGTAAGGGATGCCGCCGAATTCCTGCGTAAGGTCGTCGAGCAGGCCGTTTTTTTCCGCCTGCAACAGCCATCCGGTAAAGTAATGGATGCGTGAGCCATATCCGTTGATATTGCCACCCCAGTAGCGAAGTCGTTGTAAATGAGATTGATATGCGGTAAAATCTTCGTTTCCAGTTTGCGCGATGGCCAGGCTGTTTTCTACGAAAGTCCAGCAATCCAGTTCGCGCAGATTCACCGTCAGCAATTCTTCCTTGTAGGAATCCAGCCGGCCTTTCACATACGGCGTACCCATGAAAGAGCGCGCAATAGCCAGGGTACGTGCTGCTACAGGCCCCTGTTCCGGCGCGATTTTCTGTTTTTCCAGAAAAATAACCGAGTCGCGGTCAGATTTTAATACTGTGGGGCCACCCGTACCAGAAAAAAGCACGTCCGAAGGAGGCAGCACAGGAATCATGCCGCCCAGTAAAAAAAACAGAAGGAAACCAGATAAACGCATATGTAATAATTTAGTGCGAAGTCTGAAAACAGTGCGAAGTCGCCAGTGCGAAGTGCGAAGTCTGAAAGCAGTGCGAAGTCGTCAGTGCGAAGTCCACATCCACTCACGATGCCCATGACTTCGCACTGACGACTTCGTACTTAGGACTTAAAAAAGCATCCCAGCCAGGGTTGCAGACAAATAACTTGCCAAAGTACCCGCGATCAGTGCCCGGAAGCCCAGTTTTGCCAGGTCAGCGCGGCGGCTCGGCTCCAGCGCGGAGATGCCGCCAATCTGAATACCCACGGATCCGAAGTTGGCAAAACCGCAGAGTGCGAAACTTACGATAGCAATGGTTTTGGGCGACAGGGCGCCCTGTTCGATGATCGGTTTCAGTTGGAGATAGGCTACAAATTCGTTGGCGACCAGTTTGGTGCCCATCAGTGCGCCAGCCTGCGGCGCCTCGTGCCAGGGAACACCCATTGCCCAGGCAAATCCGGAAAACAGGCCGCCCAGGATCGTATTCAGACCAAATTCGGGGTGTCCGGCCAGTCCGCCGACGGTACCGAGTATGTAGTTGATCAATGCGATGAGTGCCAGAAAGCCGACCAGCATGGCCAGTACGTTCAGGCCTACCTTCAGGCCGTCGGAGCAGCCTGCCGAAATAGCATCGACGATATTGGAGTGTTGCTTGCCGACTTTCAGTTTTACATTTCCCCGTGTTTCAGACTCTTCCGTTTCCGGGTGCATGATCTTGGAGATAGCCAGCGCTCCCGGGGCAGCCATGATACTGGCGGCAATCAGGTACTCGGCTTTTACCCCGAACAGGATATATGTAGCCATTACGCCCCCTGCAATACAGGCGAAACTACCGGTCATGGAAGCCATCAATTCCGATTTAGTCATGCCTTTCAGATACGGCTTGATCATGATCTGCGCTTCCACCTGCCCTACGAAGGCACTGGAAATATTGCTCAGCGCTTCGGCGCCGCTCACTTTCATAAAGAAATTCAGACCCTTGGCGAGTTTCTCTACAATCCACTGCATCAGTCCGATGTGGTAGAAAATATTGACCAGGCAGGCCACGAAAATAATGGTGGGAATGATGCGGAAGAAGAAAATGAAACTGTTTTCAGGCCCTAAATACTGGCCCAGTTTCGGACTGTCGGCCAGAATGCCGAATACGAATTTGGCGCCCTCATCCGAAAAACTCAGCACTTTCGTGACGGCTTTGCCCAACCACTTGAAAATTTCCTGGCCTACCTGGGTTTTCAGGATGAATACGGCCAGCAAGGCTTGTATCAATAAACCCATCCCGACTACGCGGTAATTAATCGCTTTGCGATTATTGGATAATAAATAAGCAGTACCCAAAATGAGTACGATGCCCAAAATACCGATCAGTCGGTCCATATCAAACAGAGAAAGTAAAAAGTGAGCAAAAGTAAAATACGGCAACTGCAAGCGGCCACACCTTCTTTTTTTGACATAAAGACCTGATAGTCAAACATTTGAATCAAATCAATTTCTCGACAAAGGAAGGTGTGGCCGTTTTTTGCATTCCAATTGCAGGCGAAATGTACGCTTCACGTTCGGTTCTCAAAAATTTCAGACGCGAAAGCCTAATTTTGCCCCGCTTTTTTACTTTGGGTGTTTTGATTTTCCGGTAAAGCCTGTGCTCAAAACACTAAAAACACTGGTCAGCATGAAACCATACGTCATCGGCATCTGCGGCGGCAGCGGCAGCGGAAAAACCACTTTTATCAAGCGGCTGCGCGAGCGGTTCGCTACCCATGAGTTGTGCATTGTGTCTCAGGATGATTATTATCTCCCGCGCCACCAACAGCACAAGGACCACAACGATGAATACAACTTCGACCTGCCGAAGTCGTTCGATAAAAAGAAGTTTCGGACCGACCTGAAAAAACTGATGCAAGGCGAAAAGGTCACCATCGAGGAATACACCTTCAACAACCCCGATGCGAAACCGAAAATGCTGGTGTTCGAACCGGCGCCCATCATTGTCATTGAAGGGCTTTTCGTTTTTCACTACAAAAAAATAGCCCCCCTGCTCGACCTGAAGGTATTCATCAACGCCAAGGAAAATCTGAAGGTAATTCGCCGCATTCACCGCGACCAGGTGGAACGGGGATACCCCATCGAAGACGTTTTGTACAAATACGAACACCACGTGTTGCCGTCATTCGAGCGGTTTATCCAGCCCTACAAGGAGGAGGCCGATATCGTAGTGAACAACAATTACGACCTTGAACGCGGGCTGTCGGTGGTGGAAGGATTTCTGCGGAGCAAACTTCCCGGGTAGTTATTGGTTATCTGTTATCCGTTATCAGGGTGGTAGTGGAGCATCTGTATAAATGCACGGCCACTCTATTGGGGAGCCACCGGGTCGCTTGAAGCGACCCGGTGGCTACGCCCAGCCTTTATTGTAACCAAGCCCAAACCTTACCACCCTGATAACCAATAACTAATAACTAATAACCAACATGGAAGACTGGCAAATCGACTTCGAATGGCTACAGGTACAGCACAAGGTAAAAAACGCCATGCGGCAGGAAGTGCTTCCGGATATGAACACGGTGCTTTTCCTGGTCGGCATTCAGGAACTGGGGCGCTGGAAAAAAAGTTTTACCAAAGAGGAAAAGCAGGACCTTATGCACATAGCCGTGTGCAGGCTGCTGGAAGAAAGCGGCTATTTTGAGTTTGTGGGCCGCGATGAAGACGGATGGCCGCACTACCGGCAGGTAGTGGAAATGCCCAAACAGACCATTCAGGAACAAGAAAAGGTCCTGAAAACAGCGGCGATTCGCTATTTCCAGGACCTTCCTGCGTAGTGGTGTATAGTTTTTAGTGTTTAGTGTTTGGGGCGCATTGCCCTTGGCCAATAAACTTATTATGCCAGGGGCAATGCGCCCCAAACACCAAACACGATACCCCAAACACTACTATTGCAGTGCAATTTCCCGTTCCGTCATCATTTTACGGATATTGATCAGCGCATAACGCATACGGCCGAGCGCCGTATTGATGCTGACCCGGGTCAGGGAAGCAATTTCTTTAAAACTCATATCGGCGTAGTGGCGCAGAATTACCACTTCGCGTTGTTCTTCCGGCAGGGAATCGACGAGGCGGCGAATGCGGTTGTGCGTTTCGCTGCGCATGATCAGCGTGTCGGCAGCGTCGTCGCCCACACGCAGCACGTCGAAAATGTCGAATTCTTCGGTGGGATTGATGTGCGAGCGGCGCTTGTTGCGGCGGTGGTAATCCACGCACATGTTGTACGAGATACGCATGGCCCACTGCACGAATTTACCTTCGTGGTTGTATTTGCCCTTGCGAAGGGTGTCGATAATTTTGATGAATACTTCCTGGAAGATATCTTCGGCCAAGGCCCTGTCTTTGACAAAAAGATAGATGGAAGTGTAGATTTTACCTTTATAGCGCTGAAGAAGCGTTTCGAAGGCAGTTTCGTCGCCGCCAGTGTAGCGTGCGATCAATTCTTGATCACTTAAAATCGGCATAACTTGCATGAGCAAAGTAGGTTTTGCTGTTTAACCCCTTAAATTGAAGGAAATTTAATTGGTGTACAAGTTTAATCCGATAAGCGAAATTGTTGGTGAGAAAACGTTCTGTGATCTAATTGACTCTCAAATGTAGGAACTTATATCCAGCGTCCAAAAACTTTTTAATAATTTTAACATAATTTATACAATTTTTCAGGGTTTTCACGGAAACGATTTTCTTAAGACCTTCGTTTTGAGTAATTTTGCAGCCAGTTTCCGGCACTATCTCTGTGTACTCAGTCCTTTTTCATTCAATAACCCAACACTTGCTGCGCCGCGGGAGTTGCTCCACAGAGCCGCTCCGAGGGTACACACGCCATTCTGACCGTGCGGTTGCAGTTGCATTTTCATGGAAATACTGATCGTACTCGTACTTATTGTGCTGCACGGTTTTCTCGTTTTGGGAGAAATTGCCCTGCTCACCTCCAAGCGTTCGCGGCTCGAAGGCGAAAAGATGAAGGGCAACCTCAATGCGGCCATCGCGGTAAAACTGCTCGATAACATCGACAATTACCTGTCGGCCATGCAAATCGGCATCACCCTCATCAGTATCGTGGAAGGCGCCTACGCAGGCGTTGCCATCGGGCACCGCCTGGAGCCTTTCGTAGCCATGATTCCGGCTTTTGCGCCGTATACCGAACAGATTTCCATTTCTATCGTCGTTACGCTCATCACGTATTTCTCGCTGATCATCGGCGAACTGGCGCCCAAATACATCGCCATTCAGTATGCCGACTCCCTGGCCATCGCCTGCGCGCCCGTGATGCACCTCGTCACCCGTATCACCGGGCCCATTTCCAAATTTCTGAGCTGGTCGACCAAGATGTTCATGCGCCTGTTGTTTATCAAACCCAACGACCAGCAAAGCATTTCGGAGGACGAGATCAAACTCATGGTCAAAATGGCCAACCAGCAGGGCGTGCTCGAACAAAAGGAAAGCGAGTTCATCCAGAACATCCTGCGCTTCGCCGACCGCGACGCCTACACGGTGATGACGCACCGCAACAACATCGAATGGCTCGACCTGCAGGCCGACCGCGCGGAGAACGACCGCATCATCCGGGAAAGCGGATACACCAAGTTCCTCGTCTGCGAAGACACCATCGAAAACATCCTTGGCGTCATCAAACTGCGCGACTACTTCGACAACTGCGAAAAACCGGGGTTCAGTCTGCGCGAAATCGTGACCCAGCCGCTCTACATCCCGGAAAGTATGAACGCCCTGAAAATCCTCGAACGTTTCCGGAAAGAACGCATCTACTTCGCCGTCGTGGTCGATGAATACGGTTCCACACAGGGCATTATCACCCTGCACGACCTCACGGAAAATATTTTCGGCACCCTGCCCGATATGGATGATGTGGAAGAAATTTCCATCGTGGTGCGTGAAGACGGCAGTATGCTGGTAGACGGCATGATACCTATCGACGAACTCCGCGAAACGGTCAACCTCAAGGAATTCGATTTCGAGGATGCCGACTACTCCACGCTGGCCGGTTTTATCCTGTACAAACTCAGCGAAATACCCAAAGCGGGCGATTTACTCGAAACCGAAGGCTACCGCTTCGAAATTATCGATATGGACAAAAGCAAGATCGATAAAGTACTGGTGTCGAAAGTATTGGTGGGGGAAAAAGAGGAAGCGGAAGGGTAAAAGAAAGATGAAAGATCCCGAATTTTTGTAATGATGCTATTGGCCAAGGTCTTCACTTCATCAAGGGTAATGTGAGCCGCCTGGGCCGTCGTTGTGCGTCCCCGCCAACGACAAATAAGCACCCGAACCAGGCAAATCGACCCTTTATTTTCCTTCAAATTCAACATAACTTGCTGTTGGCGGGGACGCGCAACAGCGGCAGGGGCACTTGTGCTTCGATTTTGCTGGGGAATTTAATTTGGGATGACTCATATAGAATCTGTTTATTCCGTATATTTTGCTATAAAACTTCCATTTTTGAAGTTTATCTTTTCGGAATGCACAACACCGATACTGCTTTGGTCGGTTCGGATAAAATGGACATCAAACTTTCCGCATATAATCCGGTCTTCTTCATTTATTTCAACAATTTCGATTGTGTTGTTTTGCGCTACGTCGATATTCCAGGAAGCATGTAATAAATCTCCGTCTGCAACCCATCTGCTATAAGAACTCGATACCAGTCCTGCTTCAATCGGTTCTAACTTATACGTTCCATTAGATGCAGGGATATTTCCAATGACAAGTCGTTCTCTTGCATACACATTGTTTAAGTCCTGGTAGGTAATAAAACCAACACTAAATTTATTATCCTTTTTGAATGCAGCACAATTCGCCGTCCAGGCAATAATCCCCAGACCAGGTACTTCTTTTATAGCCGAGCAAAGAAAACTGTCCGGACGAAAATACAGAGACTCCAGGTCGACATCCGTTGCGAAAAAATCGGGCTTCTCTTTTTTGCAACTATTCATAATCAGAACGGACAAAAGCAGCGCGATAAGGATTCTATAGTACATGATAAAATTGTTTTTAATTAGTGAAGCATTATTGCAGGAACCTTGAATTATCTACTTTTCTTTAATACATTCTGAGTTACCAATAAAAATAAAAGTTTTTCTGCACGTGATCAAAGCATGACAATATTTTGAATGAATATTTTTTACTTCAATACATAAAATACCGGCAGAGTTAAGCCCCCTGGCAATGTTAAAATTTCCGATATTCGCCCTTTAAACTGCCCGACCATGCCCGCACCGGATTTTTCTAAAATCGACTTCAATCCTGATCTCCGTCCCGAACCAATACCAGAAACATCCTCCCTTTCCCCCTTCCGCCGCTACGTAGCCGGTATTCCGCCTTTTCTCGGCGGTCCCTACTCCGCCATGTACGTGACGCAGCCGTGGACAATCCGCCAGTACGCCGGATTTTCCACCGCCGAAGCCAGCAACGCGTTTTATCGCCGCAACCTGGCAGCGGGGCAAAAAGGCCTGTCCGTCGCGTTCGACCTCGCCACGCACCGGGGCTACGACTCCGATCACCCGCGCGTGCAGGGCGACGTCGGCAAAGCGGGTGTCGCCATCGATTCGGTGGAAGACATGAAAATCCTGTTCGACCAGATCCCGCTCGACCAGATGTCGGTATCGATGACCATGAACGGCGCGGTAATTCCTATCATGGCGTTTTACATCGTAGCGGCAGAAGAACAGGGTGTTTCACCGGAAAAACTCTCCGGCACCATCCAGAACGACATTCTGAAGGAATTCATGGTGCGCAACACCTATATCTACCCGCCGGGGCCGAGTATGCGCATCATCAGCGATATTTTTGCGTATTGCGCCCGGAATATGCCCAAATTCAACTCCATTTCCATTTCCGGCTACCACATGCACGAGGCCGGCGCGCCGGCGGAAATCGAACTGGCGTACACCCTGGCCGACGGACTGGAATACATCCGCGCCGGGCTGGCTGCCGGGCTGGACATCGACAACTTCGCGCCGCGGCTCTCGTTTTTCTGGGGTATCGGCATGAACCATTTTACCGAAATAGCCAAAATGCGCGCCGCACGCCTGCTGTGGGCCAAACTCGTCAAACAATTCAACCCGAAAAGCAACAAATCCCTGGCCCTGCGCACCCACTGCCAGACCTCCGGCTGGTCGCTCACCGAGCAGGACCCGTTCAACAACGTGGCGCGCACCTGCATAGAAGCCATGGCGGCTGTGCTGGGCGGCACACAAAGCCTGCACACCAATTCGTTCGACGAGGCGATGGCCCTGCCAACTGACTTTTCTGCCAAAATTGCCCGCGATACACAGATTTTTATCCAGAAAGAATCGGACGTTACCCGCGCCACCGATCCCTGGGCAGGCTCCTATTTCGTGGAACAACGCACGCAGCAACTCGTAGAAGCAGCCTGGGCGCTGATGGAAGAAGTGGAACAACTGGGCGGCATGGCCAAAGCCATCGAGGAAGGTTTGCCGAAACTGCGCATCGAGGAAGCGGCCGCCCGCAAACAGGCGCGTATCGACGCAGGCGAGGAAAAAATTATCGGCGTCAATATTTTTCAGACGACCGATAGCGAGGCATTTGAAATCCTGGAAGTGGACAACACGGCCGTGCGCGAATCGCAAATCCGCCGTTTGCAGGACATCAGACAAAAACGCGATGAAACGGCGGTCCAACAGGCACTACAGGCCATTCGCGAACTGGCAAAATCGCCTGCCGCTTCCGGAAACACCGACAACATGAGCCGGAATCTGCTCGCCCTGGCCGTCGACGCTGCCCGCGTACGCGCTACGCTGGGTGAAATTTCCCTGGCCATGGAAGACGCATTCGGCCGGTACATCGCTACCACCCGCACGATTTCAGGCGTTTATGCAGCCAATATGAGCCACAATGAAGATTTTGAAAAAGCCCGCGCCCGGGCCGACGAATTCGCCCTGCTGGAAGGCCGCCGCCCGCGTATCATGATCGCCAAACTGGGTCAGGACGGGCACGACCGCGGCGCGAAGATCATTGCCACCGCCTTCGCCGACCTGGGTTTCGACGTCGACATCGGTCCTATGTTCCAGACGCCGGAAGAAGCGGCACGGCAGGCAGCCGAAAACGATGTGCACATTCTGGGCATTTCTTCCCTGGCAGCGGGACACAAAACCCTGGTACCGCAAACCATCGCCGCATTGAGTGCCCTCGGCCGGGCAGATATTCTGGTGGTCGTGGGCGGCGTGATCCCGCAGCAGGACTACGCGTTTCTGCGCGAAGCGGGCGCGGCGGCTATTTTCGGGCCGGGTACCGTGGTAGCGAAGGCGGCGCAGGAATTATTGGAAAAACTCGGTTGAATAGAGGTTTTTTGAACAGGATTAGCAGGATTTAAAAGGATTAGAAGGAAATGATTTTTAATAATTTAAAGGATTCTCCCGGATGTTTCCCCAAATCCTGAAAATTAGATCCTTCTAATCCTTTTAAATCCTGCTAATCCTGTTCAAAAAACCCTGTTCAAACCCACTCACCGGAACCAAATCAGGCATTCCGGAGTTTTAAACCGCATAATGGAAATAGGAACCGTAGCAAAATCCACGGGCAGTTGGTATAACGTCCTGCTCGACACCGGCGAAATGTTACAATGCCGGATTGTCGGAAAATTCCGGCTCGACGATATCCCGCTGACCAACCCCGTTGCCGTGGGCGACCAGGTCGAAATCGTGCGGGAAGGCGAGGACAACGGCATGATCAAAAAGATCCTGCCCCGGCGCAACTGCGTGGTGCGTCAGTCGCCCCGACGCAAACACGACCTGCACCTGATGGCTTCCAACCTCGATCAGGCCATCCTGATCGTCACCATCGTGCAGCCTACCGTAAAACCAGGCTTCATCGACCGTTTCCTCGTAATGACCGAACGCGACGAAATTCCCGTAACCATCGTGTTTAACAAAAGCGATTTGTACGACGCCGAGGATATGGAACGATTCGAGGAATTAAAGGAGATTTATACCAAGATAGGATACGGCGTACTACTGACTTCCGTTGTACAAAACACTGGTCTTCAAGCATTTAAAGACCTCTTGAAAGGTAAAACCACTTTGGTAAGCGGACAGTCGGGCGTAGGGAAAAGCAGCCTCGTCAATGCCATTCAGCACCAACTGGAACTGCGCACCGGCGAGATCAGCGATTATTCCGGCAAGGGCCAGCATACCACCACGTTTGCGGAAATGTTCGAACTGGATTTCGGCGGACGCCTGATCGATACGCCGGGCATTAAAACGCTGGGATTCAACAACAAGGACAAGGCCAATATCGCGCACAGTTTCCGCGAATTCTTCGTGCTTTCGGAGAAATGCCGTTTCGGCGGCTGCATTCATCGCAACGAACCCGGTTGCGCCGTACATGAAGCGCTCCGCCAGGGAGAAATCAGCGAACAACGCTACATGAGTTACCTCAGCCTGCTCGAAGAATCGGAGGAGCAGAATTCCTGGGAGCGGAATAAATTCTAAAGCAGTGCGAAGTCTGAAAGCAGTGCGAAGTCATCAGTGCGAAGTGCGAAGTCCACATTCACGCACGATGCCCATGACTTCGGACTTCGCACTGACGACTTCGCACTGCTTTCAGCCTAGTTTAGCGATTCAATTTTCCCACCTTTTATTTTAAGGATGCGTTGCGTGCGTTTGGCCAGTTCCATGTCGTGCGTAACAAGCACGAGCGTGGTGTGCGCCGTACGGTTGAGTTCGAAAATGAGGTCTACGATACCGGCGGCGTTTTCGGCGTCGAGATTGCCGGTTGGTTCGTCGGCAAACAGGATTTTCGGGCTGTTGGAAAAAGCCCGGGCGATACAAACGCGTTGTTGTTCGCCGCCGGAAAGTTGCGCCGGGTAGTGGTTCAGGCGGCTGCCGAGCCCCACTTTTTCGAGCCAGCCCCGGGCAGTTTCTTCAGCGCCCGCTTCGCCGCGCAATTCGAGCGGCACCATCACATTTTCCAGTGCAGTCAGCGTAGGGATCAACTGGAAATTCTGGAAAACGAACCCGACAAAACGGTTGCGCACTTCGGCGCGCTGGTCTTCCGACAGGTCGTCCAGCAATACGTCGTTCAGGGCAACCGAGCCGCTGGTAGCGCGGTCGAGTCCGGCGCAGAGGCCCAGCAAGGTTGTTTTTCCCGACCCGGACGGACCGACAATAGAAAAGGTGTCGCCTGCACCCAGTTCGAAAGACACATCGTCGAGTACGGTCAGGGCGTGGTCTTTATTCGCAGACCGGTATTGTTTGGTGAGGCGGGTGACTTTCAGCATGGATATCGTTTTTTTTGTAACAGCCAAACGCAGGCAAGGCGAAATAGGTTTAAAAAAACCGACTGGCGACGGAATTGTACCGATCAGTGGCCCGATTTGGAAACATCAAATGAATATCCGGCTAAAAACCCTGCAAGTCATCCGATGACTTTGAGCCATCGGATGACTTGCAGGGTTTTTAGCCGGATATTCAATTTAATTTTTACCGAACACTGACCCGCAATTGCCGGCCTTGTTCTATCCTTGCAAAAATTTTCATCTCCTATGCGCATACTATTTACTGCCATTCTGATCTCTTTCGCAACTTTCCTGTCTGCTCAAACCGAACAGGCCGCTCCCATGCCTGAAAAACACCTGAAAAACATACGACAGGTAACTTTCGGCGGCGACAATGCCGAGGCTTACTGGGCGCCCGACAGCAAACGCCTGACGTTTCAGAGCAATAACAAAGCCTGGGGACTGGAATGCGACCAGATTTTTATGATGGAAGTTAAAAAAGCCGCAGGCGACACTACCTACAAGCCTCAACTCATCAGTACGGGTAAAGGCCGCACCACCTGCTCGTTTTTTATGCCCGACGGCAAACACATCCTGTATGCCAGCACACACAAAGGCGGCGACCCCTGCCCTCCTTCACCCGATCTTCGGTCCGGCGGCAAATACCTGTGGCCCATTTTCAACACGTTCGAC
>Ga0209717_1000867_pt1 | contig 35199 bp, 33 predicted proteins | sample AD_UKC048_MetaG_FD_184418 | JGI IMG/M metagenome (GOLD analysis project Ga0209717, IMG submission 184418) | Active sludge microbial communities of municipal wastewater-treating anaerobic digesters from USA - AD_UKC048_MetaG (SPAdes) (version 2) | ecosystem: Engineered > Bioreactor > Anaerobic >...
TACCCGCCGGCCCTGGATCAGCCGGAAAATAATGGCAACAAGGGCAATCACTAATAAAATATGAATCACTGAACCGGCACTATAAGCAAAAAAACCAACCGCCCAACCGATAACCAGAATGATTGCAACAAAATAAAGTAAGCTACTCATGTGTTTAAAATTATTTATTTCTCATGCGCTTCATAAAACGGCTGCTAAAAAACTAAACCGCCGGTTTAATCAGGGCTGCCTGAAAATTATTGTTATATGATATGATTGTATGTAAAACTTTTAATTTCTCATGAATACCCGCAATCAGCCTGGCATCCTTGAAACGCAACCTTTCCTGTTCGAACAGGGCCTGTTCATACTCCGACACTGCCGCATCATACAGCCCGTCATTTTCATTACGCAGCGCGGAAGCATATAATTCAAGGGAAACGTTCTTCTTTTTATTATAAAGTAAAGACATAATATAAAATACTGTTGAAACCAAACTAAATTTGATGATATATTCCTGAAAGTCCATAAGTAACCAAAACAACAATAAAGTTCAGTTAAACTGCACTCATAGTTATTACAGAATCCGGAAACATTTTTATATGTTTTACAGCTCTTCCAGCATTTTCCTTCTCTGCTCCCTGAGCTGTTTGAAATGGGAAGGGGTAAGTCCGGTCACTTTTTTAAATTGCGCCGACAGGTGGGCCACGCTGCTGTAGTGCATCAGGTAAGCGATCTCCGTCAGGTTCAGTTCATTATAAACCAGGAGTTCCTTTACCCGTTCAATTTTATGGGAGATAAAGTATTTTTCAATAGTGGTCCCCTGCACCTGGGAAAAAAGATTAGCGAGATAGGTGTAGTTATGATCCAGTTTCTGATGCAGAAACTCGGACAGGTTCACCACCAATGGCTCTTCTGAATAATGAACCAGTTCTATAATAATGTTTTTAATTTTTTGTATCAGTATACTTTTTTTATCCTCCATCAATTCCAGTCCGGAGTGCATCAGGGCCGTCCGAACCTGTTCCAGTTCGGCGGCGCTCAGGTCTTCTGTAATGTCCGCTTCCCCTAATTCAACAATTACCGGATGATACCCTAATTTCTGCAACTGATCTTTGACCACCATTTTGCAGCGGATGCAGACCATATTTTTAATAAACAGTTTCAAGAAAATGAATTTAATAATCACTACGCCAATGATATGTGAAAGAAGTAAGGGAGGTGATTAACGGCGTATGAACTTATCTAAATATACTGAAAAATCAGCAGGTTCAGGTATTTCTTTTGTCAAAACACCCTACCTGTACCACTGATTGAATTGCCAAAAAGTCCTGCCGGATCCCCATTTTCCCCAATGAAATGGGAAAAGGCTGATCAGCACATTTTTCGTTGTAAATCACACGATTCTGCATTTTAAATCTATGAAAGTTGTAATAAATGAACATAACTGGATAATTATGATAAAATGGAATTGTTTCACCTTTGATCAGGCAATTAAACACCTTATCCTCCTGGTTATTTGTACCCAGACACGTTCAAACCTGATCAGTTGCATCCCTAAAGCTCAGGTTGAAAACAAAATTTATTTCAGGAAAATAACCGAAACATGAAAACTAAGTCACTGGTTTTTAGTTGTATTAAAAATTTAAACACTTCTTTATGTCAAACAGAAAACTTGTTCAGAGTGCCGCTTTTTTACTTTTATTTTCTTTTACCGCCTCCGCCCAGACTTCATCCGGCAATACCGACATGGCTCAGTCTGCCACCACTACTACTGAAGAACCCCGGGCTCGTCAGCTAATGGATCGTTTGGAAACCATTAAAGGAATAGATCGGTCTACTTTAAACAGTAATGAACGGAAAGACCTGCGGAAAGAAGTAAAAGAAATCCGCAAGGAAATGAAAGCTGCCAGCGGCGGTGTGTATCTATCAGTAGGTGCGATCCTATTGGTAATATTAGTATTAATCCTGATCTTATAATCCTATAGCCCGCTTATCCGATATATTGCTGATCTTCCTGGTAAATTGTTCAGGCAGCCGGCAGGATTCATATAAATCAACTGATTGACTTCAGTTATTTAAGCCCTGTTACAGCATCATACAATAAATCGGGTTGCGTTAATCATTAATCCTTATATCCACCGCATGGTAAAGCGGTGGTTTTTTTATGGGTTTCCTGCCAGATCAGTCACCGGTTCAAATAATAAAGACGGAATCAGTACCTTAGGAAAACAATCCAACTCCATGCGTATCTATTTCTTTATTCTATGCTTCGTCGCATTGAATAGTACAGCCCAGACTCCCAGAAACCTCCTTCAACAAAAGGCTGGCCCGGGGCAATTAGTTAAAATACTGGATGCCGGCAAAGACTGGATCCGATATCCCGCTTACAAGGACCGTACTGAATGGGATAAACTTACTGGAAATTTAAAGTCACAACTGATCAAAGAAGGAGAAGCTTATCTGAACTATGCCTGGAAGCTGGTCACTGCCACGCAATATCTCGAATATGAGCGAAGCGGCAATCGTACCGCCATGGAAGATCCCGCCGGATCCAATAACCGGGCACTCAGCAGATTGATCATAGCCGAACTGGCTGAAGGCAAAGGTCGGTTTACAGACCCGATCATTAATGGGGTCTGGGCGGCCTGCGACATGTCGTCCTGGGTGGCTTCTGCCCACTTACCAGTACAGCAGTCGAAAAGAAGTCTGCCCGATTTCCGGGAAGAAATCATTGACCTCGGGTCATCAGACATGGGTTCTTTCTTTTCCTGGACCTGGTATTTCCTCCACGAAGAATTTGATAAAATCAACCCGGTGATTTCCGCCCGATTAAAACAACAGATCCGGCAACGGATTCTTGTCCCTTATATGGAAAGAAATGACTTTTGGTGGCAGGCATTACAGGAAAAACCCGGACGGCTGGTTAACAACTGGAATCCCTGGTGCAATTTCAACGTGCTGACCTGCTTTCTGCTGATAGAAGATGACCCGGTTCGCCAAGCAGCGGGTGTATATAAAACCATGCAGAGCACCGATCAGTTTATTAATTATGTAAAAGAAGATGGCGCCTGTGAGGAAGGCCCTTCCTATTGGGGTCATGCGGCCGGCAAACTATATGACTACCTGGAATTACTCAGTCGCGCCACCGGAAAACAGATCCATTTATTTGAACACCCGATGATCCGGAATATGGGTGAGTACATTGTCCGAAGCTATGTAGGTAAGGGCTGGGTGGTAAACTTTGCGGATGCTTCCGCCAAAGGGGGCGGTGATGCCGGTCTTATATACCGTTATGGGAAAGCGGTTAACAGTATGGATATGCAATCTTTTGCCGCTTACCTCGTACAGGATAAAAAAGGCATTACGGAAATTACTACGAACCGGGATTTTTTCAGAACCCTGGAGAACCTGTCCATTGTAAAAGAAATTATAGCCACAAAAGCGGCTTTACCAACGGCGGCAGAAAGCTGGTACCCTCAAACTGAGTTTTGTTATATTAAAAATAATAACGGCCTTTTCCTGGCAGTGAAAGGCGGATTTAATAACGAAAGCCATAATCACAATGATGCGGGTACTTTTTCGCTCTATGCGAATGAAACGCCTTTCTTCATTGATGCGGGTGTAGGAACGTATACCCGGCAGACTTTCGGTCCGGAGAGATATACGATCTGGACGATGCAAAGCGAATACCATAATCTGCCGCTGATCAATGGGAAACCACAGGTCTTTGGTGCCCAATATAAAGCCACCCATACCCGGTTTGATGCAGCTAAAAAACAATTCAGTACCGATTTAGCTAAAGCCTATTCAAATGAAGCCAAGATAAAAACATGGATCAGGAATTATACACTGGAAGGCAACAGTCTGTCCATTGAAGACCGCTTTGACCTGGAGGCCACCCTTGCCCCCAATGCACTCCATTTCCTGGTATGGGCGCAACCTGTCTTAGTAAATGAAGGAATAATCCAATTAGAAAAAGAAGGTACGCGACTCAGCCTGAATTATGATAAATCCATTTTCAGTTATGCCCTGGATACCATCCCGCAAACAGATAAGCGGTTATCGAATGTATGGGGTGAAACCATTTACCGGATCCGGCTGACGGCAAAAAAAATGCAGTCAAAAGGGAATTACCGGGTCATCATCCGTAAGGAATAATTATTTCAGGAAGGCCGACCTTAATTCATCCACCTGCTCATCATTGATTGGCACCAGCTGACCCAGACTGGCCGACATGATCAGCGACTTAGCACTGAACTCAGCCACTTCCAGGTAGTCAAAAGTCTGAAGCAGTTTGTCCCCGGTTACAATGGCACAGTCGTTTTTCACCAGCAGGGCCGGGCTGTTTTTAGATAACATTTCCGGGATCATCTGGCTGCCATTGAACTGTCCGCCAAACGGAACGGTGTACACATCCTGCAGAAATATCCAGCTTTCGGGAATCGTCCGCACATTGAATACTGCATCAGATGCTGCAAAAGCCATCAGGTAGGGAGTCTGCGTCAGTATAATGGAGTTGATCTCCGGATGCGTTTCATATATCAGTTGATGCAGATGCGTGGAGCGGCTGGGCAGTTTCCCTTTTTCCCTTTTACCGTCTTTAATCTGCACAATATCTTTTGGCTGCATATCCCAACGGGGCACATCGGTAGGGGTGATCAGAAAATCATTTCCCTCCCATCGACGGGAGATGGTGCCGTAGGAACTGGTCATCAACCCCTGGCTGCAGGCCCGTTGAACAATCTGGCAGATCTCAGTCCGCACGGCTCTTTCGGAACTACTATAAATAGTTTCATCCATTTCAGGTAAAAGCTCGGGTAATTGCTGATCAAATGCGGTAATCTCCTCTTCGCTGAGATAAGAAGGTTCGCCAATCATGTGGGCATATAAAATGGTGCGGGCACAAAACTCAAGTGTTTCAAAACGCAGAAAACAATCCGCAAGATTTGTTCCGCCCACCACGGTGCCATGATTCTCCATAATCACCGCATTGAATCCCTGCTGAAATTCCTCTGCAATTATATCACCGAGGGCCTGGCTGCCGGGCAAACGATAAGCCGCATAGCCAATGGGTCCGCATACATGGCGTGCCTGGGACACAATCCGGGTATCCGGAATTTTACGCACAATACTGAAAGACACCAAGGCCGGTGGGTGCGCATGAATCACGGCTTTTATTTCCGGGCGCTTTTCATAAATCGATTTGTGAAAAGGAAATTCTGAAGAAGGTTTATGCCGGCCGATAATTGTTCCGTCCTTTTTCACACACACAATATCATCCACGGTCAGTGAGCCTTTATCCACTGCGGAGGGCGTCACCCATATATCGCCGTTATCATCGATCACTGAAATGTTTCCTCCGGAGGTGGTGGTCAGGCCACGCCTGTAAATCCGTCCGATCACCATGGTAATCTGTTCACGTGGATGCATCAGCCGGGGGTCGAGTGTATTATTCATAAAAATCAGATTGGTGCTCGGAATGGGCGATGGTAATTGCAGAAGGAGGATCCGGTAAAGTCAGGAAATATGGCTTTGCTCATCCACCCCGTGATTGCAGGGACTGCACCCAGGGCTAACATTCCATGACAAAATTAAAAATAAAGGGAGGTTAACCATCCCGTTCCAACCTGTAAGTGATTACAACTATCAGGAGCCTGAACGAATAAATTAATTAGTTATATTTATAAAAAACATGCGCCTTCTTTTACTGTTAATATTATTGAATTCCTGGCCTGGCTTTATCTTAGCCCAGAAGGATTCTTTGAAAACATATGTGCGCATTATTTCTGTTTCCCCGAAAGACAGTGTGCTTCCTGTCAGCGAATCAATAAAAAAACAACTCACCCGATTACTGAAACAGGAAGATTTTCAGAAAAAGGATTTACGACTGACATTGAATCTGAAAAATCAAAAAGAAGGTTTATTAACGGTTCGCTGGCTGGCGCTCCGGCAAAAAAAAGATATTCTCTACGTTGACTTATCGGCTTATATCAGTACATATATCGGCGAAACCGAAAAAAACCTGGATCAGCTTTTCCAAAAAGCCTCCGAAGGAAATATGATCCTGCTCTTCGATGAGGCGGATGCTCTGTTTGGGAAGCGGGCTGGCAGCAGTGAAACGGATAACCAAAACCGGGAGAAAACCACAATCCTGCTCATTAAAAAAATGGAATCCTATAAAGGTTCTATCTTATTGATTTGCAAAGCAGATGGCTGCTCCTTTCTGCCTGCAAGACTGAATTTCACCCGGATCAGCGGATAACCCAGCGGTCAGTCCCGCCTGGCAATTTTACCTTTTTCCCGCTTTTATTGCCTCCGGGAAATTAAATTTGAACATATCAGGTGACTGTCTTAATTTGTCCCTGCCTCAGGCCTGTCACTGGCCCCGTTTTATCCGATTAGTTTTATTGCCTCTGCCTCGTAAGTTCATTGATTTTTTGCCAATGTCAGGGAGAAATCCTTGTCAAAAGCAGGTTTTTGTATTTGCCTTTTTTTATTCACTGTATTAAAACAAGCAATTATGAGACTATCAGAATTTATTGTGCTGACACAGGAAGAAAAGCGATTAACCGTAGTAAATGAGGGCGTCCCTTTAGCCAAAAAGGAATTATCGGAAGAAATGATCTTTCTCTTCCGCCTCCAGGGTTTCTTTGTCGAAACCCATTTCAGTAAACAAACAAAGGAAATTCAGGAGTACCTGATGTTTCGTGAATCACCGGAATTAACCCCCGCGTGGAAACTGATTCAATAGGTTATTCACTGGTAAAAAAAGAGGAAAGAAACCGGTCAGCGTTCTATTGAATCTGACCGGGATTTCCTTTATTTGCAGACTTTTTACCAGCACCCGATGAACAAAAAAACTGCCCTGTTATTACGTCCTGCCCAGTTAAAGAAAACCGGACATCTGTTCGAACTACTGCAGGTGGACAAGGCCGATAAATACTCGGTATATACCACGGAGAAAATCAACCTGGGTGTGCTGAAAAAACAATACCCGAAATTACCCGGCGGTTTTTTCACGGCTATCAACCGGTTTACAGAAAGTAATATTGATTTACTGAAAGCTGAATTATTCCATGCCCTGAAAAAACAACAGGCCATCAATGAAACGGAATTCCGCAAACAGGTTCAATTACAACTGGAACGGAAATTACTTCAGGAGCTTCAGGCACTTAAACCCCTGTTGCCCCTGCTCTCCTGTTATCATCAGTCACCCGTACCCGGCGATGACAAGCGGCTTAAAACAGCCCCTTGCATTTTCAGCACCTATACTCCTCAGCTGAGTTTTGAAGTGAAGCACAGCTCAGGCGGCTGGCTTTCCCTGGAAATTCTTATTGTATTGAATGGAACAGCCTATCCCCTGTCCCAGTTCAGTCAATATGGTTTCCTGCTGGAAAACAAAAACGAATACTTCCTGTTGAAGTTCCCCGATTACCAGGTACTGAACCGGGTACAATCCTTTGATTGGGAACAGGAACATTTTACCGATGCCCGGTTCATTACAGAAGTACTGGAACCCCTGACAGGCTATCCGGTTAACCGGAACAACCTGCTCAAAACGGATTGCCTGGAAGTAATGCCAACGGGACGCGTGGTGTTGAGTGAACTCAGTGGTCAGTTTCTCATGATCACCCCCCAGTTTGATTATGATGGTCATATTGTGGAAGGCAGTTGGGGAGAGACCACCACCCTCACCCGTGAAGGAAAAGAAATCAGTATCCGTCGTCACCAGGATGCGGAAAAAGCAATCCGATGGGAAGTGGAACAATTACATGGCAGTTTTCCCAATCAATCCAATGGTTATTATTACCTGAGTTTTGCCAACGCGGCTAAGCATCATTGGTTTTTGAAAGCTTTCCGCCATTTGCTGGATCATGATATACAGGTATTGGGAATGGATATGCTGAAACATTTCCGGTACAGTACTGAAAAGCCTGTTACTCATTATCAATTTATCAGTGAAGAAAAGGGTTGGATCCTTTTATCCTTCTCCCTGAAAGTGGGAAAAGAAGAAATCAGTATTAAAGAGCTCCAGAAAATACTCCGTACAGGTGAACAGGCCTTACTGTTAAAAGACGGATCGATCACCTTACTGGATGAGGACTGGCAGCGCGCCTATAGCATTATCATCAAACACGCCCGGATCGAAAACAGGCAGATCCGGGTTCCTAAATGGGTCTTTATTGCCTTAGAGAATGGAACAGCCTCCGGTGAACAGATCGCCACTTTTATTCCAGCCGACTGGAAAAAAAAGTGGATGAACTGGCAGCAGGCCGATACCCCTTTGTATCCGCTGCCCGCGTCGATCCACGCTTCCCTGCGTACGTACCAGCAGAAAGGGTATGAATGGATGCGGCTGTTGGATGAAATTGAAGCCGGGGTATTCCTGGCAGATGATATGGGATTGGGCAAGACGCTGCAAACTATTTGCTATTTGGCCTGGCTGGCTGAAAACAGGACACAGGGAAATATCCTGATTATTTGTCCGGCATCATTGGTTTACAACTGGCAGAACGAAATCCGGAAATTTGCCCCGGAATTAAAATCGGTCGTGTACCATGGGAGTACAAGGGAAGAGACCTTATTCGAACATGAAGGCGTGCAGATTATTATCAGCACTTATGGAACGATCCGGTCCGATGAAGAATTCATACTCACCCAGTCATTGGTAGCCGTGATTCTGGATGAAAGCCATACGATCAAAAACCCATCTTCCCAGATTACCAAACTGATCCACCAGCTCAATGCGGATAAAAGGGTGGTACTGAGCGGTACACCAGTCATGAACAACACGACGGACCTGTTCAGTCAGCTGCATTTTGTATTGCCAGGCATATTTGGCTCCCGTGAATTTTTCAAACGCGAATATGCGGACCCCATCGATCTGCAGCGGGATGACAAGAAAGTGGCGGCCCTGAAAAAACTAACCGCTCCATTTATTCTGAGAAGGACTAAGGAACAGGTGGCGCGTGACCTGCCTCCCAAAACCGAAATAACCCTCTGGTGCCAGATGGACCCCGAACAACAAACGGTCTATAACGATATCCGGGATTCGGTCAAAGGCACACTCAGTGATATAATAAAAAAGCAGGGCTTGCAAAAAAGTAAATTGCAGGTACTGGAAGGTATTCTCAAACTCAGGCAGCTTTGTAATTCTCCGGAGTTACTGGAGGAATACAAAAACAGTCAGATCCCCTCCATCAAACTGAATACACTGATCAGCGAAATCGAAAATAACCTGTCGGATCATAAAGTACTGGTGTTTTCCCAGTTCACATCGATGCTCGACCTGTTATCCCTGGAAATGAAAAACCGTGGTTTATCGCACGTGATGCTGACTGGCGCCACCCCTCCCAAAGAGCGGGACCGCCTGGTACAGACTTTTAACCAGGAAGAACACGAGAGCCGGATCTTCCTGCTGAGTTTAAAAGCGGGAAATGCGGGTTTGAATCTCACCGCCGCCGATTATGTGTTTCTGTTCGACCCCTGGTGGAATCACGCGGTGGAACAACAGGCGATTGACCGTACCCACCGCATAGGTCAACAGAAAAGCGTTTTTGCCTATAAAATGATTTGCCGGGATACCATAGAAGAAAAGATCTTGCAGCTGCAGGACCGGAAAAAAACCTTATCAAAGGAACTTATACCGGAGGAAGAGGGTTTTGTAAAAGCATTATCAGAAGAAGATGTGCAATTTTTGTTTGGATAGGTGATACCGCAATTGTCAATAAAGCTATACTCCCTGTTTGTTGAATATTCTTGATTTGGCGCGCTTACGCACAAACATATATTTCCACAGTAGTTTCTTTATCGCTAAATTGTAAGACATTATTTTAACCACCTATACTTTACATATGCACTTAAACCAGGCCGGTTCCGCGAGCAGCGGTGAGTTAACGAAAGCCGTTCCGCATATGGTGGTTGAAATAATTGAATATGTAAACAATGCCGTAGTCAGTAAAACCATTCTGAAAAAATCGACCGGCAATGTAACGGCCATGTCATTTGATACCGGGGAAGAACTCAGTGACAAGATTTCTCCATATGATAATTTTGTCCAGATCATTGACGGTGTTGCCGAACTCACTATCAATAAGGAAGTACATCATCTGAAACTGGGGAATGGCATTATCATACCTGCCCATGCGCAGCATGCATTCGCCGCCAAGGAGAAATTCAAAATCATTTCCACCATCATTAAAAGCGGCTATGAGGATTAACCGGCTCCCCTTTTTTTAGTATGCGGAAAAACCATTTTCATGGCTCCCAGAGCTGATGAACAGATAAGTTGTCTGAAAATTGTATTTCCGGATTTTTACAGTAACCGGTCTGAAAGCCAGGTCAAATTTCGTATCCGCTTTTAATCACCGTGATGATCATTTTAAACCGCCCATTGGGTTTAATCAGGTTTGAAGTATGAGCAGGAATGATGATCCCTTGCCCGGTTTCCAGTTTATGGGCCACTTTATCAATAACTATTTCCGCCTTGCCTTCAATAATCTGGGCAAACGTATCAAAAGGGGATGTTTTCTCGGTCAGTCCCTCCCCGGTATCAAAAGACATCACACTGATGTTTCCGGTAGATTTTTTCAGGATAGTTTTAGTGACTACTGAATTCGGGACATACTCAATAATTTCCACAATAATATGAGCCATTGATTTTTCCAGCTCGTTAATCACTTTTCCGGTATCCGCTGCTGCAAGATCAGGTACGTTATCCTTTTTCATACTACAAAATTGAGGAATGTAGCATTCACCGCTTTTATCGCTTTTGAAATGAATATTACAAGATTCTTACATACTGGAGATAGGTATACCCGTGACCTGTATGACAGAATAAACAGGCTAAATAACGGAGAGCAGAATTGAAAGGCCATCCCGACTGTAAACTCGGGATATGAATCCGATGCTCAATGTGCTGCTACCTTACTTACAAAAAAAGGCCTCCTGATGAGACCTTTTATTTGTACCGGAGAGCAGATTTGAACTGCCGTCCCGACGTTTACAGTCGGGATATGTATCCGATGCTCCTTGTAAATTCTCATTATTGTATAATAAAAGGCCTCTTGAAGAGACCTTTTATTTGTACCGGAGAGCAGACTTGAACTGCCGACCTTCGGGTTATGAATCCTTGGACGGCAAACAAATACACTGACTATCAATAGTTTGTAGTTAAATTTGAAAGTAAAAACCTGCTATATTGGTAATAAAATTGGTAACTTTCTACTGAATATCAAAAAAGTCTGAAATTTCAACCTCAAGGGCAACTGCCAACCTTACAATTGTAAGAAATTCAATGTTTTTAAGTCCATTTTCAATTTTACTGATCTCTGTTCTGTTTATTCCTGACTGAATCTCTAAATCGAGCTGAGAAAGCCCCTTTTTACGTCTTAGGAATTTAATTCTTGCTCCCAACTTTTCAACTTCTAATTTATACCTCTTCTCCATTTATGGGGAAAAGGTCGAAGAAAATACAGGCTAAAAAAGTGAGTTATAACTCACATATTTTAAAATTCCGTAACTTCCTCATAGAGCTAATTAACTCACTTTAAACCCTAGATTAAATAAAATGGATTTAAAAGAAAAAATAAGCGCAATAGAAAAGTTCTTTAATTATATCAAAGAAATAGATATAAAAGACCTTGAAATTTATTTAAACCCACATCTGAAAAATCTTGAAAACTATTCCAACAGAATAAACGATAAAAAAGAAGCTGCAAGAAAGTTACTTGTGGCATTAAAGGATTCCCCTGAAAAATCATATCTGGAATCGATTTTTGAAGAAGTAACAAAATTTCCAATACCAGACAATATTTCTTGGCAAGAGAAAAAACTTATCCCTAGAAGCAAAGTTGAAAATGAGAATAGACCAGAATACCTGGAAGCTGCTTTTGGTATTTTGAGCTACATAAAAGAAGTAGAAATTGAACGTAAATTTAAAGAGTGTTTCAAAAAATTACATATTTACTATGATAAAGACCTAAAGCAATTAATTGATTTAATGAATTCAGTGAAAAAAAATGACAAGCTAACTGCCTTAGTAAAATATAATTTCGCTTTTGATGATTTACTAAATAAATTGAATTCCCATGACAATTATATTGAGAAGATAATTACTCAAACTGATCTTAGTATGGACCGTAATAATTTAATTGACTCAATTGTTAATTCGGTAAATTATACACAAAAAGGAAGAAATGAAATTAGAAATGCCAAGCTAGAGGAATTATTTCGTCCCAAAAAAGATAAGTAATTTAAAGATTATTCAATAATTACCATCCCAGTGCTAAACTCAAAATGACTGGGAAAATTTAACTTTTCAATACAATCATTAACTCTTGATCTGAAAACAGCAAAAACTCTATAAATATCATTTTGGTTGCCGGTAAAACAGAAATTACTATCTATTTGTAAGCACGCTTTAAGAAACATATTATAAAGAAGTCTTGATGGCTCTCCATCATAATTTTTAACATCGTTTTCAACATGTGAAAAATATCCAAGTTGAAATACAGCTTTTTCAACTTGAGGATCATAAAAGAAATTAAGATAATACGGTTCATTTCCTTCTATAATCACCAACTTTATATAAATATCATTTAAGAATTCATGTAATTCATCCTCAAAATGTGGCATAACAATATTTGAAGTTAATTTACGAAATTTATAATTCTCCCTCATCTGCAAAGCTGTAATATTTACCTACTTCCGGAACTACAATAATATGATCTTGCAGGGCAATGTCCATAATACACCCAGCTTCTTTAAGTTTAATTGTTAGCTCCTTATCCATTCTGGAAGGTTTTAAGGAACCAGATGGGTGGTTGTGAGAGATTATTATACCAGTAGCCCCACATTTAAGAGCCACTGAAAGTATTAGCCGGATATCAGCAACTGTTCCTGTAATGCCTCCTGTTGAAACAGGAAAAATGCCAATCACTCTGTTTGCCCTGTTTAAATACATAGCAAATACTTTCTCCTGAATTCCAATAGTATCCTGGGGGTAAAAATCCAGGAACAAAACATAAGCATCAATTGAACAGATAATAGTTGGCATGTCAGGTGCTAAAGGGGTGTATTTAATACTGATTTCAGATATATTTGAATAATTCTTTTCCATAGCTTAAATATTAACCCCCTTCCAATCCAACAGGATCAGAAGAGGGTTGTGAATAATAGGGTTAATATGCTTAATTTAAGTACCAGCTGCTGGATCTGTTTTCCAGGGCATGTCTGATTTCCTCAATAAAGGCATAAGCATTTACAGATCTGTCCAGGAAAGTATCAATGTAACTGGATTTGTTAGCCCCGGTGAACAAATTGTAAAGCCTCCATAGGTTAATGTTTCCGGCGCTATCCCTGCAAAATGATGCATCATTGTAGTAGTCCTTGACCACTGCTCCAATCTGGGTGTCTCCCAAAAGCAAAGGCTTAATCTCATTTTTCAAATCTGTAGTCAAGTGATTGTACATCCTGCACCTGCCTATTAAATGGGCAAATTGAGCTTCAGAGATACTATATTCAGCAAGCTTCCCCATGTGAAACAACTGGTAATTGTGATTGTAGCTTTCCAGCAAGGTTCTTATTGATGCTTTGAGCTGAGCCATATTTTTCACCTTTAAATCACTCATGTACCCATCTGTCCAGACACAGAGATTTGTACATACCTTGTTCTGAAACCCAATAAACACCTTAAAGTGTTCATCAGCCCCCTTTCTATTGTACAGATTATCAACATTATAGGCCTTTACTCCTCCAATAGTCAGATTTAATCTATGACCGTCAATTTCTGAGGAAATGCCAGGCAGTTCAATGATAAAAGCCATACGTTCAAAATAGATTGTCTTTTCATGCTCCAGAAGCTCTATAGCAGCCTTATTCTTGGCCTCCGGCACTCTTCCCTTGACTGGATGACTTAGCCTAATAGAAGGGCTTAAAATAGTCTCTCCCTTGAAAATATCAGCAGTCAAGTCTATTGTAGACTCAATAAAGTCGGCATGAGAAATCAAAGGTTCATTATCCTTTACAAAAACCGGGATAATATGGCCAGACTTTATATCCTTCAGGCTGCTATCCTCAGTGTTGGCATTTATAAAGGGTTTTTCTGTTGAAGTTTCCTCCTGGATATATACATCAGGAGGAAGGCTTAATATGGGCGTGTTATTTACTAATTGTGCTTCCATTTTGTTGAATTTTTGTAATGGGAATGATATTGTTTAATTCATTTTTCCGTTTAGTAAAGAGGGGCTGTAGGTCATACTGGAACTGAGGATAGGCCAGAAAGAGCAGCTTCAATTCTTCATAGTTTTTACAGCTATCTATTTCTGCTATCAATTCCCTTACCTGGCTGTCTGTATCAGTTCCTTCATTACACCACGCCAGGATAATCTGGCCAACTCCTGAAGTCAGTTGAAATTCAGGCTTATCCATAAATAAACCTGTCCTGTCTTTTGAAGCCGTGGCATTATGTTTAATGTCCAGATCAAACACACAAGTGAACTCATAGTCTGTTCCATCCCTTTGTACTGCTTTCAGGCCAACTTTCTCAGGCACATGTCTTCCATTCTTTTCATTAAGAACATACTCCTGTTTACTTCTGATTGTGGCAATTATGTGCGCTTTAGACTGAAGGATAGCTTGAACAAAGGCGTTGTGTCTAGGAGTGAGTTTGCTCCAATTGGTAAAAGAATTGCCAGTCATATTACCATGAACATCCAGGATCCCTCCTGATCCTTCCCACTCATGGGACATGCTGTCAATAATAATAACCTCCATACCGGCGCTTTCACAAATCCTGATGGCATCTATGTACTTTTCAGGGGGAAAGGGAGGGGGAATATTAATCACGGAGAATTGACCCAAATGTGCATACAAAGAAGCTGAATAGTTCTCTGTGTCTATCAAGGCAATTTTGCTCCAGTCAGGGCATAGGCCATTTGCCAATTTTAAAGCTCCAATTGTCTTACCACACCCTGAAGGGCCTTGTAAGGCTAATTTTATTTTAGCCTGTTGTCTTTTTGCAATTTGTAATTTCATAACTTTAATTTGAATTGTTTACTAATACAAAAGGCCTGACAGAACCATACTGCCAAGCCTTTTTCTTTTTAACTCTGAATGTTTTTCATTTAACCATAGGCATTTGTTTTAAAGGTGAATAGTTGTATCTGTTTAAATTGAAGTTTAGAGATATTGATATCTGATATATAATGCAGAAAAATTGTTGGTTTTTGACCAACTTTCTGGTTTTTTTCTCAGTAATGACTATAGAAGTGTGCTCTGATAATCCTTTTATTATGAAAAGATTTCAGCTGCAATTTTGGAAATTGTCATTTTTATACACCGGGGGTATAGCGGAGATGCTTTGAACTGATGGGGGTACATTCTATAAGTGCTCCCTCTCTTCACACATACAAAACCAATAGGGTATCTAGGATATTCTTAATGTCTTGCTAGGTAATAATTTTTGAAACAATCAACCTCAAAATATCACGAAAGATTCAAATTAGCATAATTTCTTCGTTTCCTATCTTTCTTTAATCTAAGAGGAATTAGGAATAAGTCCACATGATCTCTTACCAAAATAATAGTAAACCATATCCAGTATCACATTCAAAGTGACTGCAAAAAGAGAGGGGGTGCATCAACTCTAAGAAACATGATCGAGGTATAATAATGGGACTGCTCTTCTCATAAATCAATATCTAAGTGTTTTTGCAGCAACGTGCTAATATTATTAGTATATTTGAATCGTAATATTTTGTATTACCTATTACTTTAAATATGCAACACTTAATAGAACACTATTTTGGCATTAGCCCTGATACTTCAGCATCATTGCTTATAACACTTTTCACCTTTATTATTGGGTATGTCATAACGGCAATAGTTTTTATTGTAAGTCGATTCAATAAACGACGATCTCATAGAAAAATATTTATCGACAATCTTCAAAATCTAACAAAATCCGTTCAAAAGCAAGAGAAAGCATTTCTTGAAACAATTAAATCTTTAGACATAATTGCTAATTCACCATGGGAATATACAAAGGCAGATTTCTTTCAAATTTCTGTATTTAGAGAGATGAGTTATCAAGAATCTTTTAAAAGCTTTTTCTTGGGATTTGAGAATCAATTATCCTTTGCAAACAAGAAATTAAAAAGAAGAGCATTTAATAGAGTATGGGAAAACCTAAGTAACATTAATTTCTGGAGTGATCAAGCCTTTAATAATTTCTATCCAACTTTGGATAAATTTAATGAGCATGGGCTTAAAAGAAACTATGCTTTAACCGAGTTAAGAAAAATGTGGGAGCAGCTTTATAGCATAAATCGGGCTAATTTAACGACTGAACATCTTAGTTATATAAAAGAATTAGATTTAATAACTTCTAGTTTTCAAAAAATACCGACCCAAAAGAGGGTAAATCCATTTACAGTAAATAGAAAATTGATTTTACCAATAAAAATCTTAAACAGAAAGTATATTCATATACCTGGAGTGATGCAATTTAATGATAAGGCTTCTGAAGTTGGGACACATTATCATGAAATGGAAATACTTTTAAGACACACTAGAGATCAATATAAAATATTCTACTATTCATTTAGAAATATTGCAGCAGTCAATAGGAAAATAATTAGTATTTTAAAATAATTCAGTTTATATTATTTTCGACCTATTATAATAGCTAGTCTTGTATAAGGGATTTTTAACGCAATCTAGAAATTCCTCAAAACCAATTGCATGAACCGTAATTGCTCCATCAAAAAAAATATGTAAATTCTTTTGAATTGTTGTTGGTCTAGAATTGGCATATGCGTCACTTTTAAAAGGAAATAATTTCATTGCTGTTTCAACGTCTCTATTATTTTTTGTAAAGTAAGGATCAACTATTGTAATTTTTACATCATTATTATGTCTTATTGCCGTTTTAATACTCTCATTTATATGTTCATCCCCAAATGAATACCCAATAATAAAAATCTCATCAGCAAAACAACAGTCTTTGTCAAATGCTGATTGCATCTGTTTTAAGGGAGTAATATGTGTTTTTTGTCCTTTCTGATGTCCTGTAACAATGTTGGTTAACATTAAATTTTTACCTTTTTCTAATTGAAAATTGGCAAACCTATAATTCAAAGGTAAAGTAACATTACTAGTTAAAAAGAATTCAGGGTTTGGTAATTGTTCTGTATCTAAAGCCTCCACTTTCCAGAAAGCTGAACCATGTAAATTGTAATACACATTAGTTTCAAAATCACTTAATATTTTGGGGACATTTGCTCTTAAGCTCACTCCGTAATTAATAACCTCCCCACAATCAAAGCCCTCAAAAACAGAAACCCCTGAATTTTCTAAAAGAACTTTAAAAACTCTATCATAATTCAAAGTGTATATTCTTAGATTCCATTTATTTTTTAGGTTAAGCATCCAGTTAATATAGCTTTTGCTTACTTTAGACTCCTTATCTATACTTGAACTATTAATACAATGATTTGCATACTTTTCAATGCAAACATTAATATCTGTTAAAATTTCTGCCAAAAGGTGCTGAAAGAAAAACTGAGGGGGCGTTTCATTATGTTGTAAATAATTAGAAAAATCATAATCGACTCCTTCAGGTATTTGTAATTTATAATTATGTTTTGGCTCACCACCTGAAACAGAAAAATTTAACAGTTCTTGCTCAAAATCTGATGAAAAGAAACAGCTTAAAAGTGAACTGGTTCTATTTAAATTATTTGAATAAGAGTAATAAGAAATGAATTCTTCGATTACGTTTATTATGGTTTCAAAATTTACATACTCTGAGGAGTGATTATTCTGAATCAGTTTGTTATATATAAACTGAGTTATTGTAATTTCACCTCCTCTTATTTTAAACCCTGATTTTAATACAAGTTCCGTTAAATCAGATGTTTTGGGTGCTCCCCAAGGCAGTATAGCACCAGCACCAAAAAGAAATACTTTACTTCTTTTGCTCATTAATTATTTCTTTGGTTTTTTCTTCTCTTTCACAAATAACCCAGATGTATATTTATCATAGAGTTCAAACAGGAATTCAATCCTTTTTGTTTCACTTGCAAATGGCTGTGCCCTATAACACAAATCCACCGCCTTATCAAGTGCAAGATGAGCTTTAACCAATGCTGGTGGCATTGTGTTAGGGTCATATAAATCAGCTAGGCTGCTGTTTGGGAACTGCATCCTAACATCTAATACTCCTTGTGCAGCTTTCTCAATTGCTACTTTTTGTTTATCAGTTGGATTTTCTGGCCAGGGAAAGTTATTGTAAATAGATGGAGAATAACTAATCCTGCTTTCAAGCCTTCCGCAAACTTGTTTCGTCCATGTCATGTGCATTAAAGATTGCATTACACCAAACATATACAATGATGCTTTTGGAATTATCTGAAGCTTGTTGCTGCAAATAATTGTCTCTGGTAGAAATCCTATTGGTATATATATGCGATTTTCTGAACTAACTTCAGGAACTGCTAAATATGGTGTGTCTGGCTGCCTATCCTGTGTGAATAAAGTCGGATATTTAGCAAACTCCCTTACCGAAGGTGTGGGACTTTTGAGTCTGTTATTTTTTACTTTCTCTACCCGTTTTACAATTTCTTCAAAGCTTTTTAATTCAGTTGGTGAAATATCTTTTAGCCAAAGACAGTAGCGTTCTTTACTATACAAGTATTCATCAGCTCCCCAAAATGGCTTAATCCATTTAATTGCTTTTGGCTCATTTTTTATTAGTGATTCTTTCTCTTCTTTATTAAGAATTAAAAATCCACCATCAGTAGGTTGACTACCTTTAAACATTTCAGGATAACTGTGAATTGGTTTCCCACGAGTTTCTATAAATAGATCCTTACCTTCAGTTAAATATGGATTTATATTTTTTGCTGGCACTTCATGAGGCTCGCCTTTTATATCGTCATATTCAAACAACCTTTTATTAGAAATATCAAAATTTGAAAAGCCAATTATGACAACATGAACACCTGCATTATCCCTTGCTTCATTGCTCCATTTGAATGTTCTGTGAGCAAAGTGTATTTTGATTTTGAATTTTCCAATAAGTAAACTCCATAAAATACCCAATTGTTCACCTTGAGAAATAGAGCTAGTACTTACAAATGCACTAACTGTCTTAGGAAAAAATATTTCTTGACTTAAATTTACTTTCTCCATGTATTCTGATGCCTTAATGTACCATGCAGCAACATAGTCCAATCTTCCTGCTCTCTTTGCATCCATAAAGATAGAATCCATATCATCAGCCTGAGATTTATTTCTCCATTGGTGGCCAATAAATGGCGGATTGCCTAAAATATAATGATATCTCGGTTGTTCCTTTTCAAATGGCATTACTTCTATAAGGCTTTGCCAGTCTATCCTTAAAGCATTCTCGTTTTTTATGGTTGCACTTTTCTTTAGAGGCAGCCTGACAAAATACTCTCCAAATGTTTCACTAGCAAGCATGTTCATCTGATGGTCTATTAACCACATGGCAACCTGAGCAATTTGTGCTGGAAATTCCTCATACTCGATGCCATAGAATTTGTCAACATCAATTTGGAAGTAAATGCTAATATCAGTAAGAGCCTGCTGTCTTTTCAGGTTTACTTTTAATAGCTCTTTTATCACTTCGATTTCCAGTAAACGTAGTTCCCTGTATGCAACAATTAGGAAATTTCCACAACCACAGGCTGGATCGAGAAACCGTAGCTTACTAATCTTGTTATGAAACTTCTCAACACTGGATCTGCTTTCTTTCTTTGCCTTATCAAACTCTTTCCACAGATCATCCAGAAAAAGGGGCTTAATTAGTTTAAGTATATTTTTCTCACTTGTATAGTGTGCACCTAAATTCCTTCTTGCCTTTTCATCCATCACCGACTGGAACAATGAACCAAAAATGGCTGGAGAAATACGTCCCCAATCAAGTGAACAGCATTCCAGAAGAATGCCTCTCATTTGGCTGTCAAAAGCTGCTGTTGGAAGATGCTCCTCAAATAATTTACCATTTACATAAGGAAAAGCATCTAAGCTTTCATCCAGATTTTTTAACCTGGACTCTTTAGAAGAATTCAGGATTTCGAATATTTGGCTAAGGTGGGCAGCTAAATCACTTCCATCTGGAGCTGTTTTTATATCAAGATACTCATTGAATATACCCCGTTCAAATATATTAGTATCATCTGCAAACAGGCAGAACACCAGCCTGACAAGATAAAGTTCAAGAGAATGACCTGTATAGCCTATATCCTTTAGCTTGTCATGGAGCTTCCCCATTAACTCGGCAGCTTCAATATTTACAGGGTCTTGCTCCTTATATGTTCTTTTTTTGTAACCGGCTATTTCACTGAACAGACCTACATTACTTGTAAATTCATTTATTCTAAACTCAGCCTGGGAGCCATTATCAAGATCATAGAGCCTGAATCTCTCAAAATCACTTACAAGTATGTATTTGGGCAGCTCCTTGTCTGTAAGGCCGGGGAAATAGTCTCTGGCTTGTTTATAAGCCTTGTCTAGGTCTTTGCCCCGGCTTTTATGTTCAACAAGAATCATCCCTTTCCAGAGCAAGTCAATATAACCTTGCTTATCATCAAGCTTTTTAACCTGCTGTTCAAAAGTGGCAACCCTGCGCCTTGAAATTCCAAAAACATTAAAGAAGTCATCCCAGAAGGATTTTGCCTCAGCATCCTCATTGGTTTCATTCTGCCATTCCTTGGTAAATGCAGTTGCTCTGGTTTTGATCTCGTTCCAACTTAGGGGCATGATATTTAAATAGGGGGTTTTATGCAATATAAAGAAAAATAGGTCTACTCATATGGCTACTGGAACCCATTTCCCTTTCTTTCTTCCCTCTTTATATGTCTATTGATTGTTTCAACTAAGCGCTGTAGAAAGGTCATATTCTGAAGTTCCCCTTCAACTAATTTCCAGTCAGGCTTACGGTGTTTCATGCCATTCTTACGCATTAGAGGCCTGTTACTTTGCAATACTATTGTCCTGTTCCTGGCAATCACCCTGTATTTCTCAATTTGATCACTTTGGTAATACATTTCCACCTTTAACCTTACATACGCCTTCTCACTTTGAACACTGATATAGAACTCCATTGTAAAAAAAAGCAAAGTACTCAATTATTTAGTAAACATAAAATAGTACATTTGTAAATTCACCACAAGATAAAAATTTCTTAATTCTTTCATATTCAATACTTAATTAGACTCTCAATCAGATGAACCGGTTTTTCAATTTTTAAAATATTATGTATATATCCTATGTATATTGAAAATTTTCCCTACCTTTGCAAGAAGACCCTATTTTACACTGTATATCAATTAATTAGAAATTAATTTTAAATATTATTTCTTAATCTCCCTTTTTTTTTGTATATTGATACTAACATATATAGCATTTCTAAAATACCACTAAGTGGCTCCCATATATCTTCTAATTCAGGCCATACTAACTCAAAAGTGATTCTCAAGCCTGGCTCCTGCTCAAACTAAGCGTGTCTATTCCAGTTTCATTAAAAGGACTATCAAGTTTATTATGGTTTTTTCCCATTTTTCCCCAGCAGGGAATTGTTACAACCTGTAAAAAACAAATGAAGAGGAATAGAAACTGATAAGGTTGGGATGAAACCGGTGACTTATCAGCTATAGGAATGCTTCAAAAAACTTGCTCTGATAAAAACGTCAACAAGACCTACACCAATAGAAATAAACAAAGCATTTCCTCCTGAAGAAATAGTACTCTGCTGTTCTATTGGCAAAAAGCAGGGTATGAGGAGACAGGGATCTATTGGCTCTTGAGCAGAAAGTTAGCAATTATGATCAAACTTTCTGGACTCAGCCCAGTTTTGAAACTCATTGAGGGAATACAATTGGATTCTTTTATGAAGTCTAGAAACCTGGTGTAGGAGAAAGCAGAGACTATATACACACCTCATTACAAAAGGACTCATTTTAAAAAGTGCTTTAAGCATTTAATAAAATTAATTTTTTATGTAATGGGTTTATTTAATCAAATTCCCGGATATGAGGGGTATTATGAAATTGACAGAACAGGAAGTGTTAGAAGTATAAAAAGAGTTATTAAAACAGAAAAAGGTAGTAGAACCATAAACTCAAAAATTATTAAGCCTAGAAATAATAACATTGGCTATTTAGAAATCCGGTTAAGCAAAGACGGGAAAACAAAAACAAAATTTATCCACCGGTTACTGGCAATGACCTACATTAAAAATACCGATAATAAGCCTGAGGTTAATCACATTAATGGTGTAAAAATGGATAATAGATTAGACAATCTTGAATGGGTCACAAAGTCTGAAAATATGCAACATGCCTATAAAACCGGGCTTATAAGGCCAAAGGGGATTAAAGTTATTGACAAGGTTACAGGGGAAGAATTTACAAGTATTAAATTGGCTGCAAAAATGAGAAATATAAAGTATCAAACAATGCAAAGGCATCTTTCAGGGAAAGTTCAAAAAGTGAAACACTTTCTGCAATATAAAGAAGCAGCCTAGTTAAAAAATGGATTTTACATGAGGGGATTCAGGGGTGAATAACATATTCACTGCCTGATCCTTTCCTGTTTCAATTTCAAAAATACTTTTAAAAGTTAATCCCTGTTTCTGAACAAAAAAGTCAGTTTTAAACTTAACTTTGCTTTCTACAAACTGCAGCTCTAATATTACCCTTTCATTTTTCCCCTGGAAACAATCATTAAAGTCTGACTAAAGCTGGAATAATATTCAGAATTAGGCATTTTGAATACCAAGCCCCATCATGGGTGTAGTTCTTAATAGAGTGTCTATGGCAGGGAGTTTTGAGACGAAAGTCTGGTTCATCCCTAAGCCCCATAGATAGTTTGGAAATAATTCAGTTTGGTCTCCCCTTTGTTGACAGGTGTCTTCAGGTAAAGCCGAAAGTGAGACTCAAAGCTTCTTATGAAGCTCTGGATAACCCAACATACTTGCCTTTGTGACTTTTCTAAGTTTATCAGTGGATTTGTTGGCAGGATTCTGAGAATACCAAATGGGCTATTATTGATACTAGAGACTGTCATAACATCTGTCTCTTTTTATTAAAAAGGAATTTTTCCTTTTTTTTGGCTAGGATTTAGGTCCTGGCCTAAACCTGTGTGGGTTTGATTATTGTAATAACTAGGATTATTACTTAGGCCAGAGTTATGTCCACTTCTAAGGCAATCAATTGAAGTTATTCTTGAGTTTTTGAATACCTGATTGCTTCCTCTTTTCTTCATGAACATCATAAACACTTTCAACCATTAAAGTGGATGTGTGCCCATTATGCCTGGCCGCTTCCTCTTTACTTAACATGTCTACTACCTGAGTGGTATGTAGGTGTTTGAGTGAATAAAAGTCAGCGGTAATATTGAGTGGCTTTTTAACAAGCCTGCTCCACCGTTTGGTAATCTGGTAAGATTGAATCATCTCTTTACCGGGAACAAGGCCAATACTAAACAGGAATTCATCTTTTTGGGCTTCCTTCATCAATTCACACCAGAAAGGCAAAGCAATATCTTTAATAACTTTCCACTCTTCCTTGTACTGCCTTCCTTTCCTGATTACAAGTTTAAACCGTTGATTAATCATATCCACTTCTGAATATTTCAGCCTGATGATCTCAGAAATTCTAGCCCCTGAATGGAAGAAAATATGCAAAAACCTATGAAAAGAAGGATAGTTTTCCTTTAAATGAATATCCACTCTTTGCCTATCTTCAGGGCTCAGAATTTCCCTGATATGCTTAATTGTCTTTCTTTTTCGGATATCTCTGGCTGGATTTGTTTCCAATACCTCAAGCTCACATAGCTCACTTAAAAGGATCATTATATAACTTCTGGACTTATTGAATTGATCAGCACTCTTGCTAATATTCTCCAACACTAGCTTTACCATCTTCCTGTTTAATTCAGAAATCTTTACCTCCTTTAAACCTAGAGCATCCACAGCCTTTTCCATAGACCTTAAAATATACTTAAGATCTCTTTTTGTCCTTTCTGAAACTGATACTTTGTCAAAAGCATATTTAAAAGCATCCAGTAGTCTTGAATCTGGGGTAATATAGTTCAGGCCTTTCTGTACATCCAAAACCTTATCAAAAGGATTAAAACCTCCTTTTAATAGATTGTCCATTTCCTGGGTCAATATGCTTTTGGTTACTTCCTGCCTTTCAAACAAGGCATTAAATTGATTCATCCCTTTTAAAACGATTTGCTTTGGATCCTTAAATCTGGGATCATAAAACCTGTACTTGATGTACCATTTAAGGGAGGTCTTGGCATTTTTTGTTTTCCAGTTCCGGGGAAAGACAGATAATTCACTGCAGGAGCAGCCATTAGGTAGTTTTATCATTGTTGTAGTTTTTGGTAACCATTTTGGTAACTGTTAGGAAATACTACAACTATTGACAGGGCACAAAAAAGCCTAAACCTTTTATTGTAAAAGATTTAGGCTAAGTACCGGAGAGCAGACTTGAACTGCCGACCTTCGGGTTATGAATCCGATGCTCTAACCAGCTGAGCTACCCCGGCAACGGGCGGCAAAAATAGCGATTTTAGGGAAATTGGCGAAATGAAATTGGAACCTTTTTTTAAGAGATTTTCCGGCTAACTCCTTGTCACCCAAGCCCGATTTCCTGATGCTGCTCCGGAATCTCCACATCCAGGAAGCCTTTGCGGATCAACCGTTGCTTAAAATCCTGCTGCACGTCAAACTCTCCGTGGACCAGAAATAATTTAGTCACCTGGCGAGGATCCTGACAGGAAAGCCACTGGCTCATATCCTCATAATCCCCATGGGCACTCATACTGCGGACGGCGCCGATTTCGGCATGGACTTCATGCAATACCCCGTAAATATTCACTTCCTTATCGCCTTTCAATAACCGTCCACCCAATGAACGGGGTTCACAATAACCCGTCATCAGGATCGTATTGTGACTGTTCTCGATATTATTACTGATATGGTGCTTCACCCGGCCGGCATCCGCCATACCACTGGCAGAAATGATCACCATCGGACCATCCTGGAAATTGAGCAGCTTGGATTGCTCGACCGACTTCACATACTTCAATCCTTCAAAGGAAAACGGGTCCTTATCGGTCTTCATGATCTTCTGTATCGTTTTATTGAAATACTCCGGATATTTCTTCATGATCTCCGTGGCTTCAATACTTAACGGACTATCTACGAAGTAAGGCACATCCGGCAAGCGGTTTTCCAGTTCCAGCTGGTTCAGGGAAAACAGAATCTCCTGGGTCCGCCCCACACTGAAAGCGGCCAATATGAGTTTGCCCTTTTTCTGCACACAGGCTTTCTCAATCCATTCCAGCAGATTATCGGGTGTGGTTACATGGGTATCATGCAGACTGTTTCCATAAGTGGATTCCATAATGATATAATCGGCCTGAGGAAAATCCTCCGGAGATTTTAATATCGCATCCCGGTAACGACCAATATCCCCGCTGAAAGTAATCCGTATCTCTTTTCCGCTTTCATGAATCTTCAGATGCACACAGGCACTGCCGATAATATGTCCGGCATCTGTAAACATCGCCTGCACCCCTTCCATCACATCAAACCATTTTCCATAATCTGCTTCAATAAGATGATCCACTGCTTTTTTTGCATCATCTACTGTATACAGGGGTTTCAGGTATGGCAGTCCGTTGGCCGCCCTGCGCTTATTCGTATACTTCACATCATCTTCCTGGATTTCTGCTGAATCCTCCAGCAACACGCCTGCCAGTTCACTGGTACCATGGGTACAGAATATCTTACCCCGGAATCCGTCTTTGATCAGTTTAGGGATAAGCCCACTGTGATCAATATGCGCATGCGAAAGAATCATCACCTCAATTTCTTCCGGCTCAAAACCAAAATTCCGGTTCAGCATATCGGTATCCTTTCCCAATCCCTGAAACATCCCGCAGTCAAGCAGGAGCTTCTTTCCATTCTTTAACGTAATCACATGCTTGGAACCAGTTACTGTGCGTGCTGCGCCGTGGAAGGATATTTTCATAATTCTTCTTTTAATAGGTGTTAGCTGTTAGGTGTTCGCTGTTAGGAAACAGCCCCTCCTTACAACTATATGTTCAATTTACGTCAGCGTACTTCATACCTCGTACTTCGTACTTTGAATGACCATGTGATCCAGAATTCAGCTACTTTCTCCCCCGCTTTATTCGTACCAACAGAACGGGCGCTCACGGTCCGGGCTTCTCCAGTCTCTATTGTTTCATCAATCGCCTTCCGGAACAATTCACCATCCTCACAAACAAAAGAAGATCGGTCCGTTGCCTTCTTAAAATACGCCGATTCCACTTTTACTACCAGCATCGAAACGGCGGGCTGTCGCTGATGTAACTCAGCAAGGGCCAGCACCCCGGTACTCATTTCCGCGGCCATACTCAGGCTGGCAAAATAGGTGGACCGGAATGGGTTTTGCGTTAACCACTTAAACGGTACTGTGACCACCGCCCGGTGCTCATCGATCTCCCTCACTTTTACCCCGGCAATAAAGGCCGCAGGTAGTTTCATGAGCAGAAACAACCGGAACTTCAGCGGGTGTTTAATCAAACGGACAAAGGCAGACCGGTGCGGATTCATGACGTCCTTTACTTTTTATCAAATGACACAATCATGGCCACCGCCTTGTTGTCATTGGCGTCCACTTTGAAATAAATCGTGCCATCATTGGTATTGTTATATCTCGCTGAACGGATCTGGATATTTCGCAACGCCTCGTTCACTTTACCCGCATAGCCAGGTTGCGAACTGTTACTGATCGCCTGGTTCACCTGGTTATAATCCAGTTCATCCTTACTGACCACGATGGCCATAAAGTCGCGTGTTCCGATACTGTCTGCTTCCAGCGACTGCGCTTTGGGGAATAAACGGTACCCGGTAATGCCACAGTATGGGGAGTGCTTGGAAACCGATTCCCCCTGTTTCAGGTAAGGAAACAACACAAAACTTTTTCCATCCACTTCCTGTCCGAAGATATAGATATAACACTCGGTCTCGTTTTTGATTTCCATTTTGAACCGGGTGCCCAACGCAATCGGTGATACCGTCTGAAACGTATTGCCTCCGGAGGAGCGTAGTTGAATATATTCTTTGTTAGCATTATTGACCAGACCAATAGAACATTCCAATGGAATATTGGAAACGGCACTCCGTTTAGGAAGCGGATCGATTCCATAGGCTTCGCGTACATAGGTCTTGAAGTCTCCGTACCTCACCCAGGCGACCCCATCTTTGCCCCAGTCGGAGCCCCAGCTGTTCATGATCTGAAACGCACCCCCGAATTTCCGGTCATCGTAGCCGATCACACACATGGCATGTCCGCCCATCCCCATCTGGGAGGCATCCATACCAGCGGGCTGCCACAACTCTTTGCCTGCCATATCCTGCATAAAACTCTGTCCCACCATCATCCCGATCGCCACCGGTGCATCCTTGGACAGGTGTTCCTTAATCCCCCGTACACTGATTTCATTGATATTGTCACCATTGGTAATTCTCGTAAACCCATGTATCACGTTTTGGCGTCCCAGCTGAACTTCAGACGAATTGGGTGCCCGCTCGCAATCCTGATCATTATACGGATACTGACGAAGGGCCACTCCGCCATTTTTCTGCATGGCTTCCATGGCCCGTTGCAGGTAGGAGCCCTGGCAACCTTCCAGCCGGATCTGATTATACAGGTAGGAAGGACTGAATACAATCTGATTAGGATCGGCACCACTGGCAGCAGAAGTGAGTATGGTTTGTGCAGCATAGGCACAGCTCCAGGCCACACAACTGCCTTGCTGGCCCTGGTTACTCCGTTCCGGCGCAAACCGAAGAAGGGAGACGGCTTCAGGGAGGGGGTTTTTGGTATTATCATCTTCCAGCCCTTCGTACACCGAAGCTTTATTGAACTCGGCCGGGTTGAAATTGTACCCGCTTTGTGAAAATTGGGAAATGATCTGTGCTACATTACAACTACCGCCCTTTCCCATCAGGAAATAAGCCCCAACTCCCAGAACCAGGAGCAGGATTATCCCTTTCCCTTTAAACAAGCCGAGGAGCATCGGCAAAAGTGAAAATAGCCCGCCGCCACCGCCGCCGCCGGGAAAATTGGGCCGGTTACCCCCACCACCTCCACTGTCATCGGATTGATTCGGATCTACCGGGTCATCTGTCATTCGAATAGGCATATAAATCAGTTTTAAGGTTGATATGTTCTTTTAAAAGTAACGAGAATACCTGTAAAAATTAACCGGGTTTTATAACTTAATATGAATTATTTTTCCACCTGCTGCAACGAATCTGCTACTTATTCGTCAACTTTGGGTACCCGAAAATTATAAACCGCTTCACTTATATGTCACGTCAAACCTTGTTCCTCCTCGCCAGCCTTTTGTCTGCTCCTTTTTGTTTAACTGCTCAAACTGTTGACGGCAAAGTTAAACTGCAACAGGCCCAGCAGATAGAGATTACGCTGGAAACCAAAACCACCATTGCCCAGCAGGCCATGGGACAGTCCATCGATTTTAACGTAGATGCCGGCAGCCTGCATCAATACAATGTAACCAATACCACGGAGGATAATCACAGTTTACGTCATACGGTCAAAAAAATCAGCTTTAAGTTTGACGGCATGGGACAAAAACAGGCTTTTAATTCCGACAATCCCAAAGACCTGAACGGACAAATGGGTAAACCGGTGAAGGAACTGCTCGACAAGAAATATGATATGATCATTGATCCCTATGGAAAAGTAAAACTGGCGATGCCGGAAAGCTTTCCCAACAAAGAAGCGGATAGCCGGATGGCCATTATTTCAAGCATGATGAAAGAAGTGATTGAAGTAGTACAACCTCCAAAAGCGGGTAAATCCAGTTTCTTCCGGGTGATTCCCGAAAAGGAAGGCGGGGTAAAAGTGGGGGAATCCTGGACGGAATCAGGGGCCACGCTCACGGATAAATATGAAACCACCTATGTACTCACGGCAGTGACAGACAGCACGGTGCTGGTAGATTTTACCGGTATCGCCAACACCGTCACCAAGGCAGAAATGATGGGCAGCGAAACCACCACCACCCTGTCGCATAAATTATCCGGCAAAATCATTCTCGATAAAGCCACCCTGATCATCAAAGAAAAAACCACCACCACCGAATCCACCGGCACTACCGAATCCACATTCGGCAACCTGCCGCTGACTTCCAAATCAACCAGTGTGATTACGGTGGTTGTAAAGGCAGGGGAGTAACATCCTTCGATAAGACGCATCGCTTCTTGCTTCGTCACCCTTCGATACGACGCAGATCCTTTTCCTTTTTCCCTGTAGATATGCATAAGCGTCTACTCCCCGCATAGGCGGGACAGGCAGGATGACAACATCATTTGGCTCCGGGACGGTAAAAGCAGAAGTCACTTTTAAACAAATTCTTCTAAGAAACCTTGTCATCCCGAAGCGAAGCGAGGGATTAACAGCTGTAATTATCGTCCCTCACTTTAATTTCGAGCGTAGCGAGAAATCTTGTATTTCTTTTTCTCTCCCCCATGCCACGTCATTCCGAGCAAAGCGAGGGACCTTGTATTTTATAAGTACGAAGTTGGAATCCCGAAGTATCGTGACGACTGACATGCCTTGAAGGAAAAGATGCGAGTTGCGAGTTGCGAGATGCGAGTGGATCATGTAAATCGAGCTTATATACGATTACTTAGTTTAAACCTCCTAAGAATAGGCTGTTCCCTTCTCGCTTCTAGCTTCTAGCTTCTCGCTTGATGGGCTGTTTCCTGACAACTGGCATCTGACAACTCTCTCGGAAGGGGCTGTTGACTCCCGACCTGCCTTTGCCGGCAGGCAGGCTACTAACTCCCGACTCCCGACTAATTTTGGAGGGGCTGTTTCCTGACACCTGACACCCGACAGCTGACACCCAACACCGAACACCTGTATAAAATACAAGGTCCCTCGCTATTCGCTCGGAATGACGGGCTTAAGGAGGGACATAAAAAGTAATACAAGATTTCTCGCTGCGCTCGAAATACCAGTAAACTTCGTGAATTAAACTAAACCTTCTGAGAAGGGGCTGTTGACTACTAACTACCGACTACTAACTACTAACTAGTATACCTGTCCTGCCAGCAAATCACTCAACTCATCCCTTTTTCGTATAAGCCTGGCCGTCCCATCCTCTACCATTACTTCCGCAGGTTTAAACCGGGAATTATAATGCGATGACATTTCAAAACAATAGGCCCCGGCATTGCGAAAAACAAGAAAATCCCCTTCGCGGATTTCGGGAAGCGGCCGGTTTTCAGCAAAAGTGTCCGTTTCGCAGATATTACCCACCACATTATACTGCTGTATAGCACCGGTGGGATTAGAGATATTTTCAATCTGGTGATAAGCGTTGTAAAACATTGGGCGGATCAGGTGATTTAATCCGGTATCCACCCCGGCAAATACGGCATTGACCGCCGGTTTCAGCACATTGACTTTCGTAATAAAATAACCACATTCACTCACGATATATTTACCCGGCTCAAACCAGGCCTGCAGTTTGCGTCCGTATTTGGCTTCGTACTGCTCAAACTCCTCCTTAACTTTCTTCCCCAACAACGGAATATCGGTTCCTTCTTCGCCCGGCATATACGGTACTTTAAATCCACCCCCGAGATCGATCACTTCGAGTTCCGGAAATTGCTGAGCCACTTCAAACAATACTTCTATACCCCTGGCAAATACCTCCACATCTTTAATCTCACTACCGGTATGGATATGCAGGGTACGGATAAACAGGTTGGTTTCCCGGATCACATCTAGTACCTCGGTTATATTTTCCAATGGTATGCCAAACTTGCTGTCCGCATGACCGGTAGATATCTTCAGGTTACCACCGGCCATGATATTGGGCCTGAGCCGGATGCCTACCGGGTAGCTATGACCGAATTTTCGGCCAAACTTCCGGAGATTGGAAATACTGTCAATATTGATATGCACCCCCAGGCTTTGGGCTTCTTCTATTTCTTCAAAAGACACATTGTTGGAAGTATACAGCACCTTCTCCGGATCAAAACCGGCATGGAGCGCCAGCCGCGCTTCATTCACCGAACTGCAATCAACATTACATCCGATATGGTTGACATAACGCAGGACATTTATATTCGTCAGCGCCTTGGCTGCATAAAAAAAACGTACATCCGCCCCGCGGAAAGCCTCCAGCAGGTTATTGTATTGTTCCCTGATTCTTTCCGCATGGTATACATATAAAGGGGTACCGTATTCACGGGCCAATGCTGACAGTTGTTCGTGTGAAAGTTCAGTCGCCATAGGAACGAAGATAAAAAAACAACCGGCTCAGTAATGAACTGAGCCGGTTTATAAATTTGGGATAATAAGTAATACTTAATTTTCTTCTGATTCACCGGCATCATCATTGATCACCAGTTCCCCGCCTTCGGTAACGGCAAGTGCGGTTGTACCATCCATGTCATCATTTCTTTCGGTTGACTCCTCTTCTTCAGTAACCTGCATATCTTTCATAATGGTTGGCTCCACCAACTGGTCGGCCAGCACTTCTTTGATTTTTGGTAAATCATCGGCGGAGTTGATTCCGAAATAGTCCATGAAGTTCTTGGAAGTACAATACACCAGCGGATGGCCGGGCATTTTTTCATTGCGGCCGGTAATAAAGATCAGTTCTTTTTCCAGCAGCTTCTGCACCGCATAATCTGAACTCACCCCGCGGATGGCCTCGATTTCTCCCTTGGTCACGGGTTGCTTATAGGCAATAATGGCCAGGGTTTCCATAGATGCGGCGGAAAGGCGTTTCAGGAATTTATCCCCATTCAACTGAGCAATGGTTTTATGAAATTCCTTCTTGGTCAGAAACTGCCAGCCACCACCACTCTGCCTTAATTCAAAGGGGTAAAATTCAGACGCATATTTTTCGCGAATCCCGTCAATGGCCGATTCTGCCTGGTCGAGCATAATCTTCTCTTCCATGAAACCAAAAGCGTTATTAATAAGCTCCGTCACTTCCATGGTAGTAAGCGGCTTATCACTGGCAAAAATCAGTGCTTCAATATGGGGTATGAGATTATCGATAGTCATAATAGTATAGTCAAATAAGGTGAAAATCAACCGCTCCGTATCACTCAGATCAACGCCAAACGGATTGGCAAGATAACTATCACAAGGGACTTGCTATACACAGTTTATTCACACTCATAAGGAGGGTTTAGGGGGGCTTAAAGCAGAAAGAGGCCGAAAGGAGGGTTTAGAAGGTTTATGAGGTACTAAAGCAGAAAGAGGCTGAAAGAAGGGTTTAGAAGGTTTATGATTTACTAAAGCAGAAAGAGATATAAAGAAGAGTTTAGAAATCTCTTCTTAGAAGGGGCTGTTGACTGCCGACTGCCGACTGCCGACTCGTACTTTCCCCATAAAAAACCGGTCTACAACTTGTAAACCGGTTCTGTATTCTTTCGTACTTCGTACTTCGTACTTCGTAATTCGTACTTAAATTTATCCTTGCAAAGCCGCCGCTCCGCTCACAATCTCAGTCAGCTCGGTGGTAATGGTTGCCTGGCGGGCCCTGTTGTAGGAAATCTTCAGGGAACGTAGCATTTCATTGGCATTTTCGCTGGCCTTGTCCATAGCGGTCATACGGGCACCGTGCTCGGAAGCATTGGAATCCAGTACCGCCTTGAACAGCTGTGTATTCAGGATCTTCGGCATCAGCTCGGAGATCAGTATTTCCTTGGAAGGATCATAAATGAAATCAGCCTTGGCTGCTCCGGCTTTACCTTCCACTTTGGGGATCGGAAGGAAACGCTCTACCACAAATTTTTGGGTGGCTGCATTTTTGAACTGGCTGTATACCAGCTCCACCACATCAAACTCCTTATTGATAAAAGCAGTACGGGCAGCCTGTGCGGCTTTCTGTACATTCTCAAAATTCAGGTGCAGGAATATATCACGGAAAGAGTCATTGGTTTTGTAATTGTTCTTAATAAAGAACTCCATTCCTTTTTTACCAATACCCCATACGGTCAGATTGCCTTTTTTATATTGCTCTGCATATTTCTCAGCAATGGTCGCCTTGGTCATTTTGATCACGTTGGCATTGAAAGCGCCGGCGAGACCGCGGTCACTGGTAATCACGATCATCAGGACTTTCTCCACGGGGCGTTCGGTAGCCAGGGCCATCCCTGTTCCGGCTTCACTGTTGCTCACGATGTTGCTGAGCATTTCCTGCAGCTTCTGGGCATAAGGACGCATCTGGATAATCGCATCCTGTGCACGGCGCAATTTAGCCGCACTTACCATCTTCATCGCTTTGGTGATCTGCTGCGTGCTTTGAACGGATTTAATCCGGCTACGTACCTCTTTTAACTGACCTGACATAGTTGATACTTAAATTGGCCGCAAAGGTAGGGCGCAGAAGGTAAAAATCCATGCTTCTTTTTAAAATTAAACTGCCCTGAAAATCATTCTGTTACTTACTTGTGAACATCCTTTTCTGCCCAAAGGGCAGTCTGCACCACAAGAAGCGTACAAAATGGCAAAAAATAAATCAGTCTTTTAAGATAAATTCCCGTCGCAGGGAATAGGAAATGGAAAGTTGACCGGTTTTACTATCTCCTTTCTCCAAAGGAATCTCCCACTCGCGGGACAAAAGTAACTGGATAGGGCCATTGACCAGGGCACCCAGATCTGATTGACTGATGAGCAGCCGGCGATCACGGATGGTATCCATCCGGTTAATCCCTTCACTGTAAAAGGCCGTATCGGTGACAATAACCCGGACATAATCATCTTTGCGTACACCTTGTAACCTTAAAACCAGGTCCTGGCGGGATACACTATCCCCGGGCTCCTCCTCCAGCATCATGGGGAAAAAATCAAATGTATGTGCATGAACGGGCTGATCGCCCTGCATCAGCACCAGGGAATGTTTCCCCTGAAAAGAGTCAATGGCCAGGTGGGCTTCATAAAACCCGCCCGTACGTTTTGAACTATCCGCTTCCAGGCGACTGCTATCCAGCAAAACCGTCGTGCCGGGTGGCAGCAACAGGGCATCACCCCCTTCCTCGTCACGGAACCTAACCAAAACAGTCAGCTTATCATCCCCTTCCTCCGCTGTGATGAGATAGTCCAGGTAAAACTCCTGCGGATCGGTGATCGCCCGGGAATTCTTGTCTTTTCCGCTACAGGAAACCAGGAAAACAATGGAAAGAAGCGGGAAAAACCGGATAAAAAGACGGGACATGGAAAAAATGGTTTTTGAGATAAGTGAGCAAGATAGTGCAAGGTGCTAAAACCCCGGAATCTGAAGCCGTTTTTAACAAGATTAAAGGGGCAAGATTCAGGAATGCCGGGAATATAAACTCCCAAGGAAGACTTATCTTTGGCGCCCTGTCAAAATGGCTCCTTTTTTTTGTAGCACCGTTTTTGACAACCCAAAACACTAACAATCAATAATATTTTAATATTACAACCATGCTTGGTTTCATCCAGAAAATTTTTGGCGGCAGCAAGTCTGAAAAAGACGTAAAAAAGATTGAACCTTATGTTGCCAGAATCAACCAGTTTTTTACTTCCTATCAATCCCTCAGCAATGACCAGTTGCGTGGTAAAACCCAGGAATTCCGGGGTCGTATCAAAGAACACCTGTCAGCTATTGATACGGAAATTGCCCAAAAAAATGCCGCTGCTGAAGCGCTTCCCTTTAATGACCTGCTGGGAAAAGATGCGGTTTACCAGGAAGTGGACAAACTGAAAAAAGACCGGGACAAAAAAATTGAGGAGATACTCGAAGAGATTTTACCCGAAGCTTTTGCCACGGTAAAAGAAACGGCCCGTCGTTTTAAAGAAAATTCAGAACTCGTTACCACGGCTACGGATATGGACCGGGACCTGAGTGTAAAAAAAGATTATGTAACCATTGATGGAGATAAATCCATTTTCAAAAATACCTGGACCGCCGCCGGTGGTCAGGTTACCTGGAACATGGTACACTATGATGTACAGCTGATCGGTGGTATCGTTCTGCACCAGGGCAAGATTGCGGAGATGGCAACGGGTGAAGGTAAAACCCTGGTATCCACCCTGCCCTCCTACCTCAATGCACTTCCCGGTGAAGGGGTGCACATTGTAACGG
>Ga0209717_1000869_pt1 | contig 35158 bp, 21 predicted proteins | sample AD_UKC048_MetaG_FD_184418 | JGI IMG/M metagenome (GOLD analysis project Ga0209717, IMG submission 184418) | Active sludge microbial communities of municipal wastewater-treating anaerobic digesters from USA - AD_UKC048_MetaG (SPAdes) (version 2) | ecosystem: Engineered > Bioreactor > Anaerobic >...
CCGCAGGGGTTCAAGCAGGGGTAGTGACCATGGAATTCAACACCTCCATGATCATTTTGCCCAAAAAGCCCATGCGCAAACGGTTCTTCGATCCTCGGGTGGGGTATTTCTCCAGCAGTTATGGCACGTTTGAGGAAGAATCGCAAAAATCGGATGAAGAAGTATTTGCCGTGCGCTGGCGCCTGGAGCCCAAAAACGCCGCCGATGCCCTACGCCAAAAGAAGGGCGAATTGATTGAACCCGCCAAACCGATCATCTATTACGTCGACCCGGCCACTCCGGTAAAATGGCGCAAATACCTCAAATTGGGCGTAGATGACTGGCAAAAAGCCTTTGAAAAAGCCGGTTGGAAAAACGCCATCCGCGGCGAATACTGGCCTGAGCAAGATACCACGATGAGTCTGGAAGACGCACGTTTTTCGGTCATCCGTTACTTTGCTGCTGAAATCCAGAACGCTTATGGCCCCAATGTAAGCGATCCACGCTCGGGTGAAATCCTGGAAAGCCACATCGGTTGGTACCACAACGTGATGCGTTTGTTGCGCAACTGGTATTTGATCCAAACCGCAGCTTCCGATCCACGCGCCCGCAAGAAAGATTTTGACGATGAACTCATGGGCCAGCTCATTCGCTTTGTGTCTTCACACGAAGTGGGCCATACCCTGGGCTTGCGGCACAACATGGGAGCCAGCTCGGCTACACCCGTGGAAAAACTACGCGACAAAGCCTGGGTAGCACAAAACGGTCATACCTCCTCGATCATGGACTACGCCCGCTTCAACTACGTGGCGCAGCCTGAAGACGGTGTAACAGACTTCTTTCCCCGCATTGGCGACTACGACATCTGGGCCATCGAATGGGGTTACAAGTACTTCGCAGATGCCAAAAGTGCAGAGGATGAGAAAAAGCTGCTGAACGAAACCACCAAGGAGAAAGTAAAAATGCCCGCCTGACCTTTGGAACCGAAGTGAGCCCAATGGACCCCCGTTACCAAACCGAAGACCTCGGCGACAACTCCATGAAGGCATCCGAATACGGCATCAAAAACCTCAAGCGCATTTTACCTAACCTGCCCGAATGGAGCAAGGAAAATGGCGAGAGCTACACCGAATTGGAAGAAATGTACAACAACGTAGTGGCCCAGTTCCGCCGCTATATGGGCCACGTGACCAAAAACGTAGGTGGCATTTACGATACGCCAAAGACCTACGACATGGCCGGAGCGGTGTACGAAGTAGTGCCCAAAGAGCGCCAAAAAGAGGCGATTGCTTTTTTGAGCACACAGTTGTTTGAAACGCCCAGCTGGATGCTGGAAGCCAACATCCTGAACAAAATTCGCCCAGATGTTGGAGTAGAAAGCATCAAGACCCTGCAAGAGGGCACCTTAAATAGTTTGCTGGCGGGCGACCGCATTGTGCGCCTACTGGAAACGGGCAAGGAAGGCAATTACACAGTGGATGAGTTGATGACCGATTTGCGGGCCAGCATTTGGTCGGAGTTGAAAAGCCAAAAACCAATCGACATCTATCGCCGCAACTTGCAAAAGGTTTTTGTGGAGCGAACGATCACCATGCTGAGTCCAAAAGATCCGGCTACCCTTTTGTACGTACCTCCGGGTCAGGCCTACGGTTTTACCACCCGGCGGGTGGATTTGAAGACAACCGATTTGCCTTCGATTACCCGTGGACATTTGGAATCACTGTTGTCGGAAATTCGGGCAGCGATTGGTTCTGCGCCGGACAAAATGAGCCGTTATCATTTGGAGGACGTGGCGAATCGGATTGATACCGCGTTGCATCCGAAGTAAGGTACGCGTTTGGTTTCGCACAGATTTCACACGGATTTTTTCACAGATTTTACACAGATTTTTTCTGTGAAAATCTGCGGGTTAATCTGTGTGAAATCTGTATGAAAAAATAACGTCCAGTCTTGCAGTAAAAGCATCACTTTATGTCTACCCCCATCCGCTGGAATATCTACGAAATCAGCTGGTTACTCGTTTTTTCCAGTATTGCCCTGGTATTGAGCATCTTGTGGAAGAACTCCCTTTTCGATTTCAGCGTATTTCTTTCCGGGGTGCTGTGTGTGGTACTCGCTGCGAAAGGCCACATTTGGACTTATGGTTTTGGCATGTACAACTCCTTTGCGTATGCATATTTGGCTTACACCAATGGGTTGTACGGCGAAATGGGCTTGAATCTTTTCTTTTTTGTGCCCATGAATATTGTAGGCTATCTGTTGTGGAAACCCAAGCTGGACGGAACCTATGTCCGAATGCGGGCGCTAATCTGGCGTCAAACCCTGCTCACCGTCCTGGCAAACCTGCTGGGCATCGCTATCATGGGGTATTTTTTGGCCAAAATACCAGGGCAAAACACCCCTTACATCGACGCTACCACCAACGTATTGTCCATCGTGGCCACCATCCTGATGGTGTTCCGCTACCGCGAACAGTGGCTCTTGTACATCCTGTTGAACATCTTTACGGTCTTGATGTGGAGCATCCGCACGGCCGAGGGCAGCCCCGAAGGGCCACTGATGATCGTGATGTGGTCGGCCTATTTGATCAATGCGGGGTATGGCTATTACACCTGGAATCGCGGGGCAAAGCAGAATTCCTTGTTCGTTTAAATTCACCATAGATGGCCACAAATTCACACAGCCTTTATGTCATATCTACAAAATCTGTGTGAATCTGTGGCCATCTGTGGTGAAAATAAAAGCTATGACAACAACCGGTTTAACCCTTGGCAAATACGCTCCACTTCACCGTGGCCATCAATACGTATTTGACACCGCCTTGGCGGAATGTGATGAATTGGTGGTGCTGATTTACGATACCACCGTTACGCCCATCCCCTTGAGTGTACGCGCCCGCTGGATCAGGACTTTGTATCCTCAGGTTACGGTCATTGAAGCCTGGGATGGCCCCGAGGGCTACTCCAACGAACGTGCTTTTGAAATTGTACAAGAGCAATACATCCTCAAAATGCTGGCGGGCCGCAACATCACCCATTTTTACAGCAGCGAGTTTTACGGTGATCATGTCAGCAAAGCGCTAGGCGCAATCGATCGGCGCCTGGATGAAAAGCGAGCTACCGTACCCATTTCCGCCACGATGATCCGGGAGAACCCTTGGCAGTATCGCCCTTTCCTTGCCGATGTGGTGTACCGGGATTTGATCACCAAAGTGGTGTTTGTCGGCGCGATGTCGACGGGGAAGTCAACCATCACCGAGGCTTTAGCCAAAAAATATGAAACCAGTTTTGCCCCCGAATACGGTCGGGAGTACTGGACGCAGCACCAGATTGATCGCCGCATCAGTTTTACAGCTTTTGACGAAATTGCAGTGGGTCATCAGGAGCGTGAAGAAGCGGCCCTACTCCAGGCCAATCGTTATCTGTTTGTAGACACCAATGCCATTACAACTTATCAGTATGCGCTGGATTACCACGGCAAAGCACCACAGTTATTAACCCAGTTAGCCCTGGAAAATGCCCAGCGTTACGACCTGTTTTTCTTGTGTGATACCGATATTCCTTATGATGATACCTGGGACCGCAGCGGCGACCAAAAGCGGCAGGTTTTTCAGAAACAGATCATCGCGGATTTAAAGGAGCGGAGGATTCCGTACCTCACCCTCAGTGGGAGTTTGGAGGCGCGGATGGCGGGGGTGGAAAGCGTGCTGGAGCGATTTGTGCCTTACGGAAATTTCTTTGGGGAAACTTTGAGTGTTTAGCGCTTTCAGTACGACCCTTTTATTTGGCTGCGCCAAATCTTTTTTCACCACGACGACACGACGACACGACGTTAGCTACCGCTACAACACGACGCCATGCGTCGTGTCCTTTGAGCGCGAAGCGCATAAACGTCGTGTCGTCGTGTCGTCGTGGTAAAAAAACAAGCAGCGAAGCTGCGCCCAAAGAAATACTTCGTGTTAAAAAAATACTTCAGCGCTAAGGCTTGATCTTCTCCCCTGGCTGCACGATTTCAAAATCCTCTTTTTTCTTCGAATCGGCCACCATTTTGCGTACATCCGCCAACAGTTGTTTGGCGTCGTACACAATGCCATCTTTCACGGTGTATTTTACGCCACCAACCCGCACCACTTTGTTGTCTTCGGTCAGTTTGATGGCTCCGGTTCCGTATAGAACTTGCAGGTTTTGCAGCGGATTTTCCTCCACAATCACCATGTCGGCCAGTTTACCTACCTGGATAGTGCCCACCTTATCAGCAATGCCCAGCGCTTCTGCCCCATTGAGGGTCGCGCTTTTGATCACCTCCAGCGGATGGAAGCCCGCTTCGCGCAACATTTCCAATTCGCGGATGAAGGCAAAACCATACAATTGGTAAATGAAGCCCGAGTCGGAACCAGCCGTTACCCGGCCACCCCGGTTTTTGTACTCATTGACGAAGGTCATCCAGAGGCGGTAGTTTTCTTTCCAACTGATCTCTTGTTCGGTACCCCAGGATTGCCAATACGAACCATGCGAAATCCGGCTAGGCATGTAAAACCGCCAAAGTGAAGGGAGGGTGTATTCCTCGTGCCACTCCGCACGACGCGCACGCATCAGGTCGCGGTTGGCATCGTAAATGTTGAAGGTCGGGTCCAGCGTAAAATCAAGCGCCAGCAATTCATCCATGACTTTGCTCCAATGCTCCGAATAAGGCGCTGCGGCCTGTTTCCAGAGTTTGCCCGCCTGCTCAAATCGGTCCTGCTCGTTTTGGTAGTTGTAATCCAATGGGTAGTTCTGCACCGTTTGGTTGGTGAATAAGGCTTCCGGCAAGCCGTACCAATGCTCCATCGTGGTGAGACCAGCGCGGGCAGAGTTGAGTACGTTCCAGCGGGCCACATCCATTTGGGCGTGGTGACAAGCTGAACGCAAACCGAGCTTTTTGTTTTCGTCCAGTGCAGCGGTCATGATTTCCGGCGGTGCACCAAAAAACTTGATGCCATCGGAGCCCTTTTGGGCATTTTGCCGTACCCATTCGCGGGCTTGTGCAGGGGTGCTGATGGTTTCTTTCGCCCCTTGTCCAAAGACCGTAAATGCCAGCAAGCGCGGCGCAGTGATTTCATTTTTTTCGCTGCGGCGTTTGTGCTCCAATACCCAATCCAGGCCATTGCCAGCTCCGGGGTCGCGAACCGTGGTAATGCCATGGCCCATCCACAGTTTGAAGACGTATTCCGCGTCTGCGCCCTGTGCTTGGCCGCCAATGTGGCCGTGCATGTCGATCAGGCCAGGCAACATGAACATGCCTTCGCAGTTGTACTCTTTGCCGTCGGGTTTGAGTTGAGGTCGGCCTTTGGGGTCGATGGGTACTCCAGGATAGCCCACGTTTTTGACTTCCTTGATGAGGTTGTTTTCCACCACCACGTCAACTGGGCCAGTTGGTGGTGCGCCGTTACCGTTGATGAGGGTAACGCCGCGAATGATGAGTTGAGCGTAAGGGCCGTCTCCTTCTTTGCGGTCGGGGGATTTTTTGACCTGAGCAAAAAGCGAAGAGCCTATGGCCACGAAGAGGAAGAGGCAGCAGTATTTGGTTTTGAGCATAATATTTGATTTTATTGACGAATAAGGCCAATGACGAATTTTTCGAATGACGAGTGACGAATTTGGAGCAAAGCCCCGAGATTTTTCGGTAAGTCCAAATAGATGGAATCCTGCCCTGGAGCTCACCCTAAGTCCTAGATGCGTCCGTTCTATTCGTCATTCGTCATTCGAAAAATTCGTCACTTTAGTTTAGTTGTATAATCCACCACGAGGTTACAAAACAGCCTTACGCCCAGGCCCATCCCCGCTTCATCCACATAAAAATCTGGGGTGTGGTGTGGCGGTGCAGTTTTGGGGTCTTGTCCTTTGGGCATGCCACCTACGAAGTAAAACATGGAAGGGACTTCATTGGCGAAAAAGGCGAAGTCTTCGGCGCCGGTCACGGCACGGGAAATAACCACATTGTCTTCGCCACAAACCCGCTTCAGGGTTGGCCCCATTTTAGTGAACAACTCGGGGTTGTTGAAGGTAATTGGTACGTGTTTAAAAATCTCCACTTCGGCAACCGCCCCCGATGCTTCGGCGATGTTGGTGGCGGTGCGGCGTAGGCGTTCATGCAGGTCTGTTTGCATGTCGACATCCAAGGTACGGATGGTGCCTTCCAGCTCCACTTCTTCGGGGATGATGTTGTTGCGTACTCCGCCGCTGATTTTGCCCACACTGATCACAGCAGCTTCGCGGGTGAGTTCCATTTGACGACTGACGATGGTTTGAAGTCCAAGTACGATCTGGGCGGCTACGGTGACCGGGTCAATTCCCGACCAAGGCTGTGAGCCGTGGGTTTGTTTGCCTTTTACCTTGATGACATACCGATCAGCAGCGGCCATCAAACCACCTGGTCGGATGTTGATGTTCCCCACTTCAATGATGGAACTGATGTGCTGGCCGAATACAATATTCATTTTCAAGTCTTTGAGCAGGCCTTCTTCCACCATCAATTTGGCACCGCCATTTTCACCAGGGGGAGGCCCTTCTTCAGCGGGTTGAAAAATGAACACTACTGTACCTGCCAGCTGGCTTTTGATGCCCGTCAGGATACTGGCCGCGCCCATGAGCATGGCCACGTGCGTATCGTGTCCACAAGCGTGCATGACCCCTACATCTTCACCCCGATAATCGGCTTTTACTTTAGAGGCAAAGGGAATTTTCACCCGCTCCACGACGGGCAAAGCGTCCATATCGGCGCGTAAGCCCACTACTGGCCCCGGTTTACCGGTACGCAGGATCCCAATAACCCCGGTTTTGGCTACACCAGTGCGTACTTCCAATCCGAGGCTGCGCAGGTGGGCGGCGACTTTTTCAGCGGTTTTGAATTCCCGGTTGCTGAGCTCAGGGTTTTGGTGAAAGTCGCGCCGCCATTCGATCACCTTGGCTTCGAGGGCCAGGGTTTGTTTGTCAATTTGGTCGTACACGGTTTGGGCTGAGAGGGATACTTGTATCGTGCAGATAACGAGAGACAAGCCCCAAAAATGTGTTTTTTTCATACTTAGTTGAAATAAGCGCAAACAAAGTTTGTGCTTGAATTTGTGAAAATTTGTGCCTAAAAAAACAGCTTAGCGCTTGTTTATTTTCCAATTTTGGTGGTATAATCTACTACCAAATTACTCAATACGCGGACCCCTAACTTCAACCCACTTTCGTCAATAAAAAAGTCGGGCGTATGGTGCGGACCAACCGTTTTGGGGTCTTTACCCTTGGTCATTCCACCCAACGAAAAGAAAAAGCAGGGGATTTCCTTGGCAAAAAACGCAAAATCCTCGGAAGCGGTTGCTGCCCGCGAAATGCTGACATTGTCTTCTCCACAAACCCGTTTCATGGTTGGCCCCATTTTGGTGACCAATTCGGGATTGTTGTAGGTGATGGGGACATGTTTGACAACCTCCACCTCAGCACTGGCGCCGGAGGCTTCGGCAATATTGGTAGCCGTACGACGTAGGCGTTCGTGCAGATCATTTTGCATGTCAACATCCAAGGTACGGATGGTACCTTCCAGTTCCACCTCTTCGGGAATGATGTTGTTCCGTACCCCGCCGCTGATCCGTCCAACGCTGATTACTGCTGCCTCTCTGGTGAGTTCCATCTGGCGGCTGACGATGGTTTGAATGCCCAAGACCACCTGAGCGGCAACGGTAACTGGATCAACGCCAGCCCAGGGCTGTGAGCCATGGGTTTGTTTGCCCTTGATTTTGATTACAAAACGATCCGCTGCAGCCAATTGCCCTCCGGGTTTGAATGTCACTTGACCCACTTCGGTCATTGCGCTGATGTGCTGGCCGAAAATGACGTTGATTTTCAAGTCTTTGAGCAAACCTTCATCCACCATCAGTTTGGCACCTCCTTCTTCACCTGGAGGAGGCCCTTCTTCGGCAGGTTGGAAGATAAATACAATTGTGCCCGCCAATTGATTTTTGATTCCGGTAAGTACATTTGCTGCACCCATGAGCATGGCTACATGGGTATCATGGCCACAGGCGTGCATCACTCCTACTTCCCCACCGCGGTACTCGCCTTTTACTTTAGAGGCAAAGGGTAGGTTGACCCGTTCTACAACCGGCAACGCATCCATGTCTGCGCGCAGGCCAACGACTGGGCCAGGGCGTCCGGTGCGCATAATGCCAATTACTCCTGTTTTGGCTACCCCTGTGCGGACTTCCAACCCGAGGCTGCGCAGGTGTGCTGCAACTTTTTCGGCAGTTTTGAATTCACGGTTGCTGAGCTCGGGATTTTGGTGCAGGTCGCGACGCCAGGCAATCACTTTGGGTTCGACTGCATCGGCTTGTTTGTCGATTTGGTCGTACACGGTTTGAGCAGATAGCTGTAGGCCAAAACCGTACAGCATCAACATTAAGAGTGTGTGTGTTTTCATACTAAATCCGGTTAAAAAGACAGAAAGAAAACTCTTGTGGGGCGGGTTTTGGGATGAAAGGATACCAGTGTATGTGAAGGTTTAGACAAGCATCTCTTAGAACGAAAGCGACATGATGGTAAAACGGATGGAACGGATTAAGCGGATTTAAACGGATATTCCGCCTGCGGCGGTATGATTTTATTACAGAAAATCAGGGCGTTGCCGAAGGCACAAGCCAGAATCCGTTTAAATCCGCTTAATCCGTTCCATCCGTTTTACCATCATGTCGCTCTATGTAATTAAATTACTTCAATTCCGAATAATACTGATAAAAATACGGAATCGTTTCAATGCCTTTGTAAAAGTTGAACAAGCCATAATGCTCGTTTGGCGAGTGGATGTTGTCGCTATCCAGGCCAAAACCCATCAACACCGATTTTACCCCCAGAATGGACTCAAACAGGGCCACAATGGGGATACTACCTCCGCCGCGTTGGGGAATGGGTGCTTTGCCAAAGGTCTGTTCCATCGCCTTGGCTGCGGCCTGGTATTCGGGCGTGTCGGTAGGCGTCACTACGGGCAAACCGCCGTGGTGGGCACGTACTTCCACTTGCACCGAAGGTGGCGCAATGGCTTTGAAATGCCGTGCGAACAAATCGGTGATCTTATCAGGATCCTGATTGGGCACCAGGCGCATGCTGATTTTGGCAAAAGCCTTGGAAGGCAGGACCGTTTTGGCACCTTCACCGATGTAACCGCCCCATACGCCATTCACATCGAGGGTGGGGCGAATAGAAGTGCGCTCCAGCGTAGTGTAACCCGCTTCCCCGTGCACCGACCCAATGCCCAAATCGGACATGTAGTGCTTTTCGTTGAAAGGGGCTTCGTTCATGGCTTTGCGCTCGTGAGCGGGCACGGTGAGTACATCCTCGTAAAAGCCGGGAATGGTGATGTGGTTGTTTTCGTCCTGCATGGACGCGATCATTTTGCTCAAGATGTTGATCGGGTTGGCTACTGCCCCGCCGTAAACCCCCGAGTGTAAATCGCGGTTGGCTGCAGTTACCTCTACCTCTACATAACTCAAGCCGCGCAGGCCCACCGTGATGGAGGGCGTTTGATTGTCGATGATCGAGGTGTCCGAAATCAGGATCACGTCACAATCCAGGCGTGGACGGTGTTCTTTCAAAAAGCTACCCAGATTGACCGAACCAACTTCTTCTTCCCCTTCGACCATAAATTTGACGTTGCAAGGCAATTCGCCAGCAGCCAACATGGCTTCGAAAGCTTTGATGTGCATGTACACCTGGCCTTTGTCGTCGCAAGAGCCGCGGGCGTAGATGGCCCCATCAGGGTGCAATTCGGTTTTTTTGATCACCGGTTCAAAAGGGCCGGAAGTCCAGAGTTCGAGCGGATCGGCGGGTTGCACGTCGTAGTGGCCGTACACCAGCACCGTCGGTTTGGCGGGGTCGATCATTTTTTCGCCATACACAATCGGGTGACCGGCAGTGGGGAATACTTCGACCAGATCGGCTCCGGCGCTGCGCAGTTTTTCGGCTACAAATTCTGCGGTACGGGCTACATCGCCCTTGTAAGCGGGATCCGCACTAACGGACGGGATCCGCAACATATCCAGCAACTCTTCCAAAAATCGGTTTTTGTGTTGCAGGATATACGCTTGTGTATTTTTCATGTTAAAAAAGGTTTATCTGGTTAGAGGAGTTGAGGGAAGTTGAGGAGGTTGAGAAGTTGAGGCTACCGCGAGCGGTTTTGACGAGAACCTTGTCTATGTCGCTCGCGGTAGCCTCAACTTCTCAACCTCCCTCAACCTCCTCAACCAATCAAAATATATGTCCCAACAAATCGAGTTGTCCAGCACGCCAGGTTTCTCCATTCAGCATTTTCACCATCAATCCTTCGATCTTGCGGTTCAACACGCCGAGGGTTTGGTCGCCTTGTATGAACAACCATTTGCAGTCATTCTCCACTGCAAGAAAATCATTTTTCAGGTAAAATTCAGGCTCGTGGGCGATTAAAAGTAGGGCGTCGATACCCGTATTTTGGGCCAAGGCGATCAAATAAGCTAACATGCTTGCTCCCAGCCCTTTATCACGATCGTTCGAACCTACGCATACATCCGCCAGACCAAAAACCCGCAGCAATTGTCCGGCATTGTTGACCATGCGGTGCTCTACGGCGATGTGCCCCATTAGCGTGCCTTCATCATTCGTAGCCAAAATGCGAAATTGGGGCAATTGGCGAAAATGGGTGCGTCCGCTGGGGTATTGCGGGAAACATTCTTGCAGCAGCTCGGAAATGGCAAGGTGTTGTGGAACGCTGAGTTGGTATTCGGGGGTATTGGTGATGTGCATTGGTTTTTGAGGATAAATTAGAAAAGTGGGTGAACAAATTTCATACAACCATTTGGACAATGGGGCATCTTTAAGGAAACGTAAATTTATGATATTTCAAAGATTTATCCCCATTTGGACAATCATCTTGTTGACGGCATGCTCAACGACTGAAGAGAATAAAGATGGTGACGATTTACATTTTACGCAGTATTCAGAATTTGTAAAAGACACATTTTACATTGACATACAACTCCCTAAAGCGTATCAAGAAACACAACTACTATAAAATCCTTCCAGTCTCTACCCAATATTCCGCTACCTCCACACCAAATATCTTGTCAAAGGTGAAATACCTGCAACCACCGACCCCCTAATGCATTACCCGTGTTAAAGCAGTCGCTGGAGCTGGTATATATTCTTTTGTGAAACAAAAATAAAAAATCCCGATGAGATCACCTGCCAAAACAATTCATCCATTATTCCATTGTGTAATAGTTGCAATCATTGTACTGGCTGCGGCTGCTTGTAAAAAAGAGGAGCCTGTACAGCCTTCCCCGGTATGGCAAAACACCTTTACGCCAAGGTTGGAAAACAACAACCAGCGGGATACCGTATTTGATGATGAAAACATCACCTTTAGCACCAACAACACTCCATCCGACAGGTACATTTGGTCTTGGGGCGATGGCAGCAATAGTGATACAACCCAAACCCACTACGCCATTCACCGGTTTAAACGGATTGGGATGAATATTGTTAAGTTGCGGGTAGAACGTGGCAATACCTACGGCGAAAAAACAGATAGTATTTGGGTAAAACACAACAACATCCCCCATTGTGGCTTCCGAATAGACAGTGATGACTCTTTGTACGTGCAAAACACCTCGCATTTTGTGGCCAATATCAATACTGAAAATTGTCAAAGCAGTTGTAGCTTTGGCTATCAATGGGATTTTGGAGATGGCGGCATGGGAACGGGTTACCACACCACCCACAACTACAGCAATACCGGCAGTTTTTTGGTCAAAGTGCGCATTACAAGGTGTGGAGGCTCCGATACGATGGTACAAAAACGCATCGTGGTAAGCGGCAGCTCGGCGACAACTGCCTACAACTGCCTTTGTACTTCTTCCAGAGGAGGCAACCCATTCTTAGACACCATACAAGTGCAAAACCTGCCCTATAATCCGATAAAAGTAGAAGGAGGGATTTTGCGTAGAAGCGGACCGGCCAATCGTTATTTTGGCGAATACAATTGCAATCTGAATGGTTGCGAAACCTATACCCTGGACGTATTCAATACCCTGGATAGCATTCAATATAGAGTTGTAAAATCTTGGGTAGAATATACTTGCTCGGGTCGAAAGTTGTAAAAATGAATAAATTTGCAAGGTCTAAGTGCGATCAATTTAAACAGCCACATGTTCAAAAGAATCTACCTCGAAATATCCAACATCTGCAATGTGCAGTGTTCTTTTTGCCCGGTGGTCGAAAAGGACAAAAAACTAATGGACCCTGCTGAATTTGAGGCCATTCTGAAGCAAGTAGCACCCCTGACTGAAATCGTCTGTTTGCACCTCATGGGGGAACCCTTAGCACACCCCAAATTTTTACAAATTCTGGAGATTTGTGAACAATACAATACCCAAATCGATCTGACCACCAACGGAATTCTGATCAAAAAATACAAGGATCAGCTCGTCAACTCCAGCTGTATCCGACAAGTTAACTTCTCCTTACAGGCTTTCAAAGACAATTTTCCGACTCGGGATATCGAGCCTTACCTTTTGCCCATCTTTGAATTTGTACAAGCAGCTCATGATGTAAAACCTGAATTATACACCAACCTTAGATTGTGGAATCAGGAAAGTAATGATGCGGACAATGAGGACATCTACACAAAAATCGAAGCTTTCTTCAACATAGCGATCAACAGAAACCTCGAACTGGGCTTGATCAAATCCAAAAGGATCTGGAACAGGCTTTACCTGCATTTTGATTCCCGTTTTGAATGGCCCTCTTTTTTATTGCCCCATCAGGGCACCCAAGGGCGTTGTCATGGCGCGGTGAATCACATTGGTATCCATGCCGATGGGTCGGTGGTTCCTTGTTGTTTGGACAAAAATGCAGTGATCAATTTGGGCAATGTCAAAGAACAAACCTTGCAAGACATTCTCAGCAGCGAGCGATTTACCAAGATGCGCAATGGTTTTTTGAACGGCGTATTGGTGGAAGATTTTTGTCAACATTGCACGTTTATCAATCGCTTCAATAAAGCGGCAAAAAAGACCAACAACGCCTTGGTTGATCTAATTGATCACAAAGCCTAGCACACATGCGCTCTTTAATCTGGATATTCATGTTTGGATTTGGTTTTTCATCCTGTCAGTCGCCATCATTTCACATCGAACCTCAATTCGATGCCGTGCAAGCTTTTGCTCAGGGTATAGCAGCTGTGCAGCAAGGGGGAAAATGGGGCTTTATTGATACCGCAGGATCTTGGGTGATTGAACCAAGATTTGTAAAAGCAGAACTACTGGAGGGAAAACTATATCGGGTCACTGACGAGTCAAACCAGGTTTTTGAAATCAGAAAAGCTTCGGAAAATAGTCCTTGGGCGGCATACCTGCCTCTTGAAAAAAACACCCTTGTTGAGACGACTTTTGGAAGAAGGTATCTTTTTGAAAAGGATGGCCGTTGGGGGATCAAGGACAACAATGGCAATACCCTGACGGGACCCAAATTTGATTCCATTCATTACCTGGGAACTGAACTTTTCAGAGGCTTCACTTCACCCAAAGGGTATTGCCTGCTGAATGCCGCAGGGAAAGAGCAATCAGCTTATTTTCAGGAAATCGGCACTGAGCTACAATTCGGAAGAATCCGGTTTCGAGACAAGGATCGCTACGGCTTGATGGCGCCGAATGGAAAGATCACCTTGCCCGCTTCCTGGTGGCGACTTGAAATCGTTGGCCAGCACATCGCATGTAGCAACGGTGGTCAATTGCAATTGTGCAGCGATCGCCTTGAAAAGTTATCTGATTTCCTGTTTGACGAAGTCATCTACCTGGATGAGCAACACTGGCTGGCCAAAATCACCGATACTGGCCAGGGAAGGATATTCGATGCGGCAGGCCAGGTAGTTAAGTCCGATGTGGCGCTCAGTGATGGCAAAATGATGCACGGAAGCTTACCAGTCAAAAACGCTGCTACTCAAAAATGGGGTTACATCAACAGCAAAGGAGAAGCAGTTATCCCTTTCAGATTTAGGTACCTTGAAAGTTTTTGGCCCAATGGCAAGGCGGTATTTTTGGAGGAAGATCAAAAAGGTAGTGTGAAAAGAGGCTTGATCGATACCAGAGGGCAGCTGGTACTCCCGGCAGTTTACAATGAAATAAAATGGCATCAGGACGGCATATACACCGTGGTTCAGGGCAAAACCATTCAGTTACTGGATGAAAAATTGAACCCGCTGGGTGAAAAAATAAAAAAGCCTATGGAGTACATCGGGCAGGGTGTTTATGTGATTTATAGTGCGCAAAGATCGCTGAAATACCAAAAATCGAACTGGTATACTGGAAATAAGGCCAGATTATATTGGAGTAGAGATTTAAACATTTCGGCAGTATACTCCCTCGACGGTCAATTGTTGCTTGATGGAAAAGAAGCCCTGGAAAATGAGCCTTTTCCGGTGGTTTCAGAAGGGTTTGGGGCAGCAAAAAAAAATGGGCGCTGGGGTTTTGTAAAATGTGATACCTCTGATTAGTTGATCCGGACAATAACACTTGCATACGAACAACAGCAACAACCACGATGAGCGAATTGCCAAAATGACCTTCGCCTCGGTATATCCCCATTACGTCACTAAGGTGGAAAAGAAAGGTCGAACGAAAGAAGAATTGCAGCAGGTAATTGAGTGGTTAACTGGTTACAATGAAAAAAAACTGCTGGAGCCTTTTTGAGAAATCTTAGGATTGCCACTTGTGAAGAAGAATGATTCTAAAACCACCATCATGATCCATCCACACACCAACACTACCTTACTGAACGAAAGCATTTCCATGTCTTTTAAAGCAGCCATAGATCGGTATGACCTGGGCCATTTTCCTGACTATATCCTGGAGAAATACGCGAATGAATTGGTTTACGTGTTTGAAAATGAGGTGTATACTTCAAGTTTGGAAATGGATGTCACCTTTATGACCGAACCCTATTACGGCGCTATTTTCCTAAAAAACCTGCATGCTGAGGAGTACATCATTCAGGAAGAAACCGATTATGGCCCCCTGATCATCGTGCAGGGCGATATTGAGGCAAAGAACCTCTTTGTAAGCGGTGGGGATTGCTACTTCAGGGGCAATGTGAATGTAGCTCAAACCTTAGTAGCGGGCGTGTACAACCACGGTGAACTGACCATAAACGGGCAAATAGAAGCCGATTTGATCCTGTCTTTTGATCACTCGTTTACTTATTCAGCTGCGCATATAAAAAGGGGCATCGTGGTAGGACTACAGCCATCCTTTGAACATCCTGAGTTTCAATCCTACGATTTCCGCGATGTCTTGGAGAAAAAATACTACCTGCCGGGAGAAGAAATCCTCAATACAGACCAGGTATTAAAGGCGATGAGAAAGGGGCAGACCTTGTTGAAAAATACGACCTTATTGACCCCATTGGAACGGCAAATACTCAAAGCCAGGCAATCCAATGCAGCAAAAGCAAACTTGGGTGGAATGAGCCTGAAAGACATTCCCCAAGCGTTGTTTGAGCTAGCTGATTTAACCGCACTCGATTTATCCTGTAATTATCTCGAAAGCCTTCCAGCGAAGTTTTTGCAATTCAAACAGTTAAGCAAAATAAACCTGTTTGATTGCGAATTCGAGGCCTTTCCAGAAGTTCTGCTGCAAATGCCAAGCCTTCAGGAAATCAATTTGGGGAAAAATTCCTTGTCCCGTTTGCCGGATGGCTTGGTAAATCTGTCTAATTTGAAAAAAATGGGGCTGTACCGGTGCAATTTAAGCGAATTTCCAGAGCAGCTTTACCACCTCGATAAGCTGGAAGAAATAGATCTTTCTTATCAGGAAGAACAACCAGCTTTGATCATCAATCAGCCTTTGCATGCATTAAAAACCTTGCACCTCAATGCCAATTTTGGTACCAGCATCCAAGTGGCCCTTCCAAATTTACAGGAGCTGAGTATGCGCAATTGCTCGGTAAAAGAATTTCCTACATCGATTCTCAGTAGTAAAAAATTAAAAAAATTAGACCTGAGTCTCACCCGAGGTATGCTTGATTTTCCGGCAACAATAGAAAACCTTCAACAGCTACGGGAGTTTCGCTTTACCATGAACGACCACAAACCCGCTAACTTTGATCAATTGAACAAGTTGCCAAAACTGCATAAATTATGGGTGCAATTGCCATTTGGCCCACCACATTGGTTTTTGGATATTTTACAAATAGAACACTGGACCGAATTGTACGTCGAAGGGAAGTTGGACAATCCGGCGATCTGGAGAGAAATCCTGAAACGAAAAAAACTCACCAAATTGGCGAAAGTCAGCCAGTTTGGAGAGGAGGTTCTGAACATTGAACAGGGCCGAAAGGAACTGAAAGCCTATCCAGATGCGAAATGAGCCTGTTGGTTTATTTTTTGTTCGGAGTTTAATGAATGGATAATCATTTCGCCCCAAGTCTTGGCTACAAGCGACCAATAAATTCATCCATATAAACCGCTCTATTCTTCAGCCACAACTTCAGTGTGACCACGTCATTTTTAAAATCAATATTCCCTCGTTTCCATTTTTGGTAATCACGCGCTCTGGCATCCTCAATCTTTAAGGCATAATCATCAACGTAAGCCAGCAATTCCGGCAATTTTTGGGTTTTAAAATCCGCCCATTTTTGTTTCATCGCGGTTTTAACGGCTGGAACGGCCATCAATTTGGAGAAAAAGCGCGTACCATCGGAAGCCGGCGACCAAAGCATGGGTTGATCAAACGTGCTAAAATGCCGTTGGGTTTTTTCATAGGCGTAGGCCCAGTCAAAATCCCAGATCGGGCCCATGCTCCATTTGCCCGTTTTGGTTTTGTGCATGAAAGTGCTTTTGGGGTGATTGAGTTCCCGGTTGTCGGTCAGCATGTTCGCCAAAAAATAATCGGCTACCGATTCTGCATCAATGAAATCCAAAACATTGTTGTTCGGAAAGTCTGAGCGGGCCACCAAGGTTTCCATTTGTTCAAATTGTGCTTTGATGGGCACTAGTTCCTCTGCATTGGTCAATTCGGGGTGCATGACCATCACCGGCAGTCGATACGCAGCAGATCTAAATTTCCAGGGCTCATCATAGTACTGTTCCAATTGCACTAAAACCCCTTCGTTGCCAACATTGACGCGGTTTTTCTTTACTTCAATTTGCTCGGTCAGCATGTACAAACCCTGGTATTGCCCATTCAGGTAAACTTCTACAGGCTCGATATGGTTGGTGAAAGGCAGGTTCAACAATTGGCCTGTTTTCATGGCCACCGCATTTAACATATGGGTTCCATCGAGGTAATTGGCCAGCAAAACCCAATCTTTTTCAGCAGCCATACCCAACAAGTCCTTATTTTCATCCAGCTTAAATTTGTAGGGTTTTTTAGGGAAACTCCAAGTGGAGTTGCCGCGGCCCCGGATTTGGGCGCTGCCCTTGTAATTGTCAAAAATGCCCAACCCATCAATGGAAATAGTGGCCGTTACATAAGTATCTGTAGAGTTGATCGGCGCATTGCCAGTGGTGGCGATATCCAGTCGGGGCAAGAAGGGTTTATCCTTTGGAATATCGGGTGTTACAACAAGTTCATCGGCCTTCTTTTTGCATCCTGAAAAGCTGATCAGTAAAACGAGAGCGTACGCTACAAACATCCATCGAGGCGCAACGGAATAGGTCATATTTGTTTAATTTTGACAAATATAACAGGCTTGTTGTAACAGGAGAATGCTTGGATCAAAATATTAACCATTAGAAAAAAATATTTGGTGATTCTATTTCCAGTCTAGTCCAAGTTCCCCAAAGAAGATTTGGCGGTTTAATGCATGAAAATTACAGAGATCAATCCATCTTAATGTGATTCTTTTCAATAAAATCCTTAAATGCCTTCCGATACGAGTCACTGATGGGCAATAGTGCGGTACCCACTTTGACTTTCTCTTTGTGGATGGAATCCAGCCAGTCCAGGGCAATGATGTATGAGTTGTGAATGCGGATGAACTGATTTTCGGGCAATTGTTCTTCCAGCGATTTCAGCCGTTGCAAGGTTACAATCCGTTGCTGCGGGGTATGGATGGCCACGTAGTCTTTCATGCCTTCTACGTACATGATGTCGCTCAGTTTTACCTTGACGAGTTTGGTGCCATCTTTCACAAAAATATAAGTCGGCCCAGGCTCAGTTGGGGCAACTTGAGCAATCGAGGTTTGTTCTGAGGGCAATTGTTGGGTAATGATGCCCTGCATCCGTTGGTTGATTTTCTCCATGGCCTTCAAAAAACGCTCCAGCGTGATGGGTTTCAACAGGTAGTCGACCACATCCAGTTCATAACTTTCCAGGGCGTATTCAGAGTAAGCGGTGGTGAGGATCACCCAGGGTTTTTTTTGTAAAATTTTCAACAGGGTCAGCCCAGTAATTTCTGGCATCTGAATATCGAGAAAGAGAAGATCAACGGGGTTTTCGCGCAGGAATTCGAGCGCTTCCATAGGGTCGCCACAAGTGCGCAACAAATTCAGATAGGGAACTTTCTGTACATAATCACTCAATAACCTTCTGGCCAAAGGTTCATCATCTACAATCAGACAATCTAGTTTGTTCATTGCAAATCCAGTTTGAGTTGTACAAAATAGCTATCGCTGCGTTCTTCTTCTACCAATTCGTATTGATTGGGGTAGCTCAGTTCCAATCGACGGCGCACATTTTGTAAGCCAATTCCCGATTTTTCTCCTTCCGCTTTAGTGGGCAATTTGCTGTTTTCTACGGTATAAATGCAAGTTTTTTGATTGACTTTAATGCTGATGTTTACCCATGCCTGGGGGTTGTTGTTACCCACGCCGTGTTTAAAGGCATTTTCCAGAAAGGTAATCAAAATAAGTGGGGTGATCAAAACTTGTTCCGGGTTGCCTTCAACTTCAAACTTGATGGGAATCTGTTCATTCAGCCGCAAATTTTCCAAACTGATGTAGTTCTGCATGTATTCCAACTCCTTATTTAGCGGAACTCTTTGGTAGTTGGAGTCATAAATCATGTAGCGCATCATCTGCGACAACTTGGCAATGACCTCGGTCGTGTTCGGGGATTGGGTGTACGCCAGATAATAAAGGTTGTTGAGCGTATTGAACAAAAAATGCGGGTTGATTTGGGCTTTGAGGAACTGCAATTCAGCGCTCAGTTTTTCATTGATCATCTCTTGCCTACTGGCTTCCAATTGAAACCAGTCCTCCAAAAATTTGAGCATGGCAATGAATGAGGCAATAAAAAGTGCCGACATGGCCACCGTAATGGCAAAACTGGTACTATAGGCAAAATGAGCCTGGTAGGTATATCCGTCGACGAGGTAACGTTTGATGATCAAAAAAATCCAGGTGGTGATGAAAATGGTGACCAACAATTCAAGAGCAAAACGCCACCACTGTTTGTGTTTTAAAAACCGCGGGAGGTAAAAGAGATAATTGGCATAGGCTACCGACATCAGATAAACGACTTGTAAAATGGCATTTGGAATAATGTCAGACCAAGGTTCGGGCACTCCCTTTCGGTTGCTGATTTGGTAACTAAACATAAAAAAATAGATACACCAGAAAGAGAGATGAATCAACAAAACCCGTCTCCGTTGAATAATATTTTGCATTCGCTTGAGCGTTTCCATATTTCCAATCAAAATACACTCAAAATTACGCATAAATGCAGCGTAAAAGGGAACGGGGAGGCGTAAACGCTTTGTCTACTCGGCAATATAGGCAGATCAATTGACCGTTTTGACAATTCAATAGATGGTTCAGGCAGGGTAAAATAAAATATGAGCGAAAAGCGAAAAGCGAAAAGCGAAAAGCGAAAAATAATTAGTACACGGTGAAAAACCAATTGTGTGCTTACTTTTCACTTTTCACTTTTCACTTTTCACTATCAAGGTAGTGCTTTCGCGGCTGGAGCAAGATCTCCTGCCGTCAACATTCTTTGAAAACCTGCTCCTTTTTTCTTTCCAACGGTTTTTGCAGCCAGTTCGACCGCTTTTTCTACGTTGACAATCCCGCCACTTTTGGACAAAGTGCTGAAATCTACTTTTTCATCTTCCGTACCGGGTTTGATCACCTTGCGGTTCTGTTTGATGGAAGAAGCCACCAAAACCTCTTTGACCTGATCGGCAGTAAGGTCGGGGAAGTAAGAGCGGATAATTGCTGCTACTCCGGCCACCATTGGGGCGGCCATACTGGTCCCTTGCAGGTTCTCGTAGGTATTTTCAGGGGTGGTGGCATAAATTTCTGCGCCGGGTGCAAATACATCCACGTACTCTGGATTGTAATTCGAGAACTCAGCGGCCATGTTTTCACCAATTTCAGGGTTCAATGCGCCTACTTCAATCCAATTGGTTGCCGTTTTTTTACCAGGTTTCCCTTTTTTCTGAAAATGGTCATTGGGGAAATTATTGGTCAAATCCAGGTTTTTGCCATCATTGCCTGCCGCATGAATAAGTAGCACATCTTTTTCCATGGCGTATTTTACAGCGGCGTCTACCGCAGCTTTGCCGGGAGAATAGCCTTTGCCAAAACTCATGTTGATCACCGCAGCCCCATTGTCTACCGCATAACGAATGGCGTTGGCCACGTCTTTATCGCGTTCGTCGCCATCAGGAACAGTGCGTACGGACATGATGCGGACATTGTCAGCTACACCATCCATACCAATGTTGTTGCCCCGTTTTGCGCCAATAATGCCGGCCACATGGGTGCCGTGTTTAGAGTCTGGGCCTTTCACATCGTTGTTGCCATAATTGCTTTGATTGAAATCGGCATAATTATCACCTACGATGCTCCGCGGATCATAGTCAGGATTGAAATTGTAATTGACCTGACCATAGTAATGGTCGTATGGTTCAATAATTTGGGTTGCGATACTTTTGAAAGTTTCTCCCGCTTCAATACCTTGAACGAAAATTTGTGACACACGTTTCAATCGTTGATCACTGGTTTTGAAAGCCTTGAGGTCGTTCAGCGATGGATTATCAGTGCCCAAAGCTTTAACCAATTGGTCGTACAATTCTTTGATGGGGGCAAATTGCGCTAAGTTTCCTTGAGCACTTTTGCGGCCATCTTCAACAATTTTTTTGTACTCTTCGTATTTCGCGTAATCGGCTTTATCCGTTTTGCTCAAGCCAGCTGGATCTTTACCCTCAAATTTCTTTTTCAAGGTTGCATAAAGGCGGGTCACTTCCAAGTTGTCGTGTACCACGTTTTCACCTTTGGCATTGCCCAAAAAGCTCCAGCCGTGTATGTCATCGATGTACCCGTTTTTATCGTCATCGATGCCATTGCCCGGAATTTCGTCTTCATTTACCCACATGACGTCCTTGAGGTCTTCATGCTTATAGTCCACCCCAGAGTCAAGTACCGCTACGATAATCGTCTTCCCTTTTTTCCCTTTGGGCAAACGTTTATAGATGGACTCCGTGCTCAAGCCCGGAACACCGTCTTTGGACGGATCGAGATGAAACCAGTTCTGTGGCGCCTGAGCCAGTAGTGAACTGGCCGCCATTACTGCAACAAGTGTTACAATCGTGCAAAATTTGCGATTCATTTTAAGATTTATTTGATCAAAGTAGAATAAAAACAAAAATAGATCATCAAGAGCCTGTTCAAAGACCAAAGCAAATTATATCTTTAGCGGTGAACAGAATTTTCATGATGTTAGTCCTTTTTCGCCTGAGGTTTTTTTTTCGCTGGTTGCGCTTTTACCTGCAAGCCGCTACTAAATACGATGTTCATTCTCCTTTTGTTGCCAAATTTGTACACTATATTGTGGAAGATGAGCGTCTTTTTTACGCTTTCCCCGCCATTGAGCGCATGCGGGCCCGCTTATTTCGCAACAATTTTCCTTTAGAGATCATCGATTTGGGTGCTGGATCGAAAGCCAACCCTTCCAAAACCCGTACGGTACGCAATGTTGTGCGTTACAGCGCGGTGTCAGAAGAAACGGGCCAACAACTGTTTCGGCTCGTAGCAACGTACAAACCTAAACAAATTATCGAACTAGGCACCTCATTGGGTATTTCTACCTTGTATTTAGCCAGCGCAGCTCCTAATGGACAAGTCATCACCATTGAAGGTTGCCCCGATATTGCCAGCGTTGCTCAACTAAGTTTCCAAAGAGTGGACATTTCCAATGTTTCCCAAAGAATTGGGGATTTCAAAACCTTGCTCCCTCAGGTACTCAATGAAATAGATCAATTGGATTTTTTGTTCATTGATGGGGATCATCGAGCCGGTAATTCAGTGGATTACTTCGAACTAGCTTTGGCCAAAATTCATGCCAAATCGATCATTGTCATTGCCGATATCCACTGGTCAACAGAAATGGAGCAGGGCTGGGAAAAAATCCGCCAACACCCCAGTGTAAAACTTTCCATCGACCTCTTGCACCTGGGTGTTTTGTTTTTTGATGAATCGATTCACGAAACCCAAGATTTAAGCCTAATTAAATGGAGCTGGAAACCCTGGAGGTTGGGGTTATTTGCGAAGAGTAGAGTGAAAGGATAAAATAGAGACAAAATCAGTATTTGTGTTTTATGCAAAAGCCCTAATATTTAACGGCCTGTGGAGGCGTTTTGTGATCTATATTTGGAAATCATGCTCCATTTAGTTAACTTTGTTACATTCATCTACTTAGTGTACGCAATAAGCGAATTTTTCTACCACTCCTTCAACAATCACACCAATAAACTAAACTTTTCATTATGGAAAACGCAAGCTATTCTTTGAAAAAAACTTTGCAGTGTACCTTAATCTGTTTTTGTGCCATCTTGAGTAACGGTGGTACTCATGCGCAAAATGGACCACAAACGAGTAGACAAGAGATTGAAAATCTTCGTTCATTGTCCAAAAACTTATTGGAAATGCTGCCCAATGAAAGTGTAGTGAATGGATCAAATGCATTCACTCCTGCCGAAAAAACAAATTTTCAATTCATAAAAAAAACAATCGTTACGGGAACTCAGATCCCTGATAATCCTACAAAAGCAAGCTTGTTAAATTTTAAATCACAACTTGCCAGAGTATTCGATTTGTTATTAATTCCTCCACCCAATCCCAATCCTAACCCCAGTCCTAACCCTAACCCCAACGCTAAATCAAGTCATACTATGCCGGGTAAAAGCTTTTTCGATAAACTCCAATTCAAAAATGGAGAAACCGAAGTCGACCGTTGTATAAAGGATTGTAATAGCAATTATGAAAAAGCAAAATTGGATTGTGGCCTTAACCAACAAGGTGAGGCGAACATCAAAGAGTGTTTAATTCGTGAGGGTCAAAAATGTTTAGCATGTAGAAGAGCATGTCGACCTGTAGTAAAGCACTAAGTAATAATTTTCGTTAATCAGGAACGCAGAAGGCTCTTTCCGACACATCTTCTAAAATTCATCTACCATGAAAACCCATCTATGTATCCTCATCTCTACCCTGGCGCTCGTAAATGGTTTAAGCGCTCAACCCAATAAGAAATTGGCTCCCGCACTGGGCAAATTTCTCAATACCGAATTCATGGTTAAATTCCATGACCTTAAATTGGAAGCTGAAAGTGCTGCTACCAATTTGATTGCCAAAGAACAAAAAATAAAAGCCGACGATTTTTCCAACGTAAGAACAGCCTACAACCAAACCGCTCAAAGAGCGAACAAGATCCTGGAAGGGATCAAACAGGATTTTCTGGATCCCAAAAAATTGAAATCAATCGAGAGCATGCCCGACATGTATTCCGATGGATTAAAGTTGCGCTTGCTAGAACTACAAGATTTCTACTCTTCCCATTTTCAACAAACATTGGCCGACGCTACGGCAGACCAAGTCGATGGTAGTCCGCTCTTGTTCATCATCACCGAGTTGATTAGCCTTTCTCGTGGGCTCACTGCTTATTTCACCCAGATGCAAAGGGAATCCAGAATCTATTCCGAAGACTACCTGAACCAACACATGGTAAAACCTCATCGCTGGCGCTACTGGAATGAAGTACAAGCGGGGGAAGGCAACAGCGACCACTACACCGATTACATCCAGTATCACGATATTCAGATCAACCCAAATTCAACAGCCATACCCTCTCCTGACCTCAACAACTGGAACAACAACCTGAACAATGGCACCAACAACAGCTGGAACTCAACGAACAACACCAACAACAGCTGGAACAACACCAACAATACCAACAATGCAGGGTATGATCCGAATGCTACCTGGAATTCTACGAGCAACAACACCAATAACACCAATAACGGGACAACTACTGACCCCTTTAACACCAACGTTCCCCCAGGCCAGTTATCCGGGGTCGGAGATACCACTACCATGCCTCCGCTGGATTCCTTGGGCAATGCGAATGACCCCTTTAAATACGATGGGGCCGTACCTAAAGGAAAAGCGCCAATTGTACCCGGCAAACAACCCGTAAAAAATCAGTCTGGAGCAGTACCGCCCAAAGCTAAAGAAACTGTTCCTGTGCCAAAAAAGAACCAAAACTAGGAAGGTTTATAGGTTCGGGAGTTCGAGGGTTCGGGGGTTCAATCGGTCGCTGAGCGAAGTCGAAGTGCCAATTGAACCTCCGAACCCTCGAACCTCCGAACCCTCGAACCTCCGAACCCCCGAACCCTCAAACCTAGAACCCTCGAACCCCCGAACCCTCAAACCTAGAAAAATGAAACGCCTGTTCTTCCTCACACTTAGCAACTTGTTTTTGCTAGCCCATTTGTTTGCCCAAGATTTTCCCGGAGGTTTGATCCTCGATGATGAAAACACCTACAATCAAACCCAGAGACTGGACGCTCAAATCAACAGCAAAGCAGATTTGCCCCTCAGCATTAACCTCGAAGGCTTTTGTCCTGAAGTTCGCCATCAGGGTGACATCTACTCTTGTGTTGGTTGGGCCGTAGGTTATGCAGGAATGACCATTCAACGCGCCATCCACAACCGCTGTACCGATCGGCAATTGATCAACGAAAATGCCCATTCAGCTTTGTTTGTGTTCAACCAGGTCAAACAAGACTGCGCCAAAGGTGCGCGCCTCACCGACGCGCTGCGTTTTCTCAAAGAAAGGGGCGATTGTTTGGCCAAAGAATTCGATTTTGACGTCAATGACTGCCAAAAAGCACCTGCTCCCAACCTGGCGCAAAACGCCACTCGCTTTGCAGTAGGTGATTACCTCACTCTTTTTGAAAGTGACGCCTCCTTTGAAATTAAAGTCAAACAAGTAAAAAATGCCCTCGCCAGTTTTAAGGCAGTCATCGTGGGCATGAGCGTTCGCCGCAATTTTTACAACCTGCAAAACGCCAAGTTTTGGTGGCCAGAAATTGGCAATACCACTCCGGCGGGAGGGCACGCCATGGTAGTCATAGGGTATGACGATCGGGTTGGAGCTTTCCGTTTGTTCAACAGTTGGGGACAAAACTGGGGCGACAAAGGCTACATCTGGGTCAAATACGAAAACTTTGCCCAGTTTTGTAAATACGCCTACATCATTCAATTGAATAATACACAGTCGGGAATGCAAGCTGGAAGCCAAACCCAGGTAACGGAAACGCGCCCTTTGACCCAATTGGGCGGTGCATTTGGCTTTCAGCATTTTACCGGCTATGACAATTATAGCAATCAGGCCCAATTTGAAATCGACAGTGTACGTTTGCAAAATGGCCGTTATGTCTTGAATAAAACGGATTGGCCAATCGGTCAACTGTTTCAATTACAGGTAAGCACCCTCAAGGCTGAGGAGTACCTGTATGTGTTGAGCATCGACGCTCAGCGCCAGATCCACGTCCATTTTCCCCGACAGTCGGCTTTAAATGATAAATTTGCCGGGCAAAATGAGAGTGCGTTGGTACTCAATCAAGGCAGTACCCTGCTGGTGCCCGGCCCCAATAAAGCCTTGAAGATCGCCAATCCTGGCACCGACCGCTTGATCGTGCTCTACAGCCAGCGTCCGATCAATGACCTGAAAGGTTTGGCTCAGGCACTTGCCCAATATCAGGGAGATTTTTGGCAACATTTGTTAAGAACACTCAATCGACATGCGATTCCACCCAGTGATATTCGTTATTACCCTCGGAAGATGGGCTTTGAAGCGTCCACTCGGAGCGAAGGCTACATCGTACCTTTATTACTCGAAGTAGAGGCAAAGTAGATTTTAGCGGTAGAATATTCAAAAATGCCGGGGATTTATTAGATTTACCTTATCTTTTGGGTAAAAGGTTTTTTCTTTGCTTGATGAAAATCCACGGTTTAGTATTCGCCTGCTAATCGAAGCACCCTTGCTCAGTCTGTTGACACCTTATCAACATCGTGCTAAAATGTGAAACCAGCACAAACATTCGTAAAAGACGGCTCCACAATGCCTAAATTTTTTCCAAAATGAACAAGCTCTTTGCACTAATAAGTGGTATTGCATTATCACTCAGTTCGTTTGCACAAGATATCAAACTCGACTGGCCCAAATCATTTGGAGCAGCAGGAGACGTTTTTCATCGGGTTGTAGAGGCCGGGAATGGCTCGGTCATTGCCGTAGGTGAAAGCAGTGCCCAAACTTCAGGGGGAAAAGATGGCCTCATCGTCATTGTCAACCACAGCACCGGTGCCCTCGTCAAGGAAGTCAGGTATGGCGGGGCCAAAGACGATGTCATTTACGACATCGCCCCGACGCCACAAGGCTTCTTCCTCCTGGTGGGCTACACCGAATCCATTGGTAAAGGTTCTCGTGATGGCTGGCTTTTGCTCATTGATGAAAAGGGCAGAAAACTGGAGGAAAAAACCATCGGAGGCACTGGGAAGGACGAACTCCGGCAAATAGAAATCACCCCGGATGGCACAGCAATGGTATTGGCAGGCTTCAAAAATGACCAAAAAGACGGCGATGCCTGGTTGATTCGCTTGAGCCTGAAATTCGAAATGGTCTGGGAAAAACAGCTGGGTAACGGAAAGTATGGTGTTCCCAGTGGTTTGGCCCTGTCTACAGATGGAGGGGCCGTGTTCAGTGGCAATACCCGCAAAGGAGACCAGGTGTATGCAGCCAAAATCGATGCACGTGGAGCGGAAGTTTGGGATCAACTCCATGGCAAAGCTCAATACCAGGAAGCACTCGACCTCATCAATACCCGTGATGGTAATTTTGCGCTGGCGGGTCTAACCAAATCAAAAGGAGACGCAGATGCTTGGATATTGAAAATCGCTCGAGATGGCAATGCCCTTTTGGACAATCCCCTTTCCAACAAAGACTTCGATGTGGCCAATGCTTTGATCCAACTGAACAACGGTAATTTTTATCTTTTGGGCGCTTCCAATTCCTATCGCACCGGTGCCCGCAGCACCAAGGCGTTGCTCATTCGTGCGGGCAGCGATGGCCGTATGACATCCAGTAGTTATTGGGGCGGAGGAAACGATGAAACCTGGGAGGCTGCAACCTTGCTCCACGACGGCAGGGTCGTTGTAGTTGGTAAGGAGCCTGGTAAAGGCGCTTTCATCGGGTGTTTGCCCCTCGGGGATCAAGACAATCCTCCCATCGTGGGTGTTCGGGATCAAAATGCAGTAGAAATTGCCGAAATCAAACTCAATTCTCAGGACAATAAAACGATTCAACGCAATGAAAATGCTTACCTGAGTTTCCGTTTGAACAACAAATCTGGAGCGGAACTTGGTGACATCAAAGTAGAAGTGGAAGACCGAACGGGCACATCCCGGTTGGAGTATTGGGCGGTCAATTACCTCGGACAGGTAGGCAGTGAACGCAGTGGAAAAATAGTGCGAATTCCCGTGCGCAGCAAAGACATCACCAATGGAGAGCACAATTTCAACCTAAAAATAACTTCCGGGGATAAATATTTAACCGAAACGGATGTGAAGTTGGTTACCCGGGTGCCTTTACCCGCTTCACTGCAACTTGCCGGGTACAATTATTTCAACAGTACCCGCTCCGATGAAGTTACCTTGCGTGTAACCCTGGAAAACGCTGGTGATGCCAATTCGGGCCCCACCGAAGTTGTTTTTACCCCCCCGACGGGCATCCGACCAAGTTCTACAGCCAGCACCAATATCGGTCCAATTGCCGCTCGTTCCAAACGTGAAATAGACTTTTTGTTCACCAAAACGCCCCAGTTTACTGGCGCTGCGGTGAACGTCGTCCTGGTGGTAAAAGAAGGAGGGGCTGAGAAAATCCGCAAAACCCTCGAAGGCCGCAAGGGCGGAATTGGTAGTGGCGGTGCCGTTTCGATTTGGACCGATCCAGACCCCAATGAAGTGGGCAATCGGATAAAAACCAACAGCAACCAGAAGGAAATCAAGATGAATGTGCTTTCTGAAAAAGGACTGGAACCCAAAAGCTTCAAGTTGCGCGTCAACGGGGTCGAAATGGAAGGTTCTAAATTCAATGAACAAGAATTGTCTGCTCCCAAGCGGGATACAGGGCTTTTTAGCTATACCTACCGCAATAAAATTCCGCTGATTTTGGGTGTAAACCGGGTTGAAGTAGTCATTGATGGCAAGCCATCTGAGTCGATATTTATCGAATATGCTCCACAACGGTCTAACCTCTTTATCCTGGCCATTGGCCCTGCGCACAGCGACTTGTTGTACACGGCCAAGGACGCCAAGGATTTTGCTGAAGTATTCCGCAATCAAGGGGGCATGGATAAATTATACCCCAACGTGCATGTTCAGGAAATTACTACTCCTGAAACCACTAACCTTACCGGGATCAAAGCGGCCATGTACGACCTGAACTACATGTGGAAAGACGGCATCATCACGCCGAATGATGTGGTTGTCGTATTTTTGTCTTCCCACGGAAAAATGGTAGAAAACCGTTTTAAAATCCTGCAAAGTGGCTACAATCCCAAGTATGAAAACTTGTCCGTAGATTACAAAACAGATGTTTTGGAAGTATTGGATAGACTCAAGTGTAAAAAGCTGATTTTTCTGGATGCCTGTCACAGTGGTGGCGCCAAAGATGGGTTCGACGGCCTGAGTAAAGCCGTAATTGACCTGGCCAACACTCATTCAGGCGTGAGTACGCTCTCTTCTTGTAAAGCCGATGAAAAATCTTACGAGGCACAAAACTGGCAAAATGGTGCCTTTACGGAAGCCATCATGGAGGCTTTTTCCAATAACAGCTTCAGTGATGCCAGGGGGGCTTTCCAGGCTGATGTCAACAATGACCGCATCATTAACCTGGGCGAACTTTACGATTTTCTGCAACGTCGAGTACCACAATTGGTAAAAACCGTTATTCCCAATGCACCAACCAGCCAGGCTCCGTTTATGCCGGAGGATCAGTTGGATCGGTCAATGCCTCTATATTTTATTCAAAAATAATTCTTTGTTTTCCAGGATCGTTCCCCGAGCGGAGTCGAGGGGCCGATCCTGGAAAACAAAGAATTGACACCGACTACTCATGAGAAAATCCCAAATTCCTGTTTTATTTTTTTTTACTTTAGTCAGTTTGCCAGTTTTGGCTCAGGTCGCTTGCCCCACCGTCAACCCCATTACCGTAACCCGAACTACCGGAAGTGCCGGAACAACAGGTAGTTTGCCCTGGGCACTCAATTGCTTGAATAATGTTACTACCTTAACGACAGTACAATTCAACATCACTGGCGCAGGCCCACACATCATTCAACCTGGGGCAAATTCTCCCTTGCCCACGATTACCAAAGCCAACGCCCATATCGATGGTAGCACCGATAACATCGTCATCGATGGTACTTTGGATCAAAGCCAGGCCATAGTGGTCAGTGCCAATGCAGTTAAAATCAATGGCCTGACCATTCGGAATTTTGACGGTGCGACCTTTTCCAACGCCATTCGGTTCACCACTGGAAATGGGCACGAAGTGAATAGCTGTCAACTCTTTGACAATCAAAATGGGATTTCAATTGCCCGTAGTGTAGGTACGTTCAGCATTAACCTCAATTACATCGGTACCGACAAGAGCAACACTAATTTTTCCAATAATGCCGCAGGCATCACGGTAGAAACCTTCGCAGGAGCAGCCGGACCGCCTACGGGGACCATCAACAACAACACCATCGGGTTCAATGCAGTAGGCATTCAGGTGGGTACGGCCCGCAATGTAACCATTAGCCAAAACAGCATTTTTTGCAACACCAAACTTGGGATCGAACGAGCAAGTACCATTGCAACGCCTACCATCTCATCGGCAACTACCCGTCAAATCACCGGGACTGCTCCGGCATCATCTTCCGTGCAGGTTTTTCGCGTCAACAATACGGGATGTACCAATGTGCCCTGTCAGGGCAGAACTTATTTGGGAACCGTGACAACAAATGCCTTTGGTGCCTGGAATTTGAACATCACTGCTGGCCTGAGTGCAAACGATCAGGTGACGGCAACCATGACCCAAGCCAGCAATACCTCGGAATTTTCGGCTTGTCGTACCGTTGTAGACATTTGTGCCAATTTTTTAGCCAGCATCAAAAGCAACAACGTAACGTGCAACAATGGGAACAACGGATCTGCGAGTGTAAGCACCAGTGGCGGCCTCAATCAAGGGATCAGGTTTGTGTGGAGTACTGGCGCAACGACCTCGGCTATTTCAAATTTGAGCGCCGGAACATATCGGGTGACGGCCACAGATGCAGCTGCTTGTGAAAGCATTCAAAGTGTCAACATCCTCCAGCCTACGGCCATTACCATCCGCACTACGGTAACCAATGTACCCTGTAATGGAGATAAAGCGGGGCAAATCACCACGACTACCACTGGTGGCGTTGCCCCCTACACCTATCGTTGGAGCAATGGGGCAACCACTGCCAATATTGGATCTTTGATTGCAGGAACTTATATGCTCACCGTTACGGATGCTTCGAATTGTACTGCAACCGCTCAGGCAACAGTGGCCCAGCCGGCAGTATTAGCCGCCAATTTAATTGCGACCGATACCCTTTGTCCCGGCGCCAAAAATGGAACCGCACAATCAAGCCCCAGTGGAGGGACGGCTCCTTACACTTTTTTATGGAGCACGGGAGCTACCACGACAAGTATCTCCGGCTTAGGTGCCGGAAACTATTCGCTCAGGGTAACCGATCAAATGAGGTGCCAGGTCATTGTTAATTTCCCCATCTTTGAATTTACTGCTTTGAGGGTTGATACCAGTGTGATTCATCCCAAATGTGTAGGCGACGCCAACGGAGAAATTGCGCTGAAAGTCAGCGGTGGCAAAGGGCCATATACCTACTTTTGGGAAAACGGAGCAACAACTGCTACCCGCTCAAACCTGAAAGCAGGCACGTATAAAGTGGAAGTTACCGATGCCAATCGTTGTAGTGTTACTTTGCTTTTCACCATCAAAGACCCCACACCGATCAACGTTCAGATCATCACCACCGATCCACCTTGTTTAGGATTAAATACCGGAACAGCTAAAGTTGATGTAATTGGAGGTACGGGCCCTTTCACCTATTTGTGGAGTACCGGGGCAACCACTACATCCATCGAAATGTTGTCCGCAGGGCGATACAGCCTCACCGTGACCAATGGGAATGCTTGCAAGGGCACCTTTCCTTTTACGATCAACGCCGCCACAACTGTGGTGCAACTGAGTACCAATACGGTCGACGTCGCATGTTTTGGCGGAACTACCGGAGAAATAAGAACCACTACAACAGGCGGCAAAGAACCCTATATGTACAAGTGGTCGACTGGTGCCACCAGCGTCGATTTGCTCAATCTTAAAGCTGGTCTTTATGGTCTTACCGTGACCGACCAAGGAGGTTGTGCGGATACGGCCCGAATGGAAGTGAAACAAGCTGCGGTCATCAATATCGATTTGCAAGTCAAAGACACGCTTTGTGCGGGTCAAAAAGATGGCACGGCTATCGCCACTGTTACTGGAGGTGCGGGAACTTATGCCTATTTGTGGAGCACCGGAGCGACTACTACTGGGATTGCCAATCTGGGAGTGGGTACTTATGGCCTTACTGTTACGGATCGTACCCAATGTCAACAAACCCGGCCTTTCCAAATCATAGAATCAACTCCTTTGAGCATCGATTCAACCCTCATCGACCCCAAATGTAATGCAGATACGAGTGGTGAAATCAGCATCCGCATCACCGGAGGTACTGCTCCCTACCGTTATGCCTGGGAAAATGGAGCCACTACCGCCAATCGCAAAAACCTCAAGGCTGGAAATTATAACGTTGTGGTAAGCGATGCCAATGGCTGCACCGCGACCTGGAGTTTTGTCCTGAATGACCCTGCTCCCATTAATGCCCGGGTAATCACCACCGACCCCTTGTGCTTCGGCTTGAATACGGGTACGGCCAGGGTAGATTTGCTCAGTACTGGACCACACACTTTTTTATGGAGTACTGGCGCCACCGCTTCAACCATTCAAAACCTAGGCGCGGGCAATTATGGCCTGACCGTTACCAACGCCATTGGCTGCAAGGCCAGTTTCCCTTTCAATATTATTGGCCCTCCAACCGATTTGCAAGTTCAACTCCGAGGGGTAGACATCAACTGTTTTGGTGCAAACTCAGGAGAAATACGCAGCACGACTACCGGAGGACAACAAACGTATGGATACAAATGGTCGACTGGTGCCACTAGCGCGGATTTGCTCAATCTTACCGCAGGAACATACGCCCTCACTGTTACCGATCAAAATGGTTGTGCAGACACGGCAAGTGTAATGATAAAACAAAACCCGGCGATCAGCTCCACCACTACTTTCAGCAACCCGGCTTGTTTTGGTCAAAGCAATGGCCAGGCTACGGTGCTGGCATCAGGCGGAAGTCCAGGTTATCGGTATGTATGGAGCACTGGTGCAAGCACTTCGGCTATTTCTGGATTGGCTGCGGGTAAGTTTATTGTTTCGATCACTGATGTTCTGGGATGCCTAAAAAAAGACAGTGTGCTCATTGTTTCTCCCGCACAACTTTTTGCCACCGCCACGGCCACCAACGCAAACTGTAACGGGACTGCTACTGGCAGCGCTCAAGTTGTCGTTACAGGTGGAACCAGTCCTTATGCCTACAATTGGAGCACTGGCGCGACAAGTTCAGCCATCAACAATTTGTCTGCCAATACTTATGGCGTAACGGTTAGCGACAGCCGTACTTGCCAGGTAACGGCCAGTGTGACGGTGACCCAACCCAGCGCGCTTCGTCTGGTGCTCAATACCACAGATATTCCCTGTACAGAAACTAACTCCGGACGGGCAACAGCACAAGTGACGGGCGGAACCGCCCCTTATCGCTACGCCTGGAGCAATGGGGCCAGTACCTCAGCTTTAAGCAATTTGCCTCCAGGTGAATATGGCTTAACGGTTACGGATGCCGCTGGCTGTCAGGTCAACGACAGTAAAACGATACGTTCAGCGGCACGGCTTAACTTGCAAATGAGTTCGACCAATATTTTGTGCAATGGTCAAACCAATGGGCAGGCTGCGGTAGTGGTCAGTGGTGGCACCAGTCCTTATACCTATTTGTGGAGCACTGGCGCCACCAGCAGCGCAATCACAAATTTAGCTACTGGAAATTACCGCGTCACGGTTACCGATGTGGCGGGTTGTAATGAAAATGGCAATACTCCGGTCTCCGAGCCTCCGGCATTGACAGTGACGGTGACGCCTACCAATTTGTTGTGCAATGGACAAAATCAAGGTCAAGCCCTGGCCGCAGCGGGTGGAGGTACTGCCCCATACGCTTACCGCTGGAGCAACGGTGCAACGACCAGCAGCATCAGTGGGCTCGCTGCCGGCAATTATAGCCTGACCATCACCGATGCCAATCAATGTACCCGTACGCAAAATTTCAGCATCAGTGAACCAAGTGCCCTACAAGTCAATACCACCTTTACCCGTGAAACGAGCCCCAACGCAAACAATGGAACGGCTACAGCCAGTGTTTCGGGAGGAACCAGTCCTTACCGCTATCGTTGGAGCAATGGTGCCAGTACTTCTGCATTGAACAATTTGGCTCAAGGACTCTATACTGTTACGGTTGAAGATGCCAATGGTTGTACCAGTGTGAAATCAGGTGCCGTGGGTGGAGACAATTGCCCGGCATTGAGTGTATCTGGAATTGCTACCGACCTGAATTGCTCAGGCGGAGCAACTGGAGCAATCATATTGACCGTAGTAGGTGGTACTACGCCCTATTTCTATGCCTGGAGCAACGGAGCTACTACCGCCGATCTTGATGAACTCAATGAAGGAACGTACTCCGTCACGGTAAGTGATGCCAATGGCTGTACGGGCAATTATTCAACTACCCTAAAAGCTGGGAAAAGTATGCCCAAGCCGCTCTACGGCATCGTTGCACCAGATACAGTCTGCGGCAACGAGATCTTTACCCTCCGGGCTGATGACCTGTTCCAAGGACCCAACGTCACTTATGTATGGCAGTTGCCCAACGGAGAAGAGCTTTATTCCAGTACACCTTCCCTCAAACTCAAAGCCACCAGCAGTGCTTTTTCTGGTGAATATTCGGCCCTACGCGACTCAGCAGGGTGTCAATCCAGCACCTTTGGGCCAGTCATTGTGGATGTCATTTCACTGCCCCCCAATACGTTCAGTGCCGGGCGAGATACCACCATTTGCAATGGCAGTACGAGTATCACCCTCAAAGCACAGAGACCTACCACGGGGAGGGCCAGTTGGTTGCCTTTGTCCAACCGCATCATTTTGCAAAACCCCAATTCACCCAATGCGACGGCACAAAACCTCGGCACGGGTGCCAATCGGTTTGTTTGGCGCATTGCCATCGGCAGATGTATTCAGGCTGCTGCAGACACGGTGACAGTCTTTTTAGAAAAAGCCCCACAACTGGCTGATGACAAATATACCATTGAACGCTCTCAAGACATTGCGGCCATGAATATCCTGCTCAACGACAACCTGGCGGGCTTACAAGACACGACCATCACCTGGTCGGGTGCACCAACGATGGGCAATTTTGAATTTATTCCAGGTAACAAAAGTTTCCGCTATACCGCTGAGGCTGACTTCAAAGGGGTCATCGAATTCAAATACACGGTATGTAATGAAGCTTCCCAATGTGCAACACCCTGTGACTCAGCCAATGTTTCGGTGGAAATCTTCAACTTACCCAAGCCCACCGAAGGACTGGTGCTGGAAGATGCGGGTCCCAATGGAACTTTGCAAATTCGAGGC
>Ga0209717_1000870_pt1 | contig 35153 bp, 27 predicted proteins | sample AD_UKC048_MetaG_FD_184418 | JGI IMG/M metagenome (GOLD analysis project Ga0209717, IMG submission 184418) | Active sludge microbial communities of municipal wastewater-treating anaerobic digesters from USA - AD_UKC048_MetaG (SPAdes) (version 2) | ecosystem: Engineered > Bioreactor > Anaerobic >...
CAACTGGGTAGCCACTGCAATGGTGTTTTTGGATGGATGCCATTGTAGGCGTGTTATCGTTCCGTTGAAAGGAATGGATTTGTAGGATTTTAACCGCGCACCATTGTAAATGCGCAAGCTATCGGTATTTCCTCCTATGGCAATGTATTTCCCATTGGGACTCCAATCGGTTGTCCAGAGAATTTCTTTGGCTTTTTTGACCTGAGCCCAGTTTGAATTCCAGCACGCAACCGCCAGAAAATAAAGGATAATAGTGTGTTGAAAGTAATTTTTCACCTTTTCGAAATTGGATTATTTAACTTTCGGGCAATCAACAACCCTCCTTACTTACATCTCTGGTAATGTTGAGGAATGATTCCCCGTTAAACTGAAACGCGCCGCCCGAAGTACCAATCCAGAGTGTCCCGTTTTTATCTTCAAGAATACTTTGTACATAGCTGTTGAGCAAGCCTTCGGTTTTTGAAAAATTCTTGAACGTTTTACCGTCGTAGCGCGTCAGTCCGCCACCGGCATTACCAATCCAGAGGTTTCCTGACTTGTCTTCAAAAATAGTCCAGGCAAAATTATTGCCCAGTCCGTCTTTTTGGCCGAACGTGGTAAACGAATTCGCAATCACAAACGATTTCCCGTCGTAACGGCTGATACCGCCAAATCGGGAAGCAAACCAAAGGTTGCCGTGCCGATCCTGTATGGTGCTTTGTATAAAATTGTCGCATAAGCCGTCGGCCTGAGAAAAATTCACTACAGATTTTCGGTCGTAGCGATACACACCATTGCCGTTAGAGGCAAACCAGATATTTCCGGCCTTGTCCTGAAAAATATTGTTGATGAGTTTTGCGGCGGGATAAGCGTCTGGCTGCTGGCGCAAATCGGCCTCAGGCAAATAAAAATCGGTAAAGGTTTTTCCGTCATACCGCGACACTCCGCCTTCTGTTCCAAACCACAACATGCCCGACCGATCTTGCAATACGCTCCAGACTTGCCGGTGCCTGAGCCCGTCTGAAACATTGAAATTGGAGAACCGTTTGCCGTCATAGCAACTCACACCATTGTCTGTAGCAAACCATAGGTTGCCTTTGGTATCCTGAATAATATCACGGACAGCTTCGCCGGGAAAACCGCTGCGCAAATCGGTCGATGAAAAATAGACGTAATTCTTGCCATCGAATTTGCACACGCCCTCGCCATTGGTACCGAACCAGATATTTCCCTCTTTATCCTGAAACATCCTGCGAATGTATTGGCTGATTTGACGCACCGGATTGGGCATAGGCCCGATAAATGTCGAAGCTGGGTTCGTGTTGTTGGCGGTAATTGTTTTTTGGGAACTTACCGGACGACTTGCTTTTTGCCCATTGCACGAAGTAATGGAAATGGATGTGATTAGCATCGCGCCAATCAATAAGCGGGAATGTTTCTGAACTATTCGTTTCATTATTGCTGATTTTCAAAAGGTTGATTGGGACAAACCTACAATTCATCCCTCGATTTGAGGTCTCCGCCGCTGTAAAAAGAAATGTAAATTTTGTAAATTTCGCTTCCCATATGCAGGCGCCGACCAAAAATTTGGGACTTTTGGAACATGAAAACCAAACACCTCCTTTTATCCTTAATGCTTTTGTCTCTCGTTATTTTTGCTATACTCGCAGCCCAGATTACGCAAGACAATTATTTTAGTTTGGCCAAAAGTGAGATTTTGATGCGCAAAATTGGCCATGAGCTGCTATTGAATGCCGGTGACAGTACCTCGCGTGTGCTGCCGGTCACCAAACTACACGCAGCAAAATACCGGATTCAATTTGAAAATCCATTTAAGTTTGAACCCGATACCCTGGTAAGAATCATAAGTAAAACATTAGCGCGTCACGAAACGTCCGACTATATCGTCAACGTGCTGGATTGCTCCAACAATGCTGTGGTTTATGGCTACGCGATGGCCGCCGACAAAAAAAACGATGTGCTGTCTTGTTTGGGACGTGAACAAGTATCAGCTTGTTATCTGGTAACTGTAGAATTTGGCAATGTTCCATTTGGGATAAAGAAATATGCCGCAGCCGTTTCACTATTGGCTTTTGTGGGTCTGTGCCCTTTCGTCGTGGTGGGTTATCGAAGGAGAAAATCGGTGGCATCACAAATTCCAAAAGCATCCGATCGGCTGACTGCTATGGGTAAACTACTTTTCGACAAAGACAACAAACAACTAATCACTCCAACCGAAACGCTCAAACTTACTGCAAAAGAAACCCGACTGCTGGATATTTTCGCGCAAAATCCCAACCAGATCATTGATCGCGCGCGGCTTCAGAAAGAAATTTGGGAAGACGACGGCATTATCGTTGGGCGAAGCCTTGACGTTTTTATCTCTAAACTACGCAAAAAACTCGAATCGGATACCCAGGTGCAGCTCGTGAATATCCACGGGAAAGGTTATCGATTGCAGATTGAGGCTGTAAAAATTTAGCCATTGATTGCAACAAACGCTATAAGGGCAACCGATTCCGATTGGAAAGCCCTTTAAATCCATGTCTTGCAACCAATTCGCTGGTTGATAACTCGTGCAATTAAAGATTTATGAAATATTACAGAATTTCTGCACTTTGGAAATTTCAGTATTCTTTAGGGACAGAATCGCCCCTTCCCTGAAGGCAATCTAAGAATTCCAAAAATAGCCACCAAGCAGAAATTCTGCATCAAAAGTTAATCAATCCGCATCGGATTGAACCATAACGGCTATTGCGCTTTGCCATAAAAAATCGCTTCAAAAATTAAAAATCCATTGCTGCTTTTTGCACAGAAATAAACTACTTTTGCAGCTTCAACACAACTACAACATGAACAACGCAAAAACCATTAAATCGGCCCTTATTTCGGTCTTTTCTAAAGACGGCCTCGAACCCATCGTTCGCAAATTACACGAACAAAAAGTCACGCTCTATTCTACCGGTGGAACCGAAGATTTCATCAAAAATCTAGGTATTCCTGTAATCGCCGTAGAAGATGTCACTTCGTACCCGTCTATCCTTGGCGGACGCGTCAAAACCTTACACCCAAAAATTTTTGGTGGCATCCTAAACCGCCAGGACCATGAAGGCGACGTCAAACAAATGCTGGAGTACGATATTCCGCAGATTGATTTGGTGGTTGTCGATTTGTATCCGTTTGAAAAAACCGTGGCTTCGGGCGCGTCGGAAGCTGATATTATCGAAAAAATCGACATCGGCGGCATTTCTCTCATACGCGCTGCGGCGAAGAATTTTAGGGATACGGTCATTGTGGCTTCGGTTGACCAATATTCAAAATTGCTAGAGCTTATCACCAACCAAAATGGCGTAACGACTTTAGACGACCGCAGATTTTTCGCAACAAAGGCATTCCACGTTTCTTCGCATTACGACACCGCGATTTTTAATTACTTCAATACCGACGACACGTTTTACAAACAAAGCATCTCCAACGGACAGATTTTGCGTTATGGCGAAAACCCCCACCAGAAAGGGTTTTTCTTTGGCGATTTCGATGCGATGTTTACCAAATTACACGGAAAAGAACTATCGTACAACAACCTTTTGGATGTGGACGCAGCCGTCAATCTGATTCTCGAGTTCAAGGAAAACGATCCGACTTTTGCCATACTGAAACACAATAACGCCTGCGGACTAGCGACAAAACCGACGATGAAGGAAGCGTATTTAACTGCTTTGGCTGGCGATCCGACTTCTGCTTTTGGCGGGGTTTTGATTGCAAATGGCAAAATCGATGAAGCCACCGCGACAGAAATCAACCAGTTGTTTTGTGAAGTGGTCATCGCTCCTGAATTTGATGCGAAAGCGATCGAAATCCTTTCCGAAAAGAAAAACCGCATCATTTTGGTGCAGCACGACATCGAATTGCCGCAGACGCAAGTGCGTACCGCGCTCAACGGATTGCTCGTGCAAGATAAAAACAACCTGACCGACAATAAATCGCAGTTAAAAACCGTTACCGTAACTGCTCCGACTGCCCAAGAAATAGACGACCTGCTTTTTGCATCTAAAATCTGCAAGAACACCAAATCGAACACCATCGTTTTGGCTAAAAACCAGACCCTTATTGCTTCGGGAACCGGGCAAACCTCGCGTGTGGATGCTTTAAATCAAGCCATTGAAAAAGCAAAAACCTTTGGATTTGATTTGCACGGTGCCGTGATGGCCAGCGATGCATTCTTCCCGTTTCCGGACTGTGTGGAGATTGCAAAAAACGCCGGAATCACAGCCGTAATTCAACCCGGAGGCTCGATAAAAGATCAGCTCAGTATTGATTATTGCAATGAAAATAAAGTTGCGATGGTATTTACGGGCACCCGTCATTTTAAACATTAATTTGTTTAACTTTGGTGCGTTAAAAATTAGATAACTATTTAAAACCCTGATAGAGACTTATGGGATTTTTTGATTTCATGACCGAGGATATCGCCATCGACCTTGGTACCGCTAACACCCTGATTATCCACAACGACAAAGTGGTCATTGACAGCCCATCGATTGTAGCCCGCGACCGTGTTTCGGGAAAAATCATCGCCGTTGGAAAAGAAGCCAACATGATGCAGGGAAAAACCCATGAAAATATCAAGACCATTCGTCCGCTAAAAGATGGGGTTATCGCCGATTTTGATGCGTCTGAGAAAATGATTTCGATGTTCATCAAATCGATTCCCGCACTAAAAAAGAGAATGTTCACACCGGCGCTACGGATGGTCGTTTGTATTCCATCGGGCATTACCGAAGTGGAGATGCGTGCGGTTAAGGAAAGTTGCGAACGCGTAAATGGAAAAGAAGTTTATTTGATTCACGAGCCGATGGCTGCGGCAATCGGTATTGGTATTGACATCATGCAGCCCAAAGGAAACATGATTGTGGATATCGGTGGTGGAACGACAGAAATCGCGGTGATTGCACTTGGCGGAATCGTCTGCGACAAATCGGTAAAGATTGCGGGGGACGTTTTCACGAATGACATCGTCTATTACATGAGAACCCAGCACAACCTTTTTGTTGGGGAAAGCACAGCAGAAAAAATCAAGATTACGATTGGTGCGGCTTTAGAAGAGCTCGAAACCCCACCAGATGAAATGTCGGTTCAGGGTCGTGACCTCTTGACCGGAAAACCAAAACAGGTGGATGTTTCTTACCGTGAAATCGCCAAAGCACTAGACAAATCGATTCAGCGCATCGAGGATGCGGTCATGGAAACCCTATCGCAAACCCCGCCAGAACTCGCTGCCGATATTTACAACACTGGTATTTATTTGGCTGGTGGTGGCTCCATGTTGCGCGGTTTGGACAAGCGTATTTCACAGAAGACAGACCTTCCGGTTTACATAGCCGAAGATCCGCTCAGGGCCGTTGTTCGCGGTACGGGAATGGCGCTCAAAAACATTCCTAAGTTCAGAAGCATCTTAATAAAGTAGGGGATAACTATTTTAAAACTGCGAATTGGCGACCGACCGGATTTCATACATTACGACTGAAATGGGTTCCTGAATACTGAACATCGAATACCGAAGAGAAAAATGCAGCAAATATTTAATTTCATCTTTAAAAACAGCTACCGATTGCTGTTTTTGCTGCTTTTGATTGTATCGTTAACCCTCACCATCCAATCCCATTCTTACCACAGAAGCAAAGTCATCAGTTCGGCGAATTTTTTGAGCGGCGGCGTGTATGAACGCATCAACAATATCAACGAATACCTGAGCCTCAAAGGCCAAAACGATGAATTGGCTGCCGAAAATGCACGCCTCAAATCATTGCTGTACAACCAAAAAGACACCACCAAAATTCCAGTCGACAGCATCAAGGGCGTGGATAAAATCAACCTCATCCCTTCAAAAGTCATCCACAACTCTTACAACGTTTACGAAAATTACCTGACCATCAACAGTGGTTCGGCGGCGGGCGTGAAAGCCGACATGGGTGTGGTGAACAGCGCCGGAATTGTTGGAATCATAGACAAAACCTCTAAAAATTACGCGACGGTTTTGAGTATCCTCAACGTCAAGTCGCAAATCAATGCCAAGATCAAGAAGTCAAACCATTTTGGTTCACTGATTTGGGACGGCAAAAGTACCGGTTTTGTACAGCTTATTGACGTACCGCGATTGGCATCGGTTCGCAAAGGCGACACCATTGTAACCGGTGGGCAGTCGGTGATTTTCCCACCCAATATCGGGATCGGAACCATCAACAATGTGTACGTTGACAACAAGACCAATTATTACACACTCAATATCAAGTTGTTCAACGACATGACCAACCTGGGACACGTATATGTGATTAAGAGCAAGGATCGCGAAGAGTTGATAAAACTGGAAAAGAAAGACCATGAATAGCGCTTTGCTCGTTAATATTGCCCGTTTCATTTTGCTGCTTGCGGCACAGATTCTTATTTTTAACAATATGCGGTTTTTGGGGTACATCAACCCATATCCGTACATGCTGTTCATTATTTTGTATCCGGTGAATGGCAACAAATACGGTTTGCTCGGCGCAAGTTTCTTATTGGGGATCATCCTTGACATGTTCTGCAATTCGGGCGGCGTGCATGCTGCGGCGTGCATCTTGCTGGCGTTCTACAGGCCTTATATCTTTAAGTTTTCGTTTGGGCTCAGTTATGAATACCAGACCGTGAGGCTCAATGACGTGCTCACGCCCGAGCGTTTCTCGTTCATTTTGATTGCCGTAGTCCTTCATCATTTTGTGTTGTTCCTGCTGGAGATTTTCAAGTTTACTTTCATCCTTGAGATCCTGCTCAAGACGGTGGCGAGCAGTATCTTTACCATACTGTTGTGCATCCTGATCATCTACATCATTAAGCCTGGCAGACGATGAGAAAAGTATTGTTACCCACCATCATCATTATCGCGACGATTTTGCTCATACTGAGGCTTTTCTATCTGCAAATCATAGACGACACCTTCAAACTCAAGTCTGATAACAACGCGATCAAAATCCAATACGACTATCCTGAACGCGGTTACATTTATGACCGTCATGGCAAATTGCTTGTGGCCAACCAACCGTCGTACGATATCATGGTGATTCCCAGGGAAATGAAAAATATCGATACGCTCGAATTCTGCCAATTGCTCAACATCCGCAAAGACGACTTCATCAAGATCATCGCCAAAGCCAAGGTATACAGCCCGCGTTTGCCCTCTGTTTTCTTGCCGCAGCTCAACAAAATGGAGTATGCCGCATTTCAGGAAAAGATCAGGAAATTTCCCGGTTTCTATATCCAGAAACGTTCGCTTCGGGATTACCAGGTAAAATTCGGCGCGAATATCTTTGGCTTCATCACTCAGGCAAGTGAAAAAACCATAGAGAAAAACCCGTATTACAACAGCGGCGATTTGCTGGGAAAACAAGGCGTTGAAGAAAGTTATGAAAATATCCTACGCGGGATAAAAGGCGTCAAATACATCCAGAAAGATAAATTCAACCGTGAAATCGGTTCGTACAAAGATGGCGAGTTTGATACGATCGCCAAACAGGGCGAAGACATCCACCTCACCATCGATGCCGAATTACAGCAATATGGCGAAGAGCTCATGATCCACAAACGCGGCGGAATCGTGGCCATCGAGCCCAAAACCGGAGAAATACTCGCATTGGTCACCGCGCCCTCTTACGACCCGGCCATTTTGGTAGGAAGGCAGCGTTCTAAAAATTACACGATGCTTTACAACGACTCGATTGCAAAGCCTTTGTACGATCGTGGCTTATTGGCCGAATATCCGCCAGGCTCGCCATTTAAAATCCTCACCGGACTGATTGGTCTGCAGGAAGGCGTGATCGACGAGAACACCACAGTTTTTTGCCGCCACGGATTTAGTTACGCCCGCGGCCGATTCATGCGTTGCCACTGTCACGGTGGGGCGCTGCAGTTACACCGCGGAATCTATGAGTCCTGCAACGCTTACTTTGGCACGACTTACATGCGTACCATCGATAAATTCGCAAGACCTGCCGATGGTGTCGATGTGTGGAGCAGGCACCTTAAAAGTTTCGGGCTCGGTGAATTCATGGGTTATGACTTGCCCACAGGACGACGCGGAAAGGCACCGACTTCTAAAACCTACAAACGCATTTACCCAAATGGCGGCTGGCGCAGCACGGCTATCGTATCCAATGCTATTGGCCAAGGCGAGGTGCTGATGACGCCAATACAATTGGCCAATATGATGGCGGCGGTGGCCAATCACGGCTTTTATTATACGCCTCATATCATCAAGCGCATTGAGGGCGAACAAATCGATAAAAAATTCAAAACCAAACATGTAACAACGGTCAACCGCAAATATTTCCAACCGGTTATCGATGGCCTTTTTGACGTGTACAACATGGGAACCGCACATGCACTTCAGGTAGAAGGTATTGAAATCTGCGGAAAGACAGGAACTGCCGAGAATTACGCCAAAATCAATGGCAAACGCGTAAAACTTCAGGACCACTCGATTTTCGTTGCTTTTGCTCCGAGACACAACCCAAAGATTGCCATTGCGGTGCTCGTAGAAAACGGCTATTGGGGTGCGCGCTGGGCCGGTCCTATTACGTCGCTCATGATCGAGAAATACCTGCGCAAGAAAATTACCCGTACCGATTTGGAGAAACGCATGCTTGAGGGCAGCCTCGAGGCCGAATACGCCAAATACACAGGCAAGAAAGAAACCGACAGCCTTTTGTTGGTGAAGCCCATTGCGCCCAAGACCGAAGACGGCGAAACAGAAAACTAACGCGCCATGAAAAACCAAAGTGTAACGAACAACCTGGACTGGATCAGCGTCTTTATCTACATCACACTCGTGGTGATGGGTTGGCTCAACATTTATTCGTCTTCGCTTTCATTGTCGGCCGATAACAGCAACATCTTAGACCTGTCGCAGTTCTACGGCAAGCAATTGCTCAGCATCGGGCTTACGGTTCCATTGATATTCATTGTCTTGGCAGCCGACGGGAAGTTTTACGAAAAATTTGCGAGTATCATTTTCGTCATCGCACTGCTGTCGCTCGCCGGGCTTTTCGTATTTGGGAAAACCGTAAAGGGACAGGCCAACTGGTATTCGTTTGGGTCATTTGGTTTGCAGCCGTCCGAATTCGCCAAAGCAGCCACTGCCCTTGCCCTGGCCAAATACCTCAGCGATGTACAGGTCAACCTCAAAGACCTCAACCGCCAGATTCAGGCGCTAGGCATCATATTTTTACCCATCTTGTTGATTGCGCCCCACGACCCCGGAAGCGCCTTGATTTACACCATGTTCTTTTTGGTGCTTTACCGCGAGGGATTACCGGCCTGGTACCTCTGGACAGGTTTCATCGCCATTGTCCTGTTTGTATTGTCTCTGGTTTTTGAACCCTGGGCTGTGGCATTGATGGCATTGGTGGGCATTGTCCTGGTACATCTAAAGAGCCGTATCGCCGACAGGAATTTAGTGGCCAGCGCCATTGTATTCGTACTGATTTCGGGATTTGTTTTTTCTGTCGATTATGTGTTCGACAACGTATTCAAGCAACACCACCGCGACCGTTTCAACATCTTGCTGGGAAAACAGGTCGATATGAAAGGCATTGGATACAACACCAACCAGTCCGAAATAGCAATCGGTTCGGGCGGATGGTTTGGCAAAGGGTTCCTCGAAGGCACGCAGACCAAAGGCGGATTTGTTCCCGAGCAACACACCGACTACATCTTTACCACCGTGGGCGAAGAATGGGGTTTCTTTGGATGCCTCGTCGTGATTGCCTTATTCATTGGGCTGATCTTTAGGGTGATTTACCTCGCCGAGCGACAGAAGACCAAATTCAGCCGCGTGTATGGTTATTGTGTGGCCGCGGTGCTGTTCATCCACTTCTTTGTAAACATTGCCATGGTGGCCGGAATTTTCCCTACCATTGGCGTTCCGTTGCCTTTCTTTTCGTATGGCGGTTCGGGGCTTTGGGGCTTCACGATTCTGTTGTTTATCTTCCTAAAGATGGATGCCAATAAAGTCAATGAGTGGTAGTTAGAAACTCCAGTCTTTGTAATCGGCCCTTTTTTCCAACGCGTTTTCTGTAGCATCGTCTAACTTGGGGAAGAAATCGATGCCGGTTCTTTTTTCTAACGCATCCACAGACACCACAAACGCATACAAAGGCTGCTTGCTGTCGCGGTGCGGCACCAGAAACGCAATCACCTTATAGTTGCCCGGTTTGCCCCGCAATAGGATTTTGTAGAAATAGTCGGGTACGGCAACTTTTTCTTTGCCAATCGTTTTGAGATTGCCCGACAGTATGCCTCCGGTGACCACGTACAACCCATTGTGTTTACTGGCCCAATACCGTGACTTCTCCTCGAGCCTATTCCAGATGCCGTCGTTAAAATCATGTTTTTGCGGGCTGATGTTGGAAGTATAAAAGGTTTCGTCAAAAGCGCCTTTTGAGAATTTCATATCGGCTGCGGCACACAGATGTCCTTTGTCGTAACCCGAATTTTTATAGTTCTTATAGTCGGCAGAATGCGTACTTACCTTGGGATCGGCAATAAAGTACGGTCGTTTGAAATTGGCATTGCCCTGGTTGGGTTTGAGCCAATAGGCCACCCATTCTGCTTGTTCGTAGCGCTCGGCGTAAGATAACGTATAATAATTGTGTTTGATGATTTGCCGTGTGGTTGACGACGGAAGCAAGTCTGGCGGTTGTGGATTGGGTGCTGTTTCCCTTTGTGAAACCTGCGCCATAGAAAACAAACCCATCACCACGGCAACCCCGACTATTAAAATAAGTTTATTTGCTCGCACGCTATTACTGAATTTCTTTATGCGAAGATAATCTTTTCTTGGAACGATGGGACAAATGCCATTTGCCGAAGAGCAATAAAGGGAAAAACCGTTTGATGATTGAAAAAGAAAGCAAATGATACGATGTTATTACCGCCGTTAATGCAAAATACTTGCTAACAATAATTTTAATGCTGTGTTTGCTTTTATTTCCTATATTTACCCAAGCTGTAATCCACAGCCAAAAATACCACACCCTTTTATCGCAAACCCACTGCGGCTTTATGGCCGTAGCTCAAATCTTTTGTTTATGAAAGTAAAGATTACCTTTTTATTACTTTTTATTTTTTCGTGTACCGCATTTGCACAATGCTACACCGCCGCTTACACCGCTTACGGCACGACCATTGCACGTCGTACAGACGGCACTTTGTGGGCCAAAGGTTTTAATTTTAACGGAACCGCCGGAACCGGAAACACCGTACAACAGCCCAACTACATACAGATTGGCACAGACAATGACTGGAGCGAAAACTTCTGCATAGGCGACACCCACGCCTTAGCTGTAAAAAACGACGGCACATTGTGGGTTTGGGGAAAAAACACCAACGGGTGCTTAGGGCTTGGGCTATCAACATTAAACACAATCGTAACACCAACACAAATAGGTACCGACAATGATTGGGCGTTTGTGGCCGCCGATGAAAAAAATTCTGCCGCCATTAAAACCAACAGCACCCTATGGACTTGGGGTGACAACCAAAGTGGGCAACTCGGCATTGGCAGCACCGTAAACTTTAATCAACTCGCGCCTATCCAGGCAGGCAGCGATAACAATTGGGCTAAAGTGTTCTCGAACGACTCTACTTATTTTGCTATTAAGGCAGATGGGACTTTATGGGCTTGGGGATCGGTAGGCACCAGCAATTGCAAGCTAGGATATATCGCCACCAATCCTGCTCTCGATTATTGCTCGCCGCACCAAGTAGGTACTGCCACCAACTGGATAAGTATTGCTGTAGGTCAGAATATGGCTATCGGTCTGCAAGCAAATGGCATGTTATGGGCTTGGGGGGGCAATAGTACTAGTCAATTCGGAAATGGCACTGCAAATGGAACTCCTACAGTTGCAAGTATTCCAATCCAATTGGGCAATGATAGTGATTGGCAACAGATTTCGATGTCTAACGTCCTTTGTGTGGCATTGAAGAATAATGGAACGCGGTGGGGTTGGGGAACTAATGGTGGACATCAGTTGGGTAATGGTCTTAATGGCAATGTAGTTTTCCCAATACAACTTGATAGCCATACTGATTGGGCTTTTATAAGTATCGACACGAAAGCCTATCAGGGCGGAAATGGCTTGAAGCAAGACCAGTCTCTTATTATTTGGGGATATGATCTTGCTATTTCTGCACCTAGGCCTTTTCCGGTGCAAGAAGGAATTTCTTGCCCATTAGCTAACTACGTTTTCAATGATGTCATTCATTTGGTCGCTTTCCCTAATCCTGTTAATGATTTTGTTACGATTCGATATCAATTAGATAGAAATATGCCAATAATGTTGCAGTTAAATAATAATCTGGGTCAGCAGATTCTAAATAAAGAATTTATAGGCGTTTCAGGAAGGAATGAACTTAATTTATTTATGAAAAACTTTTCTAGTGGGTTGTACTTCATTAACCTCAAAACAGAATCAGGCACTTATGAGTGTAAAGTCATTAAAAATTAACCAAACAATATTAATTATGAAAACAAATCCTTTATTGCTGCTAATATGTATTCTCCTTGCAGGTACGTCGTTAGCTATTGCACAACCCCAAATCGAATATTTTCCAACCATCAAGTCAAGGCATCAGCAGATTAATCAGTTTACCGATGTTTTTATCTCTTCGCCTGTCGACAATCAAATATTAAGCGATGTAGCCGCTGATTTTCCTTTTACTGGAGCAACTGTAAACCGCTACTTTGAATTCGACCCCACCCTTTACACCTATGGCTATTATCGACAAATATCACTCGTGGACGCAGCCACAACGATTATGGTTCCGGGGTGAGCATATGTTTTGCAAATGGGCGGAATTTCAGGACAAATTGGTGTAACTAATGTGCAGTTTTGTACGCAGGATTACAATTCAGGCGGTAACAATAACACTAATAACAAAACAGTTGACATGCTCAACGGCCGGTTCAACCTCATCGGCAACCCGTATCTGGGTTTCCTTGATGCCGATGCCTTTTTGCTCGATTCCGACAATGCCGATAAAGTGACTGGCCCGATTAGATTGTGGGGACACAATACATTGATTTCAGAAGCCAACGTCAATCCGCTAGATTCAAATGCCTTCAGGTTTTCGGCCAATGATTTTGCATTGTACAATGTTCTGGGCGGCGTAGCTGCCGGAAGGTGGATTAATGTCTCGGATGAAAATACCACTTACACCGGAGTAGAAACGCCAAACGGCATACTCGGTTTTGGCACCGGCTTTCTCATTAAAGGCATCGCTGATGATGTAGTTACATTTAAAGAAAGCATGATTGCCCCAGATAACGGTGGTGCAGACCAATCGTTCAGGAACATCGCTAACCAGACCGGAGACAGAAATAACAACCAAACCGAATCGCTACCACCGCCGCCGCCCGAAAAAAGCCGTATTTGGGTAAACCTTGAACAAGGCACGATTCCTACACTCGGTACTAATACCAACCAACTCAAACAAATCCTTGTGGGCTATACACAATGCTTTGGCAGCGAATGTGCTACAGATGACGACAACGACCGTGTTTTTGATGCCGAAGTGGTCACCGCGCAATCGGCACCAAAGATTGAGTTTTATTCGTTTAAAGACTCCATTTCAACCAAACAACTCGCGATACAGGGGCGTAATGTCGCCGACTTTAGCGGTTACGATTATTTTCAATTGGGATTCAAAGTGACCGACGCAGGATCCTATACTTTTACCGCAACCAGCGACGGTATCTTTGGTCCCGGCATAAAAGACTACTACATCTCCGATAATGGCGTACTACATGATTTTCCGTACACTGTAACATTTTCTGATAACGAAGCCAGCGATACAAGATTTAGAATTGTATTTGGCGAAAGGGGAATAACCCTTAAACTGTTCATAGAGGGTTACTATGATAGCAGCAGCGACCAATGGTTCCAGTGATGGTAAACCAAAATACAAGTATCAATCCTTCTGAGGTGGGGCTGATCGATGTGGCCATCATGAACGGCACCACCCAAGTCGAGGAAATACAGGACGTAATGCTTCATGTTGATGGAACAACAGGACTCATCCCTTATGCCAACACGACACCCACAGGACTGTATCGCATCCGTGTAAGACACAGGAATGCCATCGAAACCTGGAGCAGTGAAACAAACCTTGTACAAATAGGCGGATCCGCGTCTTATGACTTTTCAAATGCCGCAAATAAAGCCTACGGCAGCAATCAAGTGCAGGTGGATAGCAGCCCGGTACGTTTTGCATTTTACTCAGGCGACCTCAACCAAGATGAGAATATTGAGAACACTGATTTCACTATACAAGAAGTAGACATCACCAATTCCGAGTTCGGAGATCGCCCAGCCGACTTAAATGGTGATGGAGTAGTTGACAATTCGGATGCCGACTTCTTAATCAACAACGCAAACAATTTTATTTACTCCCAGCATCCCTAAAATTCGCATTTTTGCAAAACAAAAACGCCCCGTTCTCACGAGGCGTTTTTTTTATGACTTCACTAATTTCTCCTTTTTGATTTTAGTGACCATGTTCTTCTTGATTTCTCCGGCTTTTTTAGGCTGCAAATCATCGAGTACATTAAGAGCTTCTTCTACATAAATGTCTTTAGAAAGGCTTTCGTGCCACCTGTCGCGTTTTTCCTTGAGCGAGCTGTCGTTCTTCTCGGCTTCGAGTTCGTAAGGAAGCGAAGTGAACTTTAACGAATTCTGGTAGTCGGCTATCGATTTGTATTTCTTAGCTTTCTCCTCAATGGCGTTCTGCTCAGCCTTGAACTGATCGATGTTGAGGCTGTACACATTCTCTTTATTTCGATCGTCAATCCATTTGGCATTCTCATCGATGAGTTTGAATTTTGGGTTCTCAGCGATGCGTTTCTTGCTGCTTTCTATTGCGGCGTCAAAATTTTGTTGTTTGTCCCAGAAGTTAAACTGCGCCGGATCTATTTTATCATACGGCATGGCATTGTCGATATCCCGTTCACCCATTTTGAGGTAGGCATAACGGTCTGGGATCGCCACATCCGAACTCACACCCTCAAGCTGTGTAGAACCGCCGGTAATCCGGTAGAATTTCTGTGTCGTGGTTTTGAGTGCACCCAAATCGCCCACGCTGTTGCCGCGGACAAATTGGTTTAAATCGATGACATTCTGAACCGTTCCTTTACCATACGATTGCTTGCTGCCGATGATGATGCCGCGCCTATAATCCTGGATTGCCGCCGCCAAAATCTCCGAAGCCGAAGCCGAGAAACTGTTCTGCATGATCACCAGCGGTCCATCCCATTGGATTTTCTTGTCGCGGTCGTAGAGCACTTCTTTCTTCTTCCCGGCCGACTTGATCTGCACAATCGGGCCATCTTCTATAAACAAACCGGCAATGTCTACCACGGTTTTGAGCGAGCCGCCGCCGTTGTCGCGCAAATCGATGGCAATGCCCTGCACGCCTTCTTTTTTAAGACGCTCCACTTCTAAGGCCATGTCTTTTCCGGCATCACGCGCGTCGTTGTTCTCAAAATCGATGTAAAATTTGGGCAGGTAAATGATACCGTATTTAACGCCGTTCTTCTCAACAATACTCGATTTGGCGTAAGTTTCCTCGATTTCAACGATGTCACGGATGATAGAAATCACCTCAATAGTTCCGTCTACTTTCTTTACCGTCAAGCGGACTTCGGTACCTTTGGATCCTTTGATTTTTTTGACCACATCATCCAGGTGCATGCCCACGACATCAACCGGATCCTGATTGCCTTGCGCCACTTTCATGATGACGTCTCCGGCTTCGAGCTCCTTGCCTCTCCAGGCCGGTCCGCCAGAAATGAGTTCGGACACTTCTGTGTAATCGTTTTTCTTTTGCAGTCGCGCGCCGATTCCTTCGAGTTTCCCGCTCATGCTCACGTCAAAACGTTCCTTTTCATCGGGTGGAAAGTAATTAGTATGTGGATCAAACCTTGTGGCAATGGCATTCACATACACCGAAAACCAATCGTTTTGGTCAAGGTCGTTGATGAAATCGAAATACTCGTTGAGTGATTTGAGCGAGCTCTCGCGGGTTTCTTTCTCGAAATCGGCAAAGGTCTTGTCCTTGTCTTTCTCTGAAAGTGTCGCCGGGCTTTTACCGGTCTTGTCATTCAATCCTTTGTCTTTTTTGTTTTTGTCATTGACCACGCCGTTCTTGAGGTCTTCCTGCATTTTGAGCTTGTCGGTCAACGATGAAAGCGTAGAGAGTTTGATTTGCTTGCGCCATTTTTCCTTGAGTTCGGCAACAGTCTTGGCGTAAGGCAGCTTTTCGTAATCGGTGTTGAAATCTTCCTTGACCGAATAATCGAAAGGCTTATCCAGCACTTCCTTGTAAAAGTCTTTGCTTTCGCCGATGCGTTGCATCAAACGGTTGTAAGTGAGGTTAAAAAACGCCAAATCTTTGTTTTTGATCTGGTCATCGATCTGGGTTTCGTACTTCGCGAATTCATCGATGTCTGCTTGCAGGAAAAAACGCTTCGAAGGGTCGAGCGCCTCAATGTAATCCTTGTAAACACCTTTTGAGAATTGGTCATCGACTACCGCTGGGTCATAGTGCCCGCGCTCAATAACAAAAGTGAGTAATTCCAACAGTAGCTTGTCTTTTTCGGGATCGCCCGGATCACCTTTGGGCATAAAACTGAAAAGCCCCACACACAAAGCAAGTACAACCAACAATAACTTATAATTCCTTTTCATATGTTGAATAATAGCGTTCATTAAAAAAATTTGAACTAAATTACGTAAAAAAGCCAGCAGGGGTCGCTTGCACAGGCTAATTTTTTGTTAAAGCTGCTAATGTAACAACTTCCCCTTAAAATTGCTTATTTTTGGCGATTATTTACCATGACAAAAAAACCCATCATACTCGTAACCAATGACGACGGCATCACCGCTCCGGGCATACGTGCGCTCGTTGAAGTCATGTCCGAGATCGGGACTGTCGTAGTGGTCGCGCCCGACAAACCACAAAGCGCCATGGGCCACGCCATTACTATGAACAACATGCTCTACCTCAACAAAGTCACCCTCGACAAGGCCGCGGTTACCGAGTACAATTGTTCTGGGACACCAGTAGATTGCGTCAAGATGGCCATCAGCGAGATCCTGCACCAAAAACCCGATTTGTGTGTTTCGGGCATCAACCACGGATCCAATTCGTCAATCAATGTGATTTATTCGGGAACGATGAGTGCCGCGGTAGAAGCTGGCATAGAAGGTATTCCCGCCATCGGGTTTTCGCTATGCAATTACGATTGGAACGCCGATTTTGGCCAAGTGAAATCCTTCGTCAAAAAGATAGCCCTCGAAACGCTCGAGAAAGGTTTGCCAACCGGCACGATACTCAACGTCAACTTCCCCAAACTCAAAGAGGAAAAAATCAAAGGCATCAAAATCTGTCGCCAAGCCAAGGCATACTGGGCCGAGAAATTCGACAAGCGCCAAACCCCACAAGGCAAGGATTATTATTGGCTCACCGGCGAATTCGTCAACCAGGACCACGGCGAAGACACCGATGAATGGGCACTCGCCAACGGCTACATCTCTGTGGTTCCGGTGCAGTTCGATATGACCGCGCACCACGCCATGCAAGAACTCAACACCTGGAATTTCAATGCAAAAAACTGATCTTTTAATTGGCCTTTTTATAGGAATCGCCTCGGCTTTATTGGGCTGTTTCGCTTTTGTGGAAATCTTTACGCCGTATCGTTTCATGGATGGTATTGCCGTTTTTAGGGCGCAACAGCTTTTGGGGAAAATCATCACTTTGGGCGCAATCCTCAACATCGGGATTTTCTTTTTGTTGCTCAGATTCAATAGAGACCTGATGGCGCGCGGCGTAATCCTGGCCACCATTTTACTAACCATCGTTACCTTATTCGTTTAAAGATGAAATATTATATCATTGCCGGCGAGGCTTCGGGCGATTTGCATGGCTCGAATTTGATGAAAGCGCTGTACCGCGAGGATCCGCAGGCCGACATTCGTTTTTGGGGCGGCGATTTGATGCAGGCCGTGGGCGGGACGATGGTGAAACACTACCGGGAGCTCGCTTTCATGGGATTCATCGAAGTGGTGTTCAATCTCAAAACGATTTTGGGCAACATCAAGTCCTGCAAACAAGATATTGAGCAATTCAAACCCGATGCGATCATCTTTATCGACTATCCGGGTTTTAATATGCGCATCGCCAAATGGGCCAAGCAGCGCGGTATACCAACGCATTATTACATTTCGCCACAGATCTGGGCCTGGAAAGAAAACCGCATTGCAGCAGTCAAACGCGATTTTGATAAATTGTATGTGATCCTGCCGTTTGAGAAAGATTTTTACGAAAAGAAACATCATTTCCCTGTGGAATTTGTAGGGCATCCACTGATTGACGCCATCCACAACCGCGTAGCGAAAAGCCAGACCGATTTCATCCGTGAAAACGGGCTTGAGGACAAACCCATCATTGCCATCTTGCCCGGGAGCCGTAAGCAGGAAATTACCAAAATGCTCTCGGTGATGCTCAGTGTAGCCACCGATTTCCCCGGTTATCAGTTTGTCATTGCCGGAGCACCGAGTCAGGAACGCGCGCTTTATGAACCGTTCCTCAAAAACAAACAGGTACATTTGTTGGCCAATAAAACTTATGATTTGCTGAGCCACGCTACGGCGGCACTGGTAACTTCTGGCACGGCAACGCTTGAAACTGCACTTTTTAAGGTTCCAGAAGTGGTCTGCTACAAAGGCAGTTGGGTATCGTACCAGATCGCCAAACGCATCATTACGCTCAAGTACATTTCACTGGTAAACCTGATTATGGATCGCGAAGTCGTCACCGAACTCATCCAGGAGGATTGCAACCGCAAAAAAATAAAGACCGAACTGCAAAAAATACTAGATCCTGATTATCGCAAAAAAGTGCTGTCTGATTATGATTCGCTCGAAGAAAAACTGGGCGGGACGGGCGCTAGTGAAAAAACCGCAAGATTAATTGTACGAAATCTAAAATAATGGCGTTACGATAATATTTACTAAATTTGCCGTAAATATTACAACTTTTGAAACACCTACTGTATCTTTCCCTAATCGCCTTTTGCTTTGTGAGTTGCAAACCCACATCGAACATCATTACTTCAAAATCCGAAGCCCAGAAAAGAGGCATTTATCGTGCGCCCGAAAATCGCAAACTGGCCGCTAAAACGGTTAGTAAGCCCAATACGAGGAATGTGGCCAGCGACAACGACACCGCTTCTAATACTGCCTATTCCTACTCTCAACCCAAAAGAACAGAAACCAAAAAGCCAGCCAGACGGCGCGCCATCGACGACCGAAACGAGGAAGATTACGTAGTCAACGCTGACAACGCAAGCTATATGGTCAAGCAACTTATTAATGTAGCTTCGGAAAACCTGGGCGCCAACTATCGCGCGGGTGGTACTACACCAGATGGTTTTGACTGCTCTGGATTGATGTACAGCACGTTCCAGAAATTCGACATTACTTTGCCGCGTTCCTCTAACGACATGGCTAAAATAGGGCGCAGGCTTGATAATGATGAAATCCGCAAAGGCGATCTTATTTTTTTCAGGACCAATGGCAGGAGCGTAATCAACCATGTAGGGATGGTTACCGAAGTGTCTGATGACGAAATCAAATTCATCCATTCCTCAACGCAGAAAGGTGTTATCATTTCCTCAACCAAGGAGGCGTATTACGGCAGAACTTTTGCACAAGCCAACAGAATTCTAGAATAACTGCAGCAAATGCATTTTTAGGTGTCGTACTTTTATGGTTATGAAAGTATTGCATTTCCCTTTGGCTAAAGTCTCGTTGTGCTTTATGGCAGGCATTATCTGCTGTCATTTTCTGCACTGTGAACCCTGGCGGGTTTTACTGGCACTCGCTTTTTTGCTGGTTTTGCTCGTGTCTGTTCATTTTCTGACCGTTTCCTATCCCAAAACCAAATGGTTTTTTGGCTTCCTAGTGGGCGTTTTTTCCTTTACGTCGGGCATGGGTGCCTTGTCTATACATGATGTCCGTTTTGACCAAAATCACTACATCCACCACATCAAAAAATCGGACGAAAAGCACCTGTTGACAGTGACTTTGCGCGAGCGGCTCAAATCGTCGGCACAATATTCCCGATATGTGGCAATTGTCAAAAACATTGACGACCGACCGGCCACCGGCAAGATCTTGTTGCATTTTGACAAAACGCAATCTCCCGGATATTTTAGTATTGGCGCCAAGCTGCGGATTTCGGGCAAAATTGCGCTTCCAAAGCCTCCAGCCAACCCCGACCAGTTCGATTACGGAAAATACCTCGCCAACAAGTCAATCCTCGCGCAAATGCACCCCTATGAGCCCGTGGCCATCAACCATCACTTTGATAAGGATGCTTTTTTCTATGCCGATGCCCTGCGCAACCGGATACTCAGGAATTTACAAAAGGCCCATTTCAATCCAACCCAGCTCGCGGTCATCGCAGCTTTAGTCCTGGGTCAACAACAAGACATTTCGGCCGAAATCTTACACGATTACCAATTGGCAGGCGCGATCCACATCCTTTCGGTTTCGGGTTTGCATGTTGGGTTTATCTTGTTGTTCCTGAATTTTGTGCTCGATCGTCTCCCCAAAACCCGCGCAACTGCGGTGCTAAAGCTTTGTATTATTTGGTTTGCACTTTGGGGTTTTGCGGTATTGGCGGGACTTTCGCCATCGGTGGTTCGGTCGGTGACGATGTTTTCTTTTGTGGCGTTGGGCATGCATCTCAAACGACAAACCAACATCTTTCATACCTTGCTGGTTTCGATGTTGTTGATTTTACTATTTGAACCGTCGTTTCTCTTTGACATCGGATTCCAATTGAGCTATCTGGCGCTGTTTTTCATCTTGTGGTTGCAACCGATTTTCCTCAAATGGTATAAACCCGACAACCAAATCGTAGAATATTTCTGGCAACTGCTTACGGTATCCTTCGCTGCACAGATCGGCACTTTACCGCTGAGCTTGTACTATTTTCACCAATTTCCGGGCTTGTTTTTCGTGACCAACCTGGTTATCATCCCGTTTTTGGGCGTCATTATGGGATTGGGCGTCGCAGTCATGCTGCTGGCGGCTTTGAACTGGGTTCCGGCGTTTCTTGCCGTTCCTTTGGAGTGGAGTATTGCCATGCTCAACAAGATCATCGGTTGGATTGCCTCGGTGGAATCTTTTATTTTTGAAGATATTCCATTTAATGCTGCGATGTTGACAAGTGCCTATGTGTTGATTGTCGTATGGGTATTTTGTCTTGAAAAGTGCAATTTCATTAGATTGGTATGGGCATTGGCCGCATTGCTGCTATTTGAATCATGTTACTTTGGATCAAAGTGGACGCGGCGAGCGGAACGCGAATGGATTGTATTCAACGCACGAAAAACGACCTTGATTGCCGAGCGCACCGGTGACAAGGTAACGCTACATTGCAATGACGCCGCCTACCAAAAAAAATTGCTCACTCCTTTTCTCATTGCCAATTTCAGCGAAATCAAGGCAACAAAGCCTTTGCAAAACGCAGCCTATTTCAAGTCCCAAAAAATCTTGCTGATTGACAGCCTTGCTGTGTACCCAAAGGATGTTTGCCCTGACGTGGTGGTGTTGCGCCAATCGCCCAAAATCAACCTTGACCGACTATTGGATTATTGCAAACCCAAAGTCATTGTAGCCGACGCGAGCAATTTCAAATCCTATGTCAAACGATGGGAACGCACTTGCAACCAACAAAAAATCCCTTTCCATGCTACTGCCGAAAAGGGATTCTATAGATTGAAATAAGCTTATGGCTTTTTCTGTGCGAGAATTTGGTTGGCGCCTTCTAACCATTTGGCGGGACCGCCGGCCACATAACCGGTGCTGCCTAGCTTATCGAGGTTGGTTTTGCCGTCTTTTTTTGTTGGCGTAGCAAACCAAACCGTTGGATAGCCGCGAACCGCAAAAATCTGCTGCAATTCATTGTTTTGTTGTGCGATTTCGGGTTGTTGCGGCGACCTTCTTGGGAAATCGAGCTCTACCAAAATCACATTGTCTTTGGCCCATTTGGCAAAATCCGGGGTTTTCAAAACCTCGTTCTGCAAACGGATACACCAGCCGCACCAATCACTTCCGGTAAAAAACAGCAATAATGGTTTTTTGGTTTTGATGGATTTGGCGACAGCCTCGTCCATTTTGGTTTCCCATTTCAATTCTTGTGCGTCCATCGCAATCGCGCCTAAAACCAGAAACACAGTGATGATAATCTTCTTCATTTTACTCTATTTTAATTTTTTAGTTGTCTCTAAATCTCATTCAAGATTCGCCCTCTTGCCAAAAACAATACCAGCACCTTTTTATCGCACGCCTTGCATCAGTTTCTTTACCAATGGCGAAATCAAAATTAATACAATTCCGGCAATTAGCGCATAAATCGCGAGTTGCTTATATCCGTCGGCATATACGATAAGTTTGTCCATGTTGGATGCGTTCTGTGAAGCTTCTGCAATGTTGGCGCCTAATAGCCCGGCAAAATACTGTCCGTAGGCACTCGCGAGAAACCACATTCCCATCATGACTGCTTGTAATTTCAACGGCGACAGTTTGGTCATGGCCGACATCCCAATAGGCGATAGACATAGTTCCCCAAAGGTAATCACAAACCATCCAAAGGTAAATAGGCCAAGCGATGTAATCCCTTGCGCGTCGGCGAAAAATTTGGTGTAATAAAAAACATAGAATCCACCGGCAAGGAACAAAAATCCGAGGCCGAATTTTACAACAGTGTCGGGTTCAATTTTTCTTTTGGCCATCCACAACCAAACCAATCCCACCAAAGTGGCAAAGCCGATAACGAAAAGTGAGTTGGCCGAGTTGTTGACTCCGTTGGCACTTAACGGGATTCCTAAAATCTCGTTATTGAGGTTGTTCGCCGCAAACAAGCTCAACGATCCGCCGCTTTGTTCAAAAAACGCCCAAAAGAAAATCGAGAAGATGATAAAAATCAATGCTGCAAGGAGTTTCTTGTTTTCTACCGCCGAAAAATGCTTCATCTCATAAAAGAGGTATAAGATTGAGGCCGGACCAATAACCATCATGAAATAATCGGTATAACGGGTGTTGGCCACCATCACAATAATGACTGGAACAATCAAAAGCGATCCTGCGTATGTCGCCATCTCCCAAATTTTTCTTTTCGAGGTTTCAAAATTCGGTAACGGGGTAAGACCAATGGGCCCGAGGCTTTTTTGGGTTTGCGTAAAGGTGAGCAGGCTGATAATCATTACAAGTGCTGCAAAACCGAATCCCACATTCCAACGCAGGTTTTCGGGAACCAAAGACTGCCAAAGAGAGCCTTCGGCAACGGCGATACAAATGTAGCCGCCAATCAATGCCCCGAGGTTAACACCCATATAAAAGAACGAGAAGCCTGCATCGCGTCTTGGATCGCCCTCTTTGTACAACTGACCCACCATAGAAGAAATGTTGGGTTTGAAAAATCCGGTGCCTACAATGGTAAAGCCAAGCCCGATGAAAAAGAATTTGATTGGGTCTATGGCCAAAATAATGCTCCCTACAATCATGAGTATGCCACCCCAAAAAAGTGATTTGCGCAGTCCAAGGATTTTATCGGCAAACAAACCGCCGATAAACGTGAAGGCATACACCCAGGCTTGCGTAGCGCCGTATTGTAAATTGGCAATCTTTTCATTCATGCCCAGTTGCCCAACCATGAACACTACAAGCATCCCGCGCATCCCGTAAAAACAAAAACGTTCCCACATCTCGCTAAAGAACAGATACCACAACTGTTTGGGATATTTGCCTTTAAAATTTTGGATTTGCTCTAAGTCTGTTACTGGTATTTGTTCCATAATCTTTTAGTTGATGCCTTTTTCGGCCATGACTTTATTGAGTTGTTTGAGCAGCAGGAACATGAGCAAAGTAGCAAACATAAGCAGTCCGAAATTCACCCAAAAGAAATGGCTTTTGTCGCCGTAAGTGTCCCACATGCTGGCCAAAACCCCGCTGAGTTTATTTCCGATCGAGGTCGATAAAAACCAACCACCCATCATCAGCGAAGTGATATTGCGTGGACTCAGCTTGGAAACGACTGAAAGACCCATCGGGCTTAAGAATAATTCTCCTATAGTTATTACGCCATAATTGGCTACGAGCCACCATACGCTGACTTTTTCAGCGCCGTTGCCTCCCGCCTTGACCGCGGCGACCATCACCAATACCGACAAGGCCGAAATAAGCAGCCCGAATGCGATTTTGGTGGGCGTGGTGGGTTCTTTGCGACGGGCGCGCAGGTAGGTGAAAAATGCCACGACCAAAGGCGTGAGGATAATCACCCAACCCGGATTAATCGATTGGCTCAAATTGGCCGACCAAGTGTAGACTTTGCTGCCTTCTTCTGGCAGTTTGTCTTTGTGGACATTGCGAAAATAAAGTGGATAGTCAACTACCTTAACGACCTTTCCGTCCTTTTTCTGGATCCTGAAAGCCTCGTCGTACAACGCCACCGAATCCTTGCTGTAAGTCAATGTATCGGTAAGTACCAACTTGGACGCGATTTGTTGCGAAGTACCTTGCAATTGCCTGTCGGTGTATTTGTCGCCCCAGTTGTTGAGCGCCGAGCCATTGAGCTTGAATACGGCCCAAAATAAAATAACGACGCCAAAGATCGCGAGCAACGCGCCAATCGGGCGCTTGTCCTCGAACTTGGCCTTAAAGTACAGGCTGCCGTAGAAAAAGATTACGGGGATACAGGCAAATATAAACGCATCGGTACTGTCGGACCCGAAAATGTAATTACCATCGGTACCCACACCCATAATGAACCAACCGATGACTCCAAAAACCACCGATGGCAGCAAAATGAACAATACGATTTTATAAAATGGCATGTCGCCCGGCTGCACGCCTTTCTTTTCGGTCTTATCGCCGTAATGTTTGGTTCCCAAAAGAAAAACCACTACCCCGATAAGCATGCCCACACCGGCAGCCATAAAGGCATACTGCCAGCCAAAAAGGATCTTGAACGCCGCACCAAAGAAATTGCAGATGAAGGCGCCCACGTTGATTCCCATATAGAAAATGTTGTAGCCTTCATCTTTTTTGTCTTTGTATTGGTCATCGTTGTAGAAATTCCCGAGCAGCGTAGAAATGTTGGGTTTGAAAAATCCGTTACCCACGATGACCAGCGTCATCGCCACATATAACATCGTGAGATCATGGATGCCCATCATCATATAACCTGCGCCCATCATAAGCCCGCCAATGACGATGGATTTCTTATAGCCCAGGTAACGGTCGGCTACAAGCCCGCCGATAAAGGGCGTGAGGAACACCAGCGCGATGAAGGTTCCGTACAAATCGGACGCTTCTTTCTCTGTCATGGCAAAGCCGGCTTCCACGTCCTTGAGATAGAGCGTGAAGATTCCGATCATTAAATAATATCCGAAACGTTCCCACATTTCGGATAAAAATAAGTACGGCAATGCTTTAGGATGTTTGTTCCACATAAGCGTTGGTTTAGCGTACGCCGTGCATTAGCTTTTTCAAGACCGGCGTTAAGGCGAACAGCACCACGGCTGCCAATCCGCAAAGGACTACAAACACCATGAAAAATTCAAACAGGTTGTGGATTTCAAACCCTGCGAAAACCGGGTTGTGGTCGGGAATTTGGTTTTTTGACAACAAGGCCAATTGCTCTGCGGTTGGTGTAACGGTTTTGTCAAGTACTGCCTGCAAATCGATGCCAAGTTCCTTTGCTTTCATGAATTTATCGCCAGTGGCAGGCATAATAGAACCCAAGGTTCCGGCCAGGGCGTAACCTGATGCATTCGACAAAAAGAATACGCCGTACAACAACGATGAGAAACGTTTTGGCGACAATTTACCCACCAAAGACAAACCAATAGGAGACAAGCATAGCTCGGCACAAGTCTGAATCAAATACAATAAGATCAACCATTTGATCGCCAAAAGACCGCTGTTACCCAAGTCTTTTACATTGTGTGCGATAATGAAATAACTCAAAGCAATCAAAGCCAATCCGAAAGCCTGTTTCATTGGCGAAATCGGCTCGCGGTCTTTGCTTCTGAGGTAATCCCAAAGCATACTGAACGGAACGGCAAACGCCACAACGAACAATCCGTTAAAGATTTGCACCATCGACGGCGGCATATTCCAACCAAAGAAGTTACGGTCGGTCTGGTTGTCGGCGATAAAAGTCAATGACGAACCGGCCTGTTCAAACGCTGCCCAAAAGAAGATGATAAAAAACGCAACGATGTAGATGACAAAAATACGGTCGCGTTCTACTTTGGTCAACGACGAATCAGAAACAATCAATCCGGCCAGGGTCAAACCACTCGAATAAATCAAAGTGTAAATTAAGTTCTGGTCGAAAACAAAGTGGATGATAGCGCCCAACACCAAAAACATCGCACCGGCAACCATTAAGGCGGTTGAAGAGAAAACTGCTTTTTGCGATTCTCCTTCTTCATAATCTTCGGCGGCATTTTTAGAAGGCAATCCACCCAAAGGTCGGCCCTCTGGTGTTACCACATATTTGTTTTTAAGCACGTAGAACAACGCGGTTCCTATAAGCATCGCCAAAGAAGCGGCAAGGAATCCCCATTTGAACGCGTGGATGTCGCGAATACCATCAGCATCCTTAACGTCTCCCACAATCGGACAGATCAATTGGCCAAGGAACGCACCGAGGTTGATTCCCATATAGAAGATGGTAAAAGCGGTATCGAGTTTGCTCTTTTCCTGTTTGGGATACAAGCTTCCCACCATCGACGAAATGTTGGGTTTGAAGAATCCATTACCAAAAATAATGATCCCGAGTGCCGACCACATCAAGGTGTTCGCCAGGCCAAGATTCGTCCCGAAAACACTCGCGCTAAAAAACAGCAGCAACTGCCCAATGGCCATCATGAGCCCGCCGAGCAAAATACAGTTGCGGTTCCCAAAGAAACGGTCGGCGATAAAACCGCCGAGCATGGGTGTCAGGTAACAAAGCCCGAGGAATCCGCCGTAAATAAGCGACGCATCTTCTTCCTTCATCATCAGTGAATTTACAAGGAACAACGTAAGGATGGCGCGCATTCCGTAGAAGTTGAACCTTTCCCACATCTCTGTCCCGAATAATACCCAAAGTCCTTTTGGATGTCCTGTTTTTACGTGAGTTTCTGTCATTTCGTTTGGTTTTTAAAGTTTGGTTATAGATTATCTTTGATAAAGTTAGTCAGTTTGTTGAAGAGCTGGATGCGCGTCTTGCCACCGTAAATCCCGTGGTTCTTGTCGGGGTAGATTTGCGAATCGAACTGTTTGTTGGCTTGGACGAGGGCTTCTATCATCTGCATCGTATTCTGTACATGCACATTGTCGTCGGCCGAACCATGGATCAAAAGATACTTCCCTTTGAGTTTGCCCACATGGTTAATGGGCGAATTGTCATCATAACCCGACGGATTTTCCTGCGGTGTCTGCATGTACCGCTCGGTATAGATCGAATCGTAGAAACGCCAGTTGGTTACCGGCGCCACGGCAATGGCCATCTTGAACACGTCGGCACCTTTCAAAAGGCAGTTCGACGCCATGAATCCGCCGTAAGACCAACCCCAGATTCCGATGCGGTTTTTATCCACGTAAGGATAATTCCCGATGACTTTGGCGGCATCGATTTGGTCCTCCACTTCGTATTTCCCGAGTTGCAACTGTGTCGCTTTCTTGAACGCCGCGCCTTTGAAACCCGTTCCGCGTCCGTCGACACAAGCTACAATATAGCCTTGCTGGGCGAGCATCTGGAACCAATAATCGTCGGCACTGTTCCAGTCATTGTTGACCTGCTGCGAACCCGGACCCGAATATTGGTACATCAAAACCGGATATTTTTTTGACGCATCGAAATCTTTGGGTTTGAGTATCCAGGCGTTAAGTTCATTGCCTTTGTCGGTTTTCAGGACAAAAAATTCCTTCGATGATAAATTGTAAGCTTTGAGTTTGGCTGCCAAATCCTTATTGTCTTCGATGACCTTAACCTGCTTGGCGGTTTTGGCCTCGTTGAGCGTAAAAGTCGTAGGAACGGTGGCGCTCGAGAATTTGTCTATGAACAAATCAAAATTCGGGCTAAAAGTCGCCTCGTGCGTCCCGGTTGCCGCAGACAATCTTTTTTTGTTTTTGCCGTCGAGGCCGATGCGGTAGATATCGCGGTTAGTAGAGCCATTCTCTACCGACTGGTAAAACACCGTATTGGACTTTTCGTCGAATCCATAATAACCCGTCACTTCCCAATTGCCTTTGGTCACCTGGCTTTTGAGTCTGCCGTTTTTGTCATACAGGTAGATGTGGTTGAAACCGTCTTTCTCACTTGTCCAGATAAAGCTGTTGTCCTTGAGGAAGGTGAGGTTGTCGTGTACGTCTACGTAGGCCTTGTCTTTCTCGTTGAGTACTACTTTTGCACTGGCCGTATTGCCGTCGATGAACAACAAATCGAGGTTGTCCTGGTGGCGGTTCAACAATTGTGCGCTCAAGACGTTCGCGTCTTTGGTCCATTGCAGGCGCGCGATGTAAAATTCATTATAATTGCCCAGATTGACCTTTTTTACCGAAGCCGCCGCAACGTCGTACACGTGCAGTGAAACCAATGAGTTCTTCTCGCCTGCTTTAGGATACTTGAAAGTTTCAACTTTGGGATACAATTCCTTGTGGAAGATAGACATCGAGAACTCTGGCACATCGGTTTCATCAAAGCGGATGAACGCTATCTTTTTGCTGTCGGCGCTCCAGTCAAAGGCACGCACAAAGGCAAACTCTTCTTCGTAAACCCAATCGGTGATCCCGTTGATGACGCTGTTCTTCTTACCGTCGGTGGTAATTTGCGCGATTTTCTTTGACGCGATGTCATAGACAAACAAATTATTGTCCTTGGCAAAAGCGATCTTCTTTGCGTCGGGCGATAGCGTAGGTTCCTGAACCTGCTCGAACAACTTGGTAAGCTGTTTGGATGCCGTATCATAGAGGAAATAATCGGCGGTGAAGGAATGGCGGAAAATCGGGTTGGAATTGTTGGCGATCAGGATCTTCTTTTCATCCGATGAAAATGAATAAGCGTCGATACCGTTGGCCAGATCGGGGAAGTTTTTAGAATCGATCAAAGTCGAAACCTTGTTGAGTGTGGCAAAATCGTACAAGTCAATCTGCATGCTGCGCGTGGCGCGATCGGCGTTGAGCACCGTGTACTGGTTGGTGTTTTTCATCGATTGGAGCTCGTCCATGCCTTTGGCCCTGAAAGCGCCCGAATAAATCTCTTCTACCGATATTTTTTGCTGTGCGACTACCGCAACGCACAAAAATAAAAGCAAAGCGGTAAACCTGTTTGTTTGCGTCATTTGTTTCATAATCTAAAAGCCGTCAATTTTAGTGAAAATTTTGGATATAATACTACTTTTTGCTGTTAAATGCACTTTGGTGCCTAACGGCATGGGACGCGTTTTTTAATATTTGTTACAGCTCAGACGGTTATCCAAACCAGTTCAGTTGCCTGCTTTTGTTTTGATGGTAGCACGAATGGTTGAGCGTTGGGAATCGCTTTCGCACGAAAAAATTCTTGCGTGCAGGCAAATCCTGCATCGGGGCCAAATCCTCAATTTGCCAGCGCAGTGCAACTCCAGGTTTGAATTCCTAAAATGAATGGATTGGACTTGAGAATTGGGCGCTGTTGATAAAATTTAAACCAGGTAAACCAGCCCTTATATTTACCGAAAACTTATCTTTGCCGTAAAAGAATTTAACATGGACGAAGCCATTTCGGGATTTTCAAAACTGTCTAAGGAAGACAAAATCAACTGGATTGCCAACACCTATTTTTCAAACCCAAACGAGGCCATCTCGCTGTTGAAGAACTATTGGAACGCCGACGAAAAACTCCAAAAACTCCATGATGAATTCATAGAAAATACGATCACCAATTTTTATCTGCCGCTGGGCATCGCGCCCAATTTCCTGATTAACGGCAAATACTATACAATCCCGATGGCCATCGAAGAAAGTTCGGTGGTGGCGGCAGCAGCCAAAGCCGCCAAATTCTGGGCATCGCGCGGCGGATTCAAGGCCACGGTGATCAATACAGAAAAAATCGGGCAGGTGCATTTCATCTATAAGGGCGAGGTAGCAAAACTCGAAAGGTTTTTTGCCCATACCCGCGCAAAGTTTTTCACCGAAACAGAAAGTCTGACTAAAAATATGCGCCAGCGTGGCGGCGGTATCCTCAATATAGAACTGCGCAACAAAACGCACCTCATGGACCATTATTTTCAGCTTCACGCGACTTTTGGCACCGGGGACTCTATGGGCGCCAATTTTATCAATTCGTGCCTGGAGCAGTTTTCAAAGACGCTCAAAGCCGAAGCACTTGCCTACGATGCCTTTGATGAAACCGAGAATACAATCGAGGTTGTGATGAGCATCTTGTCGAACTACGTCCCCAACTGTATTGTCCGTGCCGAAGTTTCGTGCGCAGTTGCAGCACTTGCAGATAAAAACATCACCGACCCGCACGAGTTCGCCGAAAAATTTGTACGCGCCGTTCGCATCGCCGAAGCCGAACCTTTTCGCGCCGTGACCCATAACAAAGGTATTATGAATGGCGTGGACGCAGTAGTGTTGGCCACCGGAAACGATTTCAGGGCGGTAGAAGCGGGCGTGCACGCGTATGCTGCGAGAAACGGCCAGTATTCGAGTCTGTCGCATGCTAAAATTGAGGACGGCATCTTTACGTTCTGGCTTGAAATCCCATTGGCGTTAGGCACTGTGGGCGGGCTCACGGGTCTGCATCCGCTGGTCAAATTCGCTTTGCAGATGTTAGAGCAGCCTTCGGCAAAAGACCTCATGCAGATTGTAGCCGTGACCGGACTCGCACAGAATTTCGCTGCATTGCGTTCGCTTACCACAACGGGCATCCAGGAAGGGCATATGAAGATGCACCTCAATAACATATTAAATCAATTCCTGGCTACCGAAGACGAACGCACAGCGGTCAAGAAACATTTCAAAACGCATGTGGTATCGCATGCCGCCGTGGTGCAGTTCATAGAAAACCTCAGGAGATAACTTCATTCAACTTCAAAAAGTGTCACAGCCTTTTTACAGTAACGGCAAAGTTTTAATCACCGGCGAATACGCGGTGCTTGACGGTGCAAAAGCCCTGGCTTTGCCCACCAAGTATGGACAAAACCTTATTGTAGAATCGGGAACCCGGCAATCTGTCGTCTGGAAAAGCTATGACCATAACCACAAAATATGGTTTGAAGACACCTTTACATTTGCAGCGATTGCAGCATTGCAACTTTCGGGAAACAAAGACCGGGACACACTGCTAACCATCTTGCACGAAGCATTCGCAATGAACCCCACAATGAAAAACGAACCGGGATTTGAAGTAGCAACGCATTTGAATTTCCCGAGGAATTGGGGGTTGGGCACCTCTTCTACGCTCATCAATAATATCGCGCAGTGGTTTGGCATTGACGCCTACGAGTTGCTGTGGAAAAGCTTTGGCGGCAGCGGCTACGATATCGCCAGTGCACAACACAATAAGCCGATTGTCTATCAGTTGCAACGAGCAAAACCCGTTATCTGCGAAGTCCCTTTTAACCCGCGTTTTAAAAACCACCTCTACTTTGTCTACCTGAACCAAAAACAAAGCAGTAAGGAGGCGATTGCCGCTTACAAGCAGTTGCCCAACAAGGCGTCGTTGCTTTCAGAAATCAACCTGATTACCCAAGCTGTTTTAACGGTAGACGACGCGCATGATTTTGCCGCGTTGCTCGAAAGCCACGAAGCCATCATGGCGCAAATCCTAAGGCTGGATCCCGTCAAAACCAGGCTATTCCCAGATTTTAAAGGCAGTGTTAAAAGCCTTGGCGCCTGGGGCGGCGATTTTGTATTGGTGGTTGCCCCACACGACCCAACAGCGTATTTCAGGAACAAAGGCTTCGACACCGTTTTGCGTTACCAGGACATGATCCTGTAAAAAAAATCCCGACACTTAGGCCGGGATTTTTTTGGAAATGATTTTCAATTAGAAATTGAACTTCAATCGGTTGTCTTCTATATCAGCATCTGCTTTCAACGCTGGGATTACCCTTCCTGAGTAACCGGCAACCTGGGCTTTCACCTTGTTGACATACTCGGAGTGGTTTTTCAAGGCGGGCGCTTTGGTGATGGCAGTTGGCTTGACTACGTAAACGCCTGCCATACCGTCTATCGGTGCAGATATCTTTCCTGTTCCGATGGCGAAAGCAGCACCGACCACTTTCCTTTCAAAACCGGCACTTGGGATGTTTGGATTCTCGATCGTCAAATCAAGGGCTTGTTGTACGGTAGCACCCGAAGCAGTAGCTACCGCCTGTAAAGTGCTTCCTTTCATCTTAGCCTTGATCATTTCGGCTTTCTTCTTGTTTTTTAGGGTGGGCTCGATACCTGGTCTTGCATCCTCTACAGCCATCATTCCTTTTTCATTTACCTTTTTAAGCTTGGCAATAACGTTACCCATGTTGGCTACTTCAAAACGCTTGACATCGCCTACATTGGTGCTTTTTTCAAAGGCCCAACGCACGATTTGCCTTTGTGATCCAACGCTGCCAAACATTTCGTCCATCGCTTTTACTTTTACCGATGGATTCACGGTAAGTCCCGCCGCCTTGGCTGTTTTTTCAAAATCTTTGCTGTTGGCGTCCATTTCGAATTTCACCGCCTTGGTGTACAATTGGTCGGTTGTGGCTTCTGAGGCTTCAATCTTGCGGGCAATCGTCGCCAAACGAACTGCGTCTTGCTTGTCTGTGATATTGATGATGTGGAAACCAAATTCTGTTTCTACCAAACCTATTTTACCTACAGGATTGTTGAACACGAAGTCATTGAACGGTTTCACCATTCGGCCTTGCTCAAAATAACCCAAATCGCCGCCCTGGTTGGCTGAGGAATCGTCGGAGTTGGTAAGCGCCAACATCAGGAATGTAGATGGATTGGCTTGTACTTGTGCGAGCAAAGACTCGGCTTTGGCTTTGGCTTGTTCCTTGGTGCGCTTTTCTTTTTTGTTGGGCACTTGTGTACCTTCCCAACTGATCAATATGTGGCTGGCCTTTGCAGTAGCACCGGCTTTTCTACCCATCGCTTTTGAGATGCAGTAGTAGTTGTCACGCATATAGGGCCCGTAAAGTTCTCCAACCGGAAGGTTGAATAAGCCCTCGGCGTGTTGCACCGGCAAATCTTTTTTGGCTACATACGTAGAATCGTAAGGAATGTCAGAGTTGTCATTGACGAACTCAATTGTGTTTGCAGCACCTTTGAATCCAGGCAAAGTATCGTTCTTGCCGGTCGATTCGTTGTAAACCACGCGGCTGCTCAGTAAGCCATCGATGCTCTTCTTGATATCGGCTTCGTCGGCAGCAGACGGTTTGTCTTCTACGAGCACATACTCTACTTCACGGGTTTCCTCAGATTTGTAGCGCTTCTCGTTTTTCTTCATGTACTCGGTGATTTCGGCATCCGAAATTTTCACGTCGGCATCCTTAATCGTCGTGTATAAGACAGCCACATAATCGAAACTCACTTTGTTGGCTTCCATTTCATATTTCAGCTTGCCCTCTGCATCTGTAGTGTAATCCCCGCTTTTACCAAAGTGTTGTATATTTGGTATTTGGCATTGAGTTCTGCGTCTTTCTCGCGATCCTTAATATATTGTGCCTGCTCAGGGTTTGATTTGAAAAATTCCTTGAACTTGGCTACATCAAATTGACCGGCAGTCTGGAATGTTGGATTTTGGCCAATATTTGGATCACTCTTGAAAGTCTCCATGATGTGTTTCTCACCGGTAAGGATGCCCAATTTCTCGAACTGGTCTGTCAACAATGCAATAGAAACTTCCTGGTCCCAAACACGGTTTACCGCTTGGGCAGGCGTCATGCCTTGCTGTCCGCTTTTTTCAACATTGCTCACTTTGATCCTGAAATCCTCAAACGCGATATCTTTCCCGTTCACGCTTCCTACGTATTTACCCATTTGGTTGAATCCTCCTTGATTGAATAAATCACCGATGATAAATGCTAACAAACAGAAACCAATAACCAATATTAGAAGTAGTGACCGTTGTCTGATTTTTTGTAAAACTGCCATTTTTATTATTGTTAATTTTTAATTCAGTTTGCGAAAATACAATTATCTATTTAATAACCATATTTATGCACCTATAATTTGCGCGAAATTTTATTTTTTTGAGAAAACCTATCCGATGACTTTCATTTTGACCAATTCGATCTTCTTATTGGTGGCTTGCTCAATGGTAAAATGGTATTTCTCTACGACAATCTGCTCGCTGGTTTGCGGGATATCTTTGGTAAAATCGACGATAAAACCGCCCAATGTGGTGTACGAATCGCTCTCGGGCAAATCGAGTTTGTATTGCTCATTGAGGTAGGCCACATCGAGCCGCGAGGAGAACAGGTATTCGGCTTCGGAGAGTTGCTGCTCGGTGTGTTCTTCCTCGAGCGCATCGTGTTCGTCCTCGATCTCGCCAAAAAGTTCCTCTACGATATCTTCTACGGTAATCATGCCCGCCGTACCGCCATATTCGTCTAGCACGATGGCAATACTCTTGCGTTTTTTGGTGAGTTGCTCGAGTACGTCTTTGATATAAATGGTTTCGGGGACAAATTCAACGGGAATCATCACCGACTTGATCGTGCGTGGTTTCTTGAACAGATCAAAAGAATGCACATAACCCAGGATATCGTCTAGCGAGTTTTGGTACACCAGGATTTTAGAATAGCCCGTTGCGATGAATTTCTCGCGCAACTCGGCCACCGAATCGTAAATCTCTACCGCCGAAATCTCGGTACGCGGCGACATGATATCGCGCGCCTTCACACCCGAAAATTCAAGCGCATTCTGGAAAATCTGGATTTCTGAATCGAGGTTTTCATGGTCTTCTACACTGCTCATCTGCTCAGAAATGTAGTTGCCGAGTTCAACCTTTGTAAAAAAAAGCGGAATCTGATCGCCGTCTGTTTT
>Ga0209717_1000880_pt1 | contig 34989 bp, 24 predicted proteins | sample AD_UKC048_MetaG_FD_184418 | JGI IMG/M metagenome (GOLD analysis project Ga0209717, IMG submission 184418) | Active sludge microbial communities of municipal wastewater-treating anaerobic digesters from USA - AD_UKC048_MetaG (SPAdes) (version 2) | ecosystem: Engineered > Bioreactor > Anaerobic >...
TTGTGAAACCCCTTTGCCGTTGTAGAACAGGTGGTTCCTGGGATCCATCTTGATCGCGCGGTCAATATCCTTGATCGCCTCCACATGGTCGCCCATCTGCGCCCGGGTCAAACCCCGGTTGAAATAGCAAAGGGGGAAGTTGGGATCAATTTTGATGGAGGTGTTATAGTCCTCCAGCGCGCCTTTCATATCCTTGTTTTTTCTTTTGGAATTTGCCCTGTTGTAATAAACCGACGAAGCATTGTTGCCGAGCTGGATACTTTTGTTATAGTCATTAATAGCCTTGTCGAACTTATTCATCGCGGCATAGGTGATTCCACGGTTATAGTAGGCTGTAATATAGTTCGGGTCGAGTTTGATCGCTTTGTTGTAATCTTCTATGGCTTCTTTATTTTTTCCCAGTTCTTTCTTCAGGTTGGCCCTGCCGTTGTAAGCCAGCGGAAATCCCGGGTTGCATTCGATGGAGGTATTATAGCTCTCCATCGCTTTTTCATTGTCCTTTACTTCCATATAATAGGTGGCAAGCCAGTAGTGCGCCCTTTCCCGCTTGGGCGATTTCTTGATGCTGTCGGTCCAGAGGGTGTATGGATTCTTCCATACGCTGTTGCGGTTAAGGGAAGCACCGATATAAGCCAGGGCAAGAATGGAAAGTACAATGATTGGGTACTTGATATTTTTCGGGGCCAGGAAATAAAAAGCGAGATAGCTGATCACAAAGCCAAATCCGAACGTGGCCAGGTAGAGCCTGTGTTCGAAGATGAGGTCGCGGATCGGGATAATACTCGATTCGAGCGACAGGGTCAGGTAGAACCAGAAGATGCCGAAGGAGGCGATATACCATTTTTTCATGAACAGCCAGACGCCGAGAGCCACAGTCAGCAGCAATACGCCGAGGCTCACCAGCTCTTTAACGCCCCAGAGCGATTGAGAGACAGGCCAGTAATAATCGAGATGCTGGTTGACGGGCAGGATGAGCAGTTGCCAGTATTTGACCAGCACCCGGAACTGGGTGACGAGATAATCCGACCGGCTGATCCGGTCGAACTCCCGTGGCAGGCCATTGATGATCAGTCCGAAGACGATGATGATGCCGATGATGGAAGAGGCGGCGATCAGGAACTTTTTATCGATCCTCATTTCTTTATCGCGGATGAAGAACAACTCCACGAGGAGGAAGGCAATGGGGAAGGTGATGGCATTCTGTTTCGACAGGAAACCGAAGAACCCGGCCAGGAAGGCACCGGCATAAAAAGCCCAGGGTTTCCAGGCCTTTTTGTTTGACGGGTCGAGGTGGGCCCGGCGACCGCGGATGTAGAGCACGATGGACCAGAGGTAGAACAGGCCGGCCAGCACCGCCATACGCTGGACGATATAGGTCACCGACTGGGTCTGGATCGGGTGGGCGACGAAGATAAACCCGGCCGACAGGGCGATCAGCACTTTGTAGTCCTGTATGATCTTGTTGTTCCGGAAAATATTGAGCGACATGATCTCCAGGGCCAGGAGGAAGGCCATAAAGCCGGCGAGGATGTGGAAGATCAGGTTTGAAACATGGAAGCCCTGGACGGCGGGCCTGCCGGAGGGATCTTTGTCGGCCAGTTTGTAATCGACGGCCAGTGTGAAGAAGGAGAGGGGGCGGTTGCCGACGGCTTTCCAGTGCGACAGCCGGGTCACGTTTTCCATTTTCTTGATCTTTTGTCCGTCGATGATATGGAAACCGTCGTCGAACTGGAAGGAGTTGTTGAAAGAGTTGGCGTAAGCCAGGATGCCGACGATAGCGATCAGGATGACGGCATATTTTTTAATCAGCGGCTGCTTTTCGATCATGGCAGATGACAGGGTTTTAGTGGCAATTTCCGTAAAACGGCCAAAAATACAAAAATTAAGCGTTGAGGGAATTATTCCTTCACCACTTTCACCGTTTCCGTTTCTTTCCCATCGATGGTCAGGCGGACAAAGTAGATTCCGGCGGGCAAAGCAGTTCCTCCCGGGCCGGCGCCGTCCCAGTAGATTTCCCCTTTCTCTTCGGTCCCTCCTTTATAATTGACCAGTGTCTTAACCAACATTCCGCTGCTGTTGAAAATACTGATATTCAACCTCCCGGCTGATTTCAACTCGTAACTTATATAAGTCCCGAAAATAAAAGGATTCGGATTGACGTTTAATAATTTGGAACCCGGAACCTGGAACCTGGAACCGGGTGCCGCAGGCACCCCCACCCAAGGCCCATACTCATACGCTCCCATATCAACCGCTTCGCCATAAACGCGGGGATTGCCGGCGATGTCAAAATCAGGTAAGGTTATTCCGGGAGGCAAATCGAGGGTGCCGGCGTCGATGCAGAGGGAGCCGAAATCGATGGAATAGGGATGCTCTCCCGAGCCGAAAAACAGGGGATTTGCGTCCAGATTTCCGTTACCCCATACCAACAGGTCATTCGTACCATACTTATTAATTCCTTCTTGTCCGTCTTGCACCAGGGAAAAGTTAATATTAATGGTATCGCGATTCACTGTCTGAAAATCAGTTAAGTATGCCTGGCATCCGTAATTATCGTAAAGAAGACAATTATATAAATTGACTACTGAACCATCCATAATTCCTATAGCGCCACCTCTTGGATTGTTGACAGTCCGGTTATTTGCAAATGTTGAATTAATAATATCGGATTGACTGGATATAATAGATAGTGCAACAGAACCTCCATAGCCTGACCAGAACAAACTGTCGGTGTTATCAGCAAAAAGGCAGTTAATAATTTTCCCTTTGTTCAAATCATTGGTATATGACAGGCCAGAGAGGGTTAAGGATGTATGTCTTCTATAAACAGATGTATCAGGGCGATTCCCTGAGAATCGACATGAAATGAATTCGCTGTATCTGGGAGGTTGATCATAGTTAATAAATAGGCCTGCTGTTTTATAACCATAACAATCTTGAAAAACACAATCCTTCATTATAATCGTGTCATCTGAATCTGAATAAAAGCCGGTATAATGGAAACCGGTCGTTTCTTTTACAGCAACACTGTCCAGGACCAGTTTTCTTGAGTATCCTGATGATATTCCACCGTCACCGAGGTTAAAGTAACCATTGCCATTACGAATCGTAATATTTTTAATCTTTGAATATTCCTGGCCAAATGCAAACCTTGCCCCTTCGTACTTATCCTCACAATCAATAATCGTATTTTCCATACCTTGCCCGATTAAATTGACGTAATTTTTTAATTGGATTGGGGTATGTTCACCATTTAAAATATTAGAATATACGCCTTCTGCCACATGAATTGTTTTAATGTTGATACTGTCTGTAGCAATCTTTAATAACGCGTAGGAAATGGTTTTAAGCGGGTCGTTGATTGTTAGGCCGGAATTACTGTTATTTCCTTCCGGTGAGACGAACAGGTCTGCATTTACCTGGTCAATCTTGCCGTGCAAAACAGATAGAGGAGGTCCTGGTATGTGCACAGCCCTATTACTGAATTTTCCGATGTAATACTGGTCAGGATTCAATACGGTAGCCGTATCCAGCCATATTTTTGACGGGGTATCGTTATAATAAATCGCAATATCTGATCCTGAGGAACTATAATTCAGATAGATATTATTTAAATTAATGCTATCCAGGTTTACAAGCGAAAATCCAATGCACAATCCTCCTCCCGCTCTTTGCGCCCAGTTATTGGAAATAGTATTCCCTGATAATTCTAATGAAGATTCTGTGGAGTATATACCCCCACCTACCTGCCCATAATTATTTGTAATCCGGCATTGATAAACATTCATTTTGGAATTTTCAAGCAGAATTCCTCCTCCGCTACCATAGGCCCAGGGGAAAAGGGTGCTGTGATTGGTGCCGAACCCGTTCTGTATGGTCAGACCAATGATAGATGTCCATAAATTGCCGGATAGCGACTGGATGCAGCTCCCTGTATGGTTCCCATCAATAACGGTATGGGTAATCAACGAGTCTTCATGTGCGTAAATCCATGTACTTGCAAGGACAATGCCTTTATCGGTCAGATCCAGATTTTCATAATAAGTGCCGGGATAAACAATGATAGTATCTCCGTTTACAGATGCATCAATTGCTTCCTGGATTACGGTGAAATCGCCGGTTCCGTCCTGTTTGACGGTGATGACCTGGCTTTTTGCCGGGATTAACATGGCCAGAAAAAGAAAGACGGATGCCGTCCTTGTTAATGAGGATCGGCATCCGGAAATCATATTCGATTGAAATGTAATCATTTGATCATGATGATTTTTGTGGTGACAGAATTTCCGCAGGCTGTCATTTTGATAAGAAATAAACCTTGTGCCGTGTCATCGTGTGTTAACTCAAGCCAGGATGTCGTATAGTTTCCGGCTACCTGCTTTGAAACGATATGGGTATTCAGTTTTCTTCCATGCACGTCATATATCTCAAATATCACTTCAGATTCTTCCGGAAAGAAATACTCCAGAATGCCGGAGTCCGGGCCCGGATTGGGGTAATAACTTAATTTTAGCGGATTCCTGTTAAATAAGGCACTGCTTTCTTTTTTGAATGAAACCTGGTAAAACTTCTTTCTTTCACGTGAATCAATAGTCCTTTTTTCACTAATGCCGGTTTCCTGGTTCTTGACGTAGTATTCATCCACGATGGCAGGCAGTGCTTTTTCCGATCCATAATACTGTTGAAAGGTTATAACGCCGGAGGTGTCCAAGGGCATATACCCCCTTATCATTATGGCTGAATCTCCTGATTTCACAACGGCTGCGCCAATACAAACCTCGCCAATAAAAGCGCCCATTTCAACGGGGTGTTCCATAGTGTCAAGCTCGATGAAAATAGGGGTGTAATCCGCCGTCTCAGAATATACAAAATGTTCGGCGTCCTGCAATTCCCGCTTTTCTGCAGTAAACTCTTCTCCCCACTGGAAAGTTGCAATTTCTGAACATTCGAGGATCAGCATATCAGCGTATTTCAACGGAGTTGTATTCAGGCAAAGCCAACAGGCCGGTTCAGGCTGGCCTGGCCCCATCATTGGGCATGTAACTTTAACACAGGCCCAATCATGATGTTTGATCAGTGTCAGCTTGTCAAGCACGGGGGCAAGGGCATCCAAAGGATCCTGCGGCAAGATGTGAGAATACCCGACCCAGTTTTCATGGCCGGGATAAACTGTAATGCTTGTGTTAGGATCTAATATAGAACCCATCAAGGGTTGGTACGATAAAAATTGGTTGTCTGTGGAATGTTTATATCCAAAAGTGCTACGAATGTCGTTTAAATCCCCATCCCATTGCAAGTTTGAGTATATTTTGTACTTATATTCTGGGTCGACTTCCTGTAATGGCAGATTTTCCATGTAGAGTTGAGAAGGGAAAGGGCGAATTCTCTCAAGTACCGGAATAGCGGGCACAGTATTATCAAAATCCCGTTCGAGGCGAGGGAAGGAGAACCATGAGATTTTATCCTTCAGGTGCAAACGGTCGAAGGCAAAACCTAACCTGCATAACGAACTGAACTCTCCATTGGGGATATCAACAACATGGTTTTCATTATCAAACAACAGTTCATTTGTTTTTACCGCAACGGCTGTCAATTTATCGGAAGGTAAGGAGTGGATATTTAAATCTTTAACTTCACCATCAAATTGTTCCAAAACATCCATCTGGACAATTTTAAGTTCATCATTCTCAACACCATATAAATATAACAGAAGTGTTTTTTCATTATAATCCATTTTTGAGATATACGTATCGATTTGTGCAATTTCATCCAGGCCATCCTCGTTCTCCGCATGCTGCGGATCATAGGTCCATATCGCTGCAGAACTTCCATCCCAGGTTGTGATATATAGTTTATTTACAATTCCTGATTCACCATAGTAACTTATTAATTTTAGAGCAGTAATCGGATTCATCACTTGTTTATGATTGACAATCATTTCCAGATATTGATCTTCAATTATTATTTCCGAAAAATAATGTTCAGTCCCGGCTACAAAAGCTTTATATATTGTAGTTTCATCTAATATTCCCTCTTGCATTGTTTCAAGAAACCTGGGAATATCATGTTGAATTTCTATGTAAGGACTTTCAGGATAATCGGTTGGATCAAGCACATAGAAATAGCTTGTGCTTTGGGTCTCCGGTAATGATCTCTCAGCGTCCGGGTCATAGGCATCGCCCACTACAAAATAAGTTTGATCTGAATTGTCTGCGTACAATACTTCAAGCCATTCAGATCCTGTAAAATGCCCTGAAATGTCAATTTCTCCCATTGAGTTATAATTCGCGGAGGCCGCATCGAAAATTTTTATTTTCGGCTCAACGTTGTTCACCCCGGTTAATAGTAATAGTTCCCCATGCCGGCTGATCGTCATTTTACCGTTAAAAGTTGCGTTACCCGTTATCGTTGAATGCTGTGTATTCAATCCTCCCGGGATTTCCGAATACGCTTTTAAATAAAGATAGGGCGAACCCGAAAAATCTGAGATCAGTACCTGGTTCTGAAAAGGGTTGAAGATACAATCTCCCATGGGATTAGTCAGCGGATAATTGATCAACGAAGACCCACCGGTATTTTCATCAATAAACAAATCGCCGTTTGCAAAATGATCCTTAGAATAGAAATATTTTTTGCCGGTAAGGTCACTTTTAAATGATGAATGCACTGAATGGCCGGTTTGGCGGTCTGTCAGAAGCCAGGGATTATTTGAAATATCATACTCAAGAAACCCGCCGGATAATTTAGTGATGAAAATCCTGGAATCATCCGTAACATCTGCATTCCTGAAACGGTTGCCATAAGCTCCCAAAAGCTTTTGATATGAATAAGGGCATGGATTGTTACCGGTATAATTCAATCGGATGATCTCGTGCCTTTTCATCACAAGTGCCGTATTATTGGAAACGGATTCAATCGCCAATGGCACATTCTGTCTGACTCTTGGAGGGTCATAGGTGTTTAATTCGCATTTTAAAACAGGAGGCGAAGTATTGTTCTGAAACTGAAAAACATAAACATCATTAAATTCCGTTACGGCTGGCTCTGCATAGGCTCCAAGGAAAAGATGATTATGGTGGTCATTAAATCCGGCACAGGTATACCCTGCGGCAGGGGATAACATAGTAAGCGGATCATGAGATGATATATCCCCTTCATATATTTTAACAGATGTTGTTGTTGAAGGAGGATTTGCACCGGGCAGACAATAAACCTGGTGTACGTCATTTGTGTGAACATACCGGATCAGGCCGGGTCTGAAATTTACAGGTACCTGCTTGCCGGGTACTGGCTCGAAATCGTCCCGATCGAGCAAAGCCCAATAACCAGTATCATCTCCGGTAAAAACTCCAACATAAATGATATTGTTGCTGACAATATCATTAATTGCGAAATCCGTAATGATATAATCAAGGCATTGAATAATCTGAACCGGATAATTAGTAGAAGATAAATTTACCGTGCAAAGCCATGATTTGGAATTTCCCGTATTATTGGCCATACCTCTGATCATCCATACTATACGGGAATAGTCATTATCGTACACTAATTTGGCGCTGCTTAATTTATATCCTATTAATCCACTTGGGATTTGGCATTGATGAGGTGTGTCATCGGTTACATCAATGTACCACAGCCGAAGATCAGGTCCGACGGCAAATATTTGGCCGGGGCAATTTTCATCCGATATATATATCATCGGGACACGGGCAGGAAGCTCTAAAAAATCAGTAAACGGTCTGTCATAAAATCCGGAAACCTCATTCGTAAACTCAATCTTCACAGGAACTTCTTCCCAATTGGTCAGATTCAGATTATAAATCAAAACACCTTGCATTCCGTACGCATACAGCTTATGAATATGTATCCCGTTTATATAATCATCCACCTCCAGGGTATATTCAGTCATGACCCCGAGATTATTCTTCGGTAGGTAAATAATTTCAGGAGTACCTAAAAAAGGATCGTTTTGAGAAAATGATGGATATGCTGGCAATAGTAAACATAAGCACCACAATATTTTCACTAAGATAGTTTTCATGGTTTTATAAAATTAAATGAATTATTCGATTAATTAAAACTGGCATCAATTAATCAAATAATTAGGGCGGAAATACTTTCTCAGGAAGAAAGATTACTCTCTCTCTCTCTCTCTCTCTCTCTTACGTAAATGCCACTTCAGGCAAAACCGTATCATCGGGATTAATTGAAATTCACTAAAGATCAATGGTTGGGGGGCGGGACAAATATAATAAATATCGATAGGAAAGTCAAGTGAGGGGTCAAGTGAGACTCCATCTGCTATAAGTGAGATGGAGTCTCAAAGCGCCGAGACTCCATCTCATTCTGCCCAGATGGCATCTCAATCCAAATCCTACTTATTCCTTCGGTCGATAAACCGAACCGTCTTGCGGCCGCCTTCGGGATTGACAGTCTTTTCAATGTATCCGGCGGGTTCGAAAATGATCTGGGGCGCCACGCGAAGCCTGGCCCGGAAATGGTCTTTGATCTGCTTTTCGAAGGCTTCCGATTCGAGGCGGCTGCCGATATGGATCACGATCTCGTCGGTGCCGATGGCATTGGTGTAAACCTCCACGTAGTAATTGACGATGTTGTCGATGTTGTCGAGGATATCGTACAAAGCCGGCGGGTAGAGCGTGGTGCCTTTGTACTTGATCATCTGCTGTTTGCGCCCCAGTACCGGACCCAGGCGCATGGTGGTGCGGCCGCAGCGGCAGGGCTCGTTGTAGTGGTAGCACACGTCGCCGGTCTTGAAACGAAGCAGCGGCATTCCCTCCACTCCCAGGGTGGTGATCGTTACCTCGCCCGGCTCGTCAGGCTTCACCGGCTCGTCGTTCTCATCCAGGAACTCGACGATGATGAGCTCGGGATGGTGATGCCCGCCGCAGCCATAGCGGCACTCGGTGAATGCCGTCCCCATCTCGGTCGAAGCGTAGGTGGAATAGAGCTGAATATCCCATTTCTCGCTGATCCGGCGGCTGAGCGTGGTGAGCGAGAAGTCGGGATTACGCAACGGTTCGCCGATGCAAACCGCCTTTTTAATGCTCGATGAACGGTAATCGATCCCTTTTTCCTCGGCGTATTCGATCAGTTTGAGGATGAACGACGGGACGGTGATGAATACGTTGGGATGGAACCGTCGGATACTGTCCCATTGCAGCTCCGGCATCCCGTTGCCGACGCGGATGATGCCCGCACCGAGCCTACGTACGCCCAGAAAATAGGCCAGCCCGGCCATAAAGCGCCGGTCGATGGTGGTCATGAGCTGGTAGGTGTCGTCGGTACTGCCGTCGGCGACAGCGAACGAGATGGCTTCGTTGTACGCCAGCCTGTCGAGGTCGCTGTCGGTCATGGCAAAGGTCACCGGGTCGCCCAGGGTGCCGCTGGTGGTGATGTAGTCGATGATCCGGTTTCGCGGCACGCAGATGAAGTCGTCGTTATGCTTCTGCAGGTCGTCTTTCGTCGTAACCGGGATGTTGGCCAGGTCTTCCAGTGTCTTGATCCTGGAGATATCGATATGGTTTTTCCGGAACAGCTCTTTATAAAACGGCGATTTCCCGTTCAGGAGATGAAGTTGCTGGGATAGTTTTTCCTGCTGGAAGGCTTTTATTTCGGAAGAAGGAAGAAACTCTATTTTCGGAAGCATGGCGGGAACTTGGGATATTTTGATTTTATGATTTTATGAAGTTGTGAACTTATGAACTTATGAACTTATGAATTTGTGAATTTGTGAATTTGTGAATTTGTGAATTTGTGAATTTGTGAATTTGTGAATTTACGGATTTATGATTTATTTTTTTACAAATTTATAATTTTTTGGGATGGGAGGAGAGGAGATGGCGTCTCGCAAAGATCAGATGGCATCTCGAATAAACACCCCTTTCAGCCCGCAGTTCCCGGTGAACATTTCAACCGACGGATTTACCCGTCGGACCACCACATTAAATCGAAAATGCGCAATGCCGAATCGCTTAATGGTATTGTCCAACTGCCCAACTGCCCAATTGTAAATGGGTTTCCAGCCTTTTTATTTTCTTAATCAAATGAATACTAATAACATAACAAAGCAGTTAATTCTAATATAAAGCCTTTGATTTGTGGCCCCTTGTGCCTATGTTACTTTAGGCTTTAAAGTAAATATCAACTAAAGTTTAATCCACTTTCCTACGCAAATAGCCTCATCATTTTCATTAACGATACGGTAAAAGTACATACCGGTTGGAAGAGCAGAAACCGGTAAAATATTGTGCCTGTTCTCCAGGTACCGGCCGAACCTGACGATACCGGAGATATCGGACATTGTCAGCCGTAAACCCGGCTGCGGGATGTCGATGGTAAGGGTTTCGCCACCCGGATTGGGGTAAAGCCGGCATTGATCTTCGATTTCACTTTCTGTTTCCGGTGTACCGACCAGCAGCCCGTCTTTGTTCACTTTCAGGATATAAACATCAAACACCTCATCCTGTGTAAGATAGTCATATCGTGAACAAGCCATGACACACCCGCTGTCCTGTGTAGCCAGAATGGCATTGACCAGGTAATAGGCATCCCCGCCATAGAATTGCTGATGTTTAAGGTTCAGGTCGGAATCAAGTATATTTAACATGATCCAGGAAGGCTCTTGCTGGAAAGGATACCACCAGGAATTTTTTGTACCTGCAAAAAAGATATTATCAGTCGAAATGAAATCCAGATTTTTGTATAATCCTGGCCATTCCACCAAATCCGATTCACCGAAATACCGTGACGATAAAATTGAGTCTGATATAGACATCTTATGTATCCCGATACCCCACTCTTCCGGTTCAGTAATTACTCTTTTACCGGTCAACAAATAAGTTGAATCACTGATCCACTTAGCGGAGTTGTGCGTGTAAATTTTTTCATCAAAATATCCATTGTTATCAATTACGTTAAAATTCGAATCAACCAGGTTAAGAAAACAAGAAAATCTCATTGGTAATGGAAGACGAGTGAAGATTTTATAATTATTTTCATCTACATTCTCTAATAAAGTAAATCCCTGATTAAAAAGAAGTTGTGAATCAAAGAAAACTTTCCGAATAATTGAACCGGAAAAGGTGATCTCATACAAGCAGATATCAAATGAGGAAATTGCCGGGGAAAGATAGTGAGCCATAAAAACAATGTTCTGATTTTGATTAATAATATGTTTAAAATCATACACCATTCCGCTTACTGAATCTATTTTTTTATCTTCTATAAGCTGTAAATTATTATCAAATAAAACGTACCATAACTCCGAAGTTGAATCAGAAGACCAGTAGCCAAGTGCTATGAAATGATCCTCATCATATCTAATAAACTCTCCTATATTACAAGTTCCATTTGGATTGATAATCTGAATAGAATCTAATAGATCACCTTCATTGCTATGTTTTACTATCAATGCATATTGGAAGTTTTCGACAGGGAAATAAATATTGCCTTCCCCATCCTCGATAATGCTCCGGGAAATTTCATCCATCGGATTTGTACGATGGAATTCAAAGGTGGTTTGACAATGAAGGGCGCTAAATGTTATAAACCAGCTAATTATTGTGAAATATGCTTTCATGGACTAAAATTTTTGATGAAGTGATGGCAGGGCGAAGATTTCACCCTGCCATCAAAATGTTAATTCCAGGGTTCGGGATTATTTGGATTAACTATCCAAATACCATACACATTTGTCACTTGATGCAAATACCAATAATTCGGATAAGTAGTTGTATTATCTCCCCTAATTGAAATAGACATGAACGATTTACCTACTATCAAATTGCTGATGTCTTCGCAATCAAACAGTAATTCGTTACTGACCTCATCTGTTCCATCCCAGTAGAAATTCATCTCATCCGGAGTCAGGCAAGGATCAAAATTTGGATGGTTCGAAATCTTTCCCATTACCAGATAATCATAGAGATTATCGTCCTCATATTCATCATCTTTATTCAATAAATCGCAATAATAGGACCAATTGCCTTCAATATAACGCACTGAGCCTTCTGGCAAGATTTCCAATGTTACTACATCAATTGGAGATTTCCTTCCGCAGGTACACCGATGTGTAAGCGGATCCTTTTCTCAATCTGATTTGCCGCATCGTCATTGGTATGGGTTCCTTCATATTCACTTTCGCCGCAATACCCTCCATTATTGTACTGGGCCCAACCAAACATCCACCAGTCATTTTCGCCAAAGCTTCCGTAATTGATCGGCGAACCATATCCAAAACCCGAAATCACGCCGAAAGTTACCCCACCGGCAACTGAATCGCGGCTGAAGACATCGGCAAAGACCAGGTGTAGGTTCTGTGAAGGAAGATTCTGGTACTGAACGGTCAGGCTGTCGATGATGTCATTGTAAACAGAAGCGGCTTCACCGGGAGTGACCTGCCCGCCTGTTAGTGTCACGTCTACAAATATCGAATCAACATATAGCCCTTCCAGGTTGTTTGCCACATCGGCATAGGTGTAATTGATCAACGCTTCCGTATACCTGACAGCCGTATCAATCGGATAATTGCTGCCGGATTTCAATCCTTTTCCCAAAGATTCCCTGTAAGAAATGATTTGTTGTACCATATTTTGAGAAGAGGGATCCATTTGCTGGGTTAAATTGGTTTGCGGATCCGAACGATCGGAATTCTTTTTACAGCTTAAAATTACAACAATTCAGAGAATAGTGAATGCAACTAACAAGACTAATTTTTTCATTTGGTTTGTTTTTTAAATTATTTTTTCAGTTATACTCATTCTTTGCAGGTTTGCGAAAGCAAAACTGCTTAGAATGAGTTATACCGATAGGAACAGCAGCATAAAATTCGCAAATACTGAAAAATCGGTTAAGGCTCTGTTCCGGCTCGGTATAATTCTCACATCAGAAAAGAAAAGCTATGTAGGGTAAAGCAATCCCAGGTAATGAATCAGATGATATTATCCGGCAAGAAAATAACATGGCTAAGAATAGAAATAAGATCCAATTGGTTAAAGAAGAATTCTCGAAATGGATGAAACAAATATAATTAATACAAATACGAAAGTCAAGGGCGGTTAATAACTTTCTGGTTTGAGACGCCATCTGGTTTGGTTGAGATGGCATCTCAATCTTGCGAGACTCCATCTCAAATTCGAGATGGCATCTCATAAACGGAGACTCCATCTCATTTCGGGCAGATGGAGTCTCGTTAAATTCGAGATGGAGTCTCAAAGAATTACCCGGTTCGGCATTTGGCATTTAAAATTTAATATCGCCGGATCGTCTGTTCGGGATTTCAACCGATGAATTAATCCCGCCGGCTCGTCAATCTTGAAACTGCACCTTTTTTTCCAGGGACTGGCGTCCCTGCAACCATACTGTCCTCCCTACAAGAGAAGAACATGGATTTTTTATTTTATTGCCCAATTGCCCAATGCGATCCTTCGTCCGCCAAAGGCGGACTCAGGAAATGCTGCCTACTGTTCTTCCCTCTTCATCAGAAATTCCCGGAAAACATCGGAGCTCAGCAAGGTGTCGGCAGGAATTACGGTACTGCCCCCTCCGTGCCCCTCCGTGTTCACTCTGTGTACCCCTGTGGTGAAAGATTCATCAGGTTTCGCAGAGTTACGCAAAGAGTCCAGCGCGTACATCCAGTATTCCCCCAACTGCCACGGCTGACCGGAAACCCAGATGCGCAGCTTCCCGGGCTCGAAAATGACCGAATGATGTGCGATGAACTGGTTGATGGCTTTCTCTTCGCCCATCCCGATATCGGCGCCATCCAGCCCTCTGTAATCGCGCAGGATGTTGGCCGCAATCTCCGGTGTGATAACAGGATTCTCTTCCAGAAGCTCTTTCACCCGGTCGTAACGGTATACCGTGACTTCATTCTTCATGTTTTCCACGTTCAATTGGTCGTTGAGGAATTTATCCGACTGGAAATGGTTGGTGAGGATGATGAAATCGGCGCCGGGATCGTAAATGGCCAGATCTTCCGGCGTCTTCTCGATGACAACGGCCTTGTGGTCCGCCGCCGACGCAACCAGGAACGACTCGGCTACGAAAGTCTCCCGGCTTGCGGCGATGCGACCGGCTTCGTCGATGTTCGCAGCATACTGCAGGATCTCCCTCGCCAGCAGCGACACCGGCGTTTTCGCCCCACCCGGAATGCTGGATTTGGCGGCATTGAGCGTCACCGTCAGCCCTTTCTCGTTCATCCCCGACACCACGCCGGCAAAACCGGCCCAGGTGATCATGACAAAGCCATACCCGCTGTCGGGCCTGATAAAACACAGGATCTTGTCTTTAGCAAAATCATCATTCACATAGAAATCGAAATTCCGCCCGATGACCAGGTTGCTGTCGGGCGTCCGGCCATCCCATACGCCGAAAGCGGTGCAGGCCACGAGGTTCATATTCTGCACGGCATGGCCCAGGTCGTGCGCGGCATGATAGTTCAGCATCCGGGCATACGCCGGCCCCATGAAACCGAACTCGGGCGAGGCAAAGCGAGAAATCCCGTAAATCTCCTGCCGGTATTCCTCTTTCACATACTGGTCGAGGTTCCGGTTGAAAAAGCGGACGAATCCCAGCATGAACCGCTGGTAGAACTTCGACGGGATCAGCTCCGCCAGCCGCTCCAGGAACGCTTTCTCCTGCGCGGCCATCAGCTCCTGTGTCAGCAATCCGTGAGCATAGCCCACTTCGTACGGACTCCCCTCAAGGTACATCACCCACCAGCCGTCACGCTCCTTTTTTAACCATCCGTGTTCGCAGCTATTGACAGAGGACCCCGATATGGTCCTTTCGTAAGAGGCCAACGCCGATGGGTCGATTTCAGGCTCGTGGACCTTCGTGGCCAGCTTGTAATAGGCGAACAGGCCGGCGACGATCAGCACGAATGCCGCCAGGATGTAAAGAATGACCCGTATGGCTCTCCTTCTACGCATGGACGATCTTGTTGACGAGGTTGCGGAAACCGGTAAATTCGGAACAGGTGACGATGGCCGAAATAGTCGTCCCCAGCACCCCGTGAATGTTCAGGTTCTGCCCGGTGAAAAAGAGGTTGGGAATCTTTGTTTTCGGCGTAATGATCGACCGGACAGGGTCGTGGCAATCCTTCAGGATGCCGTAACCGCTGCCACCGGGCGTACCGGTGTAATCAGCAAATGTCAACGGCGTAGCGTCGCAAAATCTTGCGACGCTACTACGGATTCCCGGATATCTTTTTTCAACGGCATCCAGCAGTTTTTGAGATGCCATCTCACGAAACCCCCTGTAATCCTCGCCACGGCCTGCTGCAGCAAGGTTTTCCCATTGCCTGTACTGTTCATTTTTCATGAAAGTAAGGATACTTGCCGTCTTCGTAAATCCTTTATTATCATCATGATAAGGCGTATAGATCATATATGTGTGCGGCCACTTTTCTTCCGGAAGGTCATCCTTAAAATAATCATCATGATAATACTGAAAGAGATTGTGATTGAGGTAGGGAAAGGTATTCTCCCTGAAGACCAGGTAAAGGCTGAAGAAGCCGGCCGTGTTCTCCAGGTTCTCGATCCGGTGGCGGTAACTCTTGCGAAGGGTTTCCAACCCTGTTAGCTTCAAAGTGGCTCCGGGGTGGAGGTTCGAGATGAACTGCTTCCCTTCGATCCGGCGTCCGTCTCTAAGTTCTACCGAGGCTATCCGGTCATTCTGGGGGATAAAACCGGTGACTTCTGCCCCGGTGAGGATTTTCCCGCCAAGAGAGGTGAAAGTTTCTGCAAGCAGGTCGGTCAGCTTGTCGCTCCCGCCTTTGATCCGCCAGGCGCTGCTCACGAACGAATTCCGGATGCAGGCGTGGAGGTAGAGCGGCGTACGGCCCGCCGCACCGTGGTAAATACTGTTGGCGCCAGCCAGGACGCTGATCAGCCGCCGGTTCCGGGTGATGCCTCTCAGGAAGTCCATCGTGCAACGGTTGAGCTGCGACATCTCAAGCCGGGGTGTACTGGCATTTTCCAGGTCGTACAACGGGATGCTGCGGATGATATCCCGAATCGATTTAACATAAGTTGAGATGGAGTCTCGTTCCGAAGGAAACTGCCGCTCCATCTCCTCCTCAAACCGTTCCCACCCCTGCGCATGGCGGTAAACCGTCTCCTCCTCCCCGAAAACGATCCGGTCGTAGCCATCCTCATCCATCTTTACCAGCGGCAGTTTGCCGGCTATCCCGAGGTAGTTGAAGAAACGGTGCAGCGTCTGGCCCTCTTCCATGCTGCCGATGTAATGCAAACCCGTGTTGAAAGAATGCCCGAAACGTTCGAACGTTTGAAGGTTGCCTCCCGGCTTATGGTTCTTTTCCAGGATGCACACAGAATGCCCCTCCTTCGCCAGGATGATCCCGCTGACCAGGCCGCCGAGGCCGCTACCCGTTATGACGAAGTCATAATTCAAAGTTCCAAGTTCAGATTCCAGATTCAGCCCCCTCCCTTACTCCCTCCCCCAGCCGGGGGAGGGACAGGGTGGGGGCAGCGAGCAATAATGACAATATTCGACGTCACCTTCGTTTCATCAATAACTTCAACCGCCATACCATTCCGCATCAACACCTCCACGATCTTCTCCCGGCTGGTGAAATAAAGCTGCTTTGCACTGCCCCGGGTCTTGTTGAAGCCCAGGTTGGTGCTGAAAAACTCCGAAAGCCTCGTCCCGATATGCTTTTTCCCCATCTTCCGGTCGCCGTCGCGGATGATCAGCAGGCCACTGTCTTCCAGGTTCTCAATACAACGGATAATTAGCCGTTCCTGTTCACTCTCCGGGAAATAATGCAGCACATCGGCCATCACAAAAGCCCTGCTTTTCGGGAGTTCCATCGTCAGGGCATCGCCGGCGATGAATTCGATCCGGCGGTTCATGGCGGGGCAGTTCTTCGCCACTTCGATTTTCTCCGCATCATAATCGATCCCGGTGAATGTCCTCTTATCCGAAAGGAAATTCATCATATAGATCATGAAACCGTACCCGCAACCAATATCGGTAATGTGCCCATCCACAGGAAGATATTTGTGAAATAGTGCATAGTTCTTTTCCAATCTTACCTTTATCTTCAGGTACCACTCCAGCACCGGCCCTTTGAAAAGATAATTTTTAACAAGCCTTTCACGGAAATAGCGGGGCGTCTCCGCCTTCCCGGCAACCTTCCTGTATTCCGCTGTCATATAATGCCTAATCGCCCGTGACCGTTCGAGCAGATTCCCTTTTGATCGGGCTTCAGCGGGGGTGATACGCGGCAGCACCTCAATGACCGCACGGCCCGTCTTCAGGAGGTATTCCCCTTTGGAATAGATATCGCCCGATCCGTGAATAATAATGGGAAGAAGGTCGATATTCAGCTCTTCGGCAAGGTAAAAGGCTCCTTTGTGGAAACGCTGGATGCGGCCATCGGGCGATCGCGTCCCTTCCGGGAAGATCACCACCGAGTAGCCCTCTTCCACGTTCTTTCTGAGCCTGGGCAAAAGCGACTCCATCCCGTCGGAAATGGCATAAAAATCGGCCATTTTGATCAGGGGCCCGAAGAACTTGTTGCGCTGAACGCGATCGTTGGTCATCTCCAGGAACTTCGGATGAAGGATCAGCAGCAGTGCTATGTCGTTGTGCGACTGATGGTTTGCAATAACCATGGCGGGTTTCCGGAAATCCTCCTCTTCCGGTTTGTTGATCTTTAAAGACGATAGGATGTTTGAATAAATGAGAACCTTTGAAAAGGCCGACATCTGGTAGTGCAGGGCATACTTCGCCCATCGGGTCCTGAACCTCAGGAATTTGATGAAAAGTAAACCGTAGAGCATGATGAACATGCTCCCGATAATGAAAATACTCAGCGAAGAAATAGAGAAAATAAAATCTTTCAGGGTGACCGGCCGGGGCCGTTTGCGGTCGTTCTGGTAAACGAGCCAGTTGAACAGCACCGGTTCCATGCTCCAGGTCACGAACCAGACTGAAATGATCCCTATGATTGCCGCGAAGGCCATAGCTTTCAGCGCGGGATGCACCGCCAGGACCAGCACCCCCAGGCCGACCAGGGTGGTGATCGCGTCCATGAGCACCGACGACCGGAAGGCCGTCACGTCGCCGTGGCCGTATTTGTACTGCTGCAGCATCCCCTGGATCGAAAAGATGGCGTAGTCGATCCCCAGCCCGAACACAAAGGAGGTGATGATCATGTTAAAGATGTTCAGTTTCATCCCGAAAAGGCCCATAATACCCAGCGTCCAGATCCAGCTCATGAACATCGGGATAAACGTGATCAGGGCCAGCTCGATGCGGCCATAGGAGAGGAGCAAAACCACAAAAACAATAAGTAAAGATATGATAACCAGCTTGTTGAAGTCGGAGTTAAGAATATCCATGAAAGTGCTGGTCAGGTATTGTTTATCGAAGATGAACGAAGATGTTTCATTCTGCAGCGCTTCGTAAAGTCGTCCTTTGTCTTCCTGTCTGACCTTCAGGATCGTCGTAACCGTCGCCATCTTATCGTTTACCGAAATATAAGGATCAATGAAAATTTTACTCAGTTCAGGCAGATCATCCCGTCCTACAGTCTTATGGTCCTTCTCCAGCCAGTCGAAGAATCTGCCGAAGCTGCCGGCCCTGAAGCCTGCCGCCGTCGCCGCTTCGGTCAACGTTCCCTTCACCTCTGCCTTTTTCTCTTCCGTCCAGTAAGCTTTCCACCGTTCCAGGCGCCGTTGCTGCTCTGCCAATGGTACCACCAGTCCGGTTACGGCAGTGTATTTTTTGACGATGCCTTCTTCCCTGAGCCGTTCCGCCTTCTGCACAAAGCGGCCGGTTTGCTCCAGCGCCTGGTCGATATTTTCTCCCTTCGTCACAACAAAAACCGACCGCAGCGAATACTGGCTGATCCTGTCGAGGGTCGATTCCGATGCGGCTAATTCCGGCGGCATATAGCTCATCCCGGTAAGGTCGCCTTCAAAAGTCACCCGCTTTGAGGTGAAATAAAAGAGAACCGTCAGCAGCAGGATCATCACCGGTACCAGTTTCTTCTTTTCGACAGGGTAGGAGGCGATTTTTCGTACCGACCGGTTGACAAGGTTTTCGCGGCTTTTGTCCCAGTTTATTTTTTTTGTAAGATGGGGAAGGAAGACCAGGGTCATCAATCCTGCGGCCAGGATGCTGAAACCGGCGAACAGTCCCAGGTCGCGGACAGCTTCGGAGCGGACCAGCAGCAGGGTGAAGAAGTCGCCCGAGGAGATGATGCTGCTCATGACAATCGGCAGGGCAATCTCTTTCAGTACTTTACGTGGTTCCCTTACGTCGCGCAGATGGTTCAGGTAATGGATGAAATAGGCGATGGCGATTCCCAGCAGCACCGCCCCGAATCCCAGCGAAACACCCGAGATCTCGCGCCCGATGAGGGCCAGGACGGCAGCCGATATCCCCGCGCTCATAAGGGTGGTGAAGACGATGGCCGGGATGACCCGGAACCGGCCGAAATAGAAACCGATGAACAGTACCAGCAGGACGATGGCCAGGTTCATTGTCAGGATAATATCGCGCTTGAGCTGCCGGGCATTGGCGACAGAGACGGCGGCGGTGCCAAAATACCCTGCCTTGATCTCACCGTTATTTTCCCGGCTCAAATTACCGGTAATTTCATCCAGTCTTTTGATGAGGGCGGTGTTTTTAGAGGTCTCCGTCGGCTTTTGGGCCGGTTTTATGAAGAAGATGAGATACCTGAGATCGGAAGAGAATACGTAGCCGTCATAGATCCGGTAGCTCTCATCGATACCGGGTGCACCTCTTTTTTCCAGCGCCAGGGCTGTCAGCCCGATGGGATCGGCGAGGACCATGTCGCGGGTGACCATGCCGGCAGGGGAGACCAGGTTCTTGTAAGCCGCCTTCACAGCATTCCGCACCGCCTCGCGCGAGGTCAGTGAATCGAGCCGGGCATAATCTTCTTCCGTAAGGAAAACAGGCAGGTTATCGTGCAGTTCAGTGTAAATGCCTTTAAAGGCAAGATCGTCGCTACGGTCACGGATTTCCGCTACCAGGCCCGGCATCAATGAACCGCGGATGCTGTCGGCCAGATCGCCGGCAAAACGGATCAGTTCCTCCGGCGGGATAGTCTGCGAAGCGTCGGCCGGGCCGACGAAAAACACCAGCTCTTCCGCCGCGGCCGAATGGTTCACGACTTCCAGGTATTGATCCACTTTTTCGTCGTGGGGGAGCACTTTGGAGATGTCTTCGACGATCCGGAGCTGTAAGAGGAGCCAGATGATGACCGCGAGCGCTGCCCCCAGGAAAAGGAAGAAGACCAGCCTGTAGCGGGCGAAAAAATCGAATATCCTGGTAAAGATCAGGCTCATTCTCGTCTAAGAGTTAATAAAAAATCACTTCCCCGGTCCGGTCCCTTCAGCAACCGTCTTTTGCCTGCGCCTGAAAACAGTCAGCAGGAGGTAAGTGAAAAAGCCTGCTAAAATACCCATAATTGCACCGAAAACCAGCGCCCCGATAACATATTGGATAAGATTTTTTTTGACGAAATCCAGGGTGATCTCCGGGCCGAAATCGAGCGGCTGATGGTTGCCAAGGACCAGTCCGCCGGTGATGTAGCTGCCGAACAGGATGAACGGGATCATGGGCGGGATGCTGATATTGGAGGCGATCAGGGTGATGGCTTTGTTCAGTTTCAGGGCGATGGAAAGGGCCAGGGCGATCATCATCTGCCAGCCCCACACCGGCGCTATGCCCATGAATATGCCCAGGGCGATGGAGGCCGATTTCCGGAAGTTCGACTCCTCCGGGCTGAGCAGGTGCTTCCTGACCAGTTCCCGGAACCCCTCTTTGCTCATCTTGCGGATCATCATCCAGGGGCGGAAAAACAGCAGGGCCAGGATAGTCAGGACCGAATTGAGCAGGCTGATACGGGCAAAATCGGTGAAGGGGCGGAAGTGTGAAACTCTTTCTTTTTCAGGATGATAAACCACGCTGACGGGCACCGGGGTCAGCGGGATCCCTTTCCAGGCCGACCGGATCAGTACTTCGATCTCGAATTCGAACCGGTTGGTGATGAACCGCATCTTTGCCATCTTTCGGACAGGGTAGAGGCGGTAGCCCGACTGCGTGTCGGGCAGCCTGTAACCTGTTTCCACCCAGGTCCAGAAGTTGGAGAACCTGTTTCCGAACGAGGACCCGCCCGGCACCCCTTCCTGGTCCATGTTTCGCGCGCCGATGATCAGGGAATCGGGTTCGGCAGTGATCTTTTCGATAAATTTCGGGAGCTCTTCCGGGAGGTGCTGCCCGTCGGAATCGATGGTGATGGCATACCGGAACCCAAGCCGGAGCGCTTCGCGGAACCCTTTTCTGATGGCATAGCCCTTGCCCCGGTTTCGCTCCAGGTGGATGACCGTTATGTCGTCGAATCCGGCGCAGATTTCCCGTGTCGAATCGGTCGAGCCGTCGTTTACCACAATAATATCATGGGTAAACTCCAGTACGCCTGAAATCACACCTTCCAGCGTTTTCTCGTTGTTGTAGGTAGGGATAATGACGCAGCAGCCCTGAGAGTTAAAGCCGGGGTATGAAGTAAATTCAGGCATGGTCAGGAAATCCGGTGCAATGCCGTTTTAGTCCTTCCGGGATAAAAGTTCTTCAGCCGCCTGTTCGGTCCAGGCACAGATCTCTTCGATCTCGCGTTCGTTGAAGACCGCCTTGCTGTGCATCATAACGTAGCCTTTCAGCGGCATCTCGCCGTTGGTGATGGTTTCACAGATCTCATTCAGCAGTTTGATCTGGTCTTTGCGGTCATAGCTGGCCCAGTCGGAGAAGTTCAGGTGTTTTTTCCCTTCCCGGATGTGGCCGGCGATGATCCATGAAACAGGCGCCACCCGGTTGTAAAACGGATAGGCCGTCGTCTCGGAGTGACAATCATAGCAGGCATTGACGATCTTCTTCTTGACGTTGACCGGCATGTTGAACGAGAAAACGATATCGTTTTTCGGATTGGTTACCTTGTCGTTCTTTTCCGGCCGGAAAAACTGGATAATGATGAAAGCGGCTGCGACCGCCCCGATGATGATCCACCCGGTCTTTCTCATTGCCCCATCAGTTTGGCCGATTCTTCCGTGGCCCATTTATTCACCAGCTCTTTCTGCTCTTTGGTGAGGGCGCGGTCGGGATAGTTAGAAATGTAGCGCGCAGTCGGCATTTTACCGCTTTGTACTTCGTCGTTGATGTTCCCGATCTTTCCCACTTTTTTGGCATCCGACAGCTCGCCCCATTTGGAGAAGTTCAGCTTCAGCTTGGCTTTGGCATTGCCGGTATCGGAATGACAGTCGAAACAGGAGGTCTCGAAGATTTTCTGTATTTCAGCCGGGAACATGGCCTGGGCCTGCTCCTGGGGCGGATTGGAGGTGTTTACCTTTGAAAATGTGAATGACATCAGCGCAATAGCCGCGCCGACAAGTACGATTGATAATAAGACCAGCTTTTTCATAGTATGGATTTTTTTGATGATGACAAAAATAAGCATTATTGAAACCAAATCCCCTTGAATTTTACGAAATCGACCTCACCCGAATAGATCCTCAGGTTAGCTTTGTACCCGTCCTCACCCTCCTCAACAATAGAACAATCGATCAATAGAACCCAATTCATCCTCGGATCAACGACTTTCAGGAACTTGATGACCGATGCTTCTTTTACGACCAGGTTCTTCCCTGTAAGCTGCGAAATGAAAGCTGTGGCGATTTCGACCAGTACCACGCCCGGCACCACCGGCTGCCCGGGGAAGTGGCCGGCGAAGATGAGGTGGGAGGGATCGAAGGTGACGGAGGCAGTGAACCCCTGGCCGTCGTTCGGGAGGATTGATAGGGTGTAGGGTTTTATCATAGGGTGGTTATAAGGTGGTCATAAAGTTGTTAAAAGGTGTTTATAAGGTGCACTTGCAAAATTCAATCAAAAATTGCAACCGAGCATGCTGAATCTGATTAAAAATTGCAACCGAGCATGCTAAATCTGATTAAAGAATGCAACCAGGATACTGAATTTGTATCAACTTATTTTTTCAGACAATTTAAATCCGCGTTAATCCGTATTATTCGCGTCATCCGCGTGCTATTGACAGAACACGGATAAACATGAATGCAACGGATCTACACGGATTATTGATTTTTGCTGTGAAACATCTTGCCTTTTTCGATATCATGCCTTACCTTTGAACCGCCTTGAAATTTGAATTGATTTTTTCTCACCGGGGCTTTAAGCCGCAATCGACCCGGAAGGCGTAAGTGATATTAAGAATTTGTCATTAATATACTGACTTTCATGGGCATTGAATAAAAACAAATGTTTTGCACTGCGTTTAAACGATGATAATCTATATTTATGAATATGTAAACTATTTTAACTATTAGCTATGAAAACAAAAATCTTCTTCTTAAGCCTGTTCTTACACCTGATTTGCTTCTACGGAAACACACAAGCCTATAATCCGCTGGTTCTTGAAAATGCACAGTGGAAAGTCATCCAGGATGATGATGCCACACCCTGGATAGATAGTCAGGGAGGCTGGTTGATTCGCGGTGATACTTTGATTGATGGAGTGGCGTACAAAAAACTCTTCGAGAGAGCTTTCGAAGAACCTTACTCAAATGTCATTACCAATCAAGGGCTATATGGATTTCTGCGTGAAGATACTTTGAACAAAACTGTTTATATAATTGAATCGCCTCCGGGATTTTATGGTTGTGACTCCGCAGATCAGGAGTATCTATTGTTTGATTTTTCTTATGAGGTGGGTGATACTTCTCAAATGTGTCTTCATACGGAAAATATTTTATCATTTGTGATAGAAATTACACAAGAATATATACTCGGAGCCAATAGAAAAGTATTTCAATTTTATAATAGCTCATCATTCATAGAAGGGATTGGTCACGAATCCGGCTTGCTCGAATCACCTGTTATAAGCTTGAGCGGAGGTCCATATTATTACCTTGAAGAATATTGTCTCGGTACTGATGAGGAATGCAACGTGGTTTACGTAAAGATCGATGAAAAGGAGCAAGTATCACATTATCGGATTTACCCAAATCCTTGTAGAGGTTATTTTTACATAAAAGGCATGACAGATATAAATGAGAATATTCACTATTCAGTTAATGACGTGATAGGGAAAGAGGTTGTTTCAGGGGAAACTCCTGCAAACAGTGAATTTCAAATCTATTTGAAGGAACCGGGCTTGTACTTCCTGCATATCAGGCGGCAGGGTGAAACCCCGTCTTGTTATAAAGTGGTTAATCTTTAACTCCTATCTTATTTCTTTAGGCAATTTTAAATCCGTGTTAATCCGCGTGCTATTGACAGAACACGGATACCACGCCTCGCCTGCCTGACGGCAGTCGGGCAAGGGATGCAACGAATTTCCGCGGATTATTGATTTTTGCCGAAAAATATCTTGACTTTATCGATATAATAACTTATCTTTGACCCGCCAGGTAAATTTGAATTGATTTTATCTCACCGGGGCTTTAAGCCGCAATCGACCCGGAAGGTGTAAGTGATATTAAGAAATTGTCATTAATATGCTGACTTTCATGGACGTTGAACAAAAACAAATATTTTGCACTGCGTTTAAACGATGATAATCTATTTTCATTAGATGTAATCGATATTGATCATAAGGCTGATAAACAGATAGATATAAACTATTTATTTAAATTATGGATTTGAAGTTTTTTTTAAAAATACTTTCTAAAACGATTTAATTATGAAGAAATTGAGCAAGCTTATTACTGCAATAAAAGTCTTAGTAGTGTTTATTGCTGTGTTTCAAACCGGAAAAGCATTACCACAACAACAATGGAAATTTCATCTGGCCTTTGAGGATGCTAACTACCAGCGAGATACAATTTGGTTTATTTGGGATTCAACCGCTACATTTCATGGTATAGATACGGCTTTAGGCGAAATGGCAGTGGAACTGAACTACAGTGAATTCAATGTTTGGATACAAAATTTTTACGGAGATACAACTAAAACTCAAGCTCTTCCCTATAATCATACCCATTCGACAACTATTGGAGCTATAAATTTTGAATTACCAATTATCATGACATGGGATTCTTCAATGTTCTTTGCTGATTATTTACCACCGGAACCGGTAGGTTGGGTCAATAGTGCTAAACTGTCAAATGATTATTTCTTTTTTATTAATAATGATCACCTTAATCATGTATTTGATATGACCTTGACGGATTCCATTATTGCGCCTGAACCAAATAATACTGATCCTTGGTATTGGTTACCAGAAAGGCATTTTCCTATGGGTATTGAACTCAGGCAGGATCCAACAATAGGACTTGATGAGAATTTATGTGAGATGAAATCAAATATTGTCCTATTTCCAAATCCATCCAGTACATCCATCTTTCTTAGACTGAAAGATTATTCATATCCTCTAAAAGTATCCATCTTTTCTTTAACGGGGAAATTAGAAATGAGTCAGGAAATTCATAATAATGACCAATTCATTGACATCTCCGGCTTATCATCCGGGATGTTTATCTTATTAATAACCAATAGTAATCAAAAGATTTATGAAAAATTTATTAAAAATTAGTCTTATTGCTATGCTTTTAAGTGTAATAAGATTTAAAGTATTCCAAACAGTACTTTCGGGCTGGTATTTTATAAGGATTTCGGATTCGGGAAAACCCATTCCAGTAAATTCTGTTGTCAATCTTTGTTCTAAATATTAAATCGAATGAGAAAGTTCTTTATACTCCTTATGTTATTGCCGGCAACAGCAACATTCTCACAAGAATTTGCTCCGGTGGGTGCAATATGGCATTATACACAATCCAATCCTTTTCAAGGTGATGGTTGGACCTTTGAAACAATGGAATCGGTTATTGATACTTCCATTGAGAATGTTAAGTGCAAAAAAATCATTAATATAATTCGAAACGATGCGGATACTTTCATACAAGTGAACAAGTATTTTTATAAAAATAATGACAGTGTTTTCTTTTATGAAGATGGTTCCTTTAATTTGTTATACGACTTTGGCGCAGAAACCGGTGATACAATAACGCTTTCTTACTTTCCGACCTATGATGGTTCACCGTTGAAAATGATTATAGATTCAGTTGGAATTATAATAATTAACGGTAATGATAGAAAAATTCAATATATCACATGCGGTGACGGGATTTTAGTAGAATTTGGCAATGAGATAATTGAAGATATCGGGAGTACACACAATATGTTTCCTGTATACGATGGCACTTTAAATGGCCCTCTTCGTTGCTATGAAGACAGTATAACTGGTCAGTATTTAAGCGGCTTTCACCCTGACTATGGTTGGAATTTCAAAGATTGTGCCGAAATAATAACCAGGATTAATGAAGTGAAAGACTATGATGGAATTTTTCTTTATCCAAACCCTGCATCAAGCTCTATTACGGTAAAAAATGTTGATTTACCAAAAAACTTTAAAATAATTAACATTTTTGGTCAGGTTATGAATGAGGGTCAACTAATGACTTCGCGTACGATATATCTGACCGGAGTAGCCAATGGAGTTTATTATCTTATTTTGCATGAAGGCTCTTATCAGGAAGAATATCAACAAGATAATCGATATAAATTTATCATTTGTCATTAATAAACACCATAGAAATGTACATACAAATAAAGTTAAGAAATTTAGTAGTCGTATTAATTATGATTACAAGTCATATTTGTTCTTCACAAGATCCTTTTAACTATGGACAAATATGTAACTCTGAACCAGAATCATCTCCGATTGAAAATGCTCCTTTTTATGTTTGCAGTAGAACGACTCCGTTCTGGTCAACAAGCAACCGTTTGCATTTTACGCCATCGGATAGTAATATTTATATAGCTCACCTAAACATTATAATAGTACAAAGAAATGGCGAGGATCCAGGTAATTGGTCTGATAACGAATTGTTTCGAGATATTATATCTAGAGCAATTGATACATTGAATTATTATTATAGTAATCTATGTATCGTCCCGATTATTGAATATCCCAATTGTTTTGATACGACACTTGGAGAGCCAGATTATATTCCATCAATAAATATTCAGTTTACTTATTCAATCTATTTCATAGCCAACGAAAATTATTGGGGATCAGTCAATCCAGATACCTCGTGGAGTAGTTATTTAAATTCTCATGATCCTTGGAGAAGAGGCATTAACATATATTATACAATGGATTCAACAACATATCAATTATTGGTTGAAGAAAATCAATTGGACCCAAATATGATCTCTTACAATTGGGTTAATTCTATGCCTAGTGAAACTAATATGGAGCGTAAACAATATATGGTATTGCCAAATAAATACGCAGAGTTTGTTTATATTTTAAATAACTACATCCCTGATACGGCTCAAGTTATTAGTAATACAGTACATGGTTATGCAAGAATCTGGAAGCATGAATTGGGTCATATATTTGGTTTAAATCATTCATCAATTCCAGATAATCAAGGAAGGCGCCATTATACAACGAATGAATGTACCTACTCTATGATGCATCAATCTTCTCTAATAGCCTGTTGGTTACCACCCTCTGAAATTGGACAAATGATTAGATATTTACATACATCTAATACAAAAAGATATATAGATCCAAGTACTTACTTTCCGGAATCAAGCTATAATATTAACGATACTGTTTCTTGGAATTATAACTTAAGAGTTTATAGTGATATTATAATTGAAGATGGAGGTGTTTTAGAATTAACTTGCAAATTATCTATGCCGGAAGATGCGAGTATCATTGTTAAAAGAGGTGGACAACTAACAATTAATGGAGGTTTAGTCACAAGTTATGATACCGTATTATGGCAAGGCATCCAGGTGTGGGGCGATGCATCGGCCTCTCAATCGACCGCGGGCGCCCAGGGAAAAATTACGATCGTGAACGGCGGCACTATTGAAAATGCCATAATAGCAGTCAGGCTGGCTAAGATTGATGGGCTAAAGTATGAGGCCGGATTTGAAGGCGGTATCATTCAGACTAACGATGCCCATTTCATTAACAACCGGACAGGCGTTAAGTTTTATCCTTACAGGAACATGGTCTCAGGTGTGGAAATGGACAACCTGAGCTATTTCCGGAATTCGGAATTTCTTACCGGCGCCGAACTGGCCGACGAAAGTACTCCCGAAGATTTCCTCCATCTCAATGGTGTAAAGGGGATAAATATTAGTGGCTGCTCTTTTACCAATTCAAGGCCGGAACAGGAAGCCGGAATGAGCGACAGAGGCATTGGCATTAACAGCTATGACGCAAGCTTCACCGTTTCCTGGTATTGTGCATCGTCATATCCCTGTGAAGAACCGGTGTTAAGCACGTTCACCAACCTGAATTACGGCATAAATGCCCGGAATGCCACTACTTCAGGAGCCTTTGATGTGAACCATTCGGAATTTAATAACAATTTAACAGGAATTTATTTTAATAATATCGATTATGCAGACATAATTTTTAATGATTTTGAGCTGTATAACGTGAGCCTGTTCCATGAACCGGATGATATTTTCGGAGGGCTTTATATCGATAATTGTTCCGGCTATACCATTGAAGAGAATAATTTCTTTAATGACGATGAATATCATCCGCAGAATGAAATCAGAAGTATTGGGATTACCGTAAACAATTCCGGAAGCGATCTCAACATGATCTATCGGAATACATTTAATCGTTTACACCTTGGTATACTTGCACAAAATGGCAATCGAGGGACTTCAATTACTACTGGATTAAAGCTGAAATGTAATATTTGTACCAATAATGAAGATGACTTTGCAGTGACAGCCGACACTTCTTCTGCCAACATGGGAATTTCAATCTACCAAGGTGCTTTTATTCTTAACGAAATATCTGCACCAGCAGGCAATTTATTCTCTCACAACGAAAATAGTGATCCATATTGTGATTTTAATAATACCCTATCATCGCAGTTTATTTATTATATCCATCATGACGGAACAAACGAAGACCCGTGGGTTCCGGTTTATTACCAAAATATCATCCCATGTCCTTATATAGAATATGAGGATTATGAAAAGGCATGCCCCACAAATTTTAGCATAGGAGGCAGTAACTTAAAATCAGAACCGAATGTGATGAATGAAGAAGAATTGAGATCCAGGATGATATTGATGGAAAATCTCAGAGATTCAGCAGCGAATGACTTGAGTTTATGGATCGATGCCGGGAATACTCCTGAACTGAATTATGAGGTAGAAAGCTCTACCCCGGATGAGTCACTGGAGCTATATGATGAACTTATAGCCGATTCGCCTTATCTTTCCGGCACGGTTCTCTCATCAAGTATTGAAAAAGAGGAGGTGCTGGTCAATGCCATGATCCGTGATATTATGGTTGCCAATCCGCATGGTGTTAAAAAGGAAGAACTTATCGGGGCGCTTGAACAACGAATACCGCCAGTGCCCGATTATATGATGGCAGAGATCATGGCCGGATTGGATTCAATCGCGCAGAAAGAGTTACGGGAAAGCGAAATTGCCTGGTATGCCCAGGAAAGAGAATTAGCCTTTGACAAACTTATGAAGATCTATCTTTGCGATTCCAATCAGGAATCGGCCGGAGACAGTCTGGTCGCACTTATTTTGGATCACGGAAATATCAACAGCCATTATTATCTGGCGACCAGGTACCTTGAGCAAAATAATTTCACAAATGCAACCTTAATCCTTGTTGATATCCCGGAACAATTTGAACTGGAACCCGGGCAACAAGCTGAATACCAGGATTACCAGACAGTGTTTTCCATTATAACTAATGTTCTGCAAGAAGGTATGCCATTGGATTCGATTGACAATACTTCGCGTCAGATTCTATACCAGATCGCGGAAAATGATTCAAGACCTGCTATCATTGCACAAAATATTCTGAAACAAATTGATAGCGTGGACTATCCGGAGATATATATTCTGCCCACATCGGGCCCAATTACACGACGGTATTTGGCTGAGATTCCGGATAAAGACTCTGATCCGGAACAGGGCAACCTATTCAGGGTATACCCGAATCCCGGACGCGATTATTTCATCATTGAATATTCCTTTGAGCGAGTTCCGGATCAGGCATCTTATTCAATAAGCGACCAGTATGGTAGAATTACAGAACAATGCCCGATTGAAGGAAAACAAAATCAATTGATCAGGAGAACGACTTCATATAGCTCGGGCTTGTATACTATCAAGTTAATTATTAATGGAAATACTGAGAAAACCCTGAAAATAAATATAATTAAATAGATTCATAGAATTCTTAAATGCTAAGATTCCTTCAATAGCGAAATATTGAGGGAATCTTTTTAAGTAGTAATGCAGCATAAACCTTCTGCAATGAAAATAGTTACCTTCTTCCTGATATTATTATTTGGACATTTGATCTTAAATGCTCAATTCATATATTTTAACAACCGGTATAACAACGACAATTGGAGCGCAAGTTTAAGCATCATTGAAACGGATTACGGTTATGTAATTGCCGGAGTCAGTGGTGTGGCTTCTGGTGAATATATTTTCAAAAGGATTGTGCTTACTGCCATCGACGATGAGGCTAACCAACTGTGGTGGAAAACATATGGGGAAGATTTCCATAACTATTATGCCGGTTTTATGAGGGGTTGCATAAAAACGTCGGATGGCGGATTCGCAATCAGTGGTGGAATTCAAGATTCCATCAGGCATGTCGGGACTCTCGTGAAATTTGATGAGGATGGTGATTTAAGCTGGATCAGAAAATATGGCGACACGGTTTCGACTTATTATACCTCTACAATATTTACGGTTTGCAATCAATTGCCAGATAACGGCTATCTTATTACGGGTACATTTTGGGTGTCAGAAGATGATCAGGATATTATACTGATCAGGACAGATAGCCTCGGAAATATTAAATGGTCACATACCTATGGTCAATTACACTGGTCAGATGGTGGTTATTCAATCGCTCAATTACCTGACGGTTATTTTTTAATCGGATTAGATAAGGAAAAGGTTGGTAATAATACCTTAACTGATGGGGGCTTATTAAAAGTAGATAGCCTCGGAAATCAGATTTGGATTAAGTACTATGGTGGTATATACGATGACGGATATTCACAAGTTGTTCTTTCACAAGATGGCAATTATCTGATTGGAAGTACTTATGCCGTATCACAACCACATCCGGATTACCCGGATCATAAAATATGGCTAAAAAAAACAGATACATCCGGAAATATTATTTGGGAGCGGAAATACAGTGATACGGTCTTTATGGGCTGGTGCTCTGCTGTAGAAGAATTGGAAAATGGCGATATTATTGTTTCAGGGACGGGCGCATTTGCAGATGGATTCGGCAATTACGGCTGGATACTAAAAACAGATGAAAACGGCGATAGCCTTTGGATGCGACGATATAGTTATTACCCTACTTTCGAAAACCATTTGAATGATATGCGGATTACTTCAGACAGTGGGCTCATTATTACGGGAATGGCATTTGGAGAGCCGGACTGGGAACAATCCATCTGGGTTCAGAAACTCGATAGCATCGGGTGCGATTCTTCCGGTTGCGATACTACTGTCGGAATCGTTCAATTGTTTCCGCCATTTTCGGGATCAGCCGGCATCTCAATATATCCGAATCCTGCTTCCGACCGGATCAATTTCGTACTCCGGCAAATTAGCCTGAGTACCTTCTATGCAAGTAACAGAGAACTGGAAATTTTTAACCTTTTCGGCGAAAAAATGGCCGGATTAAAGATATCGGTTTTCCAAGAGACTTATTCATTTGATGTTTCATCCTTTCCGCCCGGATTTTACATAGCCGTGATCAGGGAGAAGCAAAAAGTTACCTGGTGCGGTAGGTTCATGGTTGATAGGTAAGGATTATCGTTGGAGCTTTGCAGCCTTGTGGGCGGACATCCAATCCATTTTAAGAATCGTTATAGACCTGTCTTACCGACTTTTCAAACTTCCTTAAAAACATCTTCTTATCAAGGGCAGGAATAATGTTCTGGATGATGAACGTTTTCTTTTCGGATGAGATGTCCATCGTTCCCTCCAGGTAGGTCATTCCCATCTCACTGTACCACGCTACGCGGTATCGGTCGTCATCCGTCTTTTTCAGCATCAGCCTGCCGGTCAGCTCCTGGCCCCGCAACGTCACGGTAGCCTTGTAAATGATCTTCTCCGGAAGGCCTGGCTGCAGGGTCTTGTCGTAAGAAGCCGGCTGCTCTCCCGTAACGGTGATCCGGGGAGAAAAACAGGATACGGCCAGGAATACCAGGCTAATCCAGGCCGAATACCTCAGGAGGGATCGTTGCATTGAACTTTTTGTTGTTAAAAGTAATGATCGTGTAATCGCCCGACTTTTCCACCATTTTCAGTTCATCAACCGAATGGTCGGTCTTATTCAGCTTCAATCCGATTCCTGACAGGTAGTCCTTCATGGCGCCGCTGACCGGGACGAGCTCTGCCCGGTAGTAATCCGGCGCTTCGAGCCAGCTCACTGCAAACCGGCCGTCGGTCAGCAGCGTCCCGTCGACCATCCCCGTCATCACCCGGCTTACCTCCCTGAACATCCGTCCCGATCCCGCATCGAAATCCTTCTGCTTCCCTTCGTCGATGATGCGTATCCGATCGCCGCTGACAATGATGGCGTAGCTGAAAGGCTCGGTGTATTCCCACCTGACCTTGTCGTCTTTCTGAAAATAAAACCGGCCCGAAGAGGTGACCGTTTCTTCCATGAAACTCATTTCTTTTACCTGGATGAAACCGGCGGTGATGGAGGTAGTGTTCCGGGAGAAATAGGCGATCTGAGCGATAAGATTACCGGGATCTTTAACAGGAACATCAACTGCCGGTTGGGAAAAGGAAATTATCGGAAGAAGAACTATTAAGATATAGATTTTTATCGGTTTCATCGTGATTTACTTAAACACAAAGGACACAAAGGGTTTCACAAAGATCACAAGGTTCTGTTGATTAGTCTTTTTATCCATCTTTATTTTTTAACCGCAAAGGACACAAGGGATTACACAAAGATCACAAGGTTCCATTGATAACACGTCTAACACCGTCTTTAAACATCAGTGTATTAAAATTGATCAATAATCCCAGTTTACATCCTGAAAGCCTGAGGTAAGTCAGGATCTGAGCCAGATGAATTTCATTCAATGCATCAACAGCTTTTAATTCCACAATTCGCTTATTATCAATTATCAAATCTGTTCTATATCCTACTTCCAGTTTTACATCTTCATAAACCAGAGGCAAAGCCTTTTGTTTTTCTACTTGCAATCCTGATTTGCAAAGTTCGTAATAAAGACATTCTTCATACGAACTTTCCAGTAGCCCGGGACCTAAGGCTTTATGTACTTTAAGCCCCTTTTCGAACACGATTTTAGCAATTTCATTCTCCGTCATATATCCTCCCTTCTTTAAAATTTGTATTAAAATCCTTGTGCTCTTAGTGTAACCCCTTGTGCCCTTTGTGGTTAAATAAAATTAATTTTTATTAGAATTGACAGTTGAACCAGCCGGATAAATCATCTTTACCTCCACAGCCTGGTCTCCTGAAACCTCAAATGCCGCCTGCTCGAACTTCGCCCGGCCCAGCATCTTGTTCTTCGTCGAAAAACCATACCCCTCCTTCGGGAAACCCTTTTCATTCGCATCCATTACCCCGTTCAGGTTTTCGTCGTGGTACACGGCAATGGCATATTGACCCGCCGGCAGATCCTTGAAGAACACCGACATATCTTCCGATTGCACCTTCACCTGCATCTTCATAAATGCGCTGTCGGCCAACAGGAAAAACTCCGGACGCTGGTGGAGGCTCACATACAGGTCGCCTTTCAGAGGCTTCAGCCCCGTAACGTTGACCTTCAGGGTATAAACCTCTCCGCCTGAGAAGTATGTAAATAATGCCAATACGACTGTCAGTAATTTCATGAACCAATCTTTTTAAACCTTCGTGTACCTTCATGCCTCCTTCGTGAACTTCGTGTAATATCTGGTTACACTGAGATACGCGAAGAATTCACGAAGAACATCGAAGAAAAGTTATGCTGTTTCATCCAGACCAGCAAACCTGAATCCTTCATTCTTTATCATCAAAATAATCCTTTCCAGCACTTTAGCTGTGATTTCCCGGTCATCATGCAACAATACAATCGCACCAGGATGGAGTCCCTTTATCACCCGGTCGGCCAGCTTCTCTTCATCTTTAATCTTCGTATCGAAACTTCTTAACGACCATCCAATCACCTTGTAGCCAAGCTTTCTGACCACTTTTGCCAGGACCGGGTTCGTCACGCCGTAGGGCGGGCGGAACATCACCGGCCTTTCGCCTGTTATTTCAAAGATCACCTGCTCACATCTTAGCAAATCCTGTTCCATCTTTTTTCGTCCGTAAAGATCGAAAAAGAAACCATGGCTGTACGAATGGATCCCGATGGTATGCCCTTTCCGATGGATTTCTTTCACAATTTCTTTATGACGTTCAGCTTCTTCCCCGATCACAAAAAAAGTCGCCTGGATGTCGTGCCTGTCAAGGATTTCCAGGATTTCCGGGGTGGTCGCTTCGTCAGGGCCGTCGTCGAAGGTCAAAGCTATGATCTTCTCTGCTGTGTTCAGCCTACACTGTGAATGCAAATAAAATCCTGAACAGATCTTCACCGAACCGATGACCAGGAGCGCCATATAGCTGATCGACAACAGGATGAATAGCCAGGCAAAATCAAGCGAGATGATCATCAACACAGCAATGGCCACTGCCAGGATTGCCGTGATCAGGCTCGCGTTCCTGAAGGTCAGCATGACGATAAAAGGATAAGGGAGTGGTGAAGGTTTTTATAATGGTTATGGATGAGGATATGGCGCACCTGGCCGCCGGCGTTGCTTTGCGCCAGCCGGATGACGTCGGGGACC